>ERZ773103.3529-NODE-3529-length-12665-cov-4.197621_pt1 | contig 12665 bp, 11 predicted proteins | sample MGYA00511118_ERZ773103 | MGnify/ENA primary metagenome ERZ773103 (study PRJEB29015, sample SAMEA2737821) | human gut metagenome | biome: human gut; feature: human-associated habitat; material: faeces | place: China | collected 2012 ... | reverse complement strand
GGAAACGGTTGATGCGCCTGAGTTTTCTCAGGCGCATCTATACCGTTTGGTAATTATGGTCCGAAAGCGTGATACGGAAGTGTGAGCAACACCCGAAACCACATTGAAAATCCTACATTTTTACGGCATAGACGCACGGGTTTATTACGAAAAAGCAATCCACCTCTGTATCGCACAGGGGCGGATTTGCTTATTTGTCATACGGGACTCGGAAATAGTCCAAATACTTCTTAAATCTGTCCTGTGCAGCTAGACAAGTATCACGCAGATAGCCGCGCTCATTCTGCCACTCCTTCAAGCCACGGTAGTAGAACATCTTGATGTCGTCCTCAACGATAAACGGCACGATGCTGTTCCGCAGACATTCTTTGAAAAGGAGCAGGCGCCCGACTCTGCCGTTGCCGTCCTGAAATGGATGGATGCGCTCAAAGCGGTAGTGAAAGTCAAGCAAATCGTCAAAGGTTTTGCGCGTGATAGCGTTGTACTCGGCAAGCAGCTTCTTCATCTCCACGCCGACATTCTCGGGCGCAGTTGTGTCCATGCCGCCGACCTCGTTGGGCAGTCTCTTGTAATCCCCGACGGCAAACCAATCGAGGCGTGAATCGGAAGTTCCGTTTTTCAGAACGGCGTGCAGCTGCTTGATGAACGCCTCGCTCGGAGCATAATTGGCATTGTCGATCACCATATCAATGCACTTGAAATGGTTGGCGGTCTCGACCACATCGTCAACCTTGACCGTCCCGTCCGATGCGCCGATGGTGTTCGTCTCAAAGATATAGCGCGTCTGATCATGTGTGAGGCGACTGCCCTCGATGTGGTTGGAGTTATAGGTCAGATCGATTTGGATTTTATGATAAATGCCGCCGTGCAGCTTCGCCGCTTTCTCGGCCTTCAGCACCTCAAGAAGGGTCTTTGGTGTATCGGTTTTCTTGTTAATGCGATCGGGCTTCTCCGCGGTTTCGGGTATGTTCCATGTCTTGCCGGTCAGAAATACACCGTCGATTTTTCCTTCGGCGCAGTACCCTCGCACGCTGCGTTCGGAAACGCCCCACCTTTTCGCCGTTTCCGCGACAGATATATATTTCATAGCGAACCCTCACTTTCTGCACAGAGATAGTATAGCACATTATCGGCAAAATATCAAGATTTAATAATGGAATAGTATTCGGTTTTCACCGATAGCGGCAATTGTACGCAACCGTCAAATCAGTCATAACGTTTTTGTGCCTATCAAAAGTTTGAAATTCTTATCATATTATTGATTTCTCGGTCGAATCGTGATATGCTATATTTGTGTTATTGTACCCGACACCAAATAGCCCATAAAGGAGATTCAAAATGGCTGTTAGTTATAAGAAGCTGTGGCATATTCTTGTTGATCGGAATATGAAAAAGAAAGATTTGGAAGAAGCTGCCGGCATCACCCATTATCAGATGTACAAGCTGGCAAACGATAAGGATATAACCACCGACGTGATTGGCGCAATCTGTATCGCGCTTGATGTGAGACCAAACGATATTATGGATTTTGTCCCGGAAATCGATAAGTAACATGAAGGGCCAGTCATGTCAGAACAAATAGTTTGTCCTTTGGATAAATGCTGTTTCTACCAAAGGAGTATATGAATGCTACACAACGGACTTTACGAGCAAATCATAAATAAGGGTCTGGATACAGAGCTTTCCGTAACGGACAAGCTCTCTCAAACTGCGCCTATTGATAGTGCGGAAGCGTCTAAAGTATTAGCAAAATATGTTGCCGAGATCGTTGAAAAGGGGCTAAACAACGTGAAAGACAATGGCGGCAATCTCACTTCTCAGGTCGAGCTTGTCAACCGCATTGTGTCCACCATTATGACTGAAACAAAAGAAGCTGACTTCGACACGCTTTCCGTTGCAGAGCGTGCGGAGCAGCTTCTTGCACTTTTTGATAAGAAAAACAATGTGCTGGCACTGGACGAAAGGGCCGAGATCATCCGTCCGGAAACCTCCATCGCACAAAGCTCACTTTTCACCGGGGCTGTGCATGAGCCGCAGATGTTTACAGAGCTCAAAAAGGAAATCGTCTCGGCCGACCGGATCGACATGCTGGTGTCCTTCATCAAATGGAGCGGTCTGCGGCTCATCATGGACGAGCTGCGGGGGTTTACGCGCAGCGGCGGCGAGCTCCGCATCATCACCACCTCCTATATGGGCGCTACCGATGTAAAAGCCATTGAGGAACTTCGAAAGCTGCCCAATACGCAGATCAAGGTCAGCTACAACACCAAGACGACCCGGCTCCACGCCAAGGCATATATCTTTTACCGAGAAACCGGCTTCACGACGGCTTATGTGGGCTCGTCCAACCTGTCCAATGCGGCGCTGACCAGCGGCCTTGAATGGAACACAAAAGTAACGCGGCGCGACCTACCCGAAACCATCGACAAGATCGCCGCTACCTTTGAGTATTACTGGAATGACCGCGAATTTGAATACTACGCGGAGGATCAGAAAGAGCGCTTGGCACGGGCATTGAAGGCGGAAAAATATTTCGACACCAACAATGCTGACGTCTACACCATGGACATCAACCCCTATTCCTACCAGCAGGAGATTTTGGACAAGCTGGAGGCAGAGCGCACTGTTCGTGGCTATACGCGCAATCTGGTGGTGGCTGCCACCGGTACCGGCAAGACGGTCATCTCTGCACTGGATTACAAGCGCTTCCGCAAGCAGAATCCGGATCGACCCTGCCGCCTGCTGTTTGTGGCGCACCGGGAGGAAATTCTCAAGCAGAGCTTGTACACCTTCCGCGCCGTGCTCAAGGACGCAAACTTTGGTGAGCTATTTGTGGGCAACTATAAGCCGGAGAGCATCGACAACCTGTTTATGTCCATCCAGACCTTCAACTCGCAGAGCTTCACGGAAAAGACGAGTCCCGATTTTTACGATTACATCATCGTGGACGAATTCCACCATGCCGCCGCGCCGACTTACCAGAAGCTCTTGTCCTACTACCAGCCGCGCATCCTGCTGGGCTTGACCGCTACTCCGGAGCGTATGGACGGCAAGAACATCCTGCCCTACTTCAGCAATCGTATCGCCGCTGAGATCCGTCTGCCGGAAGCCATTGATCGAAAGCTCCTGTGCCCGTTCCAGTATTTTGGCGTTACCGATACGGTGGATCTGGATGCGCTCAGATGGTCTGCCGGTGGCTACCAAAAGAGCGAGCTGGAGCATATATATACGTTCAGTGGGGCGGTTGCCGACCGCCGCGCTGACCATGTGGTGACGGCACTGCTGAAATATGTGACGGACATTGACGAGGTGAAGGGCCTCGGCTTCTGTGTGACGGTAGATCACGCGGAATTTATGTGCCGCTATTTTAACGACCACAACATCCCGTCCATGTGCCTCACCGGGCAATCTTCGGACGAGGAAAGAGCGGCGGCCAAGCGGCGCTTGGTGTCCGGCGATGTGCGGTTTATCTTCGTCGTGGACATCTACAACGAGGGCGTGGATATTCCGGAAGTTAATACTGTTCTGTTCCTGCGCCCCACCGAATCCCTGACAATCTTCTTGCAGCAGCTGGGACGTGGTCTGCGTCTATCCGAGGACAAGGAATGCCTGACCGTGCTGGACTTCATCGGTCAGGCGAATAGAAAATACAATTTTGAGGATAAGTTTGCGGCGCTGCTGTCGAATGCCACCCGCAGCGTGAGCCGGGAGATCAAGGACGGTTTTGTGTCCGTTCCCAAGGGCTGCTATATCCAGTTGGAGAAGAAGGCGGCCAAATACATTTTGGAGAATATCCGCGCGTCCTATGGCAATACGGCTGGGTTGGTGGCTCGCGCAGCCTCCTTCACGGAGGACAGCGGTCTGGAGCTGACACTCAAAAATTTCTTGGATTACTACCATCTTGACCCACGGGCGATCTACAAGTTTTCCTCCTTCTCTCGCATTTGCGCCAGAGCGGATGCCATCGAGGACTTTTCAGAACCACTGGAGGATATTCTGACCAAAGCGTTTGCAAAGCTTGCCGTGATCGACTCCCGCCGCTGGATTTCGTTCCTGGTGAATGTTCTTCCGCGTTTGGACAACCTTGATTTTGCAGCACTTCCGGACGCGGAAAAGCGGATGATGCAGATGTTTTATGTCACCGTCTGGGGCAAGGTGGTGGAGGACTGGGATGACGAAGAGGTGCTTAGTAATCTCTATGCCCTGTCTGACAGCACAGTTCTGCTCGGTGAACTCTTGGAGCTGCTGCGCTATCGCTTCGAGCAGATCGACTTTATCGACGAGCCGGTGGAGCTGGGCTTTGACTGCCCGTTGGATCTGCACTGCACCTATACCCGCGACCAGCTCTTAGTGGCGCTGGACTTTATGAAGCCATCCACTGTTCGTGAGGGCGTGAAGTGGCTGCCAGAGAAAAACATCGACGTGTTCTTTGTGACGCTGAACAAGGCGGACAAGGACTACTCGCCAACCACCATGTACAACGATTATTCCATCAATGAGAGCTTGTTCCATTGGCAGAGCCAGAGCACCACGGCGGAGAATTCGCCCACCGGTCAGCGCTATATCCACCACAAGGAACGCGGCAATAAGGTACTGCTGTTTGTCCGTGAGTTTAAGGCGGACCGTATGACCGGCGGTGCGGAAGCGTACACCTATCTGGGCACGGCGAACTACGTGAAGCACACAGGCAGCAGGCCGATGAACATCACCTGGCAGCTGGACCGCCCAATCCCGGCGAAGTTTTTGAAGAAGACGAATAAGTTGGTTGTGGGGTAAAGGAGTTTGTTATGAAGTTTATTCACTTATCAGACCTCCATTTAGGAAAAAGAGTAAATGAGTATTCGATGCTTGAAGATCAAGAATACATACTCAAAAAAATCATCAATATTGTTGATGCTGAAAAGCCGGATGGTGTGATTATTGCCGGAGATGTCTACGACAAATCTGTTCCCGCGGCGGAGGCAGTTCAGCTGTTTGACAACTTTCTCGTTCAGTTGGCCAAACGAAAGCTCGAGGTATTCGTTATTAGCGGAAACCACGATTCTCCGGAAAGGATTGCTTTTGGTTCTCGCATTATGGATGCCAGCGGTATTCATATGTCACCGGTTTATAATGGGAAGATTGTACCTTTCTCTATGCAGGACGAATACGGTACGGTGGATGTTTATATGCTGCCGTTTATTAAACCAGCTCATGTTCGCAGGTTTTGTGACGATGAAATTACTACTTATACAGACGCTATAAATAATGTCATTTCAAAGCTGAGTATCAATCATGACAATAGAAATATTCTGGTGACACATCAGTTTGTTACGGGTTCGTCGCGCTCTGAATCTGAGGAAATCTCGGTTGGCGGTTCTGATAATGTGGACGCTTATGTCTTTGAGCCCTTTGATTATGTGGCGCTTGGTCATATTCACTCACCGCAAAACTGCGGCTCAGAACATATTCGTTATTGTGGAACGCCGCTCAAGTATTCTTTTTCGGAGGCCAATGACCAAAAGTCCGTTACAGTCGTCGAATTCTTGGAAAAAGGAAACGTGTCATATAAAACGGTTGATCTTATTCCGCTTCACGATCTTGTCGAATTGAAAGGAACATATGAAGAACTCACATTGAAGGCGTTCTATGAGAACACTACATGGCAAGAGGATTATACGCACATCACGCTGACGGACGAAGAAGACATTCCGGATGCAATCGGAAAACTGCGCACGGTGTATCATCGGCTGATGAAGCTTGATTACGATAATAGACGCACACGCTCAAGTGTGGAGATCAGTGGTGCAACAGACGTTGAATCTAAATCGCCATTAGAGCTCTTTTCTGATTTTTATGAACTGCAAAATAATCAACCTATGAATCCTGAGCAATTTGAGTACATGAAGTCGCTAATAGAAAAGACATGGGAGGGTGAACAATGAGGCCTATCAAACTTACAGTATCTGCGTTTGGCCCCTATGCAGGAAAAACGGTTCTTGATTTGGACAAGCTCGGAGAAAATGGGCTTTACCTTATTACTGGTGATACGGGTGCCGGAAAGACCACGATTTTTGATGCGATTACTTATGCATTGTACGGAGAGGCCAGTGGAGACAACCGCGAGCCATCCATGTTCCGCTCAAAATATGCCGAGGCAACTACTCCGACAGAGGTTGAACTTGTCTTCTCCTACGCCGGAAAAACATACACCGTAAAACGAAATCCAGAGTATGAACGTCCCAAATCCCGCGGCGAAGGATTTACGACGCAAAAAGCGGAAGTGCAGCTAAAATATCCGGATGGGCGCGTTGTCACAAAGCAGCGGGACGTGGATAATGCAATACGAGACATCATGGGCATTAACCGTAGCCAGTTTTTGCAGATCGCCATGATTGCACAGGGGGATTTTCTCAAATTGCTGCTTGCCTCCACAGAGGAGCGAAAGAAAATATTCCGTCAAATATTCAAAACGCAGTTGTATCAGGACTTGCAGGATCGTTTGAAGAAGGAGTCCGGTCAACTAAACGACAAATGCGATGCCGCTCGTAACAGTATCAAGCAATATATTGATGGAATTACCTGTGATGAAAATGATGTCCTGAGTATTGAAGTTGAAAAAGCAAAGAACGGGCTTCTTCCTGCAAAGGATGTTATGGATCTGATTGATCGTCTCCTGACACAAGATAATGACAAAAAAACGGCTATTCAAAAGTCAATCTCGGATGCAGACAAAGCTCTCGAAATCGTCAATGCAAATTTGGGTAAGATTGAAGCAAAAGAACAAACTCAAAAAGCATTAGACCAAGCACAGAAGAATTTAATCGGCGAAAATGAGACCAATCTTGCGCTGAAGGCTGCTTTTGATATTGAAAAGGGGAAAGTATCGGAAAGAGAACAGCTTGCTGAAGAAAAGGCCAAGATTGAGGCTGAGTTTTCTCGTTATGAAGCGCTGGATGCCCTAGAAAAACAAATCAAATATGACGAGGATACTATTTCCAAAAACGAGAGGCAACTGAAAAAAGACCGGGAGCAGTATGCCATTGATGAAGCAGAGTTTAAAATCCTTAAAAAAGAGTTCGAGTCCCTTTCAGACGCAGGGGAAGGAAAGGAAAAGCTTTCTCGTCAAAAAGAGAAGACACAAGAAAAGCAAGCAAAGTTGCAAAACCTTTCAGCATTATTTAAGGCCTTTCACGAACTTGGTGACAATTTGGATACTCTCCAAAGCGATTACAAAAAAGCCTCGGAGTCATCCGAGGAAGCAACTGCCGATTATGAAGCAAAAAACCGCGCATTTTTGGATGAGCAGGCTGGAATCATCGCTGAAACTTTGGAAAACGGTAAGCCCTGCCCTGTTTGCGGATCTTTGGAACACCCTTGCATAGCGCATAAATCGGCCAAGGCCCCTACGGAAGCACAATTAAAAAGAGCGAAAGAGAATGCTGATAAGGCACGAAAAGGAGCCGAAGACTTAAGCGGGAAATGCAAGGAAGCCAAAGGCATACTCGATGCAAAAAAAGCCGAAACGGAAAAGCTGGCTAAGGAATTATGGCAGAGTGTCACATTTGAGGACGTGGAAAACGATCTTCCGGAGGAGCAGAAAGTCGTTTCTGCAGAAATCGCTGCGCTTGACACAGCGCTTTCCGAAGAGGAAAAGAAAATATCCCGGCGTTCTGCACTTTCAGAATCGCTGCCCAAAACAGAGATGTCTCTGGCGGAAAGAGATAAGGATATTACAGCTCGAAGCACTGCTTTAGAAGCTGATAGAGCATCGTTGAGTGAAAAGAAGAATCAGCGTAATGCGGCTAAGGAATCCTTGCGCTTTGATAACATAGCAGAGGCGCAGAGAAAATCGGAAGCTTTGGGAAAAACCGTCAGCGAAATGAAGGAAGCATACGACAACGCGCAGAGTGCGCTGTCCGACTCGGATAAAAAAATTGCCGGCTATAATGCTTCGATTACGGAACTCTCCAAGCAGCTCTCTTCCGATTGTGATCTCGACAAAGAAGCGGAAACAAAGAAGAAAGCGGAACTATCCGAAAAGAGAACTGCGGATGACGATGCTGCCAAAGCACTTCATACTCACATAGAGTCCAATACAAAGGTGCTTGCTAATATTCAAGCAAAGGTCGGAGATCTTGATGCTCTTGAAAAGCGCTATACATGGCTGAAGGCACTGTCAAATACAGCAAACGGCAATATCTCCGGCAAAGAAAAAGTGATGCTGGAAACCTATATTCAGATGACGTATTTTGACCGTATCATAGCACGCGCGAATACCCGCTTTATGGTGATGTCGGGAGGACAGTACGAACTGAAACGTAGGAAAGAAGCTGAAAATAACCGTAGCCAAAGTGGACTCGATCTTGACGTTATCGATCATTACAACGGCACGGAAAGAAGTGTCAAGACGCTTTCCGGCGGTGAATCCTTCAAGGCGTCGCTTTCTCTTGCATTGGGCCTTTCAGATGAAATTCAAGCATCTGCCGGTGGCGTAAAGCTCGATACAATGTTTGTAGATGAGGGCTTTGGCTCGCTCGATGAGGAGTCTATTGACCAAGCCATGAAAGCACTCCTAAGTCTGGTGGACGGAAATCGTCTTGTTGGTATCATATCTCACGTAGCTGATCTGAAAAACCGCATAGACAAACAAATCGTAGTCACAAAGGAAAAGAGTGGCGGGAGCAAGGCGAATATCGTATTGTGAGGGGAAATCATGATAAAAACAATTAACATGAAAAACTGCGCTTCCTACGATAATGAGGGCATTTCTATTTGCGATTGTAATAGGGTCAATTATATTTACGGACATAATGGAAGCGGCAAGTCAACGATCAGTAATTATCTGCAAGATCCTTCATTGGCTCAGTTTTGCGACTGTTCTATTGAGTGGGAATTAGGCACTGAATCTGAGGTGCATGTTTATAATAAAACTTTCAGGCAAAAAACCTTCAATCCATGCCCGGCGTTTTTACGTTGGGTGAGGCAACTGCAGAACAAATAAAGCATTTGGAAGAACTTAAAGAAACCAAAGAGAAACGCCGAAATGAGTTGTTGACTCTCAAAAAAAGTATTCAAGTAAAAAAGGCCGAAAAGAAACACTTATATGAGTCGTTTGAAAAAGATGCATGGAATACCATTTTGAAGAAAAATGAAGATGTTTTTCTGGATGCTTTCACTGGCCTGCGCGGAAAAAAGGCCTTGTTCGCTGGCAAGGTTTTGTCTGAATATAAAAAGAAACCTACAACAAAATCATCTCGTGAAGAATTAGTCGAAAAAGCAAAAACTCTTTTTGCAAAAAAGCCTGATTTGTTATCGGAGATCACAATCCCAAACGTTGTATCTTTGTGCGAAATCGAAACGAATGAGATATGGGGTAAGGTGATTATCGGAAATAATGATGTTGATATGGCGGCCTTGATAAACGCCTTACATAACTCCGACTGGGTAAAAGCGGGTATGAACTATATTGGAGACGATGGAGTTTGCCCGTTTTGCCAGAAAAAAACTGTCGACAAAATAGTCATTGGACAATTAAACCAATTTTTCAGCGGAGAATATGAACGCCAGAACAAAATTGTTGAGGAATTGCGTAACCAGTATCGAACAATAACATCTGCATTATTAGAACAAATTAGTGAGTGGGTAAATGCTGCAAAGGCGCAGGCAATCGAATTTGACTTGAGCGAATTGGAAGTGTATTGCAAAACCTTTGAGCTCTTAATTGGCAAAAACATTGAACTGTTTGAATCCAAAAAAGCCGAGCCGAGCAGAAGTGTTACTGTTGACCTTTCCTCAGATATTTCAAAGAAAATGCAGGATGTTATGGAGACATACAATGCAAAGATTAAAGAGCACAATAAATTAGTTGACGGTTATGCACTGCAAAAAGATAAACTAATTGAAGACATTTGGGCACTACTTATTGATGAAAGTTCATTATTATTGAAAACGTATGCTGAGGCCGATGGCAGAATAAGCAAAGCGCTGAGCGGCATGGGCACAAAGGAAAAGTCTCTCTCTGATGAAATAGAGCGATTGAATAATGAAATAGTTGAAGAATCCAAAAATGTAACCAGTGTACAGCCAACGGTTGATGCAATAAACCGTTCATTAAAGGCATATGGGTTTGAGGGATTTGAGATTGTTGCTTCAAAAGAGAGCCCGAATCAATACCAAATTATGCGCCCCAATGGTGTAATTGCAACCGACTCACTTAGTGAAGGTGAAGAAACATTTATTTCTTTTTTGTATTTCGTCTATATGATACGTGGCGGGCTTAAAACAGATAATATTGGAACACATAAAGTAATTGTTGTTGATGATCCAATATGCAGCCTTGATAGTTCTATTTTATACGTTGTCAGTTCCCTTGTCAGGGAATTAACCGATTGCGCAAAAAAAGGCATAAATAATATTGATCAGATCTTCATATTAACTCACAACGTCTATTTCCATAAGGAAGTCTCGTTTATGGATGGACGAAATCAAACGGATACTAAAGTTTCATTTTGGACACTCCACAAAAAGAATGAAATCTCAACGGTTAAGTCCTATAACAATAAAAACCCAATTACTACGTCATACGCTTTATTGTGGAAAGAGGTAAAAAACTCGGATTCAATATCAAGCGTATCACTTCAAAATGCAATGAGGCGTATATTGGAAAACTTTTTTGGAACATTGGGAAATGCAAATTTTGGAGATATCCTGAAGCATTTTGATTCTCCAGAAGAACAGTCTATTTGTAGATCGTTATTTAGCTGGACTAACGATGGGTCACATTCGATTCCAGATGATTTAGAGTTTAGCGAAGATAATGATTCCTCAGAAAAGTTCAAGAAAGTGTTTAAAGACGTTTTTTATAATACTCACAACCAATACCACTATGACAGAATGATGGAATAATACAGGGTCCCAGGGAATCCCCTGACAAGTGAATCTGTACGGACAGATTCGTTGCTTGTTAAGACAATGCCACATCATAGACGACAGCCATTTCCGATCGATTTCGGGGATGGCTGTTTCTGTTGCCTTACCGTCAAATCTGTAAATTTGCTTTTCGCACATTGGGCTTTTCCTTCTGGCTGCGCTATTATGTTGATGCTGATAGAAGGCCATACGGCGGGCATGAAAGGAGGAAAACCATGTACAACAGATTCGCAGAAATGCACAGGCGGTATCTGCGCGAGCACAGGGATGGCATCTACACGGGAATGCTGCTGACCGGCAAGCTGGACGAGCATCTCAAGGAAATCGGTGACACAGCCCAGGAGATGTTTGATCGGCTGGTTGCGCAGATGAAGGAAGCTGAAGGCGTGACTGAGCGGCTGAAGGCCGAGAATCAAATGGAATGGGTGGGACGGATGAACAGCATCCGCAGCCGTGCGGAGGAAGTTGTCCTTTCTGAGTTGGTTTATTGATGAGGTGTGGTGATGTTCAAGTATAGAAGAAATCGAGTGTTAGCACTCTGCGCCGGCGAGCGACGGCTGCTGACAATGGCCTTGTTGTCCTTTCGGAACAAGCTGGTAGCAAGCGGCAAGCCCACCGAGGATATCAATGAGCTGCTGATCCGGCTGCTGCGGTAAAAACTGAATACGAGAAATGAGCGTCTGCTTCTGAAAAGAGGCAGGCGCTTATTTTTATGGCATCAATTTTGCTGCCACACCGATGAAATCCAGAATGGATATGGCATCACTTTTGATGCCATAGACGAAAAATGACTCCATTTCGGAGCCATGAGCAGTCCTGCATAGGAAAATGGCTCCGATTTGGAGCCAAAACAAAAAATTTTTCAAGGGGGTTAATTTTTCGGACTTCTCGCTGCCTACCAAGTGAGGGGATAAATATTTTTTCGAGCGACTTAATTTTCAGCCTTTCTCGTGATCTACCACTTGAGGGGAGAAAAGTCAGCAAGGGACATGGAGAAAGAATTTTTCGGCAGGTCCCTGAAATGCCCCTCTCTCATTCCTCACATTATGAGGATACGTACCTGGACAACTGAATAGCCGTTACCGAGACAGATATGACTGTGCGGCGACCTCGAAAGAGCGAGCACAGCAACGCCGCGGAGACCCCGGGGCAGGCATATAAAAACGATATCGGAAGTACGGTGCAGCATCCCCTATAAGTAATTAAATAAATATTTACTTTCTGTACCGACTCAAAGGAAGAACTTACTTCCTATAGAAGAAGCGGCTGAAGACCGCGCGATATTTCCTTTTGAGCCAGTATATAGGATGGCCTTTCGCCTGCCTGAAAAATTAAAAATGAAGGAGGAAATCAAAATGAAAGACAGAATCACAAGCACGATCACAAGACACATCGGAGTAATCTCCGAATCGTCGCGAGGATGGAGACTGGAACTGAATATGGTCAGCTGGAACGGTGCAGAGCCGAAGCTCGACATTCACGACTGGTCCCCTGATCACAGTAGGTGCACAAGTCGCGGCACCTTCACCCATGAGGAAGCACGGGTGCTAATCAAGCTGCTGAAAAAGGAGGTGTAACCATGGAGAACAAGGTATACACCCAAAACGAGCTTAAAGCCCAGAACATCATCACGATGGATTATGCACTGAACCTTGAACCGGGTGAATTTGTCGCCGTTCTCGATCTGAAGGCGCAGGCGCGCAACTGTCTGCGCGTCTTCTTCACCTTTGAGGACGGCCGGAAGATTATGGCGG
>ERZ773103.3526-NODE-3526-length-12683-cov-3.382800_pt1 | contig 12683 bp, 9 predicted proteins | sample MGYA00511118_ERZ773103 | MGnify/ENA primary metagenome ERZ773103 (study PRJEB29015, sample SAMEA2737821) | human gut metagenome | biome: human gut; feature: human-associated habitat; material: faeces | place: China | collected 2012 ... | reverse complement strand
TGCATCTATATCCATCAGTCGCATCTCTCAAATGGATGAAGGTCCCCGTCTTCTCTATCGCTGCGCAAACAATGTGTCAGAGCGCCGAACACCGGAGACAGATGCCATCTGTTCCGAATACGATCTTCCCAAAGCCGCTCCCAGTGCAGTCCAGCAGACTATTTCGCTGGAATCCGAATTTTGGCGTCAAATTCAGCAGCATGCTTTTTTTGACGCAGCTACCACGCTGGAGCAGCTCATCCACGCCACGGACGTGACGCAGAGTTCCTTGGAGCACACACTCACTTCTGTTTTTTCCCGAATGGAGCAAGTCCTGCACTCCATTGCGGCGGAAACTGGTGCCGACATCTCCCACGCCCCGGAACTTGCAAATATGCTGCCTGCCCTGACCCAGTCACGAACCTATCAAGAGCTGCGTGATCATGCCTATGACATTTTGGCCACGTTGGAAGACCGATTCTACACGCCTCCCAATTCGCGAAATCAAAAAATGCCCAGTATAGAACAGTACATTCAGCAGCATTACGCGGAACAGAGCTTGGGCGCAAAAGCAATTTCTGAACATTTCAAAATCAGTTCCTCCTATTTGTCGCGAATTTTCAAAGCGGACATGGGCATCGGTGTTGTCGAATATATCCATCGGATTCGCATTGATGCCGCAAAAAAACTTCTGTGCTCTGCCACATCAAACCTGGACGAAATTGCAATTCAGGTTGGATTTTCAAACCGATGGGTACTGATTCGGACATTTAAAAAATTGGAAGGTACCACCCCGGGTATATACCGAACGAATCATGCCAATACCGCTTCTTTCTGAATGTCGCCCCCATTGTCAGAACAGGGCCGCTCCAAGTCGGAACGGCCCTGCTGCTATATTTGATTCAATTAGTCGATTACAATTCTTTCAGCAAATGTTGCGGTAGATGGGACCAGGTACTCTCGTTTCTCCGTCAGCGGTCAGCAGATAGTCTTCCAGAATTCCCGTCAGGAAGTATTCGGCCTTTTTCAGGTCCCGGGCGTGGGGGCGGATCTGCATATCGTAATGCCAGAACCGCTGGCCGGGCTTGCCGATGCCCAGGGGGTCGTTCTCCTGGAATAGGGTGGCACCGAAGCTCTCGTCATCGGATACGGAGGACAGCTTCTTGATGATGGCCACCAGCTTGGGGTCCATCTTCTTGAACTCCTCGTCATCGGGATTTTCCTTGTAGCGGGACATCATGGCCTGCGCGTCAGGAATATTCATCTTCAGCTGACCGCCCAGGTTGTCCACGCTGTTGTGGCGCAGTTCCTTGCCGCAGCAGGCGTATTCGCCCACGGGCGTGAAGCCATAGGACCGCAGGTAGTTCTTCTCGATCTCCAGGGTGGCAATGCACTCCCGGGGGCCATTACCAGTGCCGCCGTAGGTGGTGAAAGCGATGCCGTAGCGTTTTTTGTCCGGGTCCGAGATGGGACGGCGGCGCTTGAAGACCACATTCCGGGTCTTGTAGTCCTCCTGATCACCCACGCAGGAGTTGAAGTTTACATAGGGCAGAGCCGCGATGATTGGGCAGCCGATGCACAGGAAGTCATAGTCCTCGGGGTAATACTCGGAAATCTCGCCGCCCTTGTACTTGGGCAGCACCTTGGCGTAGGTGGTCTCGATACCAAAGGCTTCAAAGACAGAACCGAAGGTGTAGGCCACTTGCTCGGTGTTCTTGGTGATGGATGTATAGATAATCAAACTTTTCATGGTGGTCACCTCCCTTAGTTGATGGACCAGTAAACGGAACTGGGCTTCCGCGGCTCACCGGAATCGCTGAGGTAGTAGTCCTCTATGATGTCCTGCAAAAACGCCTTGGCCATAAACAGGTCACGATCGTTGGGCCGGTTCTGGAGGTCATAGCTCCAGAATTTCGAGCCGTCCTTGCCGATTCCCAAAGGATCATTCGGCACCATTGTTGCTCCGTCGAAGCTGTCTTCGGCTGTCTCCTTGGCCGCGTCAGCGAACATCTGAATCTGCTCCGGCGTGTAGTCCGTAAAATATTCCATCTTGCCTTCCTTGTAGCGGACGATCAGCTCCTGGGCCCGGAATTTGTTGATTTTCAGAGCCTGGGAGATTTTCTCGGAGGACTGCTCGTACAGAATCTTGCCGGGGCAGGCGAAGAAGCCCACAAAGCCCTGGCCCTGGAACAGCTCCTTGATGAGTTCCAGGGAACCAATCGCCTCCGTGGGACCCTGGCCGTAGCCGCCATAGGTGGCAAAAGCGATCCGGTGTTGATTCTCTCCGCCGGGCATTCCCATGCCGCCTGCAGGAGGACCATCGGGACCAGGACCACCAGGGCCACCAGGGCCACCAGGGCCACCGGGACCGCCGGGACCGCCGGGACCGCCGGGACCGCCGGGACCACCGGGACCGCCGGGACCGCCGGACCCACCAGGACCACCAGGACCACCGGGACCGCCAGGACCGCCGGGACCACCATCAGCGCCCATGTGAGGCATCCCCTGACCGGGGCCCTGGGCGCCGCCGATGCTGCGGCGGCCGTAGTCGTCCTGGGCACCGAAGTTGATGTAGAAATCGTGGTAGGGAATCCCGGCAATGACCGGGGTGCCCAGGCACAGGAAATCGTAATCCCCGGTGCTAGGCGGGTCCATCTGCTCACCAAGGTAATTCCCTTCAAGTTTCATCAGTGTCGGCTCAATGTTATACTCCCGGAATGTGTCTGCAAAGGTCATTGCGACCTGCTCGGTATTTCCTGTGATGGAGGAATAGATGATCAGCGCCTTATACTTGCTGGCCATATGCTACACCCTTTCTGTCGGTATTGTTCGGGGCTATGCTCCGTATCGTATTCATTTTAACAACTGTTCAAAACCGCTACAAGAGCAAAGAATTGACCTCTGTGCCGGTTTTTGAACTGCATCGATTCACCGATGGCAGCGGCTATGCAAGCACAATATCCCCGAAGGCAAGTGCCTCCGGGGATATTTATTTATGCCTCTGAACGGGAGGGCAGCTCTATCGTGCCGTAGCCCTCGCACCAAATGCGGCCATCGATGTCCTCACACCAGCAGGCAAGGTCGATATAGTGCTTGCCAAAACGGGTGTACTTGTCGGTGACATAGCCCCGGGTAATGGAGGCCATACCGTCGCAGCCGTGTACTTCCATGTACCGGTCCTTCATGTAGGGGACCTTCTGGAGGTAGCTGGGCCGGTCGTATTCTGCCGGGTAGGGGTTGACCCCCAGGTAGGGCCAGAAAGCAAGCCGCCAGCACACCGCAGACACAAAGCCATCGTCGCCGGCGTAGTTGCTCAGGAACCGCGCAATCTCCGTGCGGCCGGTGGTGTTGCTCCAGGAGGAGCGCTTATATTTGGGTGCCTCGTCAGCGGAGGCAGGCAGGCCCTCGTCCTCCTTCAGCATCCAGATACCGTGGTTGTCTCGCTTCAGTTTGTCGTACTCGCCCTTCAGCAGGTAGTCCCGGGCCTTGGGGATAAAGGCGGGACCTTCTCCGTAACTGCCGGGACCGCCGGGGCCACCGGGACCGCCGGGGCCACCAGGGCCGCCAGGACCACCGGGACCACCAGGACCACCAGGGCCGCCCTGCCCTTCGGGCTTTCCGGGGCCGCCGGGACCGCCCATCTGCATGGCGTCGGCAGGAGGCTCCTTGTAGCGCTCCGGATAGAACATATACTCCACTGAAGCAAAGCTGCGTTCTTCCCGTCGGGCCATAGCCTCCATCTCTTCCTTAGTGGGGGTGAATTTCACCCGGGGCGCAAACCGGTCCATGGGCATGGAGCCGGGATAACGGGGCCCCTCGCAAGTGGGCGTGGGCTCGTCGCCAATGTTGACGTCCTCCCAGTAGAGGGTGTCCTTGCCCCGGACGTACTCCTTACGCCACAGATCCATCATCTTTTCGTAGTCGGCGTCAGTGTACTGGCGCACCGGCTCGAAAGCTCGGGCCTGAATAGTGCGGCCCAGGTCAGAGGGATAGTCCGCCGCTTTGGATTTGTCCTTGAGCATGCCGTAGATCTCCACGGTGGAGTGGCGGATCTTCACATACTCCTGGCCCAGATCGTCCACCAGGGCCCCGTAACCGGCGATTCGGAAGGCCCGAACTGCGGAACCCTTAGGGTCTGTCAGATCTTCCACCGTGTCGTAGTAGTTGACAGAGTGGTAGTGCTTCCCCGCTACCAAGGGGCGTAGGAAGTACACCTCGTGATCCAGGCCCTTGCCGGGGACGAAGCGCTGAATGCCGTCGTAGATACCTGTGTTGTCCGGCAGGCTAGGGAACTGCACGTCCGTGGGCTGCATACAGGGGGCGGCGATAATCTGGCCCCATTTGGTGCCCTTGGCATACTCCGGGTCCGTGAACAGGGGATTGTACTGGTTATTGGCGTAGGCGAAGCCACGAAGCATATCCTCGGTCATGGTGAAGTCCACCTGGGCCGGGCCGGTGCCGCTGTTGGGCTTGACGCCGGAGGTCCCGTCCACCCGGTGGTAGTACAGGTCCTCCCGGATCTTCTGGAGTAGCTGCTCCTCCTCGGGAGTATACACGCCTGGGTAGAGCGTCTTGTAAATAGGGTCGTTGACCGGGTCCGGCTGCTGGGGCGGCGGACCGCTAGGGCCATCCGGAGACCCGGAGGGGCCCTCCGGATCATCGGGCAGAGTGCCGTCAGCGGCCAGGGCCATGTCGGCCTCATAGGTGCCCACGGGATTTCCCTCCATGATGACGGTGCCCACCACATGGATACCGGTTTTCGTGTAGGTGGCCTCAAAGTGGTGCTTACCGAGACCGGCAGGCATATCTGCGGAGAAGCCCCCGTCATGGGCGGAGAAGTCCGTCAGGGTCACGGGACCCATGGAGTTGGTGATAGTTCCCCCCTGCCCCTCGATGGTGAACAGGTGGTGCTTGTCGCCGCCAGGGGTGGGAAATACCCCCAGATAGTATGTCTTGCTCATAATTTCTTCCTTTCGCTTGGTTATTTCATGCAGCGGTCATAAGCGGACTGCTCCGCCGCGATGCAGGCTTCAATATTCATGCCCTTGAGGTTCTCCACATAGCTGTCCCACTGGTCAAAGCCCACGGTGCCGTTGATGAACTGGGGAATCATCTGGCAGGCATAGGTCATGATGTCGGTGACGTAGTAGGCGGAGGTCTCGGTCTCCTCGGGAGTCATGGACACGTTGGAGGGGATGGTCATGGAGCCGTCCAGGTTGGAGGACCACACATCCCAGGCTTCGTTGTTGATGTCGGAGTTGTAGGCGGCGCTGCGGTACCGGAGCATCAGGGAGGAGAACACGCCATAGCCGCAGCGGACCCGCATATAGTTGGCGGGGGACAGGTCGTACTCATTGTTGGTGACAGCCTCGGTGAACTGAGGGGTGCCGTTTTCGTCGATGGTGTAGTCCACGTCCTCAAAGCCGTAGTTGTAGAACAGGATGCCGTCCTCGGAGTATAGGTAGTCCACCAGGCGCATGGCCAGCTCTACGTTGTCGCAGCAGCTGGTGATATAGGTGTTGGAGGAATCGGTGACCAGAGAGGTGGAGGTCACATGGTCCATTCCATCCTCATTGGCAGTCAGATAGGGTACGCAGGCGATGGGCACAGTATAGTTGTCGATGCCCTCGCCGGAGGTGCACCAGACACCCATCTGGTCCGTGGTGATCTGACCATCCAGATAACTGGAGAAGGGGTCAAACTGGATGGAGATGAAGTCCTTGTCAAACAGGCCCTCATTGTACCACTTGTTCATCTCCTGGAGGTAGGCCTTGTAGCCATCCTCGATCAAGGAGCAGTGAATCGTGCCGTCCTGGACGTAGTAGGGCAGGCTGGTGGCCTGGCCGCCGGCACCCACAGAGGCCACGTCAAAGCCTGTGCACAGACCGTTGATGGTGCAGTCGCTGTTCATGTAGATGGGGGTGGAGGCGCCGTAGGCGTCCTTGAACACCGTCAGAACCTCGTACATCTCGTCGTAAGTGGTGGGGATGTCCAGATTCTGCTCCTCCAGCCAGTCCTTGCGGATGACAAGGCCCTGGTTGTTGATGAAATTCTCATAGGGGGACTGGAAGCACAGCACCATGCCGTCATTGCGGAAGATGGAGGCGTAGTCCGGGTTGGAGTTGATGAGGTAGTTGTAGTTGGGGGCATAATCGGGCAGCAGCTCCGTCAGGTCCACAATGATGCTGTCGGACAGGGCACCGGTGGCACCGCCGGTGTACTGGAGGTCAGAGATGATGGCCGCGTAGTCCCCAGAGGCGATGGCAATGTTCATCTTTTCCTGGGAGGTGAAGAAGTCCAGCTCCGTGAACTCGATGTTCACGTTGGTGATCTCCTGGAGGTACTGAATGTACTCCATATCCTGGAAGCTGTTGATGCCCAGATTCCCCAAGGGGCCCATCAGGTTGATGGCGTTCCGCATCCAGGTGATCGTCTCAGTCTCCTCGCAGAGGGGAAGGCTGTACTCGTTGGAGTAGTCCAGCAGAGCCTTGTCACTGTTCGGGAAATTGTACTGGTGTTGAACTACCAATTCCTCCGGCTCCACCGGTTCTTCGGCGCTGACTTCTTCCTGGAAGGTAATCTCCTCCTCCGGTTTGGAGGCAGGTGCTTCGGCTTCTTCCTCCGCAGTTGATGCTGGGACGGGCTCTGCTGAAGAAGCGGTGGGTTCATTGCCGCAACCACCCAGAAGGGCCAACAGCAGGATCGCCGCCAAGATCAATGCGATTCGTCTGTGTTTCATTATTTCCATACTCCTTTTCACTTGGTCAGATATCGGTCATAGGCACCCTGATAGGCAGCCAGCAGCTCATCCACGTGCATCCCGGCGCACTCGGCCACAAATTCATCCCAGGTGTCGAAGCTCCGGTCGCCAGTGACGAACTTGGGCACCTCCTCGGAGATATAGGTGGCCAGGTCCGTGGCGTAGAGGGCCACCACATCGCTCTCCTCGCTGTTGAGGCCCAGAGAATTCGGGATGGCACACAGATCGTCGGTGCGAGAGGTCCACACGTTAATGGCCTCTGTCTGGGCATCGGTGAAGAAGGGTACGGTACGATCCTGATACATAAGGCCGAAGGACGCCCCGGAGAAGCAGCGGGCCCGGCTGTAAAGCATGGGCGGGAATCCGTACTCGTTCTCTGTGATACCCTCCAGATAGTAGATATTTCCGTCCTGGTCATAGTCATAGTCCACACCCTGGATACCATAGCTGCCAGCCATAGCGCCTTCCTCGGTGTACCAGTAGTTCATCCAGCCCATGATATAGGGAATCAGTTCCTCATCACAGCCTGTGGAGATGGAGCAGGAATCAAACTGCCGCTCTCCCTGGCCGGAATGGATATTTCCGCCGTCAATAGTACAGACCATAGGGGCCAGCTCAAAGTCCGGATCCGGGTTGGTCAGATTATCCATGGAGTTGACCATGGTGCTGGCGATGGCGGTGCGGTCGGCAGCCAGCTCCTTTTCCATGGTGCCGGACATATTGCTGGTATCCAGTTCGGTGAAGTTCCGAGGAACAATGCCATCCTCATACCACTGGTGGAGTTGACGGATGTAGTCCTCGTAGACCTGGGAGGTGATATCCGCCACCAGTTGGTCTCCCTCCCGGTGATAGGCAAAGCCGGAGCCGGAAGCGGTAGTAGCAGCGACACCCCAGGCAGAGGCCAGAGTATCCAGGCCCTCTCCCATCAGAAGGACGCTCTCCAGGCCAAACTGATTCTTGGCTGTGTAGGCAAACTCGTTGAGCTCGTCAATGGAGGTGGGAATATCCATATTCAGCTTGTCGCACCAATCCTTACGGATGAAGTAGCCCTCGTTGACAACAGTCTTGTCATAGATGGAGTACCAAGCCATATAGGAGCCGTTGTCGGCAGTGACAGCACGGCAAAGGGTCTCATCCTCCTGAACTAGATTCCAGTATTCGGGCATATCCTCAACGATGTAGTCGTCCAGTGTGATGATAACATCGTCCTCATAAGCCTTCATAAAACCACCGACATAATACTTGTCCACACCACAGATCACATCCGGATAATCCCCAGAGGCAATAATCAGGTTGAACTGGGTGTCGCCGTTCATCTGGCTCAAGGAACGCCATTCCGGCGTGACGCCGATGTATTCGGTGCCCTGGGCGATTGTCTCAAAGTCCCCGTAGCTGCTCATTCCCACCATCCCTGACATGGGGCCCAGCTGGGGCTCCGCGTGGAGAATGGTAAAGGTTACGTCTCCATCGGCCAGGGGATAGGTCAGAGGTTCACTGTATTGGATTTCCTCCTCCATCGGTTCTCCTATGCTGGCTTCCTCCTCCACCGAGTGTTCCTCTGTCGGGGCGGGGGCAGGTGCTTCCGTTACTTCCTCCACAGTCGATGCTGGGGTGGGCTCTGCCGAAGAAACAGTGGGTTCGTTGCCGCAGCCGGATAAGATGGCAAGCAGCAGGGTGAGGACTAGCAGGTTGTATAATAAATTCTTTTTCATCAAAAAACCTCCTTATTGTTCTTCAATGGCCTCCACCGGGCACCCCTCAAAGCAGGTGCCGCAGTGGATACACTTGCTATGGTCAATCTCCCGGTGCTCAGGCCCCATGGATATGGCCTCCACGGGACATTCGCTCTGGCAAAGGCCGCAGCCGATGCACTCATCGGTAATCTGGTACACTGGTTCCACCTCCCTTCCAAAGGATGTATATTTTCATTATATCAATCTAACAGCTTGGCCCCCAAGACACAGAATGTATTTAACGTGTGACATGTTTTAGCCAATCGCACATGCAAGATATATTGGAACCCTCCCGGCAATTCGCTGGGAGGGTCTGTTAGTGTCAGTCTAGCTTTTTCCGTAAACAAGGTTTGGGAAGCCCTTGTTGCCGCCCGCAGAGATCATACCCTCGATATAGCCTTCGGCATCCACTCTGGCCCAGACTTCCCAGCGGCCGGGGCCGGCGGGGAAATCCACCTTGAAGAACTCATCGCCAGTGTAGTAGCCAAAGTTGATGAGAGTGCCACCCGCATCGCCACTTAGAGTGCCGTCGGAGTTGGGGGTGAAGTGGAAGGTCATCTCGCCCTCAAAAGAGTTTTCTCCGGGCACGCCGTGGTCCTTCAGTTCCACCTGAGGTGCCGGAGGCGTGGGCGGAGGACCGCCAGCAGGTGCGCCTTCGGGGCCGCCGGGACCACCCATAGGCGGCATCTCCCCGGGAGGAGGACCGGGCTGGAAGTCAGGCCCGTGAACCAGCTTCTCATCTGGAAGCCACATTTTGATGTAGCAAGTACCAGAAATCACCATGATAGCCTACAGCTTGTTTGTTATACTTTGTGACACATGGAGTACAAGGGATACCAGGTTGGCTTATCCTACCGATTCAGCCTGCTCCAGGTCTTCCGGGGCCTGGAGCAGACCACCCCCACGGAATTCCGCCAAGAGGATAGACAAAAAGGGCCGCCACTGCGTCATTGCAATGGCGGTCCGATTTTTTAATTACAGGCTCATGGCCGCGACAAAGGCGGTATCGGTGCAGTTCTTGATATTTGCAGGTATCATGTTGTCACCGATGATATAGAACTCCGGCGCCACAGAACGGAATGCCTCCGCATCGACGGACTTCCGGCCGCCGGAAATGACCACAGCATCACAGTCAATGACCCGGGTCTCATGGGGCAGCGTGGCCAGATCCACCTTGGGGGCGGGCTTTGCAAAACCAGGTCCATTTTTCTCAGTACCGTCGTTGTGGATCGGCATCAGGGGCCGCTGCTGGGGGAAGCCCTCAGGGCGGACATTGGGCATGACACTGGGTACCTTGGGGCCAGCATTCTCCGGGTCCATCATCTCAAACATGACGTCCTGATGGGGCACGCCCAGGGTCACGTCCAGAGTCACCTGGGTGGGTGTCACCGCCACGGTCTTGGCATGCTCGATAAAGTGGAAGTTGGGCTCGTTCTCAAAGTCCAGCTCCGTGGCCCGCTTGGCGTGCAGATCCTCAAAGAGCTTGGCCTGCTTCCGGGTCACCATGGTGGTATCGTGACCAGCCTTCGCCAGGTATAGGGCCGCTTCCTTGCCGGTGTCACCGCCGCCGATGACCAGGACTTTGTGGCCCAGCTCTGCTTCCCTGCCGAAGACGTCCTCCGCCAGCCAGACGCCCTGGGCGTCTGCACCGGACACGGGAATGCTCTGGGCGGTAGAGCCCATGGCTGCGATGATCACGTCATAGCCGGCGTCTTTCAGCAGTTCCGGCGTGGCTTCGGTGTTCAGCAGAACCTTGACTGGGGACTTTTCAATCTCCCGAACCAACCAATCCTTGTAGTCCTTCAGGTTCCACTTGAAGGACACATGGTCGGCAAACTTGAGCTGTCCGCCCAACTGGCCGGATTTCTCGTAAACGGTCACATCATGCCCACACTCTGCCGCAAACAGCGCCGCCCGCAGGCCAGCCGGGCCGCCGCCCAGGATGGCGACCTTCTTTTTCTGTCCGGAACCCGGAATAATGGGCTGGGGCAGATGATGGTAGCCCGCGTAGGGGTTCACGGAGCAGAAGCTGCCATGGCAGCCGTTGCACAGCAGACAGGGCGTCAGGTCCTCCCCCTGTCCGGCCTTGATCTTATCGATGTAGTGCTCATCGCAGATCAGCGCCCGGGAGACGGACACGCAGTCGGTCTTGCCCTCGGCGATAAATTTTTCGATGAGGTCCGGATCCCGGAAGCCGCCCACAGGGGATACGATAGCCTTGATGCCGCGCTTTTTGAAGGCCTCGGCGAACTGGAGGTTGTAGGGGTTCTCCTTGACCAGATTGTGGCTGTTCACATGGGTGAAGGAGCCGTCCCAGCCCCGGATCTGGAAGATGTCCACCAGGCCCTCGCACATCTGGCAGTAGTCTAGCCAGTCCTCTACGGTGTAACCGGGTGCCTCCTCCATGGCGGAGATCTGGGCCTCGATCAGGAAGTCCTGGCCGCAGGCCTCCTTGATACGCCGGAAGATCTCCAGGGTCAGGGTGGCACGGTCAGCCATGGTGGGGCCGCCGTACTTGTCGGTGCGCTGGTTCAGCAGGGGGCTCAGGGAACAGGCCAGAATGCTGCCCCGGTAGGACATGTAGATGGTCACCATGTCAAAGCCCAGCTTCTGCAGTTCCACACAGGCGTGGACAAAGTCCTGGATCATGCCCTCCAGACGTTCAGCGGAGATGCCAGGCTTGTCATAGAGGTTCATGGAGTAGTCCCCAGTCATGGGGATCTCATTCCAGTTGGGAGTATCGGAAATGTTCACGTTCTGGGGTTCAATAGCCATTAGAGACGCAGAGGCCAGGGAGCCCTGGGCGTGGACCTTTTCGATGATCTCCCGGTACTGCTGCTGGACCTTGGGGTCGTCCATGTGGCAAGGCGCCATTTTGCTGTAGTTGCCCTCGCAGTCGGGATAGGCGCCCACACCCATGGTGACGGTGGCAGCGCCGTTTCTCGCCAGGTGCTCGTAAAAGGGCCCCGCCAGCTCCGGCTCCATGGCATCCGAGGAGACACACTTGGAGTTCAGGATGTGGTTTTTCAGGGTCACATTGCCGATCTTCACCGGCGAGAGCAAATGCTCGTATTTCATATTCATACCTCTTTCTCAAACGCAGGACGGTCTCCCGTCCTGCGAATTTGGATTCTTAGCCAATCGTGGCGTCATAGGCCTCCTGCTCCAGGGCGATGCAGTCCTCGATACCCATGGACTTCAGGTCCTCCACGAAGGAATCCCACTGGGTTTCAAGATCCGCGTCACCGATGGCAAACTGAGCCACCATCTGGTTGGCATAGGTCAGGATGTCGGAAGCCTTGCGGCCCTCCTCCTCCTTCTGCTCGGTGGTCATGGTCACGTTGCTGGAGATGGCCATGGTGCCGTCCAGGTTGGAGGTCCAGACGTCCCAGGCCTCATTGACCAGATCGGAGTTCAGGTACCCGGTCCGGTAGCGGAGCATCAGGGAGGGCATGGTGCCGTAGGCGCAGCGGCAGCGCATATAGTTGGAAGCGTTCAGGCCGAACTCGTTGTTCAGGATCGCATCAGTAAACTTGGGGGTTCCTTCGCCGTCCAGCTCAAAGTCCTGGCCCTCCAGGCCGAAGTTGTAGAGCAGGATACCGTCCTCAGAGAACCAGTAATCCAGCCAGGCCATGGCCAGCTCAGGCTCCGCACAGCCGGAGCTGATGGAAACGCAGGTAATGTCGTCCGCAGGGGCCAGGGTCATCTCGGTGATGTGCTGCTTGTCGCCCTTGTTCTGCACCGGGGAGGCCATGCAGGTCACGGGGACGGTGTAGTTGTCGATACCCTCGCCGGAGGTGGGCCACACGCCCATCTGGTCGGAGGTGATCTGACCGCTCAGGTAGCTGGAGAAGGGATCGTACTCCACAGAGATGAAGTCGGAATCCATCAGGCCCTCGTCATACCACTGGTTCAGCATCTTCAGGTAATCCCGGTAGCCGTCCTCGATCAGGGAGCACTTAACCACGCCGTCCTCCACATAGTAGGGCAGGCCCGCAGAGGCGCCGCCTGCGCCACCGGCATTGCCGCTGGCGGCAAAGGCTGCCACATTGTAGCCCTCGGTCAAAGTGGTGATGTTGCAGTTGTTGGTCATGTACATGGCGGTGGCACAGCCGAACTTGTCCTTGAAGGCAGTCAGCACATCATGGAGCTCGTCATAGGTCTCCGGAACCTCCATGCCGACCTCTTCCAGCCAGTCCTTCCGAACCACC
>ERZ773103.3518-NODE-3518-length-12709-cov-3.755334_pt1 | contig 12709 bp, 8 predicted proteins | sample MGYA00511118_ERZ773103 | MGnify/ENA primary metagenome ERZ773103 (study PRJEB29015, sample SAMEA2737821) | human gut metagenome | biome: human gut; feature: human-associated habitat; material: faeces | place: China | collected 2012 ... | reverse complement strand
GACAGACAGACAGACAGACAGACAGACAGACAGACAGACAGACAGACAGAGCTGAGTGCGATTAGGCTTATTCAGTATGTATTTGGCTATGTTACATTGCCGATGGGGCGTTTGTTTGAATTTCGCAATGGATTGAGCAAAGGAAAAGAATTCTTTGGTTCAGGCATTCCTTTTATCAGATATACAGATGTTTATAATAACAGATTTCTTAAGGAAAATGATATTACAGCGTTGGTGGAATGTACTTCTGCTGAAATTGAAAAATTAGGAGTACATCGAGGAGATGTATTCTTTACTCGAACATCAGAAACAGCAGAAGATGTTGGCTGGTCATCGGTAATGCTTGATGATATTGGAGATTGTGTTTTTAATGGCTTTACTATTAAGGCAACTCCAAAAACAAATTACTTATTACCGGAATATTGTGTATTTTGTTTTGCCACAGAAGATTTCAGAAAGTATGTTACAAGTCATTGTGCATTTACAACAAGGGCATCTTTAACGGGAAAAACGATTGCAGAATATCAAATTACTATTCCAAGTATAGAAAAACAGCAGGAAATTGTAAACATATTGAGTAAGTTTCATAGCCTTTGTAATGACCTGTCAACGGGACTTCCGGCAGAAATAGAAGCCCGTCAGAACCAATACGAATATTACAGGGATAAGCTATTATCCTTTAAAGAATTACAAAAGTAGGGAGGCGAGAAATGTGCCATATTTCAATATTGTCGCAGCGACAAATGAAAACACGGTAGTTACAGAATATGAGCCGGAAAAGGCACGTTCAGACAGCTATCAGTCAGAAGCAGATTTGGAAAAGGAATTCATTCGCTTACTGTGTGAGCAGGGATATGAGTATTTGCATATTCATACTGAGAAAGATTTAATTGCCAATTTGCGTACACAGCTTGAAAAGCTGAATGACTATCACTTTTCTGATGATGAATGGAAACGCTTCTTTTCTGAAATCCTTGCCAATTCAAATGATGGAATTGTTGAGAAGACAAGAACGATACAGGAAGATAACGTAAAGGTGTTAAAGCGTGATGATGGTTCGACGAAGAATATTACGCTGATTGATAAAAAGAATATCCACAATAATTTTTTGCAGGTTATCAACCAGTACGTGATTGGTACAGAAGACGGGGCAAAGCATGATAACCGTTATGATGTGACAGTGTTAGTCAATGGATTTCCGCTTGTGCATATCGAATTGAAGCGCAGGGGTGTTGCAATTCGTGAAGCATTCAATCAAATCAACCGTTATCAGAGAGACAGCTTTTGGGCTGGTTCTGGTTTGTTTGAATATGTGCAGATTTTCGTGATTTCCAATGGGACAAATACGAAATATTATTCTAACAGTACCCGAAAAAATGCAGAAAAAGAACATGAGAAAAAAGGTGCCAGCAAGACAAAGACCAGCAACAGCTTTGAGTTTACATGTTTTTGGGCGGATGCAAACAATCGGGTAATTCCTGACTTAATTGATTTTACAAAGACATTTTTTGCAAAGCATACAATTTTGAATATTCTTACAAAATATTGCATTTTTACCTCTGAGGATATGCTGATGGTTATGCGTCCATATCAAATTACAGCTACCGAACGAATTCTGAATCGTATTGAGATTGCTAACAATTATAAGAAGTATGGCAGTATCGAAGGTGGCGGCTATATCTGGCATACTACCGGATCTGGAAAGACATTGACTTCATTTAAGACCGCAAGGCTGGCTTCAAAGCTGCCATATATTGATAAAGTATTGTTTGTGGTTGACCGTAAGGACTTGGATTACCAGACAATGAAAGAATATGATCGTTTTGAAAAAGGAGCTGCTAACAGTAACACTTCAACAACGATATTAAAACGACAGTTGGAAAATCCAAATGCAAAAATTATTATTACTACAATTCAGAAACTGTCGACCTTTATCAAGAAAAATCCGGGACATGAAGTTTATCAGAAACATGTTGTCATAATTTTTGATGAGTGCCACCGCAGTCAGTTTGGAGATATGCATACAGCGATTGTTAAGAACTTTAAGAAATATCATTTGTTTGGCTTTACAGGAACACCAATTTTCTCGGTAAACTCTGGCAGAGCAAAAAATCCGGAGTTTTTTACTACAGGTCAAACTTTTGGAGACCAACTTCACAGTTATACGATTGTGGATGCAATCAATGATAAAAATGTTCTTCCATTCCGGGTGGATTATATTAAAACAATGGATGTGGAAGAAGAAATTACAGACGAAATGGTCTGGGACATCAATCGTGAAAAGGTAATGATGGCACCTGAACGTATCCGTATTGTGACGCAGTACATATTAGAGCATTTTGACCAGAAGACATATCGTGGAGATAAGACGTATGTTTATAATACGCTTACGAATATTGAGGAAGTGGCTTCTGCGAGGCGTGATGAAGTAGAGGAGATTAAACAGAAACAGCGTATTAGTGGTTTTAATTCTATCTTTGCAGTATCGAGTGTACCGATGGCGAAACTCTATTATCAGGAATTCCAAAGACAGATGGCTGAAGATCCGGCTAAGAGGCTGCGTGTTGCGACCATTTTCAGTTATGGTGCAAATGAAGAAGAGTCAGATGGTATTTTAGATGAGGAAAATTCTGAAGATACATCTGCGCTTGATCAGCCATCCAGAGAATTTCTGGAAGAAGCAATAGGGGACTACAACAAAATGTTTCATACGAATTATGATACATCAAGTGATAAATTTCAGAATTATTATAAAGATGTGTCGCTTCGTATGAAGAACAAAGAGTTGGATATCCTTATTGTTGTTAATATGTTTTTGACAGGTTTCGATGCTACAACGATGAATACGTTGTGGGTAGATAAGAATTTGAAGATGCATGGACTGATTCAGGCATTCTCTCGAACAAACCGTATTTTAAACAGTATTAAGACTTTTGGTAATATTGTATGTTTCAGAAATTTGCAAAAACGAGTGGACAGTGCTATTTCGTTGTTTGGAGATAAGAATGCTGGAGGGATTGTTTTACTGCAAAGTTTTAAGGACTATTATTACGGTTACGAATCTGCTGATGGAAACCCAATGCCAGGATATGTGGACTTGATAGAAGACTTGAAAGAAAAGTTCCCATTGTCAGAGGCACAGATTGTAGGAGAACAGAACCAGAAAGATTTTATTGCATTGTTTGGTGCTGTTTTGCGCATGAGAAATCTTCTGCTTTCTTTTGATGATTTTAAAGGCAAGGAATTGATTTCTGAGCGAGATATGCAAGACTATCTGGGACGTTATCAGGATTTGCGTGATGAATGGAAGAATAAGCGACGGAAAAGCACAGATATTACAGATGATGTAGTATTTGAAATTGAGTTAATACGTCAGATAGAAATCAACATTGACTATATCTTAATGCTTGTCAAGAAGTATCATGACACGCATTGCGAAGATAAGGAAGTATTGATTACGATTAACAAGGCAATCAATGCCAGTCCAGAACTGCGCAGTAAGAAACAACTTATTGAAAATTTTATCGCTGGTATCAATGATGTGGACGATGTTATGTCTGAATGGCACGATTATGTGGTAGAACAACGAGAGCGTGATTTGCAGGAAATCATTACCACAGAAAAATTGAAACCACAGGATACTCGTAAATTTATTGAGAATGCTTTCCGGGATGGAGAAATCAAAACTTCCGGAACAGACATAGACAAAATCATGCCACCGATTTCACGATTTGGTGGCGGAGGCAGAGAAAAGAAGAAACAAGGGATTATTGATAAACTAAAAGTATTCTTTGAAAAATATTTCGGTGTTGGCGGCACAGCTACCTTTACAGAACCTAAGCATAAGACAATAACTTATACTTACGATACGGACAGACAGGATAACCTATCAATGGTGGCAGAAACAATAGCACCATATGAAACAAGAAAATAATAAATTTAACTTCAATTATATTTCTGTTTCCTTTATTAGAATAATTTTCATGCATTTTCACATACTAGCATTAAAAGCAAAATTTAGCATGAGAAGAAAGTAAAACCATGCGTGATCAGATCATGGAGGAAAAATATGAAGGCAACAGGAATTGTGCGTCGGATTGATGACCTTGGCCGGGTGGTGATTCCGAAAGAAATACGAAGAACATTGCGCATCAGAGAAAGTGATCCTCTTGAGATATTTACAGACCGGGAAGGACAGATTATTCTAAAAAAATATTCTCCGATCGGGGAACTGTCGACGCTGGCAGGGCAATATACAGAGAGCCTTTCGCAGACGTTAAAATGTCTGGTGTGTGTATGTGACAGAGATCAGATTATTGCGGCGGCCGGGAATGGAAAAAAGGAATTGGCAGATCATTATATCAGTAAGCCGTTAGAGGGAAGACTTAGCACCAGAAAAATGGTGATAGCATCGGAGGATGACAAAGATTATATTCTTGTAGTAGATGGACAGAAAGAGTTATACAAATATGAAATTATAAGCCCGATCATCTGTGGCGGTGATGTAATAGGAGGCGTAATCCTTCTGTCAAAAGAAAAGAAATTTACAGAATTGGAACAGAAGATGGCCGTGTGCGCGGCAGGTTTTCTGGGAAAACAAATGGAGTAGCAAAAGGAGTGGCAAAAGCTGCTCTTTTTTGGTTTACTTTAGTGCGTAAAAGTGCTAAAATGAGAAAAGATTGTGTATTATCAAAGAGAGAAAGGATATTGCTATGGGAGAATTAATGTTAGGCAATAAGGCACTGGCAAGAGGCCTTTATGAAGGTGGCTGTAGTATTGCGTCAAGTTACCCGGGAACTCCGAGTACAGAAGTGACGGAAGAACTGGCCAAATATGACGATGTATATTGTGAGTGGGCGCCGAATGAGAAAGTTGCATTAGAAGTAGCTGTGGGAGCTGCATTTGCGGGAAAGAGAAGCTTTTGTGCAATGAAGCATGTAGGGCTGAATGTGGCGGCAGATCCACTTTTTACAAGTTCTTATACAGGTTCCAATGCAGGAATCGTAATTGTAGTAGCTGATGATCCGGGGATGCATTCCTCACAGAACGAGCAGGATTCCAGACATTATGCGATCGCTGCAAAACTCCCGATGTTGGAGCCATCGGATTCACAGGAGGCCTGTGATTTTGCAAAGAGAGCATATGAGATTTCTGAGGAGTTTGACACTCCGGTATTTGTGAAAATGTGTACAAGAGTTGCACATTCACAGAGCATTGTGGAAAAGTCAGAGCGTAGGGTCCCTGAACAGACACCTTATAAGAAGAATATCACCAAGTATGTAATGACACCGGCGAATGCGATCAAGCGTCACCCTATCGTGGAGGAGCGCACCAGACGTCTGATCGAATTTGCAGAGACGACGGACTTAAACCGCGTGGAGATGGGCGATACGAAGATTGGTATTATCACTTCTTCTACATGCTATCAGTATGCGAAAGAAGTATTTGGTGAGAGAGCAAGTATTCTAAAACTTGGTCTGATTAATCCATTGCCTGAGAAGTCAATCCGTGATTTTGCATCCAAAGTGGACAAACTGATCGTAGTAGAAGAATTGGATCCAATTATTGAGAATCATTGCAGACAGATGGGACTTTCTGTGACCGGTAAAGATGTTCTTCCGATGGAAGGTGAATTTTCTCAGAATCTTCTGGCAGAAAAATTAGGAGAAGAAGTTCCGGCTTATTATTCATTAGAAGATAAGCTTCCGGGAAGACCTCCGCTTATGTGTGCAGGATGTCCACACAGAGGACTTTTCTATACCTTATCAAAGAATAAATGTACCGTTATCGGAGATATCGGATGTTATACATTAGGAGCAGCGGCACCGTTAAATGCGATGGATATGAACCTCTGCATGGGTGCATCTGTCAGCTCATTGCATGGATTTAACAAAGCGATGGGAGAACAGGGAGAAAAGAAGATGGTCGGAGTGATCGGTGATTCGACATTTATGCATTCCGGAATGACCGGACTTGCAAATATTGCCTACAATCAGAGCAATTCCACGGTGATTATTCTGGATAACTCAATCACAGGAATGACTGGACATCAGCAGAATCCGACAACCGGATATAATATCAAGGGTGATCCGGCAGGAAAGATTGATCTGGAGAGTTTATGCCGTGCAATGAGTATCAATCGTGTTGTAGTGGTAGATCCGTATGACCTGGAAGAATGTGACAGAGTGTTGAAAGAGGAACTGCAAGCAGAGGAACCTTCTGTGATCATCAGCAGACGTCCTTGTGCATTATTAAAATATGTAAAGCATAATCCCCCGCTTCGTGTTGATGAAGAGAAATGTATAGGATGTAAGTCTTGCATGCGTCTTGGATGTCCGGCACTCAGTGTCAGAGATGGAAAAGCCCAGATCGACACGACACAGTGTGTAGGATGCAAAGTCTGTACACAGATGTGCAAATTTGATGCATTGCAGTCATAGGGAGGTAACAGAAGATGACAAAGAATATAATGATCGTAGGTGTAGGTGGTCAGGGATCTGTATTGGCCAGTAAACTTCTGGGACATCTCCTTCTTACAGAAGGGTACGACGTAAAGGTTTCGGAAGTGCATGGAATGAGTCAGCGTGGAGGAAGCGTTGTTACATATGTAAGATTTGGTGAAAAAGTGTATTCGCCGATCATTGACAAAGGTCAGGCAGATGTGATCGTGTCTTTTGAAAAATTAGAAGCTGCACGCTATCTGGAATATTTAAAGACAGATGGAAGAATCGTAGTAAATACGCAGGAGATCGAGCCGATGCCTGTAATTACAGGGGCAGCAGTGTATCCGGAGAATCTGATCGAAAAAATGCAGGCACACGGGGCGAAAGTGGATGCTATGGATTGTCTGATGCTTGCGAATGAGGCTGGTTCTTCAAAAGCAGTAAATATTGTATTGATGGGAAGACTTTCCAGATATTTTGATATTCCTGTGGAAAAATGGCAGAAAGCAATTGAGGAATGCGTGCCATCCAAATTTTTAGAGTTGAATCAAAGGGCGTTCCTGTTAGGACGCGGAAAGGAAGAAAACTAAGATGCCTGTAACGGACTTATTAGAGAGAAATCACAAACTTTATGGAGATGAGGTTGCACTTGTAGAGTTGAACCCGACCATGAAAGATAATAGAAAAATTACGTGGAAAGAGTTTGACTTAGTACAGCAGACTTTAAAAGAGCCTTACAGAAGAGAAATCACCTGGAGTGTATTTGACGAGAAGGCAAACCGCGTAGCGAATATGTTGATCGGACGTGGAATCAGAAAAGGAGACCGTGTGGCAATCTTGATGTTCAACTGTCTGGACTGGCTGCCGATTTATTTCGGTATTTTGAAGGCAGGTGCGATCGCGGTTCCGTTTAACTTCCGTTTCTCGGCAGATGAGATTCAGTACTGTGCGGATTTGGCGGAAGTACATATGATTTTCTTTGGACCGCAGTTTATCGGACGTCTGGAATCGATAGAAGAAAAATTAGGTCGTGGCCGTCTGTTGATCTATGTAGGAGACGGATGCCCGACATTTGCAGAGAGCTACAGAGAATTAGTGGCAGATTGTTCCAGTCAGGCACCTCTTGTAAGATTAGAAGATGAAGATGATGCGGCTATTTATTTCTCATCAGGAACGACAGGATTTCCGAAGGCAATTCTTCATAACCATGAAAGCCTTTTGCAGGCAGCACAGATGGAGCAGAAACATCACGGAACAGGAAGAGAAGATACATTCCTCTGTATTCCACCGTTATATCATACCGGTGCCAAATTCCACTGGATGGGAAGTTTGTGTGCCGGAAGCAAGGCCGTACTTTTGACAGGTACGACGCCGGAGATTATTCTGGATGCGGTATCCAAAGAACACTGTACGATCGTATGGCTTTTAGTACCGTGGGCACAGGATATTCTGGCTGCATTGGACCGTGGTGACCTGAAGTTGGAAGATTATGAACTGGATCAGTGGAGATTGATGCATATCGGAGCACAGCCGGTACCACCGTCACTTATCAAGCACTGGAAAGAATATTTCCCGCATCACCAGTATGATACAAACTATGGACTTTCAGAATCTACAGGTCCGGGATGCGTACATCTTGGGGTTGAAAATATTCATAAGGTTGGTGCGATCGGTGTGCCTGGTTATCGCTGGGAGTGTAAGATCGTGGATGAAAACGACGAGAAAGTAGAGCAGGGAGAAGTTGGTGAACTCTGCGTCAAAGGACCGGGCGTCATGACCTGCTATTATAATGATCCAAAAGCAACTGCTGAGACGATTAAAGACGGATGGCTGTTTACCGGAGATATGGCAATGCAGGATGAAGATGGATTCTATTTCCTGGTAGATCGTAAGAAAGATGTCATCATCAGTGGTGGTGAGAATATTTATCCGGTACAGATCGAGAATTTCCTGACCGCATATGACAAAGTTCAGGATGTAGCATGTATCGGTCTTCCGGATGCACGTCTGGGCGAGATTACCGGTGCGATCATTCAGATCAAAGAAGGAATGACCTGTACAGAAGAAGAAATCAACGAGTATTGTAAAGAGCTTCCTAGATACAAGAGACCTAGAAGGATCATATTTGCGGAAGTTCCGAGAAATGCAACTGGCAAGATTGAGAAACCGGCACTTCGTAAGAAATACGGTGCAGAACATCTGGTAGCAAAACAGAATCAGGAATAAGTTTATAAGAATAAAAAGACAAACTCCTTCATATCTATAGAAACGAGATAGGAAGGAGTTTTGTTATGGAAAGAATCAGCTTGAAACCAGGGAAAATTGCATGGGTCGCGAAAGCTTTACTTTTGGCATATCTGCTCTCGGGAGTCTTGCTCCTTTTAATGGCACTTGCAGTTTATAAATTAGAGTGGGAAGAACAGATCGTATCTGCAGGAGTGATCGTAGTGTATGTGCTGGCGAATCTGGCAGGAGGACTCTATGCAGGGAAAAAGTTTGGAAAAAGACGTTTCCTGGCAGGAATGATCTGTGGAATATTGTATGCGATTCTATTGAGTGCGATTAGTTTTATAATTTATCATGATGCAGGAGGAAATGCCGGAAATACAGTGATACTTCTTATGATCTGTGGCGGGAGCGGCATGGTTGGAGGCATGATCTCCTAATAAATTATAGAAATAAGATTGCGTAAATGACGATAGAATGTTATAATGTTCGCAATAAGTGAAACTTTCAAGGAGGAACATGAACATGAAACATGTAAAGACATTAAATACACAGACACTGAACAATAACTTAAAGAAGAGTGGTTGTGGAGAGTGCCAGACATCATGTCAGTCAGCATGTAAGACATCTTGCACAGTTGGTAACCAGACTTGTGAGCAGAAGAAATAATTCTGTACAGAAGATGTCATAAGCGAACACGCATAATGCGAGAGTTCCTTAACCGGAACTCTCTTTTGCTGTTGTAAGGCGTGCGATAAGAAGGTCCACCGGACCTTTTTTCGTTGGAAAATATTGTTAAAAATAAGATAAAATAAGAAAGGGGTATTAACCTTGATTCATCAATATAAAAATAATGGATATAACATCGTATTAGATGTATACAGTGGTGCGGTACATGTAGTAGATGATTTGTGCTACGACGTAATCGAGCTGCTTAACTCCGGAGAGAGTGAACCTACCGTAGAGAGTTTGAAATCTCCTGAGACAAAGGAACAGTTACTAAAGGCGCTGGGAGAAAAATATGAAGAACAGGATCTTCTGGATGCTCTTTCTGATGTCACTGAGCTGGCAGAGAACAGACAGTTATTCGCAAAAGATATTTACGAAGGTATGATCGATGTTGTCAAGAAGCAGAAGACGGTTGTAAAGGCATTATGTTTACATATCGCACATGACTGTAATCTTGCCTGTAAATATTGTTTCGCAGAAGAAGGCGAATATCATGGAAGACGTGCACTTATGAGCTACGAAGTTGGTAAGAAGGCACTGGATTTCTTAATCGCTAATTCTGGAAACAGACATAATCTCGAAGTAGATTTCTTTGGTGGAGAGCCACTGATGAACTGGCAGGTTGTAAAAGATCTGGTAGCATACGGAAGAGAACAGGAGAAAATTTACGATAAGCATTTCCGTTTTACACTGACGACCAACGGTGTACTTTTGAATGATGAGATTCAGGAGTTCTTAAATAAAGAGATGGATAATGTAGTCATCAGTCTGGATGGCCGTAAGGAGATCAACGACCAGATGCGTCCGTTCCGCAATGGAAAAGGAAGCTATGATCTGATCGTGCCGAAGTTCCAGAAATTTGCAGAGAGCCGTAATCAGGAGAAATATTATATCCGTGGAACATTTACAAGAAATAACCTGGATTTCTCAAATGATATTCTTCATTTTGCAGATCTTGGATTCAAGCAGATGTCTATCGAACCGGTAGTCGGTGATGAGAGTGATCCGTATGCAATCAGAGAAGAAGACCTGCCACAGATCATGGAAGAATATGACAGACTCGCACAGATGATGATCGCACGTGAAAAAGAGGGAAAAGGTTTCAATTTCTTCCATTTTATGATAGACTTAGACGGTGGACCATGTGTGTACAAGCGTATGTCAGGATGTGGCTCTGGAACAGAGTATCTGGCTGTGACACCATGGGGAGACTTATATCCGTGTCATCAGTTCGTAGGGCATGAAGAATTTTTAATGGGAAATGTCGATGAAGGCATTAAGAAACCGGAGATCGCAGATGATTTCCGCGATTGCAATGTATATTCCAAAGATAAATGCAGAGATTGCTTTGCTAAATTCTACTGCAGCGGTGGATGTATGGCAAATTCTTATAACTTCAATGGAACGATTCATGGAACTTACGATGTAGGATGTCAGATGCAGCGCAAGCGTGTAGAGTGTGCGATCATGATGAAAGCGGCTCTGGCAGATGAACAGTAATGCGGATGATATAAGAGAATAGAGAGGACGTTGAGCATGAAGAAAAACAAAAGTATCATCAGTCTGATCGTAACAGTACTGATGCTTGTGGTGTTTGGATTCACTACGATCGTCGGATGGGGAGAGACGCATACCGGGGCTATGGAGAATATTAAGCTCGGTCTTGACCTGGCCGGTGGTGTCAGCATTACCTATCAGGTAAAAGATGATAATCCAACTGACGAAGAGATGAAAGATACGATCTACAAGCTGCAGAAGCGTGTAGAGCAGTACAGTACAGAGGCAAGCGTATATCAGGAAGGTGACGATCGTATCAATATCGAGATCCCTGGTGTTACAGATGCCAATGCGATCCTGGATGAACTTGGTAAACCGGGATCATTAGAGTTCCAGACTTCAGATGGAACGACAGTTATTACGGGTTCAGATATTAAGACTGCTACAGCTAAGACCGGTCAGGATGACATGGGAAATAAAGAATATTCTGTAGAGTTGGATCTGAACGATGAAGGTACAGAGAAATTTGCAGAGGCGACAGCAGCGAATATTGGTAAGCAGATTTCTATCGTATATGATGGAGATGTGATTTCTGTACCGACGGTACAGTCTGCGATCACTGGTGGTCAGGCATATATCACAGGTAACTTCTCCTATGAAGAGGCAGATAACCTTGCAGCGACTATCCGTATCGGTGGATTAAAACTTCAGTTAGAAGAACTTCGTTCTAACGTTGTAGGTGCACAGCTCGGTGAAAAGGCTGTAAGTACCAGTTTGAAAGCCGGCGCAATCGGCCTTGCGATCGTATTTGTATTTATGATCTGCGTATATTTACTTCCAGGTCTTGCATCAGGACTGGCTTTGTTGATCTATACAGAGATAGTATTGCTGGTATTGGATGCATTTAATGTAACATTAACCCTTCCGGGTATTGCCGGTATCATCTTAAGTATTGGTATGGCGGTTGATGCGAACGTTATCATTTTTGCCCGTGTCCGTGAGGAGATGGCAAAAGGACGCAGCGTTAAGAATGCGTTGAAAGACGGTTTCCAGAAAGCGATGTCAGCGATCGTCGATGGTAACGTGACAACATTGATTGCAGCAATCGTCCTGTGGTTTAAGGGATCCGGTACTGTAAAAGGTTTTGCACAGACACTTGGAATTGGTATCGTAGTGTCTATGTTTACAGCACTGGTAATCACACGTATGATTATTTTTGCGTTCTACGGTATTGGTCTTAAATCCGAGAAATTGTACTACAGACCAAAGAAAAAAGAGACAAAGACGATCAATTTCCTTGCAAAGAAAAAAGTATTTTTTGCAATTTCACTGGCAGTCATCATTGGTGGACTTGCAGTGATGGGAGTGAACAGCTCGAAAGGAAATGGTGCATTTGCATACAGCCTGGAGTTCCAGGGAGGAACTTCTACAAACGTAACATTTGATAAAGATTATTCAATTGAAGAAATTGACGATCAGATCGTACCGGTTGTTGAAGAAGTAACTGGGGATAAGAATGTTCAGACGCAGAAGGTTTCCGGAACAAATCAGGTAATCATCAAGACGAAGACTCTGGAACTGGAGCAGAGAGAAGCTTTGAATAAAGCAATGGTAGATAATTTTGGAGTTGATGAGAGCAAGATCACAGCAGAGAATATCAGCTCTACGGTAAGTAACGAGATGCGAAGAGACGCAGTTGTGGCAGTACTTATTGCCGGCGTATTTATGCTTCTTTACATCTGGTTTAGATTCAAGGATATCCGTTTTGCAACAAGTGCGGTACTTGCACTGTTACATGACGTACTGGTAGTAGC
>ERZ773103.3509-NODE-3509-length-12733-cov-4.131488_pt1 | contig 12733 bp, 14 predicted proteins | sample MGYA00511118_ERZ773103 | MGnify/ENA primary metagenome ERZ773103 (study PRJEB29015, sample SAMEA2737821) | human gut metagenome | biome: human gut; feature: human-associated habitat; material: faeces | place: China | collected 2012 ... | reverse complement strand
ATCCGCACAGTGGACCGTGACAGCCAGTGGTGCATTTTTGGTAGGGACAAAGAAAAGCAGAGTGAAAATCAGCGGGGTTACGATCGGAAAAATTGTAGACTACGGGCTGAAAGACTCTCAGAATATGGGAGCGTGCATGGCTCCGGCGGCAAGAGACACTATTTTGTGTAATTTAAAAGATTTTAGAAGAAAAATGAGAGATTACGACCGAATCATCACCGGTGACCTTGGATATGTGGGGCAGAGTATTTTAATAGATCTGATGCTTGAAAAAGGAGTTGACATTCGAAAGAAACATCTGGATTGCGGAATGCTGATTTTTGATCAGGACAGTCAGGATACGCATGCCGGTGGAAGTGGCTGCGGTTGTGCAGCATCGGTGTTAGCGTCCTATATTTTGCCGAAACTGGAAACTGGAGAGTGGAAAAGGGTGCTGTTTGTGCCGACCGGGGCACTCATGTCTACCGTGAGTTTTAATGAGGGGGCAAGCGTACCGGGGATAGCGCACGGGATTGTGCTGGAACATGTGGAAAACGAAGAAAAAGATGAGAAAGGGAGTGGAAAAGATGGAACTTTTTAAGGCATTTGTAATAGGCGGCGTGATCTGTGCACTGGTGCAGATATTATTAGACCGGACGAAAATGATGCCGGGCCGTGTCATGGTGCTTTTAGTCTGCAGTGGGGCAGTGCTCGGATTTGTCGGGCTCTATCAGCCGTTCCAGGAATTTTCCGGGGCAGGGGCAAGCGTTCCACTTCTTGGGTTTGGAAATCTTCTGTGGAAAGGTGTAAGAGAAGCTGTGGATGAGAACGGGTTTATCGGGATTTTCCAGGGCGGATTTAAAGCGAGTGCCGTGGGAATCTCGGCAGCGCTGATCTTTGGTTATCTGGCATCCTGGGTGTTTGAACCTAAAATGAAGAAGTAATATACAAAAAGTGGCTACAAAAAAGTGACCACACAAAAAAGAAGCTCTGAAAAATTATTTCAGCAGCTTCTTCATTTTGTCTTTTTCCATCTGTTCCCAGTGATCCTGATCAGAAGACCAGGACTCATTGATCCAGGCGATAGCATCGTCAAGTCCCTCCTGGGTAAATGGAAAGCTTTTGTAAGTCTTGTCTTCTTCCGGTGTCGCCTCGAAACACCACGGTTCCGGGTAGATCCAGACGTTCAGTGTATCGTCGGAAGAATTGAGATAAAAACGCATTCCGTGATGTGAACCAGAGAAAGGTTCCTTTTTTAAGGCTTTGATGGTAAGTCCCATTGTAGCGATCATAATATCCTCTCCTATTCCTCGATTACATGGATCTCTAGGTAGTCAAAATCAATCGAGTCCACGAAGTTATCCTGTGTAAATCTTGTCTTCGCAAGTCGTTGAAACTCTTCGACATTAGCATCCAGCCAGATCGGTTTGCTCAGATCAAATTCATAACAGATCTCGTCGAGTGCATGAAAGATCTTGTGCGTTCTGGTATCATCGGATGTATCTTCGATAACGGTATCGATGAGCATCTTATTATCTTTAAATTCTTTTCCCCATAAACGGAACATGGTAAATCCTCATTTCTTAATTAAAATCTATTACAAAGTATATCCAGTAAAATCTGTTCTGTAAAGTATTAAATTTCGCATGTTTCGCTATACAATTGAAACTTAGGCAATTATAATATGTAATAGAAACGGATGCAAAAAGAATCAGTTAGTTGGAGGATGAGGAGTATGCGAGGCACCGGAAGGATACATTTATATTATGGAGATGGCAAGGGAAAGACAACGGCAGCAGTCGGTCAGGTCATCCGGGCAGCAGGAAGCGGACTTCGGGTACTGGTATTTCAGTTCCTTAAGAACAACGACTCCAGCGAGCGGAAGATATTAGAACAGATTCCGAATATTACCTGCTTAAACGGAAGAGAACCGGTGAAGTTTGTCAGCCGTATGAACGGGGATGAGAAGGCAGAGACCAGGAGATACAATAATAAAGCACTGGATGAGATCGTAAAATTCTGTGTTCCATTTGATGTACTCTTGTTAGATGAAGCACTCTGCGCAGTGCAGTTAAATGTACTGAGTGAGGAGAAACTTCTTAGTTTTCTGAAACACAAACCACGTGGTCTGGAAGTCATTCTGACCGGTCATGTGATTACAGATGAATTACTGGAAGTAGCAGATTATGTCACGCAGATGACGAAGATTAAGCATCCGTACGACCAGGGCAAACTTGCAAGAGAAGGAATTGAATATTGATACGGAGCAGAGAAGCGCTTTCTTAAATCTTTGTGAAATAATTGATATTTTTTAAACGAAAGAAGGAAAATGTGATATACTACGAGAGATTGAGTTTATAAGAACGAAGAATATATAATAAGAAGAGAGTGTAATAAAAGGAGTGATCGCATGGTAGATGCAATCAAGAATTATGAGGACGTGGACAGTTGGAAGACGATCATGTTCTTATATAATTCCGCGTTAAAAGAGGTTGGAACCAAGTTAGAGATTCTGAATGATGAATTTCAACATGTTCACCAATATAATCCGATCGAGCACATCAAGACAAGGATCAAGACTCCGGAGAGTATCGTTAAGAAATTAAAACGTTACGGGTATGAATCGTCAATAGAGAACATGGTAAAATATGTCAATGACATTGCGGGAGTACGTCTGATCTGCTCTTTTACATCAGACATTTATCGTCTGGCAGAGATGATCGGCAATCAGAGTGATCTGAAAGTTTTATCGATCAAAGATTATATTAAGAATCCAAAAGAGAGTGGATATAAGAGTTATCATATGCTGGTATCGGTTCCGATTTATTTATCGGATAGCTGTGTGGATACAAAAGTTGAGATTCAGATTAGAACGATAGCGATGGATTTCTGGGCGAGCTTAGAGCATAAGATCTATTACAAGTTCGAGGGAAACGCACCGGATTATATCAGCAGAGATTTAAGAGAATGTGCGGACATGGTATCGACATTGGATGAGAAGATGCTTTCACTCAACAATGCAATTCAGGAATGTCTGGCAGAACAACAGAAACATTTATAAAAGATATCTATAAATACAGCAGATATATAAAAAAACTCAATTTGTGACTGGTAATTTAGAAGAATATAATGAGTACAGAAAGAATAAACTCATTTACCGAATCAATATTTAGTGATAGAATATATCTATAAGTGTTGAGGGTAGGTGAGATTCGCAGAAAGGTGGAATATCATGATTACGGTCAACGCAATGGGAGATAATTGTCCTATCCCTGTTATTAAGACAAAAAAGGCAATGCAGGCACTTGTAGGTCCTGAGACTATCGAAGTTTTAGTAGATAATGAAGTGGCTGTACAGAATGTTACAAAGATGGCTGAGAGTTCTGGAGGACAAGTTCATTCAGAGAAACTTGGAGATGCTGAATATAAAGTAACTATCAGCATGCAGGGGGCACCACAGGTGCAGGAAGATACTGCATGTATTCCGGATGCAAAAGGTGATCTGGTAGTTGTTGTATCTTCAGATCGTATGGGAACCGGCAACGATGAACTGGGAAAAGTCCTGATCAAAGGATTTATTTTTGCAGTTACGCAGCTTGATACATTGCCAAAAGCGATGTTATTCTACAATGGAGGTGTTACATTGACAACAGAAGGATCTCCTGCACTGGAAGATCTGAAGTCACTGGAAGCACAGGGCGTTGAGATTATGTCATGCGGAACATGCTTAGATTATTATGGATTGAAGGATAAGCTGGCAGTCGGAAGTGTAACGAATATGTACAATATTGTTGAGACACAGGCAAAAGCTACCAAAGTCATCAAGCCATAGGACTGTAGAAGAATGAAAAGAAAAGTGCCAGGTCGATACTGATAATAGCAGTGGCCTGGCATATTTTGTGTGATAGAAAAAAGGGAGGTGTACGTAAGATGAGTGCAGATATCAAATTGACCAGCTTTAGTAAGACGTCGGGATGAGCCGCTAAGATAGGTCCGGAGACCCTTGCCCAGGTTCTGGGTAAGTTACCGAAATTTCAGGATGATAATTTAATTGTAGGAATTGAAACTTCTGATGATGCGGCTATCTATAAAGTCACAGACGATATTGCAATGATTCAGACCGTAGACTTCTTTACTCCGATCGTGGATGATCCTTATATGTTTGGTCAGATCGCGGCGGCCAATTCGCTGAGTGATGTCTGGGCGATGGGCGGAGAACCGGCGGTGGCACTTAATATCGTAGGTTTCCCGAATTGTCTGGATCCGGCGATTCTGGGAGATATTCTTGCAGGTGGAGCTGACAAAGTAAAAGAAGCTGGTGCTGTTTTGGTTGGAGGACATTCTGTTCAGGATGATGAACCAAAATACGGACTTTGCGTTTCTGGTTTTGTACATCCGGATAAGATTTTTAAGAATTATGGATGCAGGCCGGGAGATGCACTGGTTTTGACTAAGCAGATAGGAAGCGGAATCATTAATACAGCGATCAAAGGTGAGATTGCATCGGATATATCCATTAAAGAGGCACAGCTTGTGATGGCGTCACTAAATAAAAAGGCAAAACTGGTGGCAGAGAAATTTAATGTTTCTGCATGTACAGATATCACAGGTTTTGGACTGTTGGGACATTGTGTGGAGATGGCCGAAGCCAGTGGAGTGACTTTTGAGATCGTCACCGATTCTGTGGAGTATATGGCGGATGCGATAGAATATGCACAGATGGGACTGGTCCCTGCGGGAACCTATAAGAATCGGGGATATTCTGTAGATAAGATAGAAGCCGACGGTGTTTCGCCGGTATACCTGGATGTCCTCTACGATCCGCAGACATCCGGAGGGTTGCTTTTAAGCGTTGCACCGGAAGACTTAAATGGAATGCTTCAGGAGTTTCAAAAGATAGGAATGGACACGAAGGTTTCTGTAATAGGTACAGTGACTGAGAAGAGTGATAAACTGATTCGTTTATATTAATGAAATGAAAAGTAGGGAAAGGAAAGAATCATGGATAGACAGAAATGGTACCGTAGTATCCCGAAAGTAGATATTCTTTTGGAACAGGAGAGTATTCAGGGAATGATCGAACATTATGGAAGAGAATCTGTAATGGAAGCGATCCATATAGAACTCGACAGATTGAGATCTTATATTGCAACTTGTGAAGATGATGATCTTGCCAGAACTCAGATAGAGAGGTTGGAAGACCATATAGAACTGACGGTGGCTGATATGCACACACCGAATATGAAGATGGTGTTTAACGGAACCGGAACGATTCTTCATACGAATCTTGGAAGGGCACCGATCGGAAAGAACCATATGGACAGGATCTATGCACTGGCAACCGGGTATTCGAATCTGGAATATAACTTACAAGAAGGGCGACGCGGAGAACGTTACTCTCATTTTGAAGAACTCCTTTGTAAGATAACGGGTGCAGAAGCTGCGATGGCGGTAAATAATAATGCTGCAGCAGTGATGCTGATTCTTAGTTCACTGGCAAAAGGCGGCGAGGTCGTAGTTTCCAGAGGAGAACTGGTTGAAATCGGCGGAAAATTTAGAATCCCGGATGTAATGGAACAGAGTGGAGCGACTTTGGTGGAAGTCGGAACTACCAACAAGACACATTATGAAGATTACGAAGATGCGATCACCGAGGAGACGAAGGCTCTCTTAAAAGTGCATACCAGCAACTATCGTATTGTCGGATTTACCGATACGGTAGGCATTGATGAACTGGTAGATCTGGCAGCAGATCATGACATCCCGGTGATCGAAGATCTGGGAAGTGGGGTGCTTATAGATCTTAGCAAATATGGACTGACGTATGAACCGACCGTGCAGGATTCCATTGCAAAGGGAGCAGATATTGTATGTTTTAGTGGAGATAAACTCTTAGGTGGTCCTCAGGCCGGGATCATCATTGGAAAGAAGAAATATATCGACCGGATGAAGAAGAATCAACTGACGCGTGCACTTCGAATCGACAAATTCACGGCGGCGGCACTGGAACTGGTATTGATGGAGTATCAGTCGGAAGAACAGGCAATTAAGAATATTCCGGCACTTGAAATGATTACAAGACCGGCGGAAGAAGTGAAAAAGGATGCGACAAGTTTCCTTAGAATGTTGAAGAGAGCAGATCTTTCCGCGAATGTGAGAGTGGTTCCGTGTGAATCACAAATAGGAGGAGGATCTCTTCCGTTAGAGAGGATACCAAGTTTTGGAGTGGAGATCGTGCCGACGGAGATTACGGTGACAGAGTTAGAGAACCGTATGCGATATCTTCCGGTACCGGTGATCGGAAGAACAGTAAATGATGCAATCCTTCTTGATATGAGAACTCTGGGTAAAAGTTACAAAGCCCTTGTAGAAGAATTAAAAGAATTGGAAATATTTGAAAAAAGCTGCCTGATCGAGAGGCGTTAGGAGAACAATATGAAACATGTGATTATAGGAACAGCGGGCCATATTGATCACGGTAAGACGACTCTGATCAGGGCCTTGACAGGAAGAAATACAGACAGGTTGGAAGAAGAACAGCGCAGGGGAATTACGATAGACCTTGGATTTACTTATTTTGACCTTCCGGGTGGAGGAAGAGCAGGTATCGTAGATGTGCCGGGGCATGAGAAATTTATCAATAATATGGTGGCCGGTGTAGTTGGAATGAATCTGGTGCTTCTTGTAATTGCGGCGGATGAAGGGATTATGCCGCAGACAAGAGAACACCTTGACATTTTAAGTCTTCTGGGAATCAAAAAAAGCATTATTGTATTGAACAAATGTGATCTGGTGGAGGAAGACTGGATAGAACTGGTGGAGGAAGAAATCAGAGAAGAGTTGGAAGGCTCTTTTATGGAGCAAGCTCCTTTGGTAAAGGTGTCCGCAGCAACCGGAGAGGGCATTCCGGAGCTGATCCGTGTGATAGATGACATGACGAGAGAGGAAGTAGAGGAGAAGGATATTAATACGATTCCGAGACTTCCGATCGACCGTGTATTTACATTATCGGGATTTGGAACGATCGTGACCGGAACGTTGGTATCGGGAACTATTTCTAAAGAGGATGTATTAGAGATGTATCCGCTTGGAAAAGAATGTAAGATCAGGAGTATTCAGGTTCACGGGGAGAATCAAAAAGAGTGCCTTGCAGGACAGCGAGTGGCGATTAATTTATCGAACGTAAAGAAAAGTGAGGTAAAGAGGGGATATGTGCTCGCACCGGTCAACAGTATGAAGAATACAGATCTTTTAGATGTGAAACTGGAGATATTGGACTCTTCAATGCGTGTGCTGACCAACCATGCAAGGCTACATCTGTTTACAGGAACCAGTGAAATCTTGTGTCGTGCGGTTCTTCTGGATAAGGAAGAACTCGGACCGGGAGAGAGTGGATTTGTGCAACTCAGACTGGAAGAGAAGATCGCTGTTCGGAGAGGTGACCGATTTGTAGTCCGTTTTTATTCCCCGATGGAAACCATCGGTGGGGGTGTAGTCCTGGAGCCGAATCCAAAGATTAAACGGCGTTTTCGTGAGGATGTGATCGAAGAACTGAAGAGAAAAGAATCCGGAAGTGTTACAGATATTATTGCGATGCATGTAAAAGAGCATGGAGATACGCTGATCACGATATCAGAACTGGCAAAACTTACAGCATTGTCAGTAGAAGAGATACAAGAAGCAGCAGAAGAATTGAAACAGGAAGGAAGTGTTCTGGAATTTGCACTGCGTAAAGACACTTATCTGTGGCATTCTGATGAAAGTCGGGGAACACTGCGAAAAGTTCTTCAGGTGCTGCGGCAATATGAAGCTGATTATCCGTACCGTTATGGAATGAAGAAAGCAGAAGTGCAGATGACATTCTTTAAAAAGACAAAGCCTGCGGTATTCGATAAGATTGTGGATTATTATATTTCCCAGGGTGAGATAAAGCGTGTAGATGAGTTTTTGTGTACGCCAGAATATGAAGTTAGAAAAGATGATGTTTATGAAAAGGTTTCTTCCGGATTTTTAAAAGCATGGAAACAGGCCGGATTTGATTTTGTCCGTTATACGGAGTTGGAACATAAGGCAGTGTCCGATCAGGTGGCGGATGATATTTTGAATATTTTGCTGGAAGAGAAACAGGCAGTTAAAGTGTCTGACGATGTGTATACGTTGACGGAATATATGGAAGAAGCAAAAGATAAAATAAAAGAACATCTGAAGGAAGATCCGGTAATCACGATTGCACAGGTTCGTGATATGTTTGGCACGAGCAGAAAAAGTGCGAAACCGATCCTGGAATATATGGACAGTATTAAAGTGACAAAGAAGACCGGAGCAGAGAGCGAAAGGGTGGCGTATTAATGAATTTAAAACAATTAGAGGCATTTGTGAAAGTGGCGGAAGAGAATAGCTTTTCTAAGGCCGCGAAGGAATTATATCTCACCCAGCCTACGATCAGTGCACATATAACGTCATTGGAAAAAGAGTTTGATGTGAGATTATTTGTCAGAAATACAAAGGAAGTAAATCTTTCAGAAGATGGTAAGGTGCTGTATGGTTACGCAAAACAGATCGTGGAATTAGAGCATGAGATTGAGAATGTTTTCAGCGAGAAACGAGAGAAAGAAACAGATGCAAAAGGATGTATTACTATTGCGGCGTCTACGATTCCGGCGCAATATCTTCTTCCGAATATATTGGCGCAGTTTACGGAAAAATGTCCCGGGGAACAATTTAAACTGGTGGAGTCGGACAGTGCCGGCGTGATAAAAATGATCGTGGATCATAAGGTGGATGTAGGTTTTACAGGGACAGTTCTGGAAAAGAAGCACTGTCATTACATTCCGTTTTACAAGGATGAATTGGCGATCATCATGCCAAATGTTAAGAAATATCAGAAAATCATAGAAGCGGGATCTACGGATCTGTCATGGCTTCTGGAAGAACATTTTATTCTGCGTGAGGAAGGTTCCGGAACCAGAAAAGAGATGGAAAAGCAGCTGAAGAATGCCGGGGTGAATCCGGATGATCTGGATGTGATCGCAAGTGTGGCAAATCAGGAGACGATCAAGAAATCTGTTTCTCAGGGGCTTGGAATTTCCGTTCTTTCGAAACTGGCTTCTGAAGAGGAAGTACAGAGTGGAAAACTTCTGGCGTTTCCGATTCCGAGTGCGGATGATGGCAGAGACATCAATCTGGTATATAATAAGAATTATCAATTATCAAGAGTAGCGAAGAAATTTATTAAGATTGTAGAGAATACAACATTTGGGGGAAATGATAACTGTGATATACATGGATAATGCGGCGACAACGTTGAAGAAGCCACAGGAAGTGATAGATGCGGTCGTACAGGCGATGAGTTCTATGGGAAATGCGGGAAGAGGAGCAAATGAAGCGGCACTTGGTGCTGCAAGAATGATTTATGATGCACGTGATAGATTGTGTCACTTTTTCGGAGGAGAAAATCCATCCAGACTTGTATTTACCAATAACTCTACAGAAAGTCTGAATATTGCTTTGAAAGGCATTTTGAATCCCGGAGATCATGTGATAACGACCGTATTGGAACATAATTCGGTATTGCGTCCGCTGTATCAGTTACAGGAGAGTGGTGTAGAACTTACAATTATAGGATGCGACGAGAAGGGAAATATAGACCTTTGCGATATAGAGTCTTCGATAAAGAAAAATACACGTATGATCGTGTGCACGAACGGATCTAACTTAACGGGCAATTATATACCGTTAGAGCCGATCGGAGAGCTGGCGCACAAAAATGGTTTGCTATTTGTTGTGGATGCGTCTCAGACAGCAGGAGTATTTCCAATCGATGTAAAGAAGATGAAGATAGATGTGCTTTGCTTTACAGGACATAAAGGAATGCTGGGGCCTCAGGGAACCGGCGGTATGTATGTCGGCGAAGGTGTAGAAATCCGTCCGTTTAAATCAGGAGGAACCGGTGTGCAGACATTTAATAAGCGTCAGCCGGAGGAGATGCCGGTGCGCCTGGAGGCCGGTACCTTAAATGGACACGGTATTGCCGGACTTTTGGCTGGTGTAGAGTATCTGGAGAAGACTGGGATTGATACGATCAGGGAAAGGGAACAGATGCTGATGCGCAGATTTTACGATGGAATCAAAGATATCCCTGGTTTGACTTTTTATGGAGATTTTTCGAGAAAAGAGCGGTGCCCGATTGTGACGTTTAATATAGGAGATTACGATTCCGGGGAAGTAAGTGATGCTCTTTTGATGGATTACGGTATATCTACCAGACCGGGAGGACATTGTGCGCCTCTTTTGCATGAAGCGTTTGGGACGGTAAAACAGGGCGCGGTAAGATTTAGCTTTTCTCATTATAATACCGAGGAAGAAGTAGATGCAGCGATTCAGGCGGTCTATGAACTGGCTCAGGAGGAAGAGTAGAGGATGCGGAAAAAGACATTGAAATTAGTAGTAGCGTTTCACACGACGTCGGAAGCGATGGCGATGGAAAAAGAATGTGAAAAAAAGGGAGTGCCGGGACGACTGATACCGTTGCCGACAGAAATTTCGGCGGGATGTGGACTTGCCTGGTGTGCAGAATTATCAGACAGAGAACAGATTTTGCCGGTGTTAGGAAGCGCTGGGGTTACAGAAGAAGATGTATACGAATGTATGCTCTAAGCAGTAAAAATATGTAAAAAGAAATATATGAAAAAAGGTTGATACTTACGTGTGAAAACGTGAATATCAACCTTTTTATTATACACCATTTACGAAAGTGTCTAATACATGTGGTAATAACTGGCTGCTGTATTCTGTAAGTGAATAAGCACCGTCAAATAATACCCAGTCATAAATCATGGCACGTTCGAACATAGCGTAGATCTGCATAAGTTCTATGGAAGTACTGGTGTTTTTGAATTCACCGGATTCCAGACCATCGGATAATATTTCATTCAATAATTTGAAATAAAAACGTCCGCTGTCGGACAAGGACTTGTGGTCCTTTGTAATAAGTTGTGACGAATACAGTGAAGCCAGAAGTTTAATATCTACACTGGTCTCAATCATATAAAAAAGCTCGCGATTGAGATACAAAAGCTTATCATAGACTGACATCGCAGGATCCATTTCAGAAATGAGTTCCTCGTATTTTTCATCGAAAAGATCGGAAAGAGAATTTAATAGGGCTTCTTTTCCTTTAAAATAATGATAAAAAGTTCCTTTCGATGTCTTTGATGCGGCTATGATGTCTTCTACAGTTGTACCGTCATACCCTTTTTTATAGAAAAGATTCCATGCGGCCTTCACTATACGTTGCTTCGTTGTCTGGCGTTTGCGTGGCATATAAATACATCCCTTCTATAGTTGTTATATTATATCTGATAAGACATTGGATAAATCTAGCCTACTTCAAAACCATATTTCAATGGATCTGTAGGATCAATCAGATAAGTTGCAGTTCCTGTCAGATAAGCACTTCCTGTGATCTGTGGGATGACTGCGTCAAAATCAGCAACCTTTGTAGTCTCTTTGATAACTCCCTTGAAAAGAGTACCAATAAAACTTTCGTAAATAAATTCTTCACCGACTCCGATCTCACCCCAGTGATGCAGTGTAGCTAATTTGGCACTTGTACCAGTTCCGCAAGGAGAACGGTCTGCCATAGCATCTCCGAAAATAACAACATTACGCATAGTAGCCTTGTCCGGATTTGGAGTTGGTCCGTAGAACTCAACTAAATCAACCGTGTCAATGTCAAGCAGTGGGTGTTTTACCGGGTGCTCCTTATTGACAGCGTCCAAAATCTTCATACCGAGTTCTTCATATTTCACAACATTCTTAGGACAGATCTCTCCGATATCCAGTTTGGTTGAGTCTACCAGAGCGAAGAAGCTTCCGCCGAAAGAAATAGTAAGAGGAATCTCTTTGCCATCGATCGTTACGCTGATGTTTTCCTTATATACAAAAGCTGGAACATTTGTCAGAGTAACATGCTCTACTTTTCCATCTTTTACGAGTGCAGTTGTTCGGATCAGTCCGGCAGGTGCCTCCAATACAACTTCGTTCTCGCCCTCGTGAGATTCTTTTAAACCGGCTTCAAGAGCAACAGTTACTGCACCGATCGTACAATGACCGCACATGTTGAGGTATCCGCCTGTATCCATAAACAGAACACCGAAGTCTGCTTCCGGGTTCACCGGCTCGCACAAAAATGCTCCGAACATATCATGATGTCCTCTTGGCTCGAACATTAAAGAAGTACGAAGGTGATCATAGTGAGTTTCCATCCATTTCTTCTTTTCGATCATAGTGTTTCCTTCAGGCTCCGGAAAACCACCGATAATAACACGGCAGAATTCACCGACAGTATGTGCATCTACTGCCTGCAGCTGATACTCGAAACGGCTGGTGTTAACATTTGCTTTTAATTCCATAGTTTGTTCCTCCTGGAAGTATAATAATATGATTGCTTATAGACAATATCTATATATTGCCCATAAATTTGTTTAAAAAACCGTTCAACAACCGATATTTAATTAACAAATAGACTGGATTCTAGTATTCAGTTCAGTTTGTTAAATTAATTATGGCCGAAAAAGCCTGAAAAGTCAACGTTTTTCCAGAATATAAAAGAATATTATAAGTCTTGTAATCTCGGCAAAAGTATGATATTGTTATAGAGATAACAGAAGTATGGGAGTAGTTGGGTGACTGGTGTGCCTCCTGGTCTTCAAAACCAGTGTGGGGCGTTAGGAGCGTCCTGGGTGGGTTCGAT
>ERZ773103.3506-NODE-3506-length-12744-cov-5.689652_pt1 | contig 12744 bp, 10 predicted proteins | sample MGYA00511118_ERZ773103 | MGnify/ENA primary metagenome ERZ773103 (study PRJEB29015, sample SAMEA2737821) | human gut metagenome | biome: human gut; feature: human-associated habitat; material: faeces | place: China | collected 2012 ... | reverse complement strand
GCCCTCATCCGGACAAAATCTCCCACAAATTGTGACGCACATCTTGCAGAAAGCCTTTTTCAAACACGCTCTAGCATTATAAATATGGAAACTGACAGAAGATGTTATTCTAGGTGAAAGCGTGAATAACACGTGTTTTTTGCGTGTAAAAAGCTTTTCCGGAGTAACATTTTTGCGTTTAACCGTTTAACCGGATGCTTTTATCTGCTGGACCAGGATAAACGGTATGGCAGCTATCAGCTGCAGTGTTATATAGCGGATGCTTTTATCCGTTTGATAAAGGAGAATGAAAAATGGAAGAGACAACGATTGCTGCGATTTCCACAGCCATGAGCGCATCGGGAATCGGGATCGTCAGGATCAGTGGCCCGGAGGCTTTTGAGATCGCATCCGGAGTATACCGTTCCAAGGGTGGAAAAAAATCTCTGAAAAACGTCCCAAGCCACACCATTCATTATGGATATATTTATGATAACGAAGAAATGGTAGACGAAGTGCTGGTCATGGCCATGCGCGGACCACGGACATACACAGGAGAAGATACCATAGAAATCGACTGCCACGGCGGCGTTTTAGCCATGAAAAAGGTACTTGAAACTGTGCTGAAAAACGGAGCCATTATTGCCGAGCCGGGAGAATTTACCAAGCGTGCATTTCTCAATGGAAGGATCGATCTTTCCCAGGCGGAGGCCGTTATGGATGTGATACAGTCCAAAAACGAGTACTCATTAAAGAATTCTGTAGGACAATTAAAAGGTTCAGTCCGAAAAACAGTACAGAATATCAGGGAAAAACTACTGTACCATATAGCGTACATCGAATCGGCATTAGACGATCCGGAGCACTATGATCTGACAGGATATTCGGAAGAATTAGAACAGATCGTGGCAGAAGAAAAAGAAAAAATACAGAACCTGTTAAAAACAGCCGGAGACGGAAAGATCATACAGGAAGGTATCCGGACCGTGATCCTGGGAAAGCCGAACGCAGGGAAATCTTCTCTGCTGAACCTGCTTCTGGGAGAAGACAGAGCCATCGTGACCGATATCGCAGGAACCACCAGAGACGTACTGGAAGAGTATATCAACCTGCATGGGATCACATTAAAGATCGCTGACACAGCCGGAATCCGCCAGACGGAAGACATCGTAGAGAAAATCGGCGTATCCAAAGCCAAGGAAATGGCAGCAGACGCAGACCTGATCCTCTATGTTGTAGATTCCTCCGTACCGTTAGATGAAAACGACGAAGAAATCATAAAAATTTTGCAAGAGAAAAAGACAATTGTCCTCTACAGCAAGACAGACCTTGAATCTGCTATAGATATAGAGGATTTAAAGAGCAGAATAAACCAGCCGGTGATCCCAATCTCCGCAAAAGAAGAAACCGGGATCACAGACCTGGAAGAAAAAATCCGAGAAATGTTCTTCAGTGGGGAGATTGACTTCAATGATGAAGTCTACATCACTAATGAACGCCACAGACAGGAGCTTTTAAAAGCGCAGGAAAGTCTTTCTCTGGTAGAAAATAGCATAGAAAGCGGAATGCCGGAGGATTTTTATTCCATAGACCTGACAGATGCATACGAAAGTCTGGGACGGATTTTGGGAGAATCACTTGGGGAAGACCTTGTTAATGAGATATTTTCTAAATTTTGTATGGGGAAATAATAACCGCATGGGCTGCGGAGGCCCCGGCCGAATGGCCGCATAGATTGCGGCTCCCTGCTGTATGCCACATGGACTGCGGAAGCCCGCAGAGGGTAGATCACATTGGAATGTGAGAAAACCGCAAAGGGGCACAAGGCCGCGCCCCTCTGCACACCCCTGGGCCTTTTTTATATAGTGCAGCGACTGTGGAAAGCTGAAAGAAACTAACTTGTGTCTGTATGCTTCTGTATCGGCAATTCGACACTGAGCCGAAATGTATCAAACGGAACTTTGTATATTTCTATAGGATATATATTGTTGCATAATATAAATTGCGGAGATCTGGCCGCATATGCCGCATAGGCTGCGGCCCCCTGCTGTACGCCACATGGACTGCAGAATTCCGCAGACGTGCATCGCACGTCGAGAACCTCATTACAGTTCCACTGCAACCCCCTCGGCACAACGTTCCGCATCCAATACCGAAGCATACAGACAAAAGTCAACACCGTACCCCACACCACAACCCAAGAACTCAAAACAACCTCGGCACAACGTTTCACATCCAACACCGAAGCATACAGACAAAAGTCAGCACCGTATCACACACCACAACCCAAGAACTCCTAAAAAAAAGCCCGAGGGGTGTGCAGAGGGGCCGTGGCTTTACGGCCCCTTTGCGGTTTTCCACAGCTTCTCAAAGCAAAAAAACCAGGCCTTCTGCCAAGAAATCAAAACTAAAACCAAAAACCAACCACACAATAAACAAAGAAAAAGAAAATCATAAAGAAAAATAAAGAAAAAGAATAAGAGAAAAAATAAAGGAGAAAAAGCATGAAAAATCTGGAACAGTTTTTCGACATCATAGTAGTAGGCGCCGGCCACGCAGGCTGCGAAGCATCACTGGCATGCGCCCGCTTAGGGCTCAACACAGTCATGTTCACAGTCAGCGTAGACAGCATCGCCCTTATGCCCTGCAACCCCAACGTAGGCGGCAGCTCCAAAGGGCATCTCGTCCGCGAGCTGGATGCTCTCGGTGGAGAAATGGGTAAAAATATAGACAAAACCTTCATCCAGTCCAAAATGCTCAACCAGTCCAAAGGCCCTGCAGTCCATTCCCTTCGTGCACAGGCCGATAAACAGGCCTACAGCACAGAAATGAGAAAGACATTGGAAAATACAGAGAACTTAACCATCCGCCAGGGCGAAGTGACCGAGCTTCTGGTAGAAGACGGGCACATCACCGGTGTAAAAACCTTCTCAGGAGCCACCTACCACGCAAAAGCTGTGGTCCTCTGTACAGGAACCTACCTCAAGGCCCGCTGCATTTACGGTGACGTCAGCAACTATACGGGACCGAATGGCCTTCAGGCAGCCAATTACCTTACGGATTCCCTGAAAAAGCTGGGAATCGAAATGTTCCGCTTCAAAACAGGAACTCCGGCCAGAATCGCCGGAAACACCATTGATTATTCTAAGATGGAAGAGCAGTTCGGAGATGAAAGAGTCGTACCGTTCTCTTTTTCCACAGACCCGGAAGCTGTACAGATCGAGCAGAAATCCTGCTGGCTGACCTATACAAACGAAAAAACACACGAGATCATCCGTGCAAATCTGGACAGATCCCCCCTTTATTCCGGAATGATCGAAGGAACCGGACCACGTTACTGTCCGTCCATTGAGGATAAAGTAGTTCGTTTTGCAGACAAAAAACGCCATCAGGTATTTATCGAACCGGAAGGTCTTTACACAAATGAAATGTACATCGGCGGAATGTCCAGCTCCCTGCCGGAGGATGTTCAGTACGAGATGTACCATTCCGTACCGGGTCTGGAGAACGCTAGGATTGTAAAAAATGCTTACGCTATTGAGTATGACTGCATCAATCCGCGCCAGCTCTATCCCACACTGGAATTCAAAAAGATCAAGGGCCTTTTCAGCGGCGGACAGTTTAACGGAAGTTCTGGATATGAGGAAGCAGCCGCCCAGGGCCTCATAGCGGGAATTAATGCAGCTATGGAGGTAAAAGGCCGGGAACAGCTGATTTTGGACCGCTCAGAGGCATATATTGGCGTTCTCATCGATGATCTGGTAACAAAGGAGAACCATGAGCCGTACCGAATGATGACAAGCCGTGCTGAGTACCGTCTGCTCCTCCGCCAGGACAACGCAGATCTTCGTCTTTGCAAAAAAGGCTGGGAGGTCGGCCTGATCGATGATGAGACATACCATAAATTACAGGAAAAAGAGCGCCGGATTCAGGAAGAGATCGAGAGAGTGGAACATGCAACCGTAGGTGGTTCTGCAGAGGTACAGAGCCTTCTGGAATCTCTGAACAGTACCCTTCTGAAATCCGGAACCACCATTGCAGAGCTGATCCGTCGGCCGGAGCTTAACTATAAGGTGCTTGCACCCATCGATAAAGAAAGACCGGAGCTTCCGGAAGATGTATGTGAGCAGGTAGAGATCAACATCAAATATGATGGCTACATCCGCCGCCAGATGAAGCAGGTAGAGCAGTTTAAGAAACTGGAGCAGAAAAAGCTTCCGGAAGACATTGATTACGAAGATGTAGGAAGCCTCCGCATTGAGGCACGCCAGAAGCTGGAAGCCTACAGACCGGTGTCCATCGGCCAGGCGTCCCGTATCTCAGGTGTATCCCCGGCTGACATTTCCGTGCTTCTTGTATATCTGGAAAGCAGATCCGGACACAAACACTGATAATACAAAGAATAACAGTAACTATTCAGAAGGCAGGCGTTTTGGCACGTTTTTTGCCAAAATCCCGAGACATATAAGGCAAAATGATATCACCGAAGGTGATTTGGAATGCATTTTGACTCGTAACTGTGAGGGTACTGAACAGTTACGATGAATTTTATCCCATAGTCAGCATCAGATCAGTACATCGTCAGATTTTCCTGAGAAAATTCCAGAAAAACTTTCGTGCCTTTTCCTTCTTCGGAAACTGCATAAATGCGATGGCCAAGGCGATTCATGATCTTGTTGCAGAGGTACAGACCGATTCCGGTCGCACGATTGCTTTCCCGTCCGTTGACTCCGGTGTAGCCTTTTTCGAATATGCGAGGCAGGTCTTCAGCACGAATGCCGATGCCGGTGTCTTCGATTACGAGTGTAATGGGAGTTGTCGGAGTTATGTTTGAAACATAGTTCCTGACAGGAGAATTTTTCAAATAAATATGGATACCGCCGGTACGGGTATATTTGAGTGCGTTTGACAAAATCTGCCCGATCACAAATTCGAGCCATTTTTCATCGGTCAGGACATTTTCAGAGATTCCTTCATAAGTGAGGGAAAGCTTCCGGGAAACAAAAATTCCGGCGTATTTATGGATCTGATCGCGGATGACCGAGTCGAGAGAACAGCAGGAAAGTGTCAGGTCAGAAGACATGTCTTCTGTACGAAGATAACCGAGAACCATTTCGACATACTGCTCAATCTTGAAAAGTTCGGCGAGAGCTTCTTTATTTGTGGAGGGATTTTCCTGAAGGAGCAGACGCAGGGCAAAGATAGGAGTTTTGATCTGATGTGCCCACATGGTATAGTAATCGGTCATTTCTTCCAGAGATTTCTGGCCGGCGGTTTCTACATTCATACGCATCTGATTCAGACGATGCATGATATCCTGCTGAAGAGATTCAATCTGATCAGATGGTGTATCCATACGGGACAGATTGATATCCGGTGCTGTGGCTACAAGTGTAAGCTGCTGCAGCTTTTTCCTGTAATTACTGAAGCCAGTCATACATGCGGTAAGTCCTGCCAGAAGCCAGAGGAGTGCAACGTACAGGACCGGTTCAGGCGACAGCTGATACAGGAAAAAAATGATCCCTGTAAATATCGTCGGAAAAATCATCAGCAGAATATGGAATTTTATTTTGTTCAGGTAGTCGAGAAAGAGTTTCATAAAGTGATTGCTCCATATAAGAAATTACCTTACAGTGCTTCTTGTATTATACCATGTAGCCAAGCCCCTTTTTGGTGATGATAAAATCTTTCAGACCTTCACCTTCCAGTTTCCTGCGTAGGCGGGTAATATTTACGGTTAATGTGTTGTCATCAACGAAGCTGTCACTTTCCCAGAGTCTTGTCATGAGCGCATCTCTGGAAACTGTTTTGCCGGCGTGCTCGAGAAGAATCTCCAGAATGCGGAGCTCATTTTTGGTAAGGGCGATATCGTGGCCGTTCCAGGTCAGGGTACAGCGGGGCGGATTGAGGACAGCACCTTTGTGTTCCAGTACATTTCCGGGAGTCCCGAAGGAATAGGTGCGGCGGAGAATGGCCTGTATTTTGGCAGTCAGGACATCCATATCAAATGGTTTTGCAATAAAATCATCGGCGCCGCGGCTCATTGCCATGACCATATTCATGTTGTCGGCAGCGGAGGAAATAAAGATGATCGGTACCTGAGAGATCCGGCGGATTTCCTCACACCAGTGAAAACCATTGTAAAATGGCAGCTTCAGATCCAGCAGGACGAGCTGCGGATCGAGACGGGCAAATTCCTGTATAATATTGGAAAAATCTTGTGCGCAGGAGACATCATATCCCCAGGAACAGAGATTCTTTTTCAGAAGGTTTGCGATGATCTCATCGTCTTCGATGATAAAAATACGGTACATGGGCGCTCCTTTCTGTAACAGTTTTATGCTTATCATAACATGTCCTTGAAAGATTGCAACAAAATTCAGTTTGTGGCATTATAAGGATAAAGGAATTATTTGACGTCTGAGATAAGAATTACATGATGAAGACAGAAGGGAGATTTTGATATGGATCTGGTGAAGGAGGCAATCTTTCTGGGATTTTCGGGAGCTGCCGTCATGGATACCACGCAGCTTGTTTTTGTACCGGAATACAGGATGTTCTGTGAAGAAAATCTATGCGGTTGTTATAATGTAAATCCGGCCTGTCCGCCGGAGAGCGGAACTGCAGAGGAGATGAAACAGCGTGCATTGCAGTATGAAAAAACGCTGGTGCTGCAGACCATGCAGGAAGATACACATGATCCGGTACAGTACAAGAAAGACAAGCTTCTGCAGAACAAAATGACTGAAGAACTTGCAGAAAAAATGAAAGCAGATGGCAAAAAGGATGTCCTGATCATGAGCGCCGGACCGTACAAACACAACTCATGTATGTCGGCATACTGCGTAGATGCACAGAAAATGGCAGATGCAGCAGGGATGCTGTGCTGGACCGATGATGGAATGGTGAGGTATTTTTCACAGATTTTGTTTCATGAATGAATGAGATATTACATCATTGATTTTTGAAGGGAATGGACTTAAAATTAAAACGACAAAGTTGTACGACAAAATTTAAATACAGGAGGCTTTTTATTATGGAAAGACATGCATTTGCAATGAAAGTAAAAGCCGGCAGAATGAACGACTACCGCAAAAAACTGGGTGAGATCTGGTCGGAGCTGACCACTTTTCTTGACCGCAATAAAGTAAAGAATTTCAGTATCTGGAATGCAGAAGATTTAATCTTCGGCTACTATGAAAATGAAGATGGTGCAGCGTTAAGTGAGGAAGAAAATGCAGCAAAAGATGCTATCACTGCAAAGATTGAAGATACTTTTGACTGGATTTCCACACCGGGCAAAGATATGCGTCTGATGTACCACAACTTTGGTATTGTAAGAGAAAATAAAGAACTGATCCGTCACAGAATGTTTATGACAAAGCTTAAAACCGGATGCGAGGAAGAATACAAGAGACGCCATGACGGACTGATCGCACAGAGAGGCGACACCGTAGATCCGGGTCCGGACAGCAACTTCAGTATCTGGAGTGCCGGTGGATATATCTTCGGATATGATGAGATCGATACAACCATGGAAGTAGAAGAAACTGTTGAAGCAAGAGAGCAGACGGTTGAATGGGAAATGCGCCAGCTCGGTATCATGGACTGGATCACAAACGATGTAGACTGGATGACAGGTGATGTTCACGCAGATGTAAAACGTCTTGCATGGCATAATTAACAATTTCATCACAATTTTCCCACAAAGTAAACACAAATCCTCCTTATACTCTTAGACATAAAAGGAAAACAGAAACAGAGATAACGATTCAGCGGAAGCTTTTATAAAGTGAAACGTAATGATCCTAAGGAGGGGATTTTGATGAGCGATAAAAATAACAACGCAATGATGAACAATGATATGAATAACAATATGAATAATGATAACGATCCAAAAGAAAGAATGAGAAAAAAAGTGAAAAAGGCAGCAGGCATTGCTCTCTGTGCAGTACTTGCCGGTGGTCTTGCAGCAGGCTCCTTTGAAGGAATCAATACAATTACCGGATGGAACAGCAGTACAGTAGAAGCTGCATCCAATAAAGACAATACCACACTTCTTCAGACAAAATCAAAGAAGAAGAGTGCTGATAAGAAATCAGATGATAAAGAAAGCAAAGATGATTCCGAATCAAAGACAAAAGGAAGCCTTGATGTTTCTGATATCGTTGCAGAAGGAATGAAATCCGTTGTAGCAATCACAACAAAATCTGTTCAGGATGTACAGAGTTACCTTGGCGCTTACGGATTTGGCGGCAGCCAGGGATTCACTACTCAGCAGGAAGTTGAGGGAAGTGGATCCGGTATCATCGTAGGAAAGAACGATGACAACCTTCTGATCGCAACCAATTATCATGTTGTAAGTGGAGCAGATACGGTATCTGTTACATGTATTGATGGTGAGACTTATGAAGCAACCGTAAATGGTTATGATGAGGACAAAGACCTTGCAGTTGTTTCTGTAGCTCTTTCAGATATTTCTGATGATACGATGGATCAGATTGCAGTAGCTACGATCGGAAGCTCTGATGATCTGAAAGTTGGTGAGCAGGTCGTTGCAATCGGTAACGCACTTGGTTACGGACAGTCTGTAACAACCGGTATTGTCAGTGCAAAGAACCGTAAACTCAATGAAGAGGGCGTAGAAGAGGATGAAGATTCTGATGCAACAAACCTGATTCAGACAGATGCGGCAATTAACCCTGGTAACAGTGGTGGTGCACTTCTGAACATGGATGGTGAAGTTGTCGGTATTAACTCAGCAAAACTTGCTTCTACAGAAGTTGAAGGTATGGGTTATGCAATTGCAATCTCCGATGTTACAGATACTCTTGAAGACCTGATGAATGAGACTCCACGAGACAAAGTTGACAATCACGGTGTGCTCGGAATCACAGGTATGACAGTAAGTGATGAGGCTTCTCAGTATTACGGAATACCGGAAGGTGTGCTTGTTTCTGAAGTAACAGAAGGTGGCGCAGCTGAGGATGCAGGTATCAAAGAAAAATCCATCATAACAAAATTCGATGGCAAGAGAATCCGCAGTATTGATGAACTGGTAAGCCGCCTTGAGTATTATGAGCCAGGTGAAGAAGTTGAAGTAACTCTTGAAGTTGCGGATGGCGGGGAATATAAAGAAAAAACTGTAACCGTAACACTTGGTGAAAATAAAGATACAGATTCCGACAAAGATTCAAAGGATGACTCAAAGGACGAATCGGATTCACAGGACAGCCAGGATCAGGGCGATGATGAAGACCAGAGTACAGACAGTCTTCTTGAGGATTTTGAGAATCAGGAACCAGACGGAGCTACATATGAACAGTTCTTTGGATTTCTCAATTAATCAGTTGATTGCGGGATTTCAGATCTCCGTAAAATAAATTTTATAAGCAGAAAAGACCGGTACCGGGAAATGGTATCGGTCTTTTTCTGTCCGCAGGTGTGTGCTGTTTTGTTGAAAGAAACGAATCTGTCTGTTATACTAGACAACAGAGAAAAAATGAGTTGAATTGTATTGCAAATAAAAAGAAGGAACTACTGTATGAACTATATTGTTTTTGACCTTGAGTGGAATCAGAGTCCCGGCGGCAAAAAATATTCCAACAGTCGTCTGCCTTTTGAGATCATTGAGATCGGTGCGGTCAAGATGAATGAGCAGAGAGAAGTGGTGGATGTTTTTCAGAGACTTGTGAAACCTCAGGTATATAACTGGATTCATGACAGCATACACGAAGTGATCCATGTGGATTATAAGGATCTTGCAGATGGTGTGTCTTTTCAGCAGGCAGCAGATGAGTTTCTGGACTGGTGCGGAGAGGAATGGATATTTTGTACGTGGGGCAATCAGGATGTGATGGAACTGCAGCGTAATATGAAGTACTATGGGATGCTTTCGAAAATCAAAGGTCCGGTCACATATTACGATGCACAGAAAATTTATGGCATCTGTTATAATGAAGATCCATGCAGGCGGAGTCTGGAGTATGCAATCGACAAGATGCATCTTCCGAAAGCGCAGGAGTTCCACCGGGCACTGACAGATGCGAAATATACCGGTGAGATATTTAAGCGTCTGGATATGCCGGCGGTGCTTGCAAATCCATCAATTGATGTATACCAGAATCCGAAGACCAGAAAAGAAGAAATCTATTTATCATATCCGAATTATGATGAGTATGTATCACGTGAATTTGCTGAGAAAGAGAAAGTCATAAAGGATCGGGAAGTGGCAAGCACAAAATGTCCGGTTTGCCATATGCCGGCGAAGCGTAAGATCCGCTGGTTTATGAATAATTCAAGGGCATATGAAAGTGTATCTTTTTGTCAGAAACATGGCTATATCAAAGGAAAAGTGCGAATCCGCCATACAGATGAAGATGCATTTTATGCGATCAAGACATTAAAGAGAATTGATGAAGAAAAAGCGGAAGAAATCCGTGAAAAACGGGATTCCCTCCGCAAGAAAAGACAGACTAAACGGCAGTCAGAGAAGTTCGTCTGAGAGGAGCCGTGTCTGGTAATATCTGGCAGTTCCAACCTCATGGCCGTTATAACTGTATGTGATGGTCAGAAGGGGAAGACCTGCCAGATTTTTTGTCATGGAATACGATTTTGAAAGCCGGTTTACGTCGGTACCTTTTGGCAGTGAGACGTAGCCGTTCCGCCGCATACGGAACAAAGTAAAGTTTTTGTAATCTTTGAGGATATATTTTTCCGCAGGCAGACAGGATCGGGAAATTTCTTTTCTCAGGTCGGTTAGTTTTGATCTGGAAAAATTGTTGAATCCGTAATCCAGTAATGCTTTTGTGTCGGAATAGGCACCATTTACAGACTGCATGACAACAGCTACGAGGTAGGTGTTATCATTTTTTGCATAGGTGACAAGGGTATTGCCGGCAGCTTCTGTGTAGCCTGTTTTGCCGCCGAGGACCCCATCATACGCATAAGTCTGTCCGCTCATCATTTTGTGATGATTCAGGAGATAACGTGTTTCTGCGAATTTGTTTGTCGGTGGGATTTCGTAGTATCCGGTTGTTACAAATTTGCGGAAGGTGAAGTTGAACCATGCGGCACGGGCAATCTTTGCCATGTCGGAAGCTGTGGTGTAATGTGTCTCATCCGGCAGACCGTTTGGGTTGTTAAAATGTGTGTTGGTGCAGCCGAGCTGACGGGCTTTCAGATTCATCTGTTCGACAAATTTTTTGGTGGAGCCGGAAGTGAGTTCTGCGATTGCCAGTGTCATTTCATTGGCGGACTGGAGCATGACCGCCATCAGTGCCTGCTCAATTGTAAATTCTTCGCCGGTATCTGCGTAGATGCTGGAACTGTTGGATTCGGTAATACTGCGGGCAGCGGATTCAGTCATGGTAAATTTTGCAGACGGATCCAGATTTTCACAGCCGAGGAGACCGGTCATGATCTTTGTGATGCTTGCCGGATACTGTGCCTTATCAGCATTTTTGGAGTAAAGGACGGTACCGGAGAGCATGTCGACAAGGATTGCAGATTCTCCTTCGATCTGAGGCGCTTTTACCCAGCCTTCGATGGAATCTGTATCGGCGGGTTGAGTGTAATAGGCGGTGTGCGGGTTGGGCGTCGGTGTGGCTGTGACCAGAGGCGCGCCGTAGCTGTCTGTGGCGAAGACCGGGACTGCCTGCACGATAAATACGGTAGAACAGAGAGTAGCGGTCAGAAGACGCCGGAGTGTTTTCTTTATATTCATATGTGTACCTTTCTGATATTAAAATGTTGGAGCAGAGGAAGAGATAGTGTTGAGGGAGCTATCTTTACATGCCATGAAATATCTGGATTCTGTATCAGGTTCGAGAATTCAGAAGTACCAGAGGTACATGCCGTTGCTAAGAGCGTATGAAAAAAAGTCAAACTCGCTGACGCTCAGACAATGCCTTTTTTTCATACAACGCAAAGATTTGTACCTTAGGTACTTCTACAAATTCTCTCAAGCGATACAGAACCGGATATTTCAGACATGTTTGATATCCGGATCAAGCACAGCTGCTTTCCTCTGCATCATATTGTTAATATAAAGTTCTGGCTAGCGGGGCGGGGAAGCTGTCGGTATGTTTGTAGTGTTCGCCGCCCCGCGGTCCGGGAAAAGGAGAAGAACTGGGATTTTTTATAGAGCACATCGAATCAGAAGCGCTCTGCAGGAGCCTTGTAAGTTCTTAGGCATATTCTGACTGTGTTACGAATAAAAAGCACACTGTTTGAGCGAAGCGAGTTTGGGCTTTTTATGAGTGCTTTTAACAGGAAGAATAGGTCTTAGTACTTACAGGCGACGAAGTCTGCATCCGAGTTGATGTGCTCTGATAAAGAATGCAGTTTTCTCAAAGTATTTCCTATAGTATATCATTCTTTCCAATTATACTGTAATCGTTTTTCTCATACAAGGGTCAAATCCATGTAAAATCACCGCAAAACCCTGATAAAACCCCGTAAATATCGCAAAAAGACCTTGACATATCGAAAATTAACACCGTATAATAAAACAGCACGTATAAATAAGTAAAAACCATGATGGAGACAGTAAATAAAAATGAACACATCAGAGAGCCGGGGACAGGTGGAAGCCCGGTGCAAGTAATTTTTATCGAAGATCACTCCGGAGTTTCTTTCCTGAAATCCTCAGTAAGGAGAGACGGTTTTCCGCCGTTAAAGGGAACATGTATCGGCGTTTATTACTACCGGCCCGTACAATGTAACAGGTGGTGCGAATGTGGAAATTGCTTTCGTCCTTTTACA
>ERZ773103.3502-NODE-3502-length-12760-cov-8.383471_pt1 | contig 12760 bp, 11 predicted proteins | sample MGYA00511118_ERZ773103 | MGnify/ENA primary metagenome ERZ773103 (study PRJEB29015, sample SAMEA2737821) | human gut metagenome | biome: human gut; feature: human-associated habitat; material: faeces | place: China | collected 2012 ... | reverse complement strand
TTCTGAAGTAGAACTGTGGACGGTAGTTGTTGAAGAATGGAGTATGACGTCCACCTTCGTCTTTTGTCAGAACGTATACCTGACCAGTACACTTTCTGTGGCATGTTACGCTGCCTGGTTTAATAAGACACTGACCTCTTTCGATGTCTTCTCTCTTGATACCACGAAGCAGAGCACCGATGTTATCACCAGCCTGTCCTTCGTCAAGGAGCTTACGGAACATCTCGATACCAGTTACAGTTGTCTTCTGGATCTCTTCTTTAATACCAACGATTTCAACTTCTTCGTTGAGGTGGATTGTACCACGCTCTACTCTACCAGTTGCAACAGTACCACGTCCTGTGATAGTGAATACGTCCTCGATTGGCATAAGGAATGGCTGATCTGTAGGACGCTGTGGGTCTGGGATGTACTCATCAACAGTATCCATCAGTTCCATGATCTTGTCGCCCCACTCTGAGTGTGGATCCTCAAGAGCTTTAAGAGCTGATCCCTGGATGATTGGTGTGTCATCGCCTGGGAATTCATACTCGTCAAGTTTCTCACGGATTTCCATCTCTACCAGTTCAAGAAGCTCCTCATCGTCTACCATGTCACATTTGTTCATGAATACTACGATGTAAGGAACACCTACCTGACGTGAAAGCAGGATATGCTCTGAAGTCTGAGCCATAACACCATCAGTTGCAGCTACTACAAGGATAGCTCCATCCATCTGAGCAGCACCAGTAATCATGTTCTTTACATAATCGGCATGACCTGGACAGTCAACGTGTGCGTAATGTCTCTTCTCTGTTTCGTACTCAACGTGAGCTGTAGAGATTGTGATACCACGTTCTCTTTCTTCTGGAGCTTTATCGATGTTTTCGAAATCTACTTTTTCGTTTCCTTCTACTCTTTCAGCTAATACTTTTGTGATAGCAGCTGTTAAAGTTGTTTTACCATGGTCAACGTGTCCGATGGTACCAATATTACAATGTGGTTTAGTTCTCTCAAACTTAGCTTTAGCCATTTGAATTTCCTCCTTAAAATTACGCCTGATAGGCTGTCTTTATAATTTTAAATATTCTCGTCCGGCAAAGAATCGACCAGACGATTCCAAATCACAGCCAGACTGCGACTATAAAGCCGCACCTGCTGTAATTATATTTCATTTTAACATTATTTGCAAGTAAAACTTTACAGATAATCTTTATCTATGAAATTATTTGTTCTGAGCTGCTAAATGAGCATCCAGAATCTTTTCCTGTACGTTCTTAGGAACTTTTTCATAGTGATCAAAGAACATGGAGTAGTTACCACGTCCCTGAGTTCTTGAACGTAAGTCTGTAGAATATCCGAACATTTCAGATAATGGTACAAAACCATGAACGATACGTCCGCCACCTACATCTTCCATACCTTCGATACGTCCACGACGGGAGTTGATATCACCGATAACATCACCCATGTATTCTTCAGGCATTGTTACGTCAACCTTCATGATAGGCTCAAGTAAGGCAGGATCTGCTTTCTTCATAGCATCTTTGAATGCTAAGGAACCAGCTACCTTGAATGCCATTTCAGAAGAATCGACTTCATGGTAAGATCCGTCGTATACTGTAGCGTGTACACCAACAACAGGGAATCCACCAAGGATACCAGCTTTTGCTGCTTCTTCGATACCAGCACCAACTGCAGGGATGTATTCTTTAGGAATAGCACCACCAACAACTTCGGAATCGAATTTGAATGTTTCTTCTCCGTTAACGTCCATAGGCTCGAAACGAACTTTACAGTGTCCGTACTGACCACGTCCACCGGACTGTTTAGCGTACTTAGAATCGATATCAACTGCTTTTGTGAAGGATTCTTTGTATGCTACCTGTGGAGCACCAACGTTAGCTTCTACTTTGAACTCACGAAGGAGACGGTCAACGATGATCTCAAGGTGAAGCTCACCCATACCAGCGATGATTGTCTGTCCTGTTTCCTGATCTGTATGAGCGCGGAAAGTAGGATCTTCTTCTGCAAGTTTTGCAAGAGCTTCTGCCATCTTGCCCTGTCCAGCTTTTGTCTTAGGCTCGATAGCGAGCTCGATAACTGGATCTGGGAATTCCATAGACTCAAGAATTACTGGATGCTGTTCATCACAGATTGTATCACCAGTAGTAGTGAACTTAAATCCAACTGCTGCTGCGATATCTCCTGAGTATACTTTATCTAATTCCTGACGTTTGTTGGCATGCATCTGAAGGATACGTCCAACACGCTCTTTTTTGCCTTTTGTAGCATTTAAAATGTAAGAACCAGAGTTCATTGTTCCGGCATATACACGGAAGAAAGCAAGCTTTCCAACGAATGGGTCTGTCATAATCTTGAATGCTAAAGCTGCAAATGGAGCATCGTCAGATGCAGGAACTTCTACTTCATTACCTTCTAAGTCCTGACCTTTGATGGCTTCTACATCTGTAGGAGCTGGCAGATATTCGATAATAGCGTCAAGAAGTTTCTGTACACCTTTGTTTCTGTAAGCTGTACCACAGCAAACAGGAACCATTGTACAGTTACATGTTCCTTCACGGAGAACTCTCTTTAACTCTTCAACGCTTGGCTCTTCTCCATCAAGGTAAGCCATCATTAAATCATCATCTGCTTCACAGATTTTTTCAACCATATCTGTGTGATATAATTCAGCATCATCCTTCATATCTTCTGGAATATCAATAATGTCAATGTCTTCACCCTTCTCATCGTTGTAGATGTAGGCTTTCATTTCCATTAAGTCGATAATTCCCTTGAAGTCATCTTCCTTACCGATAGGAAGCTGAATAGGAATCGCGTTTTTACCTAATCTTGTTTTGATCTGATCTACTGCACCGTAGAAATCAGCACCCATGATATCCATCTTATTGATGAATGCCATACGTGGTACATTATAGGTGTCTGCCTGACGCCATACATTTTCGGACTGTGGTTCAACACCGCCCTTTGCACAGAAGACACCAACAGCGCTGTCCAATACACGAAGAGATCTTTCTACCTCTACTGTAAAGTCAACGTGTCCTGGGGTATCAATAATATTGATACGATGCTCTAAAGCACCTTTTTTAGGTTTACAATCCTCTTCCAGAGTCCAGTGACATGTTGTGGCAGCGGAAGTGATTGTGATACCTCTTTCCTGCTCCTGTTCCATCCAGTCCATGGTAGCAGTACCTTCATGAGTATCACCAATCTTGTAATTTACACCAGTATAATACAGGATACGCTCTGTCAATGTTGTCTTACCAGCATCGATATGAGCCATGATACCAATATTTCTGGTTCTCTCTAATGGATATTCTCTTCCAGCCATTGTTTCCTCCTAGTAAATTAGAAACGATAGTGAGCAAATGCTTTATTTGCCTCAGCCATCTTATGCATATCTTCTTTTCTCTTAACAGATGCGCCTGTGTTGTTTGCTGCATCCATAATCTCATTAGCCAATCTTTCCTTCATTGTCTTCTCTCCTCTTGCACGAGAAAATGTTGTAAGCCAACGAAGTGCCAGAGCCTGTCTTCTGTCTGCTCTAACCTCGATTGGTACCTGATATGTTGCACCACCGATACGTCTTGCTTTTACCTCGAGTACTGGCATGATGTTGTTCATAGCCTCTTCAAATACTTCAAGTGCAGGCTTATCAGTCTTTTCTGCAACCTGATCAAATGCGCCATATACAATCTTCTGAGCTACACCTTTCTTACCATCAAGCATGATGTTGTTGATAAGCTTTGTAACCACTTTGTTGTTGTATAATGGATCCGCTAATACGTCTCTCTTCTGAGTATGTCCTTTACGTGGCACGGTCCTTCCCTCCTTAAACATATTTGTACAGTCTGTACAGATTAATTCATAGGTACTCACATGTGTCTTTCTAATGATACAGTGTATTGCTACGGGCAGGAGGTGACATTTTTCTGTCCTCCTCATGCCTGGGCATACATAAATATATACCTTGCAACTTACTTAATCATAGTTCTGTTTGTGACTACAATTGGTTTCTTATTTCTTTGCGTCTTTTGGTCTCTTAGCACCGTATTTAGAACGTGCCTGTCTTCTCTTAGCAACACCTGCTGTATCAAGTGTTCCTCTAACGATATGATATCTTGTACCTGGAAGGTCTTTTACTCTTCCTCCACGGATAAGTACAACACTATGCTCCTGAAGGTTGTGTCCCTCTCCTGGAATGTAGCTTGTTACTTCGATACCGTTAGAAAGACGTACTCTGGCGATCTTTCTAAGTGCTGAGTTAGGCTTCTTAGGTGTAGCTGTCTTAACTGCTGTACAAACACCTCTCTTCTGTGGTGCAGATACATCAGTACTCTTCTTCTTTAAAGAGTTGTAACCTTTCTGAAGCGCTGGAGCTGTAGACTTCTTTACAGATGTCTGACGTCCTTTCTTAACTAACTGGTTAAATGTTGGCATTCTCTTTCACCTCCTACGATTATAATAAGTTGCTAATCATCAATTCTGTAAATTGATTGTCAGCGTACATCCTAAAAATGCACAAAAATATAATGCATTCCTATGCACGCTAGATTATAGTATTACGAATTTTAGTGGTTGTCAAGGGATTTTACAGGATTTTTTCTTAAGAAATCCTTGTTTTACAATGTTTTTTCTTTATATGGAAAAAGCCTATCGGAAATCTTATATTCCCGACAGGCTTTCTCTTCGTAACTTAATATTTGTATTTTAATTTCTTATCTTCTCAATCTTAAATGTACTTATGAGTTCTTACTCTTCCGGTACTACGATCAGATCTTTTGTAAAGTGGTTCAGCACTTCGCATCCATCCTCTGTAATGATTACAAGGTCTTCGATACGAACTCCGATTCCTTCATCTGCAAGATAGATTCCCGGCTCTACTGAAAAGCACTGTCCTACCTGGATGATATCTTCATTTACAGAAGATACATCACCGAACTCATGGTCTTCAAGTCCGATAGAATGTCCTGTTCTGTGTGTGAAATACTGTCCGTATCCTTTTTCTTCGATGTAATTTCTTGCAGCAAGGTCAACATCGCACATTCTGTTGCCTGGTTTTGCTGCTGCAATACCACGTCTGTTAGCCTCTACAACAATGTCATAAATCTCTTTTGCACGCTCTGAAACTTCACCGATAAATACAGTTCTTGTCATATCTGATGCATAGTTGTCCTTGAATCCACCGATGTCAAGGATTACACAGTCGCCGCGTTTTCCCTTAGAATCATCTGTTACATGATGTGGATCAGCTGCGCCTTTAGCATATGCTGTAATAGGATCAAAAGATACATCCTCACATCCGTGTTTCTTATACAGATCACGACAGATCTGATTCAGTTCTTTCTCTGTATATCCTTTAGCTACATATGGAATCAGTTCTTCCATAACCTGGTCGTTGATCAGCGAAGACTTTCTCATCAGTTCCTGCTCACCTTCGTCTTTTACCATACGGATATAGTCAACGATAGGAGAACCGTTTACAAACTTGCTTCCTCCACCTAATTCCTGAAGACGGATCAGGAATCTTGCAGGCCATGTCTTGTCGATACCCATAACCTTATCTTTCTCTACATACTGGCTTAAGATCTCAACGCCATCCTGGATATCGTTATACCATACAAGATCTACTCCGAGGTCTTTCTCCTGTGGGAACAGTTCGTTGATCACCAGTTTGTGATTACCGTTCACGTTCAGATATAATGCGAGTAATCTCTCTCCCGGAATGATCCATTTTCCTGTCAGATAGAAGATTGCCACCGGATCGGAAATGATCATCTGTGGAATCTCATGCTCTTCCATTGATTTTAATACTCTTGATACTTTGTTTTGGTCCATAATAAATTTCCCAGCCTTTCCTTCATATTAGATAAATAGATTATAGTATTTTGATAAAAAAAAGTCAATTCATTTACCCTTTCTTAGTAAAATTTCCCTTAGGTGTAGAACAATGCTCTTTGCACCCAATGCAATTGCCCGTACAGCCCTTTCCTACCTGGCTGGTGTCTGTGCCATCCTGTCCAATACTTTTGAGCGACAGATACGCTACCAATGCTACCAATAATACAACTCCTAAAATTACCAGCTTCATATCCATGCCTTCTTTCTCTCCCTTTTGCCTCTATCCTGAGGTCTCATATATAATAGCAAAATCGGTGGCAAAATACCACCGATTCCACAAGATTTACACAAATATTACTATATTTTAAGAAATGCTTAAAACTTCATATCCTGCTTCTTTTACAGCATTCTTCAGATCAAATTCATCAATTTCTCTGTCGTAAGATACTTCCGCACTCTTACTCTTTAAATCGACTTTTGCAACTACTCCGTCCACACTGTTCAACGCGTTTGTAACTGCATTTACGCAATGTTCACAGGTCATTCCGGAGATTTTCAATGTCTTTCTTCCGATCACCGGGCCCTCTAAATATTTTGTCTTCGCTTTTTTGTTGCTTCCGGATCCGCCTCCGCAGCAAGCTCCTTCCCCTTTAAAGTGCTTAATCGAACCCTTTAATGCAAATCCAAGCAATACGACCACAATAAGTATAATAATTATATCTGCCATAATAAGTCCTCTTCTTTTATTTATATTCAATAACTTTTGTTATTCATTTTCTTCGTTATTCTTCTTTTCCTGTCTCCCCTTTATCCAGAGATAAATCTGATAAATGGAAGCTCCTACTATATATATTAATAGAAATGCTCCGAATCCATAGAACATAGATCCTGTCGAATTACCCATTTTATTTCCGCCTTTTTACTTTTTTAACGTATCCATACCGCAGGAACTACATCCACTGCTGCATCCACTGCATCCGCTGCACCCCGCACAGCCGGTATGTTTTCCTTCTTTCCAGTTTTTTACCATTCTGCGAATCAGGTAAATACAATATACTGCTACCAATGTCACTATCACAATATTTGCTATCATAAAATTTCACCTGTCCTTTTCAAAAATTCAATCGATTATTCACTATTATAGTGGAAAGCCAGATACATTTCCAGCATCCGGCTTTCCTTTATTCTACATATTATTATGCATTCTGTACAGAACGTTTAGAGTAAACTTTCTGATCTTTATACGGATCTGGTCTGAACAGCATGAACAGGATTGCAATTAAGAAGATAAATCCTACAACTGTTCCTACACCAAATGCTCCACCTGTGAAGAATGAACCAATCTGGTATACAGTCAGACACACAACGTATGCAAATACATTCTGGAAGATAATTGCAAACCAGAACCATTTTCTTGACTGCATCTGCTGAGCCATTGTTGCAATAGCTGCAAGACAAGGCGAATCAAGTAAGTTGAACATCAGGAATGTGAATGCTGCCAGTGATGTTGGGAACCAACTTGCCACACCCTGTGCTACGTTTACAGCATCTTCTGTATCTCCGGCTACATTTGCCAGGACACCCATTGTTGAAACGATCGCTTCTTTTGCAGTAAATCCTGAGATTGAAGCTGCAACTGGCTGCCACTCGCCAAATCCAAGCGGTGCAAATAATGGCGCAATCGCTCCACCAAGCATAGCCATAAGGCTGTCTGCGCTGTCTTCTACCATTCCAAAGCTTCCGCCTGTAAATCCGAATCCACCAAGGAACCACATAACTACACATGCAAGGAACAGAATTGTTCCGGCTTTGATGATGAATCCTTTCAGTCTCTCCCATACATGAAGAAGAACGGTCTTAGCCTGTGGAATATGATACTGTGGAAGCTCCATTACGAACGGAGCAGGTTTTCCTGAGAATGGTTTTGTCTTCTTCAGGATGATTGCTGATACAAGTACTGCTACAATTCCGATAAAATACATTAATGGTGCGATAAATGAGCTCTGCTGATATCCCATTGTCTCACCGGCGATTACGCCACCCATAAGAGCGATAACCGGTAACTTAGCACCACAAGGGATAAATGTTGCCGTCATAATTGTAAGACGTCTGTCATTATCCTGCTCAATTGTCTTAGAGGCCATAATTCCAGGGATTCCACAACCTGATGAAATCAATAATGGAATAAAGCTCTTTCCTGACAATCCGAAATGTCTGAACACACGGTCCATAACGAATGCGATACGTACCATGTATCCGCAGTCTTCAAGGATGGATAAGAACAGGAATAAGATTGCCATCTGTGGTACGAAACCAAGTACTGCTCCAAGTCCGCCGATGATACCATCAACTACAAGTCCGTTGATCAGGTTGCTTGCTCCTACGCTTGTAAGGAAATCTCCTACAACGCCCTGGATTGCACCTACAAATGTATCATTTGTCCAGTCTGTTACGAATGTTCCTACTGTTGTTACAGAAATGTAATACACTACCCACATTACCGCGATAAAAATCGGGATACCTAAAATACGGTTTGTTACGATACGGTCGATTTTATCAGATGTTGTAAGTTTGTCTTTTGCTTTCTGTACTGCAGTTCCTACGATTTTCTGAATGTATCTGTAACGTTCATCAGTTACGATACTTTCCATATCGTCATCATGTTTTTTCTCTAATGCATCTCTGTGCTCATTTACTACAGACATTGCATCTGCTGAAAGTTTTACGCTTTCAACAACCTTACTGTCGTTCTCTAAGAATTTAACAGCATACCATCTTTTTTTATCTGTTGAGATTGAATCCGGCAGAACGTTTACTACGTCCGCGATAGCTCCTTCCATATCTTTTGTAAAGATTTCTCCTGGAAGTTTTACTTCGCTTTTCTTTGCAACCTTTACAGCCTCATCGATCAGTTCTGTAAGACCTGTCTGTTTCAGAGCGGATGTCTTGATGATCGGGCATCCAAGAACCATTGAAAGTCGCTCTACATCAATCTTGATTCCTCTTTTTTCCAGAAGATCTGACATGTTCAGTGCGATAACAACCGGAACTCCTGTCTCGATCAACTGTGTTGTCAGATACAGGTTACGTTCAATATTTGTTGCATCCACAAGGTCAATGATGACATCTGGATTCTCGTTTAAAACGTAATCACGGCTGACAACCTCCTCTAATGTATATGGAGAAAGTGAATAAATACCCGGAAGGTCAGTAACTGTTACATCCTCTCCCTTATATTTTTTGCTTTTAACTTTTCCCTCTTTCTTCTCTACCGTAACCCCCGGCCAGTTACCAACATACTGGTTAGCTCCTGTCAGTGCATTGAACATGGTAGTCTTACCACAGTTCGGGTTTCCGGCAAGTGCAATTGTAATTGCCATTCCTTTTTACCTCCTTGTAGTTTATAAGATTAGCTGGTTATGTGTATCAAAGATTATTTTACCTGAACGCACTGTGCATCTGCTTTTCTTACAGATAACTCATATCCACGAACAGTAATTTCTACCGGATCTCCAAGAGGAGCTACTTTTCTGATGAAAAGTTCACTTCCTTTTGTGATTCCCATGTCCATAATACGACGTTTATAAGCACCGTCTCCCTCAATCTTTGTTACAACAACAGTACTGCCTACTTTTGCATCACCTAAAGTCATAACCATTTTCTCCTTTCCATAAAGTCACTTAAATTATTATGTATACATAGCGCACATTTCTGATGCTTCTATCAGATAGATTAAATCATTATGTGGCGCGCCATATCAGCATTAACTGCAACCCTTGAATCCTTGATATTCACAATTACGTTTCCGCTGATCGCAGAAACCACTGTCACTTCTGCATCTACAACGAATCCAAGATTTGCCAGAAATCGTCTTGTATCTTCGTTTCCACCGATTCGCTTGATTATATTTAGTTCTCCTATATTGGCCATTGTAAGCGGCATGATAATCCTCCCATCCGATCGTTAGATATTGACGACCATTTCTTTGTGAATCAACTCCATATCCTCCAACAGTTGTACCGTCCGGTAGACCGTTGCAATCCCTACTTTGTTATCCACCTGCTTGGCGGCAAAGTAAATCTCTTTGCAGGAAGAATACTCATTCTCCAGTATGATTTGAAGAAGCAGTCTTCTCTGTGATGTAATTCTGCATCCGCTTGCCTTCAACTGGCGTATCACTTCATCCAGTCTTTCTCCCTGACTCATATATGTCGCCTCCTTACTAAACGATATTAATTATCATTTGCAAACTTTATTATATTCTTATTGATAATGATTGTCAATAGTATAGGCTAACTCTTATTGATAAATATTATCATTAAAGCGGCATTTATTGATATTCTACTATCAATTACTTCAATTTTTGAATATTTCAGCATTGTTAATGCATCAAACAGACTTACGTTTTGGCTCGCCGCTAAATAAAAAATAGAGATGGACTTTCATCCATCTCTATTTTTTATGAAATATTATATATTCTATTCTTCGACTACTGGTACTTCTTCTGTCTGCTCTACAGTTTCTTCTGTATTTTCTACAGATTCTTCCATATCGTCATCAAAATCAATATCCATGTCTTCGTCAAGCATCAGCTCATCATCCATAGTAATCTCTGTGCTGAGTTTTACATCACGGTATTTTCTCATACCTGTTCCGGCTGGGATCTGTTTACCGATGATTACGTTCTCTTTCAGACCTACCAATGGATCAATCTTTCCTTTGATAGCTGCTTCTGTCAGAACTTTTGTTGTCTCCTGGAAGGATGCTGCTGACAGGAATGAATTTGTTGCAAGAGATGCCTTCGTAATACCAAGTACAATCTGCTCTCCTGTTGCCGGCTCTTTTCCTTCTGCTTCCAGTTCTGCGTTCTTATCCTCAAACTCCAGTCTGTCTACAGTTGTTCCCGGAAGGAATCCTGTATCTCCGGCTTCTTCGATACGAATCTTCTTCAGCATCTGACGAACGATAACCTCGATATGCTTATCATTGATCTCAACACCCTGCAGACGGTATACACGCTGTACTTCACGTAATAAATAATCCTGTACTGCACGAAGTCCTTTAATTCTGAGGATATCGTGAGGATTGATACTACCTTCTGTCAGCTCATCACCGGCTTCAAGTTCTACTCCATCCTGAATCTTGATTCTTGATCCGTAAGGAATCAGATAAGCTTTCGTCTCACCAGTCTCTTTATTTGTAACGATGATCTCACGTTTCTTCTTTGTATCACTGATTGTTGCAGTTCCGCCGAACTCTGTAATAATAGCAAGTCCCTTTGGTTTTCTTGCTTCCAGAAGCTCCTCGACACGAGGAAGACCCTGTGTGATATCGTTTCCGGCTACACCACCCATATGGAAGGTACGCATTGTAAGCTGTGTTCCCGGCTCACCAATTGACTGTGCAGCGATGATACCTACTGCTTCACCAACCTGTACCGGCTCTCCTGTTGCCATATTCGCACCATAGCATTTTGCACAAACACCTGAATGTGAACGGCAGGTAAGGATTGTACGGATCTTAATCTTCTCAAGAGTATTTCCGTTCTCGTCAACACCCTTCTTCATGATCAGCTCTGCACGTTTTGGTGTTACCATATGATTTGCTGCTACCAGCACATTACCATCTTTATCTTTGATATCTTCACACAGATAACGTCCTGTAATACGTTCCTGCAGACTCTCAATCTCTTCGTTTCCATCCATAAATGCACTTACATACATTCCTGGAATCTCTTTTGCTCCTTCGCAGCAATCCAGATCGTGAATGATCTGTGACTGTGATACATCAACCAGACGTCTTGTCAGGTATCCTGAATCGGCTGTACGAAGGGCTGTATCTGACATACCTTTTCGAGCTCCATGCGCTGACATGAAGTACTCCAATACGTCCAGACCTTCACGGAAGTTAGACTTGATAGGCAACTCGATCGTACGACCTGTTGTATCAGCCATCAATCCACGCATACCTGCAAGCTGTTTGATCTGTTTATCAGATCCACGGGCTCCGGAATCGGCCATCATGAAGATGTTGTTGTATTTATCCAATCCGTCAAGCAGCGCTTTTGTCAGCTTATCATCACTTGTCTTCCATGTCTCTACAACCTCTTTGTAACGCTCTTCTTCTGTAATAAGACCACGCTTAAAGTTCTTAGTAATCTTATCTACTGTAGCCTGTGCCTCAGCGATGATCTCCGGTTTCTCAGGCGGTACAGTCATATCTGAAATAGATACGGTCATAGCGGCTCTTGTAGAGTATTTGTATCCAATTGCTTTTACAGCATCCAGAACTTCTGCAGTTGCAGTTGCTCCGTGAGTGTTAATAACTTTTTCAAGAATCTGTTTCAGCTGTTTCTTACCTACAAGGAAGTCAACTTCCAGGAGTAATTCATTGCCTTCTACATCACGATCTACGAATCCAAGATCCTGAGGAATGATCTCATTAAAGAGGAAACGTCCCACTGTAGACTCTACAGTTCCTGTCTTTGTCTCTCCGCTCGGAAGAGTCTTTGTCACACGTACTTTTACACGTGAATGTAATGTTACTGCCTGATTTTCGTAAGCAAGGATTGCTTCGTTGATGCTCTTGAAAATCATTCCCTCACCTTTGGCTCCAGGTCTCTCCTGTGTCAGGTAGTAGATACCAAGTACCATATCCTGAGAAGGTACTGCTACCGGGCCTCCATCAGAAGGTTTCAGTAAGTTGTTTGGTGAAAGTAACATAAAACGGCACTCTGCCTGTGCTTCTACAGACAATGGAAGATGAACCGCCATCTGGTCACCATCGAAGTCGGCATTGAACGCTGTACAAACCAATGGGTGAAGCTTAATTGCTTTACCTTCTACAAGGATTGGTTCGAACGCCTGAATACCTAATCTATGCAGTGTAGGAGCACGGTTTAACATAACCGGATGCT
>ERZ773103.3490-NODE-3490-length-12801-cov-40.960223_pt1 | contig 12801 bp, 10 predicted proteins | sample MGYA00511118_ERZ773103 | MGnify/ENA primary metagenome ERZ773103 (study PRJEB29015, sample SAMEA2737821) | human gut metagenome | biome: human gut; feature: human-associated habitat; material: faeces | place: China | collected 2012 ... | reverse complement strand
AGAAGACATGGGCAACCATTACAAATGGAATCGAAGAGACAAGAAGGATCCAGGAAGATGCCAGAAAGAAACGCCAGGAGGATCAGGTTCGTCTGGAGGCAATCAAACAGGATTTTAACAAACAATACAATGTGCCACCGGTAAGAAAATAAAAACACAGAAAAAAGGGAGGATGAATGATATGCCTATTAATTTATCAAAAGGACAGAAGGTAGATTTAACAAAGAAGAATCCGGGACTTAAGAAGATCATGGTAGGACTTGGATGGGATGTAAACGCTTTTGATTCAGGTTCGGATTTTGACCTGGATGCAGCAGCATTTATGCTTGGTGCCAACGGAAAATGCCCTACAGAGAAAGAATTCATTTTCTATGGCAATCTGAAGCATGTCAGTGAATCAGTCATCCACATGGGAGATAACCTTACCGGTGAGGGTGAAGGTGATGATGAGCAGATCATGATCGATCTGTCAAAGGTTCCGGCAAATATTGAGAGAATTGCGTTTACAGTTACCATTTATGATGCAGAAGCAAGACGTCAGAACTTCGGACAGGTTTCAAACTCTTACATCCGTCTGGTAGATGAATCCAATGAGGTGGAACTGATCCATTATGATCTTGGGGAGGACTTCTCCATTGAAACAGCAGTAGTTGTAGGAGAACTTTACAGACATAACGGAGAGTGGAAGTTTAATGCCATCGGAAGCGGATTCCAAGGTGGACTTGCAGCGCTCTGCGGTCATTATGGTATTGAAGTAGCGTAATGTAAGAGACAGTCGGCTGTTTGGTAAAAATACTAAACAGTTATCAGGTATGGAGCTGTATAGCGAAGCGGATAAGACAATATGGGAGGAAAAATATATGCCAGTTAGTTTAAAAAAAGGACAGAAGGTCAGTCTTACAAAAGGTAACCCGGGACTTAAGAATGTAGTTGTAGGTATCGGATGGGATATCAATGCTTTTGACACAGGCGGAGATTTCGATCTGGATGCAGCAGCGTTCTGTCTGACAGATTCCGGAAGGGTTTCTGATTCGAACGATTTTGTATTCTATGGAAATCTTGTACATCCGTCCGGAGCAGTCCAGCATATGGGAGACAACCTTACAGGTGCCGGAGACGGAGATGATGAGCAGATTAAGATCGATCTGTCAAAGATTCCTGCCAATATCACAAAGATTGCATTTACAGTTACCATCTATGATGCAGAGGCAAGACGCCAGAATTTCGGACAGGTTTCTAATGCCTTTGTGAGAATCTTCAATGAAGTGACAGGAGAAGAAATCCTCAGATATGATCTTGGAGAAGATTTCTCTATTGAAACAGCAGTTGTATTTGGTGAACTGTACAAGAATGGTGACGAATGGAAATTTAATGCCATTGGAAGCGGTTATCAGGGTGGTCTGGCTGCTTTGTGCAACAGTTATGGTGTAGACGTAGAATAGTGCCGGAGGGCAACAGGAGGGACGAAAATGTCAGTAAGCTTACAGAAAGGACAGAAGGTAAATCTGTCAAAGGAGCATGCAGGATTAGCAAAGGTGATCGTGGGACTTGGCTGGGATGAGGCAAAGCCATCCGGCGGTGGTGGATTGTTTGGTGCATTATTTGGTTCTTCATCACATCAGGCAATCGACTGCGACGCTTCTGCAATCATGTTGAAAAATGGTAAATTTACAGATAAAACAGACCTGGTATATTTCGGCAACCTGAAACATAAATCCGGGACAGTCAATCATATGGGAGACAATCTTACAGGAGCAGGCGAGGGAGATGATGAGCAGATCGTTATTGATCTGTCAAGAGTTCCGGCTGAATATGATAAGATTGTCATTGTTGTCAATATCTATCAGGCAGTAAAGAGAAAACAGCATTTTGGAATGATCAAGAATGCATTTATCCGTCTGGTTGATGCCAGAGACAATAAAGAAATGTGCAAATATAATTTGACTGAGAATTACTCAGGCATGACCGCGATGATTTTTGGGGAAATATACAGGCATAATGGTGAATGGAAATTCAACGCCGTAGGAAATGGCACAACAGATCCCGGACTTTCAGAACTCTGCCAGAGATTCGTATGAGACAAACCGGGTGGTAATTAAAAAAAGGAGAAACGTCGGTTTCTCCTTTTTTCGTATGAAAACAATATCTGCGACAAAAAGGATATACTTAAAATAGTTTTTGAGTCAATAAACTCGTACCAAAAACTATTTTGATCAACTATAAGGAGGATTTTATAATGAACAAGGAAGTATTGATGCAGGGTCTGTCCGGACAGCAGGTCGGCGAGAGCAAGGCGAAGTACGGTACCAATGAACTGGCGAAGAAAGATACCGAATCGCTCTGGTCCATGTTCATCGGTGCATTTGATGATATCTGGATCAAGGTATTATGTGCGGCTCTGGCTCTTAAAGTTATCCTGGCTGTGCTGGGAATCTTTGTCCCTGCATTATCCGGCGGAAATGATGTTGTGGAGATCATCAGTATTGTGATCGCAATCGCACTTGCTACCGGTTTCAGTACCCTGTCAGAGTACAGAAATACTTCAAGAAGTGAGGCGCTTCAGGAAGAATACAGCAAGACCTATGCCAAAGTTGTAAGAGACGGAAAGCTGGTCAATATTCTTACCAGTGAAATCGTTAAAGGTGATACGATCCTTATCCAGGCAGGAGATAAGGTTCCGGCAGATGGTCTGTTATTTGAAGGTAAGATCAAAGTATCTCAGGCGGCATTAAACGGTGAATCAAGAGATGAGAACAAAGCAGCAGTAACCAATATGGACGAGGCAGAATCTACGGATTACTCCTCACATGGAAAAGTCTTTATGGGTTCTGTTGTGACTTCAGGCGAAGGTTACATGATCGCAACTGTTATCGGAGACAGTTCTGAATTAGGAAAGATAAACAAAGCTCTGACAGATACCTCCGAGGAAGAAGAGCGAAAAGATACTTCCAGCCTGAAGCTGGAAGGTGTGGCAGCAGGTATCGGTAAACTGGGTGTGTCAGCTGCAGCGATCGCAGGTATCCTTCATGTTGTCCTGACTCTGATCAGGGCAGATCAGGCAATCACTGTTGTTTCCGTTCTCCTTGTAATAGCGGAAGCAGTTATGCTTATGGCTTCTATCGTGATCATGGCAGTTCCGGAGGGACTCCCGATGATGAACAGTCTGGTTCAGTCAATGAATACAGAGTCCATGTATAAAAAGAATATCCTTGTCAGTCACAAGGCGGCATTTTCAGATTCTGCTTACATGAACGTGCTGTTCAGTGATAAAACCGGAACGATCACACAGGGTAACCTGTCACTGGTAGAATTTATCACAGGTAACGGTGAGATTGTTGATTCCATCCAGAGCAGGGAGTTTATAGAAGCTATCACTCTGAATAACCTTGCAAAGATTTCCTCAGAAGGAAAGGCAATCGGAAGTAACAACATGGACAGAGCACTGCTCTCTTATGCCATTGATCATGGTTATAATGATTATGACAATGATCCGGAGAAGGTAGAAGAGATCAGCGGATTTGATTCCGAGAAGAAATGTGCCACTGTAAAACTGAAAAACGGACTTGTTTACTGGAAGGGTGCTACAGAGAATATCATTGATAAAGTAACACATTACATGCTTCCGGACGGAGAAGAAAGAGAGTTTACAAAGGCAGATAAAGATAAAGTAGAAGAGCAGATGCATGCACAGGCAAAGAGAACTATGAAGCTGCTCTCCGTAGCGAAAATCAGCGATGGAAAGACTGTTCTTATGGCAGTTCTGTGTCTGCGTGATAATGTCAGAACAGATGCGGTTGAGACTGTTCAGATTCTCAATGATGCAGGAATCCAGGTGGTTATGGTTACCGGTGATGCAGAGGAAACTGCAGTAGCCATTGCAAAAGAGGCAGGTATTCTTGCAGATGAGAAGAAGGATGTGGTTCTTACCCATGAAGAAATGGAGAAATTATCAGATGAAGAGCTGAAGAAAGTTCTCCCGAACCTGAGAGTGGTAAGCCGCGCGAAACCGCTTGATAAGAAAAGACTGGTATCTCTTTCACAGCAGATTGATAATGTCTGTGGTATGACCGGTGACGGTGTGAACGATGCTCCCGCATTAAAACAGGCAGACATTGGTTTTGCAATGGGAGATGGTACAGCAGTTGCACAGGAGGCAGGAGATGTTGTTATCCTTAATAACAGTCTGACTTCCATTAAAGACTGTGTGCTTAACAGCAGGACTATGGCGAAATCTGTTGGAAAATTCCTCATTTTCCAGCTTACTGTAAATATCAGTACTCTGTTAATGAATATCATTGCACCGATCCTGGGATGGACAGAGCCGTTTTCCATTGTCCAGATCCTTTGGATCAACCTGATCATGGATACACTGGCTGCCATGGCGTTTGGTGGAGAACCTATTCTTGACAGATATATGAAAGATCAGCCGGCAAAGAGAACAGATAACATTCTGACTCCGTACATCAAGTCAGCGATCGGAGTAAGTGCAATATTTATTACCCTTGGTTCTATCCTGATACTTGAGAATATCGGCGGCATTACCAGTTGGGTAATCCCTGCGGGCTGTGCAGATCCGGAGCTTTATGAGAAAACATTTATGTTTGCGTTCTTCATTTATGCGATCATCTTTAACAGTCTGAATACCAGATCTGAGAAGTTTAATCTGTTTGAGCATATCGGGGAGAATAAGAACTTCGTACTGGTAATGGGAGCAATCTTTGTTCTTCAGACCATTATCATTGAAATTGGCGGAAAAGTATTTAACACAATTCTGCTTGAGCCAAAGGCATTACTGGTATCCATGGTACTTGCAGTACTTATCATACCGGTGGATCTTATCAGAAAAGCAATCATGAGCAGGTAAACAATACGTATGAAATAATAATTATGGGGCTGTCGCAGGTAATAACAGTGCGGCAGCCCCATTTTTGGAGGAAGAGAATGAATGGCATTTTATGTGCGGATATGGACAATACCATCATATATTCGTATAAGCGCAATATCGGTGAAAATAAATTAAATGTTGAGTTATATAATGGAAGAGAAATCTCGTTTATTTCTGAAAAAACGCATGATCTGTTGAAAAAAGTAAACGAGAAGATGACCATCATACCAACATCCACAAGGACGGAAGAACAGTATAAACGTATTGATCTGGATATAGGAATCGTACCCTATGCCCTTGTCTGTAATGGAGGAGTACTGCTGGTAAATGGTAAGCGTGACAGAGAGTGGTATCTGGAGTCGCTGCGAATGATCCGGAACAGCATACCGGAAATGGAAAAAGCGCAGCAGATTCTTGCCAGGGATTCCAGACGAAAGTTTGAGCTGAGATTTATAGATGAGCTTTTTATTTTTACAAAATGTGAAAAGCCGGAGGAAGTGGTTGAAGATCTGCAGGCAAAACTGACTACGAAGCTGGTGGACGTATTTCATAATGGAGAGAAGGTATATGTTGTTCCTGTAAATCTGAGTAAGGGAATGGCCGTGAGAAGACTTCGAAAGAGGTTGCAGCCTGCATATATCATAGCAGCCGGAGACAGCGAATTCGATGTTTCCATGGTGGAAGAAAGCGACCTGGGATTAGTTCCGGCCGGATTTAAAAAGATTTACGGCAATGGTAGCGGCAGATTCAAAGAGACAGTGATGGAAATGGAGGCAGGAAGATTGTTTTCGGAAACATTGCTTGAGAAATGTTTGGTTTTATATTATAGGAAATTACTCCGTAATGTTCCTATAATATAACAAAGCCCTCCGGGCAGGATCGCACTGCGGCGGAGAGGAATTATGTCGCTGAAGCGACCCGCCGCAGGCGGAGAATCCTGCAAGCAGGATTCTTTGTTATATCAGGCTGTTAATCCATACTGACGCGGATTCCGCTCTGACGTTCAGATGGCTGAATGATAACCGTAACATTATCTCCTCCATGCCACTCAAACTGATAAGACTCTCCGGAAGTCTGGCCGATGAAAGTTTTCCAGGATACATCGGCAGTGACACTGGGATCACAGTGTCCGTTTCCAATCCAGCAGATCACAGCATCCGGATCTACGGAAATGGTATTATTCCTGCCAACATTGCTCAGTACAACAGGGTTGCCGTCTGACAATACGGCAACATATGCATTCCTGCCTCTGGCCGTAAGTGTGGAAGTAGCAAGACCTTTTTGGGAAAGTACACCCACACCGATGAAACGGACGCTGTAATCACAATCCTGGGTAAATGCCAGAATATTCTCGGATTCAACGGAGATGGTTTCGCCCTGCGCCAGCTGATAGATGACAACGTGCTGTCCGTAATTGGCGTAATATGTAACGGAATCACCGTTCAGACTGACCTTCATCAGCGGAATATTTTCTCCTGTGACTCTTCTGGCAAGCTGTCCAAATAAAGCCTGTCCGACACTCTGCTGTGGACCAAGAAGTACCTTTTCAAAACGGTAATTCTTTGGACCGCAATTATCTCCGGCTATAAAAGCTCCGGCTTTTACAAAAAGAACATCGCTGCCGGTGCATGTAACTTTCAGTGTTAATTCGTTGATGGTTTCAAATGACAACATGATAGTGCCTTCCTTTCTCAGATTACCTGAACCCCATATAGCTCGCAGAGCCCGGCGAGATCTCTTGTGACTCCGTTTCCGATTGCATTGAATTTCCAGATTCCATTGTGTCGGTACACTTCTCCGATCATCATGGAAGTGACGTTGGAATAGTATTCGTCCATTTTGAAGCTGACCAGCTCTGTATCATAAGTATCGGTGATTTTTATGTAGGCATCTCTCAGCATACTGAAATTCAGATGTTTTTCCAGTGCTTCGTTTATAGTAAGGACAAAAACGATTCTGGATACAGCAGGATTCAGTCTGTTAAAGTCCACAGATATGATCTCATGATTCTCTTCCTGACCTGCCCCAAAAGCAGTACTTCCATCCGGGCTTGTTTCCTGACCGTAGAAGACAAACCAGGAATCGCCGATAACCTTGCCTGTATTATTCAGAAGAAAAGCGGATACATCCACATCACATTCAGGATTAGTGATGTCCCATCCCAGATATGCCCGGATTCCTGTAATCCGGGCATTGGTTTCGAGAGAAACCTTCTGTCCCTTTCGAGCAGGATTTTTTAAGATTGGGACAGTTCTGGCGGCAGATTGAGCTGTAGTTCTGACAGAAGATGAATCAGCAGACGGAGCGGTGGCTCTGACAGAAGATGAAGCTGTAACTGGCGCAGAGCGGGTATGAGGGGAATTTCTGCAGCTCATATTATTGATGCTGCCTATGCTGTGTGAGGATAATGGTTCCATGACTTTTTTAGTGTTGATAGTCAGAACGGTCTGTCTGTTTACTGCACCTGACAGATTTTCCGGTACATTAAGCATAATTGAACGTCACCTCCAATGATAAATATTTGGTAACTATTCAGCAGTATCCTTACAGTGACAGGTCAAAATATCCTGCAAAATAGCAGACTGCTGAATAATTACAAACAGATATAAATATTCTAAAATGTTTTACAGAAAATGTCAAACCGTAACGAGTGAACAGTAATTCGTTTATTTCATGTATTTTTCCAGAACCGGAAACTGTACAGGTCCGATGTCCAGAATCCGGCGGTGAAATTCTTTCAGGTCGAAATCATCTCCAAGTCTTTTCTGACAGACTGTTTTCAAGTCAAGGAAATTCAGATATCCCCAATAGTATTTCAGATAGTTACCGGGAGTTTCCACAATATACTGATAGATTTCGGCAGCAGTAGAAGCATTGTTGATGCCAAATGCTTTCAGAAAGACAGCAGTGCGGGATGCATCCCAGCCCCTGTAATGAATGCCGATATCGATCAGGGAGTAAATACACAGATTCATACTCCGGTTTAACCAGGCAAGCCGGACGGCATTTTTGGCAGAATCCGGATCATTCATAAGGGAGGCGGCATATTCATAGCCGTATGATTCCACGTAGGTTGCCCAGCCTTCTACATAGCCAGAGGAGGTGACCAGATATCTGATGTCAGAGGGATTGTTTCCGGCAAAAGAAACTGTCTGATAAAGGTGGCCGGGAAATCCTTCATGTGCCAGTGTGCCGAAAAGTTCCAGAGAAGAGGTACGTCCGGAATCGTTGATATAGATTACGTTGGGGCTTCGGGTATCCACAGGCGGCGTGAGGTAAAAAGCAGGACTTAAGAATTTTTTCATGGAAGGATGAACGGTGCGGAGTTCGTAAGAGGCATCTTTCAGTTCCGGGAAATCTTTTTTCATCAATTCCGGAAGCTTCTCCAGCATCTGAGTCGGTGTCAGTGTAAGTTCACTGGAACATTGATTTAGCCTGTCGATCAGGGAGGGATCCTGTTTCAGCAGAGAAGATATCTCCCGGTAATCGGATAAAAGCTGAGCTGACATCCTTTTCTCGATTTGTCCGACAGGTACATAGGTTCCTGTCTGGCTTTGCAGCAGGTAAAGGTAATATTCACGCCCACCTTCAAAAAATGCCAGGCCCCGGCTGCTTTTGCCTGTACCGCGAAGGCTTTCCAGACTGTCGGCCAGTTTCTGATAAGCAGGGATCACTTCGGTTAAGATCAGTTTATGGTGATATGTACAGAGTTTTTTCTGATCCTCGCTGCTAAATGCAGGGTTGGAGAAAGCTTTCAGTTTCTGTGCGAAAATATCATCCATGTAGTTGGAATCAGGATTTGCGACAAAAGAATGACATTGTTTCAGGATACGGTCCAGAGTTGTGTCGCTCATGAAAAGCCCTGACTGGGATTTCTGCTTTTCCAGTTTTATAATACTTTGAAAATATGGTCTGACGGTACTCAGAAGTTTCAGATAATCAGAGATATCTTCTTTTGTCCGGAAAGTATATTCCGCCAGAAGAATGGGAAGTTGTGCCTGCACACCCAGGCCTGGTCCCAGCGGCTCATCCAGGGCGCTGTTTTTTCCAAGGGAGGTTCTGGTGTGAAAATAGAGAAGAAGCATATCACAGGTAAGCCGGTTTTCTTCGGAGAGTCTGGAATAGGCAAAGGATTTCAGCTCTTTCTCATATTCCTGGCAGAGACTGGTGGTCTTAGCCGGGTCAGAAAGTGCAGTTCCAAGAGTTGCCTCGGGCTTTCTGATACCTTTTTTTTCAGGGTGTGCAAGAGTGTAGTGAAGGGTGAGGGTATTGCTACATACTTCGGACCGGAATAATTTTTCTGTAAAGGTCTGAAAACGGGAGTTTTCAGAAACAAAGTGGTCGGAGAGAACACCCATGCTGATGCCAATGGCAAAGACCAGACACAGGCTGAGGATTCTTTTAGGGATATTTTTATAAATACGCATATCCACCTCGGAATCTGCTTTTTACTATCTTATTGAAGGAAGGCATGAAGTATGCTTTCGGTAACATCATTACTGTTCACACACCATTATCCCGCGAGGTGTTTTGGCATAAATATGCCAAAATCAAATGCTCGTCACACTTTTTTCATTTGACAAAATTGGGATGTTATGTTAACATACACAAATGTGTAACAAAACGTAATAAAAATGTAATAATTTTACAGCGATGTATAACAGGAGTTGATTAGTAAAATGAATAATAAAATAAAGACAATTTTGATGGCAGCAATTATGAGCTCTGTGGTTCTGACACAGGGGGTATGTGTAAGCGCAGCACAGTTTGATGATGGCGCATCAGCGTTTTCTGATGGAACAGGAAGTGTAAGTGCTCTGGCAAGTACACTGGCGAAGCAGACAGAGGAACAGACACAGGAGTTTGTTGCGAAAGAAGAGGAAGCAGCTCAGATTCGTGAAGAACGAAGAGTAGAGAAAGCGGAAAAGGCTTCTGAGAAGGCAGAGCAGGAAAAAACAGCCGCGCTGGAGAGTATTCAGCAGACAGTTGAGGATACAAAGAAAAAAATTGCCGAAGAAGCAGAAGCGGAACGTCTGGCAAAGAGACAGGAAGTGGTAAACTTTGCGCTGCAGTTTGAAGGAAATCCTTATGTTTATGGCGGAACAAGTCTTACAAACGGTGCAGACTGCTCAGGATTTGTAATGTCTGTATTTGCCAATTTCGGTTACAGTCTTCCACGTGTGGCTGCAGCGCAGTGTGAGGCATCCACAAAGAAAGATATCAGCCAGCTTGAGCCGGGAGATCTGGTATTCTACGGAAGTGGATATATTGATCATGTGGCACTTTATATTGGAGATGGAAAGATTATCCATGCCAGCAATGCTGCTACAGGAATCAAGATTTCCGATTACGATTATGAGCAGCCGGCAACTGTAGGTACGTTCATGGAATAGTTGTAACGCCTAAAATTATATGATTCGACAAATTGCACAAAGAATGTCGAGAGGTGGGAAAAGTGGATAAAGTCATACACACTCTATCCACATACCCGGTTATTGAAAAATCCCGTAAATTAAAGTTATACACAAAGTTATCCACATTATCCACATTTTATGTGTGTGGAATACTCGATTTACATAAGGAAAAAAGAAACAGATGTTTTGTGTAAAATGATAAATCGACATTTTTGGACGAAAAAATCCACAAATCTATTGACTTTTTTATATTCTAAAAAACATATAATATTGTATAAAAAAGACAAAATATAATAATATATACATAAATAATCAGAATATTCAAAAAGATATTCTACTAAAAAATACAACAACAATGAAAAAAAGAATACATTTGACAGAAACAGGAAATTTCCACATAGGAGAGACAGATGTGGATGAGAAATGCACAAAATGAATTCGAATGGGGATAACTTTTCACAGATATTATCCACACAGCATGAAGTCCTGTGTTAGATGTCCTTATCATACGTCAGATAAAAAAGCAGCCGGATGAATAATAAATATTCATTCGGCTGTTTTCAGATATACACTATTTCTGTTTCATTCGTTTGATGACTTTCAGACGGGTAAATTCCTCACGTTCTTTCTCCTCCAGTGCATTCTGGATATCTTTGGTCAGTGCCTCGTACTTCGGAATAGTGATATTCTTCAGAGCATTGGCACGTTTCTGAGTTTTCTTGATATTGGCTGCAAGGCGGATGGCTGCATTTTCCACCATGGACAGGCGGATGGACAGCTCTTTTACCCTTTCAAAGGCAGCCTTGGCTTCGTCCAGAGACATCTTTGTGCTGTAGTAGGCATAGGTGGGAGTGTTAGTGGTTTTGTCATATTCCACCAGAGGAATTTCCGTACCCATAACACTTCGGGTTTTAATGCGTATAGAGTTCTCGACAGGAACCGTACACGCGATCTGCTGGACAAAGGCGATACCAATCTCCATATTGGCTTTCTGCAGTGCTGTATAGGCAGTGCGGAAAGTCACATCAATCTGTGTCTGGATATCCTTTGCCTGATCGATCAGTTCCATCATTTCACGAATCAGGATGTTACGCTTTTTGTCCATCAGTTCATAGCCCTGACGGGAAAGCTTCAGTGAGTTCTTTGCAAGTATCAGGTTTCCCTTGGTGGGAAAGGTATTCGGATCCATGTAATCACCTCGCTTCTTTTAGCGTACTGTTTCGTGATAGTACTTGTCGAGGATCTTCGTATCAATTCGGTCGAGCTCTTCTTTCGGAAGAAGTCCCAGAAGCTCCCAGCCCTTATCCAGGGTTTCGGTGATGCTTCGGTTCTCGGTTTCGGACTGGCCGACAAATTCACTCTCAAAGGCTTTACCAAATACCAGATAGCGTTTATCCAGCGGGGAAAGCTCATCCTCACCGATAACGGAAGCAAGGGCTCTGGCATCTCCAACCTTTGCATAGCAGGAGAAAAGCTGATTTGCCACGTCCTGATGGTCTGCTCTTGTATAGCCTTCACCGATACCGTCCTTCATCAGACGGGAAAGAGATGGCAGTACGTTAATAGGCGGATAGATTGCCTGTCCATGAAGCTGTCTGTCCAGAACGATCTGACCTTCGGTGATATAACCGGTAAGGTCAGGGATCGGGTGAGTGATATCATCGTTTGGCATGGTCAGGATCGGAATCTGGGTTACGGAACCCGGTTTGCCTTTTACGATACCCGCACGTTCGTACAGGGTTGCAAGCTCACTGTACAGATAACCCGGATAACCTTTACGGGACGGAATCTCACCTTTGGAGGAGGAAACCTCTCGCATGGCCTCGCAGAAGGATGTGATGTCTGTCAGGATGACCAGGATGTGCATTCCTTTTTCAAAAGCAAGATACTCTGCGGCAGTGAGGGCGATCTTCGGTGTAAGAAGACGTTCAACAACCGGATCATTTGCAAGATTCAGGAACATAACTACATGGTCTGCAGCACCGCTTTCCTCGAAGGTACGGCGGAAAAATTCCGCTACGTCATATTTGACACCCATTGCCGCGAAAACAATGGCAAAATCTTCATCAGAGTCCTCTCCCAGAGAAGCCTGCTGTACGATCTGTGCAGCCAGCTTGTCGTGTGGAAGACCATTTCCGGAAAAGATCGGAAGCTTCTGTCCTCGGATCAGGGTGGTCAGTCCGTCGATTGCGGAAATACCGGTGTTGATATAGTTTCGGGGATATTCACGTGCTACCGGGTTCAGCGGCAGACCATTGATGTTTAATTTTACATCCGGGGTGATGTCCCCCAGACCGTCGATGGGCTGTCCGATACCGTTAAAGGTTCGTCCGAGGATTTCCGGGGAAAGCCCGATCTCCATGGGACGTCCGGTCAGCCGGGTATGGGTGTTGCCTAAGGACATACCGTCTGTTCCTTCAAAAACCTGGATAACAGCCTTGTCCTCATAAATCTCAATAATACGGCCGATCTTGCGAGTCCCGTCATCCATGTGAAATTCTA
>ERZ773103.3488-NODE-3488-length-12804-cov-3.153032_pt1 | contig 12804 bp, 8 predicted proteins | sample MGYA00511118_ERZ773103 | MGnify/ENA primary metagenome ERZ773103 (study PRJEB29015, sample SAMEA2737821) | human gut metagenome | biome: human gut; feature: human-associated habitat; material: faeces | place: China | collected 2012 ... | reverse complement strand
TGCTCAAAATCTCTCATGTCATACACTCCTGCATTCTCTGCCGTCATCCACGCCGGGGGCGTGTCATTCCTGCCGAAGAAGCGGTTGAGCATCGCCACTGCCTCGGCCCGGGTAACATTCTTTTGCGGCCGGAAACTGCCGTCTCCATAGCCATGGATGACCCCTGCCTGTGCCAGTCGGCGGACGCTCTGGGCGTACCATGGGCCGCCACTGTCGGGGACATCCGTAAAGGAAACCGTTTCGGTGCGCTCCAGCTCCATGCCCACAGCATCGGCATACTGGGCCAGCATCGCCGCAAACTCCGCCCGGGTAATGCTGCCGCTGCCCTTGAAAAGCCCTCCGGGATATCCCTTCATGTACCCGGCTGCATAGGCTGAGGCCACATAGCCTCTGGCCCATCCAGCCACATCGGAAAACGGGCATTCCCACGGCTCCAGCACTTCCGTATCGCTCACCGCCACCAGCAGCTTTGCCGCCTGCTCCCGGGTCAGATTCCCATTGGGCTTAAAATGCTCGGAATCCACGCCCTGAATATAGGGGGTATGCACCGGAATGTCATGGCACTGCTCCGACAGCTGGCAGGAAACCGAGGTGCCGATTTCCAGAGTTCTGCGCCAGGGATACCAGCAGTCCTTCAGCTGTGCCTGAGACAATCCCCGCTGGGTAAAAGGCTCCAGCGAGACGATCATGTTACTGCGGCTGAAATTCTCCATCAGATCTTTGGTAGCATCCTCCATGCGGATCAGCAGCTGCCATTGCAGGGCCCGCAGCTTCTGCTGCGAGATCCCGCCAAAGTTATTGGTGGCCAGCCCTTCCCCGGAGAGTATGCCGCTCATTGCTGTCAGGGGCCCGTCGGAACGGTAAAACTCCTTGACCAGCGCCGTCAGCAGCCCCTCCCCATGGGCAGTCTGGGCCTGCTCCGACAGCTCCGTGTGGAGGGCCGTATAACGTGCCAGCCCCTGACTGACGGCCATGGGCACCTGCACCGGATTTTCATAATAGCCGCTGTAGCTCAGCAGGTATCCAAGATGCGCATACTCTGTCAGCAGGCCGTGAAATACCGAACGGTCTTTTTCCGTAAAGTCCAGCAGGATGGTGGGGCGCTCCGCCGCCTCATTCTCCGTAAGCCGCCGGATCAGTGCCTGAAAGGCAGCCTGATTTACCGTAGAATCCTCCGTACTGGCTGCAACCAGAATGGAAACATCCGCTGTTTCCTCCGCATCCTCCGGCAGAATTTCCCCGCCAAAGTAGCCTACCGTCTGCTCTATCATGGCCCCCACGGATTTATAGTTAAAGGTGGGCACCATATCGCTGTCGCAGCCGAAATAGTCTACGCTGGCCTGCAGCCCCTGCATACCGGCACGATCCATGTAAATCTTCGCCAGCGCCATCTGCGCAAGACCATCCAGTGCGGAAAAGATCAGCGTATCATCCCCCAGAAAGCGCCGCACATAGGCGATCTCATTGGTCTGGATATTGTTGCCGTCCGAGGAGTCATCTACGCCGAGGATATACTGGACGTTCCCCTGCCCGCTGAGATGCCGCATGGCATAGTCGCACAGCCGCAGCTTTCGCTCTCTGACCGTCAGGTAACGATCAATGAGCTCCGCCACCTCCGGTTCGGGCTGCTGGGCAGTATTCCTGTAGTTGGCAATGATATTCTCCACGGTCAGCTGTCCATACTGCAAAATTGGCCGGGCCATAGCCCCGTAATTCCGGGTATAGTTATAGGAGCCTGTGGTATACCCGCCATAGCCGCTGGAGGAGGCCAGCCGTGGAATGGAGTCAATGATATAGATGGTTTTGGTGGCCGCCAGCTCCTGCAAATAATCGATGACGTCATACTCCGACATCTCCGTGCCATCCGGCAGCACCACGTTTTCCATTTCCAGCATACAGCGGGAGTTCATGAGTCCGCCGGACAAAAGCTGATCCAGCGAGATCAAAAAGGTATCGTAATGCTCCGCCTCATCCATGAGCCATGCCAGCAGTGCGCCACGGTCACCATATTGGGTGCCGTTGGCGTTTTTCTCCTGCCCGTCCAGCTTGGTGGCGTATAGATCCTCCTCGGGCATCACCAGCTGAAGATCCAGAGATGCGGCCATTTGCTCCACCCGGTCCTTGTTAAAGGGCCGGTTATCCAGCGGAATATAGACGATGGCATCCGGCGATTGGCTGTTTTCCTCCGCTTCTGCCGCTGCCGCAGGCAGAACGCCGATCAAAAGCGCAGCAGCGATCAGGAGACATAAGAGCTTTCGTTTCAAGTTTGTTCCTCCAACATTTGAGCTTAGATTCAGTATGTGTAAGGCTGCGGCATAGTATGCCGCAGCCCTGTACGCTTGTACTTAAAGCTGGTTTTGCAGTCTGCAAGCCGTGAGGGTGTTTTCCAGCAGCATCAGCCGGGTCATGGGGCCTACGCCGCCGGGAACCGGCGTAATGGCGCTGGCCTTCTCTGCCACCGCAGGATAATCCACGTCCCCGCAGAGCTTACCTTCAGCATTGCGGTTCATGGCAACATCGATGACAACGGCGCCATCCTTCACCATGTCCGCCGTCACAAATCCGGTTTTGCCCACAGCAGAAATGAGAATATCTGCCTGAAGCGTCTGGGCCTTGAGATCCTTGGTACCGGAATGGCAGATGGTCACAGTGCCGTTCCGCTGGAGCAGCAGCAGGGCCATGGGCTTTCCTACAATGTTGCTCCGGCCAATGACCACGCAGTGCTTTCCTGCCGGGTCGATGTGATAGGCTTCCATAAGCCTTACGATTCCGGCGGGCGTGCAGGGGGCAAACCGGGGCATGCCCTGGGTCAGATAGCCCACATTGGTGGGATGGAAGGCATCCACATCCTTGATGGGGTCAATGGCCTCGATGACCTTCTGGGAATCGATCTGCTTGGGCAGCGGCAGCTGCACCAGAATGCCGTTGATCTTGGGATCATGGTTCAGCGTGTCGAGAAGCTCCAGCAGCTCCTGCTCCGTGGTCTCCTCCGGGAGATGGTACATGGCGCTGTAAATGCCGCACTCCTGACAATCCTTCTCCTTATTGCGCACATAGACCTTGGAGGCGGGGTTTTCCCCCACCAGCACCACGGCCATACCGGGCCGGAAGCCCTTTTCCGCCAGCGCCTCAGCCTGCTTTTTAATATCTTCCTTGCACTGCATGGACAGTGTCTTTCCGTCTAAAATCGTCGCCATTGATAAACCTCCTGAGCTCCTCCACCGGGAAAATGCAAAATACGATAACGATAGTGTACCATAGCAGCGGCGCTTTTGCAAGAAAAAGCGCCGCAGGCAAGCCTGCAACGCTGTATTTCTTCCGTATTCAGGATTTGACCCGAAGCATTTCCTCGGCGCTTTTCAGGGTATTCTCCGTGATCCGGGCACCGCCGATGAGCCGGGCAATTTCTTCCTTCCGGCCCATGAGATTCAGCGGGGTCACGCTGGTATAGGTACGTCCCCCCTGCTCCGCCTTGGAAATCTGGAAATGGGTGTCCGCCATGGCCGCAATCTGGGGCAGATGGGTCACCACCAGCACCTGCTTGCCCCGGGACACGCTTTGGAGCTTTTCCGCCACCTTCTGGGCCGCACGGCCCGATACGCCGGTATCCACCTCATCGAAGATCATGGTGGGAATATGATCCTTTTCCGACAGAACATTCTTCATGGCCAGCATAATGCGGGCCAGCTCACCGCCGGAGGCCACCCGGTTCATCTGCCGGAGCTCCTCGCCCATATTGGCAGACATCATAAACCGGCACCCATCTCCGCCGGTCTCTTCCAAATGCCGAAGGGGCGTCAGCTCACAGACAAACTGCACTCTGGGCATATCCAGCTGCCGAAGCTCGGAAATCAGCCGCTGTTCAAACAGCCCTGCTGCCTTTTTCCGGCTCTCGGTAAGCTGGGCCGCCAGTGCCTTTGCCGCCTTGGCCTTGACCCGGAACTGCGCCTGAAGCTGGGCAATGGTATCATCGGCCATCTGGATCTCATCCAGCTCCTTCCGGCACCGGGCCTCATAGGCAAGGATATCCTCACAGGTCGCCCCATACTTCCGGCGAAGCCGATGGATCACGTCCAGTCTGGACTCCACCGCTTCCAGCTCTCCGGGAGAAAAATCAAAGCTGTCCCGGAGATCCCGCACCCGTTCCGCCGCATCCACAACGCTGTAGCTCAGCTCTGTGACCTGCTGATAGGCCTCGCCGATGGCATCGGACACGTCCGCCACCATGCCAAGGGCATGCTGGGCCCCGGAGATCATGGAAACGGCTCCGTCCGTATCATCGCCCCCATACAGCGCCGCCGTAGCTTCACTGAGGGCAGTCATGAGCTTTTCGCCGCTGCGCATGAGCTTGCGCTTTTCCTCCAGCTCCTGATCCTCGCCGGGCTTCAGCTCCGCCCGCTGGATCTCCTGAATCTGAAAGGTCAGATTCTCCATGCGCCGGGTTTTTTCCGCCTCGTCCATCTGCAGGGCACGGATCCGCTTCCGAATGCCGTCCATCTCCAAAAAAGCCGTCCGGTAGGTCTCCATGAGTTCCCCATGATCCGCAAAGGCATCCAGCATGGTAAGGTGATTGTTCTCGTCAAAAAGCTGCGCCGAGTCATGCTGCCCATGGATCTGGATCAGCTGCTGTCCCAGTCCCCGAAGGATCGACACCGTCACCGGCACCCCGTTGACCCGGCATACATTCCGGCCGTCTGCAAAGATCTCCCGCTGAATCAGAACCTCGCCGCCCTCCAGCGGAACGGCATTTTCCCGAAACCAGGGGTACTCCGGCACCTTTTGAAACACTGCGCTGATAAAGGCACGATCGGCCCCGGTACGAATGGCGTCCCGGTAAGCACGCTGCCCTAATATGGCCGAAATGGCGTCAATGACAATGGATTTGCCTGCGCCGGTCTCGCCGGTAAGCGCATTAAACCCCGGTCGGAACGTAATATCCGCCCGTTCGATCACCGCAATGTTCTCAATGTGCAGCAGTTCCAGCATGGCTCCTACCTCGCTCTGTTGATGATCCCTCGAAGTTCTTCGCAAAATTCTCTGGCATAATCCGAATCCCGCATGAGAATCAGCCCCGTATCATCGCCTGCAATCGTCCCGACTACATAGCCGATATCCATGCCATCCACCGCAGAGCAGGCAGCGGACGCCAGCCCCGGCAGCGTATGGATCACCACGATATTCTGCGCATGATCCAGCTTTACCACGCACTCATGAAAAATGTTGTTGAGCCGTGATACAAAGGATGCAGATTCCGCCTGCTGAACGGTATACCGATAGCTGCCGGAATCTGAGAGCTCTTTTACGATTCTGAGATCCTTGATGTCTCTGGAAATGGTGGCCTGAGTGCTGCGGAACCCGCTCTCTTCCAAGGCAGAGAGCAGCTGCTCCTGGGTCTCGATGTCCCGCTTTCCGATGATTTCAAGAATCTTTGCCTGCCGCTGGCTTTTCATAGTCATCACCCCTGAAACTTATGGTTGAGAACCCCATAGAAGCTGGTTCCCTTTAGACGTATCAGCGAAATCTTTCTGCCGGATGCCGTCACGACTACCTCATCCTCGGCACTGAGCCGGAAGGCTTTGCCGCCATCCACCGACAGGAATGCGCTCCGCTTCCCGATTCGGCCAATGCGGGTAACGATATTCCGTTCTCTGGACAGCACCAGTGACCGAATGGACATGCTGTGTGCGCAAATGGGTGTAACGATAATGTTCTCCGCTCCCGGCTCCACAATGGGGCCTCCGGCGGACATGGAATAGGCTGTAGTTCCCGTGGGGGTAGACAGGACGATGCCATCCCCGTCAAACTCCATGGCTTCCTGCCCGTCCACGGAAATGGACATCTGGATCACCCGGGCAACCGCTCCCTTGGTGACCACTGCATCGTTCAGGGCGTTGTCCTCATAGATCACCCGGCCATTCCGCTTTACCGCCACATGGATCATCATCCGCTGATCCAGCGTAAAGTCACCGGTGACCAGCTTCAGCACCAGCGGAAGCTCATTGCTCTCCAGCTCCGCCATAAAGCCCATGGAGCCAGTGTTGACACCCAGCAGCGGAATATTCTTATTGCCCACCAGCCGGGCCGCATTTTTGAAGCAGGAATACGGCATCGGCGGGCATGCCCCGGCGCTCTCCGGAGCGCCGCATTCCTCCGAGGATCACGATTCCAAGGGCATCTGCTTCAAAAAGGCAGGCTGTGAAAACGTCCTGCTCTCCTGGCCCAGCCTTGCAAAGCGCATTGGAGAATTGATGGAAAACCGGCGCTATCTCACAGAAGAAGAGCTTGCCCAGCTGAACGATTGGGAATATGACGTAGAACAGGATCTTACCGAGGATTCCGAAGAAGCCAACGCCATAGTCGAAGCAGAATCCACCGCGGAAACCAGCTGGGAGCCCCAGCCGGGGCAGGCGGTGTATCTGGACGACACCCGCTATGTCATCGAATCCGTCGGGCTCTTTGATGTTCACCTCACAGATAATACCCAGACCTATCCCATTACCCGCGTAGAAAGTAAGGAGCGATTGCCATCCCTTGCGCGGCTGGATGAGCGCAACAATTCGCTCTTTGAGGCTCCTGTACAGGAGTCTATTTCTATTTCCGGCGCGCCGGATGTTACCGTGGCGCAGGCAGAGCTTCCCGAAAACACGGTACTTCTCGCAGAGAATTTCCACATCACCGATGACCATCTCGGCGAGGGCGGCCCTAAGACAAAGTTCCGCAGAAATTTGGAGGCCATTCGTCTGCTCAAGGAGCTGGAGCAGGACAACAGGCCGGCCAGCGCCGAGGAACAGGAAATTCTGTCTCAGTATGTGGGCTGGGGCGGTCTGGCGGATGCCTTTGACGAAAGGAAAACGGACTGGGCATCGGAATTTCAGGAGCTTTCCGCAGCGCTTACCCCAGAGGAATATGCCGATGCCAGAGCCTCCACGCTGAATGCCCATTACACCAGCCCCACGGTGATTCGCGCCATCTACAATGCAGTGGAACAGCTGGGCTTTCACACCGGTAACATTCTGGAGCCATCCATGGGCGTGGGCAATTTCTTTGGGATGCTGCCGGATTCCATGGCAGAAAGCAATCTCTATGGCGTGGAGCTAGACAGTATTTCCGGTCGAATTGCAAAGCAGCTTTATCCCAACGCAGAGATTACCGTGGCAGGCTTTGAAACCACTGACCGCCGGGATTTTTTTGATCTTGCCGTTGGCAATGTGCCCTTCGGGAACTACAAGGTCAATGACCGTCCCTATAACAAGCTGGGCTATTCCATCCACAACTATTTCTTTGCCAAGGCCATTGACCAGGTTCGCCCCGGCGGGATTATCGCCTTCGTCACCAGCCGTTACACCATGGACTCCGCCAATACGGAAGCTCGGAAGTATATTGCCCAGCGGGCAGAGCTGCTGGGTGCCATTCGTCTGCCCAACAATGCGTTCCGCGCCAACGCTGGAACCGATGTGGTTTCAGACATTCTCTTTCTCCAAAAGCGGGAGCAGCCCATTGATTTGGAGCCCGATTGGGTTCACCTCGGCATGACCGAGGATGGTCTGCCACTAAACAGTTATTATCTCGATTACCCGGAAATGGTGCTGGGAACCCTGACCAGTGAAAGCACCCAATACGGAAAAGACAGCCTGACGGTTCTGCCTCTGGAGGGTGCCGATTTAAGCGTACAGCTGTCCGAAGCCATATCGCATATCCATGGCAGCTATCAGGCAGCACAGCTGGACAGTATGGATTTGGAGCCGGAAACGAAGGTAATCCCCGCTGATCCCAACGTCAAAAACTTCTCCTATACGGTGGTAGGCGGCGAAGTATACTTCCGGGAGAACTCCGTGATGACACCTGTGACGTTGAATCAGACTGCCAAGGAGCGCATGAAGGGCATGGTGGCGCTCCGCCAAACCTTAGAGGAACTCATTGCGTACCAGCTGGAGGATTACCCCGGTGACGCCATCTCGGCAAAACAGCAGGAGCTGAACACCGCCTACGATGCATTCTCCGCCAAGTACGGTCTGATCAATGACCGTGCCAATGCCAAGTTGTTCGACCAGGACGGCAGCTATTATCTGCTCTGCTCTTTAGAGAATCTGGATGAAAGCGGAGCGCTCAAAAGCAAGGCAGATATTTTTACCAAGCGTACCATTCGGCCAACGAAAACCATTACTAGTGCTGACACGCCCAGTGAGGCACTGGCAATTTCCATTGGGGAACGCGGCAAGGCGGATCTTCCCTATATGTCGGAGCTGCTGGGCGCGCCGGGGGAATATGAGCCGATCATTCAGGCGCTTCATGGCGTGATCTTCAAAGATCCTATGGCTTCCGATGATTTAGAGCAGGGCTGGCAGACAGCGGATGAATATCTCTCCGGCAACGTCCGGGACAAGCTGCGGATTGCACGGCTGGCAGTGGAAAAGGATGCTGCCTTTACGGTCAATGTGGAAGCGCTGGAAAAGGCCCAGCCCAAGGATTTGGATGCTTCCGAAATTGATGTGCGTCTGGGCGCAACCTGGATTGATCCCAAGTACATTCAGCAGTTCATGGTAGAGACCTTTGATACCCCCTTTTATCTCCGCCGCAATATTCAGGTACAATATGCCAACGTAACGGCGGAGTGGCGCATTTCGGGCAAAAGTGATGTCAGCTACAACGATGTCGCGGCCTACACCACCTTCGGCACTGCCCGAGCCAACGCCTATAAAATTCTGGAGGAAACCCTGAATCTAAAGGATGTCAGAATTTACGATACGGTTGAGGACGCAGAAGGTAAGCAAAAGCGCATTCTCAACAAAAAGGAAACCACTCTGGCCCAGCAGAAGCAGCAGGCCATCAAGGATGCATTTTCCACCTGGGTCTGGAAGGAGCCCCAGCGGCGGGAGGCTCTGGTGACCAGGTATAACGAGCTGTTCAACAGCACCCGGCCCCGGGAATACGACGGCAGTCACATTGTATTTGGGGGCATGAATCCGGAAATCACGCTCCGCGAGCATCAGCGTGGGGCCATCGCCCATGTGCTCTACGGTGGAAATACGCTGCTGGCGCACGAGGTAGGCGCAGGCAAAACCTTTGAAATGGCAGCCAGCGCCATGGAGAGCAAGCGTCTGGGGCTCTGCCAGAAAAGCCTCTTTGTGGTGCCCAACCACCTGACCGGTCAGTGGGCCAGCGAATTTCTGACCCTCTATCCCAGCGCCAAGCTGCTGGTGGCCACAAAGAAGGACTTCGAAACCGCACGGCGGAAGAAGTTCTGTTCCAGAATTGCCACCGGCGACTATGATGCGGTGATTATCGGCCACAGCCAGTTTGAGAAAATCCCCATTTCCCCGGAACGGCAGGAACGCTTGCTTCAGGAACAGATCGACGAACTGACGGAAACCATCGAGTCCATGAAATACCGCAGCGGTGAACGCTTCACGGTAAAGCAGATGGAGAAAACCCGGAAATCCCTGCAAGCCCGCCTTGAAAAGCTCACGGATACCCGGCGGAAGGACGATGTGATTTACTTCGAGCAGTTGGGGGTGGATCGGCTGTTCGTGGACGAGGCGCATGCCTATAAGAACCTGTTTTTGTACACAAAAATGCGGAATGTGGCGGGATTATCCACCTCTGAGGCGCAGAAAAGTTCAGATATGTTCATGAAATGCCGCTATATGGACGAGCTCACCGGAGGCCGCGGCGTAATCTTTGCCACGGGCACCCCGGTCAGCAACTCCATGACAGAGCTCTATACCATGCAGCGCTATCTCCAGTACAGCACCCTCCAGCGGATGGGACTGGGGCACTTCGATTGCTGGGCCTCCACCTTTGGCGAGACCACAACCGCCATTGAGCTGGCTCCAGAAGGCACCGGCTATCGGGCTAGAACACGGTTCGCCAAGTTCTTTAATCTCCCGGAGCTGATGAACATGTTCAAGGAGATTGCGGACATCAAAACAGCGGATCAGCTGGATCTTCCGCGCCCGGAAGCAAAGTACGAGACCATTGTGGTGGAGCCTTCGGAGCTCCAGCAGGAGATGGTGCAGAGTCTGTCCCAGCGGGCCGCAGCGGTTCACGCTGGAATTGTGGATTCCTCTGTGGACAGTATGCTCTGCATCACCAATGACGGGCGAAAAATTGGTCTGGATCAACGGCTCATGAATCCCATGCTGCCGGATGATCCAAACGGCAAGCTGAACGCCTGCGTCCGCAAGGTGCTGGATATCTATGAAGCCGGGCAGGCGGACAAGCTGACTCAGCTCATCTTCTGCGATCTCTCCACTCCGAAAAATGACGGTAATTTCAATGTCTATGAGGATATCAAAGGAAAGCTGCTTGCGTCCGGCGTTCTGGAATCGGAGATCGCCTTTATCCATGATGCGGACACCGATGCGAAAAAGACGGCGCTGTTTTCCAAGGTTCGCTCCGGGGACGTGCGGATTCTCCTGGGCAGCACCCAGAAGATGGGCGCAGGAACCAACGTCCAGGATCGGCTGATTGCCGTGCATCATCTGGATGTGGGCTGGAAGCCTGCGGACCTCACCCAGCGCAACGGGCGTATCATCCGTCAGGGCAACCGGAATCCGGAGGTGCAGATCTACAACTATGTGACCAACGGCACCTTTGACGCCTATCTGTTTCAGACACTGGAGAACAAGCAGAAATTTATCTCTCAGATTATGACCAGCAAATCCCCGATCCGTGCCTGCGAGGACGTGGACGAGCAGGCCCTGAGTTTTGCGGAAATCAAAGCTCTGTGCGCCGGGAATCCCGCCATCAAGGAAAAGATGGATCTGGATATTGAGGTGGCGCGGCTGAAAGTGCTTCGTGCGGACCATCTGAGCCAGCAGTACCGGTTGGAAGATCGACTTCTGAAATACTTCCCGGCGGAGATCGAAAAGTATCAGAATCTGGTCAGCAGTCTCACCGTAGATATGCAGACCGCCCAGAACCACCCCACACCGGCAGAGGGATTTGTGGGCATAGAGCTGCAAGGCAAATCCTTTGCGGAAAAGGAGCTGGCCGGTGAAGCATTGCTGGCAGCCTGCAAAGGCTATACGGGGGCGGAAAATGTTCAAATTGGTTCCTATCGCGGCTTCCAGGTAGAGCTGGATTATGACCATTTTCAGAATGCTTTTCTGGCAGTACTCCACGGTCAGCTCCGCCATGCGGTCACGTTGGGAGCCGATGCCCGCGGCAATCTCACACGTCTGGACAATGCACTGAGTAAGATTCCCTCCCGCATTGAGGCCGCCAATGCCCAGCTGGAGAATCTGCACAATCAACAGGCCGCCGCAAAGGAGGAACTGGGCAAGCCCTTTCCACAGGAACAGGAGCTCCAGCAAAAAAGCGCCCGGCTGGCAGAGCTGGATGCGGAGCTCAGCATGGATAGCCCGGAAGAACCAGAAACTCCCGCTCCGGAGGAACGTCCTTCGGTGCTCAAGGAGCTGCGGGAGCGCATGGCACAGCTCGCAGATTCTCGCAGTGGGGATGACTTGGAGGTGGCATTGTAATGGCGGATAAATCAAGGCGCTTTGAGCTTCGCCTCTCTGAGGCCGAGTATGCGCGGATTCAAGAGAACATGCAGGAGCTGGGCACCCGGAACATGAGCGCCTATCTCCGCAAGATGGCTCTGGATGGCTACTGCATCCAGCTGGACACCACCGACATCAAAGAGCTGGTGCGTCTGCTCCGCATTTGCAGCAACAACTTAAACCAGTATGCCAAGGTTGCCAACACCTACGGCACCGTGTTTCAGGAGGACATCATCAGTCTGCAAATCAAGCTGGACGCGCTTTGGACAAAGGCAAAAGAAATCCTATCCGCACTTGCGCAGCTGGAATAGCCGCTCCGCATCCTTGCCACAGTTCGTCCGCTCTGGTACAATGGTGCCACAAGAAAGGGCTGGTGAGAACCATGCTGAAAAAGATCGCTCTGCTTCCCTTGAAGCTTTTCCTGCTGCCCCTATTGCTCATCACTGCAACGGTATCCATTTTATTTGAGATCGCCGCCCATCTTTCCTGCTATGTAATCGGGCCGTTTTTGCTGTTCCTGTTGGGCAGCGGGATTTACACGGTGATTCATCAGTTCTGGAGCCAGACATTCCTTCTGGGACTGGCGGCAGTCCTTTGTGTGGCGCTGCTGATGGGCGCGGCAATGATCCAGGGGCTGCTGGACAGCTTGCAGGATCGACTGCTTTGGCTGTTCTGGAAGTAGATTCAAGGCTTGGCATGTGCTATAATACCCTAAAAGCTAACGAGGAGGATGCTTATGCGAACACTTGGTAATCTGCTGTGGTTTTTATTTGGCGGGCTCATCGGCGGCCTGTCCTGGATACTCGCCGGATGCGTACTCTGCATCACGATTATCGGCATCCCTCTGGGCACCCAGTGCTTTAAGTTTGCCAACCTTGCGTTCTTCCCCTTTAAGAAGGAAATCGTCTATGGCGGCGGCAGTGTATCGCTGATTGCCAACATCATTTGGCTTCTGTTCTTTGGCTGGGAGATGGCGTTGGGGTATCTGGTGCTGGGGCTTCTCTGGTGCATTACTATCATCGGCATTCCGGTGGGACAGCAATGCTTCAAGCTGGCACGATTGGCGCTGCTGCCCTTTGGTGCAAGCGTTGTAGAAGCATACTAAATAATTGATTTGCCTTGGGAATGTGAGTTCGTGCTCACGTTCCCAAGGCTTTTTTCGAGGTGATTTCATGGCAGCCACCAGGTTGATTGCGCTGCACCGAAACAAAAAGCGCTCCGTCCGGCAGTGTCTGGCGGATCGGATGGATTACGCGCTGAATCCGGACAAAACGGAGGCAGGTACGTTTCTTTCCTCCTA
>ERZ773103.3486-NODE-3486-length-12805-cov-3.752078_pt1 | contig 12805 bp, 10 predicted proteins | sample MGYA00511118_ERZ773103 | MGnify/ENA primary metagenome ERZ773103 (study PRJEB29015, sample SAMEA2737821) | human gut metagenome | biome: human gut; feature: human-associated habitat; material: faeces | place: China | collected 2012 ... | reverse complement strand
GAACTGTTTCACGCGCGATGATCTTACTTCCGATTGCTGCCTGGATTGGAATCTCAAAGAGCTGTCTTGGAATCTCTTCTTTTAACTTCTCACACATCTTACGACCACGCTCATACGCAGTATCCGCATGTATAATAAATGAAAGTGCATCCACTTCTTCTTTGTTGATCAGGATATCTAATTTTACCAGATCCGACTTCACATAATCATCCATCTCATAATCGAAAGATGCGTAACCTCTGGATCTCGACTTCAACGCATCAAAGAAATCGTAAATAATCTCATTCAACGGCAAATGGTATCTGAGAACCGCTCTGGTCTCTTCAATATATTCCATACCTTCATAAATACCTCTGCGTTCCTGACAAAGATCCATGATTGCTCCAATATACTCGGAAGTTACCATAATCTCAGCCTTCACCATCGGTTCTTCCATATAATCAATCTCGGATGGATCCGGAAGATTTGACGGATTGGTAAGTTCTATCATCTCTCCATTTGTCTTGTGCACCCGGTAAATAACACTCGGCGCAGTTGTCACCAGATCAAGATTATACTCCCTCTCCAGTCGTTCTTGAATAATCTCCAGATGCAAAAGTCCCAGGAAACCACAGCGGAATCCAAATCCGAGTGCAATAGATGTCTCTGGTTCAAACTGCAAAGATGCATCATTTAGCTGTAGCTTTTCAAGTGCATCTCGAAGATCCGGATACTTCGCTCCATCTGCCGGATACATTCCACAGTAAACCATCGGATTCACCTTCTTATATCCAGGCAACGGCTCCTTACACGGATTCTGTGCATCGGTCACAGTATCACCCACACGTGTATCTTTTACATTCTTAAGACTGGCCGTGATATAACCAACCATTCCCGCAGCCAACTCTTCACACGGGATGAACTGTCCTGCACCAAAATATCCAACTTCTACAACCTCAGCCTTTGCTCCTGTTGCCATCATCAGAATGGAAGTGCCTTTCTTCACAGTACCTTCCTTAATTCTACAGAACATGATAACGCCTTTATAAGAATCATATAAAGAATCAAAAATCAATGCCTGAAGCGGTGCTTTCGGATCCCCACCCGGTGCAGGAATCTTCTCCACGATCTGCTCTAATACCTGATCTACATTCAAACCGGTCTTCGCCGAAATACGTGGAGCATCTTCTGCCTCTATGCCTATCACATCTTCAATCTCTTCGATCACACGCTCCGGATCTGCACTCGGAAGATCCACCTTGTTGATCACCGGCATAACATCCAGATCATGATCCAATGCCAGATAAACATTTGCAAGGGTCTGTGCCTCCACGCCCTGTGCCGCATCGACAACCAAAATAGCTCCATCGCAAGCCGCAAGACTTCTGGATACTTCATAGTTAAAATCCACATGCCCCGGTGTATCGATCAGGTTGAAAATATATTCTTCCCCGTCTTTTGCGTTATATATGATACGGACAGCCTGCGCCTTGATCGTGATTCCACGTTCCCTCTCAAGCTCCATATTATCCAGAACCTGTGCCTGCATCTCTCTGCTGGTAAGAAGTCCCGTCATCTCAATAATACGGTCTGCCAGTGTAGATTTTCCATGATCAATATGTGCGATAATACAAAAATTACGAATTTTACTCTGATCTATAATTGCCACTAATACTCTACCTCAATCTTTTCTTTTTTGTTCTGTTATCTGAAATATTGTATCATTACTTGCTGTATTTTACAATGAAGAGTTCTACACTCATACGGTCATTCAGGCGTCCGGTCTTTACCATTTCCTCTGTCTGAGCGGAATATTCCATAATATCCCGCAGCGTCTTTTCAGAAAATGATCTGCACTGCTTCATGTATTTTCCGGCAACAAAAGGATGCAATCCGGCTTCTTTTGCGATCGTGGATTTATCATATCCTTTTGCCAGAAGTGCTTTTACCTCCAGTAATAATTTAAACTGTCTGGTCAGAAGATAAAGAATACGCATCGGTGGTTCTTTCAGTGCCAGAAGATCATAATAATAATCTAACGCTTTCTTCTGCTGCTTTGTCGCAACCGATTCCACCATATCAAAGATCTTATTATTCACCTGCGTCGTGCAGATCTCATCTATCGCTTCTGCTGTAATCTCAGACTCGCCCATCGTATAAGAGAAAATCTTTTCCATCTCTTTCTCAAGATTCTGCATATCTGTTCCCACTTTACTGAGCAGATACCTGGCTGTAGATTCCTTGATCTGTCTGCCTTCTCTCTTTACCATGCCGGCGATCCAAACTAAAAGAGTCTTCTCATCCTGCTTGCCAAGTTCTGTAACTCGCCCTTTATCTTTGACAGCTTTATATAGCTTGCCTCGCTTATCCACTTCCTGTTCTACAAATACAAAACAGGCAGTCTCAGGCATCCCCTTAATATAGTCTGCCAGTTCCGGCGTCGCATTCTTAAAGAAACCAGAATTTTCAACTATGATAAGCCTTCGATCAGCAAAGAAAGGCATCGTCTCCGCCAGATCAATAAGCTCTGACGGATTCGTTCCTTTTCCTTCATAATAGGCATAATTCATAGTGTCGCCATCCGGGAGTATTGCCTTTTTCAACTTGTCTCTATACATTTTTTTTAAATAAGCCTCATCACCATAAAGCAAATATACCTGTCTGAAATTACCGGTCTTAATGTCTTCGTTAATACTCTTCATTCTTCCACCATAAAATTATATTACCAGCGTACCATATCTCTTGTAATCTCATCCAGAGAATGAGCACCACACATAGCCATAGCATCTTTTAACTCTGCTGCCAGTTTCTCCGTATAAGCAGCAACACCTTCTGCCGCTCCACCATATACAGAGACAACAAATGGACGTCCGATCAGCACAGCGTCTGCACCTAATGCAATTGCCTTAAATACATCAATACCTGTACGGATTCCACCATCTACCAGAATCTTCATATCATCACCCACTGCATCTACGATTTCTTCCAGAACAGAAGCGGTCGGAGGGCACTGATCCAGAACTCGTCCACCGTGGTTAGATACAACGATTGCAGAAGCTCCGGCTTCTTTCGCCTTAAGGGCTCCTTTCACTGTCATCACGCCTTTTACAATGAACGGAACTCCTGCCGCATCAATAACCGCTTTTAATTCCTCTACTGTCTTGCTTCCGGCCGGAGGTGTAAGATTCTTTAAGAACGGAAGTCCTGCCGCGTCAATATCCATTGCCACTGCAAATGATCCGGAATCTTTTACCAGTGCAAACTTCTCTGCCAGTGTATTAACGTCCCACGGTTTTACAGTCGGAATACCGCGTCCGTCTTTCGCCTTGATAGCTTTGGTTGCACCTTCCATAACTGCAGGGTTCGTTCCGTCTCCTGTAAATGCAGCGATTCCTGCATCTGCACAAGCTGATACCAGAATATCATTATATTCCAGATCATCGTATTTATCTCCATAATGAAGTTTCATTGCACCGATCGGCGCTGCAAAAAATGGATATTTAAAACTCTGTCCAAAGATATTCAATGTTGTATCTACCGGTTTATTCTCACAGATCGTATCCATATTCACCGATAACTTCTGCCATTCCTCGTAGTTCTTGATTGCTACTGTTCCAGTTCCTTTTGCTCCAGGCCCCGGCATCTTCGCTCCACAAGCTCTTCCATTACATACCGGACAGGCTTTACAAACATCTCCTATACAAGTTCTTGCATTCTTTAATACCTCTTCATATGTCATATCCAATCCCTCTTTCATCATAATACGTCATTAATAATTTATCTTCTTTAGAATTATACTAGTCTTCTCTTGCAAATTCAACCGTATAACGTGGTTCTTGAATTTTCAAAAAACGTCAAGAAGATATTCCACCGCCCCCTGTTTTTTCGTAGAACGAATCTTGCTCCCCACATTTTTTATCCGTTCTATCGTCTCCGCGTGCGGATGCCCGTAGCGATTATTGATTCCCGCTGAAATAACGGTTTCCATCGGATGTACCACTTCTAAGAATGTTTCTTTCGATGAATTTTTAGATCCGTGATGAGCAGCTTTTAATATTTCCCAACGGGTATTCGGATATTCTTTTTCTAATATACTCTGCAACTGATCTTCCCCGTCCCCTTCTACATCTCCGGTCAGCAAGATATCAAGCTCTCCACTCTGAATCGCCAATATCATAGATGCTTCATTTCCCGGTTCCAGTCCGCTATCTTCTGGTCCCAGGCAAGTGATCGCGAGATCTTTTTCTTTTATCTTCTTCCCTGCTTTCATCACTGCTACCGGCACTTTTTGATTTCTCGCAGTCTCTGCCAGCTCATACAGTGCATCGTCCCATGCAAATTGTTCAGGAAATACCAGCATTCCGATCTCCACTCCGATTTTCTGCCGCTCTAATATCTCTTCAATTCCATTTATATGGTCTGCATCCCCATGACTTACAAATACATAATCCAGTCTTTTTACTCCCCGGTATTTCAGGTACGGCTCCATTCGATAACGCCCCACCTTCTTTACATTACTGCTCCCGCCGTCCATCATGTAAGACTTTCCAGACGGACTTTTTATGTAAATACAATCTCCCTGCCCGACATCTACAAATGTAACTCTGAGCTTCCTCCACTCTTTCGGATGACAGTTCATCATTACGATTCCCGTCACAAAAATAACTATGAACAAATATTTCTGCCAATTTATTTTTCGCTTTTTCGTTTTCTTATTCCTTTGTAATCTCTGATAATAGTACAGCAAAATCACTGTCAACAAAAACATATAATATACAAAAATCGCACTCCACTCCGGACGTCCGGTAACGATTCTCAGCCCCGACAACCTGAGTGCTAGCTGACAGCTCTTTTCATAAAATTCCAAAATCACCTTACAGATTTCCAGTACTATCCACCCTGATTTTCTTATAACTGCAAGTGGCGTCATCAGAAAAAAACTTCCAATCATCCCTGCAGTCAGCATCACTGACATAAGTGGGATCACTATCAGATTCATCAATATGGAAAGCGGCTGGATTTCATAAAAGCAGTATAGCTGCACGGGCAATAATACCAGTTGGATACACATACTAACCCCGAACGATTCGAAAATTGGATGTTCCCCACGATCATTTCCATTCCAAACCGGAAATACCAGTAAAATTGCCCCTATTGCACCGAAAGACATCCAAAATCCACCATCATAGAGACTAAGCGGTCTCCAGATAAGAACTGCCAGAGCTGCTGCCAGATACGCCGTGAGTGCATCATATTTTCTTCCGGCAATATCTGCCCCGACCTGGAACAAAAACATCACCAGCGCCCGGACTGCCGAAACGGTAAATCCTATCATCATAATATAGATAATCAGAAACAAGCCGCCACCAATCCCACCCGCCAGATAAGACCCTGACATCTTTCGGATACGCCTGTAAACATTTCCTCCCACAAAGGTAAGATGTAGAGAAGAAATCGCCAATATATGCGAAATTCCATTCGCCTGATACAAATCTTTGGTATCCTGATCCATTCCTCTTTTTTCGCCCAATAGCATCGCACTCAAAATATTGCCATCCTTCTCTCCGATTTCCTCAAGCAGCATTTCTTTCCATTTTTGCCTGAACTGATACAGTATATTTCTAATTTTCCAATCTTTTTCTGAGATTATCATCAAATTATCCGCCCATATCATTTCGTGAATATTCAGTTTTTGATAATATAATTTCTGATCGAAATTGCCAGGATTTCTGGCGTTCTGAAAAAATTTTAGAGTTCCCTTTATCTGGATCTGATTTCCTATAGACACTTTCTTTTCTTCTTCCAGATAGACAAGGATTCTAGTTTCTTTATAGATTCGATTTTTCTCTTTGGTACTGCTTATCACATTATCTTTCAGGTATAATGCCTGATAAGAATCTCCATTCTGTATATCATAGACAAATCCTTTTACACAGACTGCATCATCCTCTGAATGATATTTTTCCAAAGGCGACTCCCGAAATTCTTCCCAAAAACGGGAGTCCTTCCTCAAAATCACACCACTCATCAACACTATCACTATCAGGCACGCATATAAAAGCGGCCTGTTTCTCACTCTATACGCCTCCTAATCCTTCTTACTCAGATTATCATCAGCTCCCAGCGGTTTGCTTAAATCCACCGTATCCATATAGCGAATATTGGTATCCCCATTTATAGATATCTGAACGCGTTCCGCAACATCATTTGCGATCATAGAATCCACAATAGAATAAATGATCAGCTTTGGATCTCCTGTATACTCAGATGGTAAAAATCCCTCATCCAGATTTACATAACAAATTCCGTCCTTTACAGATATTCCCAAAACTTTTGTCTCTTCCGGGATAACCGCCGTCATATCGTCCTGATTCGGGCCTTTTAAGAGCTGCTCCATCACTACTTTTTCTCTGGACATATTACTGTTGTATCTTACGCTGACATGCTCTGACACAAGTGCTGTCCCCTTTTTATTTGCAAAATACAATGTAAATTCTCCCATCTGATAGGAATGGAGTGTAGAACCTATATTTTGCACAAAATCATCCGGACTCATATAGCCAACTTCCTGTCCTTCTACATTCACAAGTGGTTGTCCATCCACATAAAATCTGACATAATCTACATCTTCGATCTGTCCAAGACTCCGAACCATTGAAGCTCTGAACAGCACTTCCTGTTCCATAATCATATTCTGATATGCCGAATTAAAATATATACTTAACTTTGAATCCGCCAAAGACCATCTGTCTACTTTTACACCACCTGCAAATATACTTTTATAATCGTCAGAACCCGATTCATTTTGCAGGGAATCCAACATATTCTGAATCTTTTCTTTTGTAGTCTTTCCAGCCAGCTCATAAGGTTGCTCTACAATCGAAGTCTCCTCCGCATTCATATAACAGATGTAATAATCCGAAACTCTTGAGTTTCTCCTTTTTACACAGCCGGTCAAAAGGCACAGAACAACTATAAGAACTCCCACTATGATCATTACTTTTTTTCCAGTCTTTTCCACCATACAATACACCTCCTCATCACGCCACATAGGTCAGAGGAAGGCGAATTGCGAAAGTTGTCCCTTCTCCCGGCTGGCTGTAAACTTTAATCGCACCACGATGCATTACGATCGCGCTCCTTGCAATTGCCAGTCCAAGTCCTGTGCCGCCAATCTCTCTGGAATGGGATTTATCTACACGGTAGAATCGTTCAAATATATGATCGATGGATTCTTCCGGGATTCCGATTCCGGAATCTGCCACTTCAATATAGCAGAATTTATGATCAGCGTTTAACGAGACATGTACCCATCCCTCTTCTTTGTTATATTTAATAGCGTTCTCCACAAGATTGGTAAGTGCCAGTGAAAGTTTCATCTCATCCACTTCTGCCGTTACCGGTCTGAAACTTTCAAAGACAACTTCAATATTATGTTCTCTGGCGATCGGCCGCAACCGTTTCAGCACTTTCTCCACCAGATCATTCATATTCTCCTGCGTGATATTCATATTATTCGCTGTCTTGTCCATCTTGACCAGCGAAAGCAGATCGTTGATGATCTGATTTTCACGTTCGATCTCTCCCGACAGATCCTTCATAAACTCCTGATATAATTCAACCGGAGCCTCTCCCTGGATCAAAAGAGAATCCGCTAATACTTTCATTGAAGCCAGCGGTGTCTTTAACTCATGAGATACATTTGAGACAAATTCATTTCTCGAATCATCCAGCGCCCGCATTCTAGCCAGTGCTTTATTAAATGCTTCTGATAATTTTATCGTCTCAACATACGCATCTTCTTTTACTACTGCCTCTTCATACCCATCTGAAACAGCTTCTATCGCTCCGGTCACTCGTTTAAATGGACGAACGATCAGATAACCGAACAAAAACGCCAGAAGTGCCACAACAACGGTCACCGTCAAAAGCACAATATTTGCTCTGTCATTTAAAACTTCAAGGCAGTCTGCGATCGTATCTGTACAAACACTCACCAGCATGACACCGATCACTTCTTCTCTGTCATTAAAAATAGGTGAAGTAATCTCTATGTATTTATTTTTAGAATCATATCCCGAAGTGCCCTTTCCGTTAAAACAGCGCACAACATTTTCCGATACGATCGTCTTTCCCGTATCCATATCATAAGTATCTCGCTCAATGTGGAATGTCTGGTCAATGATCATAACTCTTCCGTTATAGATGCTCGTAAGTTGCGCCAGTTCTGTCTCGATCTCTTCCGACGTAACCCCATCCATAAAGTCTGTACTGCTGACCTGATTGCATAGAATTGTACATTGATTTTGAATCTCCGCAGTCCGTACCTCTACTGCTCTGTTTTCATAACTGTTCAAGATCACCGTCTTCATGATCAGTCCCGGAATGACACCCACCAGTATCACTATCAGGACGATGCGAAAACGGAGACTCTTGAACAAATGTAATTTGAAATATTTTTTAACCTCGGAAATAGTATCCAACCCCCCATTTTGTATATACATATTTTGGATCACTAGGATTCTTCTCTATCTTCTCACGTAACCTTCTGATATGTACATCTACTGTTCTTGCATCGCCCGGATACTCATATCCCCAAACGATATTCAAAAGGTCTTCTCTACTGTATACTTTCGCCGGATTGGCCGCCAGAAGCTCTAAAAGATCGAACTCTTTTGCCGTCAGATTCACTTCCTTATCTCCGATAAACACTCTGTGGCTCTCACTGTCAATCTTCATATCTCCTTTGATGATCAGTTTCTGATTCTCTTCCCGGTCTCGACCACTCTTTGAAACACGTCTCAAGATTGCCTTGATCCTTGCTTTCACTTCCAGGATGTTAAATGGTTTCGTTATGTAATCATCAGCGCCATACTCCAGCCCCAATATCTTGTCCATATCATCCCCTTTGGCCGTAAGCATGATGATCGGAACATCCGAAAACTCACGGATTGTCTGACACACTTCAAATCCATCATGCTTTGGCAGCATGACATCTAACAGGATCAGATCATATGTATTTTCTTTTGCAAGTGCTAAAGCTTCTTCCCCGTCATACGCACAATCCACTTTCATATCATCCTGTTCCAGACTGAAACGAATGCCTTTGACGATCAGTTTCTCATCGTCTACCACTAAAATCCTTCTGTCCATTATATCTTCCCCTTTACGGCATCTTCTGCCTCTATATTGTTATCATATCCCTTATCTTCTGAAACACGCCTTCTTTAATCCCCTCAATCTGCATCAATTCTTCGATTGACTGGAAATTCCCATGTGTCTCACGATAATTAATAATCGCAGTTGCTTTCGACTCTCCGATTCCACGAAGTGTCATCAACTGCTCCTTATCTGCTGTATTAATATTAACTTTTCCCCCGACTTCTCCTGCCCCGGACTTACCCTTAGTACCTTCATCCGAAACTACCTTAAATGTACCATTCTGTACTTCCTCTTTCGTCGGCACATAAACTTGCTGTCCGTCTTCTACTACAGATGCCTGATTCAGTGATGTATCATCGGCATCCTCTCTTAGTCCTCCCGCCGCCAAAACGGCCTCATACAGACGACTCCCGGAAGGCAGTCGGTATACGCCCGACGTTACAACTGCACCACAAACGTGCACACATACTTCCTGGTCTTTTTCTTCCGCTATGCGACTCCTCTTATCAGTCTGACTATTATCATCCTGTCCATTATCCTTCGAGGTTCCATCATCCTGTATTGATCCGTCTACTTCCTTGTCCTTTGATTTTGCAGACGTGCTCATATCTTCTGTTATCTCTGTAAGTTCTGCAACGCTATCTTCGCGCTTACAACCTACACAAAGAAACATGATCAGACCAAGGATCATGAATTTCCTGCTAATAAAAACCAAACTTTTTTTCCATGTCTTTTGCATAATACAACTCCTTATCTACCTAAGAAATTGTGTATACCCCGCTTATGCCTAGACAGATTTATTGTACTATTTCCACTGAAAAATTGCAACTCCAATCAGGGCGATTCCCATGCCAATGACTTTTCTCCATTCAAGCGGCGTCCTTTCTACCTGAAACAGTCCAAAAAGCTCAATCAGATATGATACCAGTAGCTGTGCGATCACGATTAAAAGTGTCGCTTTCGCAGGTCCCAGCGTTTCCATCCCCTTAATCACTGTCCATGTGATCCCAGCTCCTATCACACCACCGAGAAGCATATATTTTGGACTCACTTCAGCAATCGTCCCAATGCTGTCACGTCCGGCCACAAACCACGCGGCTACACAGAATAAAAAGGCACTGAACTGTACCCATCCGTTACTCACCCACAATCCCGTCGTCTTCGTCACCTGCGTATTAAATACCCCCTGCACACTCATTAATGCTCCCGACAATAAAGCAATGAAAAAACCAGCCATCCGGCACACCTCCTGTTTTTACAGATAATGTATCCAGATCACTGGTTATTTATTCACATATATTTATTCACATATTAAGAGCATTGCTTAAAGTACGCTTCTCAAAATGTCGATCATCTCATCTACCTGCTCTTTTTCAATGATGAGTGGTGGAACAAAACGGATCACATCCGCACCTGCGCCAATGATCAGAAGACCCTTCTCCAATGCCTGATTGGTAATCTCTGATAACGGTTTCGTCACCTGGATTCCCTGCATAAGTCCGGTTCCTTTGACAGCCGTTACACAGTCAAATTCCGCTTTCAATTCCTCCAGTTTCTCTGTGAGATAAGATCCTACTTCCCGTACATGCGCCACAAGATCCATCTTTTCAAAGATCTCGATCGTCTTGCTGACCGCTGCACATGCCAATGGATTACCTCCATAAGTCGTACCATGATCTCCCGGTTCCAGAGAATATTTGGCGATTTCTTCTGTCATTGCAAATGCACCTACCGGAATTCCGCTTCCGATTGCTTTCGCCATTGACATAATATCTGGTTTGATACCATACGACTGCCATGCAAACATAGAACCGGTTCTTCCCATTCCACACTGCACTTCATCACAGATCATCAGGATACCTTCTTCGTCGCACAGCTTACGAATGCCTTTCATAAATTCTTCTGTTGCCAGATTAATTCCGCCCTCACCCTGCAATGGTTCCAGAATGATCGCACAAGTCTTATCTGTTACCAGTGCTTTTACGCTGTCGAGGTCATTGTATTCTGCAAAAGACACTCCGGAAAGCAATGGTTCAAATGGCTTTCTGTAGGCATCATGTCCTGTCACAGACACTGCACCAAAACTTCTTCCATGGAAAGACTCTTTCATGGCAATGAACTCATATCGTCCGGTTCCTTTTTTGTATGCATATTTTCTTGCGGCTTTTAATGTACCTTCTACCGCTTCTCCACCACTGTTGGTAAAGAAAATACGATCCATTCCTGTGATACGTTTCAGATCTTTGGCTGTCTGTCCACAGGTAGTATTGTAATACAGATTAGATGTATGGAATAACTTATCAATCTGTGCCTTTAATGCATCATTCAGTTCTTTATTTCCATATCCAAGAGAAGACACCGCATAGCCTGCTGCAAAATCCAGGTATTTTTTTCCTTCCGTATCATACAGATAAGCACCTTCGCCGTGATCTAATACAACCGGAAATGGATTATACGTATGTAAAAGATTCTCATTTTCCTGTTCTATATATTTGTTCATAATTCTCTACTCTCCACTATAATATTTCTGACTGTCATCATTTAAAATAGCTGTACCGATACCTTTATTTGTAAAGATCTCCAAAAGCAGACAGTGTGGGATTCTTCCATCCAGAATATGTACTCTGGATACTCCATTTTCAATCGCGTCAATACAGTTATTCAGTTTCGGAAGCATACCGCCTCCGACATATCCATCTTCCATCAACTGATGTGCCGCTGATACTGTAAGCTCAGAAATCAGAGTCGATGGATCTTTTGGATCTTTGTAAACTCCTTCAATATCTGTAAGGAATGCTAATTTCTCCGCTTTCATTGCTTTCGCGATCGCGCAGGCTGCATCATCGGCATTGATATTGTAAGTGTTATTTTCTTCATCCAGACCTACCGGACAGATAATAGGGAGAAAATCTTTCTCCAGAAGATCGTACAGGATTGACGTATTTACCGCCTTTACGTCACCTACAAATCCTATATCTTCTCCATTCGAATATTTCTTATCTACAGTCAGTAATTTTCCGTCTTTTCCGCTGATACCGATGGCTCTGACTCCCAGTCCTTCCACTAACTGCACCAGGCTTTTATTTACTTTACCAAGAACCATCTCTACCAGTTCCATCGTTGTTTCGTCAGTTACTCGAAGGCCATTGATAAACTGCGGTTCCATTCCGACTTTTCCGACCCAGCGGCTGATCTCTTTTCCACCACCATGCACAATGATCGGTTTAAATCCAACCAATTTTAACAATGTAACATCCTGGATGACTCTTGCTTTTAATTCTTCATCTACCATGGCGCTTCCACCATATTTTACAACAATGATACGGCGGTTAAAACGCTGAATATACGGAAGTGCCTCGATCAGTACTTCTGCTTTATCAAGATATTTTTGCATGTTCTTATCCATTTTCTTTTGCCTTCTTTCTCTGCATTCCTAACTTTACAATGTTCTTTAAAATCTATCCAAAATTATGATCTGTAATCTGCATTAATCTCAATATATCCGTGTGTCAGATCGCATCCCCATGCAGTTGCCGTCTGATCACCCATCTTTACATCGGCAATTGCTGTTACTTCCGGTGCTGACAGAATCTTTGTTGCCTCAGCCTCGCTGTAATCTACTGCTGTACCATTTTCAATGATCTGGATCTTACCATTGGCACTT
>ERZ773103.3484-NODE-3484-length-12811-cov-3.642756_pt1 | contig 12811 bp, 8 predicted proteins | sample MGYA00511118_ERZ773103 | MGnify/ENA primary metagenome ERZ773103 (study PRJEB29015, sample SAMEA2737821) | human gut metagenome | biome: human gut; feature: human-associated habitat; material: faeces | place: China | collected 2012 ... | reverse complement strand
GAAAGATCACATTATTGTTTAACGCAGATGCACTTGGATCCATAGATGAGGAACAAGCACCGCAGAATGAAATAGAGCAAGAGAGAGCAGCACATGCTTTCGCCACCCTCCTCCCCTCCTGCTCTTGCCTGAAGCAGAACAAGGAAATCTATAACGCCATTGTCACCACTGTGACGGAACTTGCCACGCTGGCACCCGTCTATCATCTGAAATGCCTGCCCGACCGTGAAGCGACGGAGCTTTGCAGAAAGACGGTAGAAGGATAAGTTATGAATGATGAACTGAACAGCCGATGAAGAAAAGCATTCCCAACGAGATATTGCTTCCCGAAGTGGCGCGTCTCATCAAAGAGGGGCATACAGTAACCATCACCGTGCGGGGCAACAGCATGAATCCTTTCTTAGTGGACCGCCGTGACCGGGTGACACTGGGCGATTTCACCACAGAACAGCTGCAACCGGGCGTCGCCGTACTGGCACGCGACCTGACGGAACGCATCGTCTTTCACCGCATCATCCGTCGGAACGGAAATATACTCATCCTGCAAGGCGACGGCAACCTCGCCCAGACCGAAGAAACCGACATCGGACGGGTAATGGGCGTCATGACCGAAGCCATGCGAAAAGACAAACGGTACACCGCCGACGGCAAAGTCTGGAAGCTCTACTCCTACTGGTGGATGAAGCTAAACCCCGCTCGCCGCTGGCTGCTCGCCCTGTTCAGAAGAATATAAAACAAAATAACCATGAAAATCAAACAAGGATTTATCCTGCACCGGATAGGCGATGACTACATCATCATGCAAGACGGCTCGTCGAACGTGGACTTCAGCAAAGTCATCAGCCTGAACCAAACTTCCGCCATGCTTTGGCAAGAGATAGAAAACAAAGAGTTCGATACAGACAGCGTGACAGAAGCCCTGACCAGCCGCTATGATGTAGATAACGAATCGGCCCGTCGCGATGCGCAGAAGTTTATCGACTCCCTTGACCGCGAAGGAATCATAGAATAAGGACGGATATGCAACACGCTTTCTTTTCATTGGTACGCTCCGGCCTGTGGGGCACTCCGGCAGACCGACAACTCTTCCGGTCGGTCTCGCCGGACGACTGGGAAACCGTGTACCGCATGGCAAACTCACAAGCCCTGCTTGCACTGACTTTTGACGGCATAAGCAGTCTGCCGGCCGAACTGCGCCCTCCACGCGTCCTCTATCTGAAATGGGCTGCCCGGACTGCACAGATAGAACAAGCCAACAAACGCCTCAACCAGCTTCTGCCCGAACTCAATACCCTTTACCGGGAAGCCGGGCTGCATCCCGTACTGCTGAAAGGGCAAGGCATCGGCACCAACTACCGCACTCCCTTGCACCGGCAATGCGGAGACATCGACATCTATTTAGGAAAACAAGGGCAACCCATAGCCAACCGCCTCCTGCTGCAACAAGGCGCCATAGTCGAGGGAGAAGCGTCCGACAAGCATGCCAGCTACAGTTTGAAAGGAGTACACATCGAGAACCACCGCATCATCCTCCGGCTGAACAGTCCGCTTGCCAACCGGCACTTTCAGCAGATTATCAGAAAATGGTACCCGCAGGAAACAGACTATGCCCTATTCTCCGAAACCGGGAAAGAGGACTCGAAGGCCGTCAGTATCGCCATACCTCCGGCCACCTTCAATGCACTTTATATCTTCCTGCATGCCTTTGTACATTTCCTGAACAGCGGAATCGGCCTGCGCCAGCTATGCGACTGGACTTGTCTGCTTGCCAATCGCCACAAAGAAATAGATGCCACCACCCTGCTTCGCCAGTTGCAGGACCTCGGACTATTGCATGCCGCACAAGCATTCGGCTACATTGCCGTCACCCGACTGGGATTGCCCGCCAACCGGCTTCCTTTCCCCTTGGAAGGCACCAAGCAGATAGGAGAACAATTATTGGAAGACATCCTGTCTACCGGTAACTTCGGGCAACATGATAACCGCATCAAGCCACGCCCCAAAGGATATTGGGCAGGAAAGTGGTACACCTTCTGCCGCGCCACCCGACGCTGCAACGAACTGCGTCAATTTGCACCGTACGAAGCACTCTGGTATCCCGTGACTCTGATAGGGGGAACGATAGCTATACAAATAAACCGATCAAAAGGAGTAAAAGACAAGAAAGCAAGGACAAAGAAATAAAAGAACCCGGAAAATAAAAGGAATGAAAAAGCAACAGAAGGACAAAAAAGTGAAAAAGGACAGACGTGAAAAACTTAGGTATATTCGAGAGGTATCTGCCGAACAACGCGGACGTATCCTGCTAAGTTGCCTCACCGGCATTCTGGGCGTGGCCTTTGCCCTAGCCTTTATCTATGCAACCAAACGGGTGATAGACACCGCTACCGGAATAACAGACGACAACCTGACGCATATCGCCGTTCTCACCGTTGTCCTGCTGACTGCCCAATTACTGTGCGGAGCTGCTGACACTTGGATAAGTACCCGTATGCAGATAGAGACGGGCAACGCCCTTCGCCACCGCCTCTTCTCGCGCTTACTGCAAAGCCGCTGGAACGAATTGGAGCGTTTCCATACCGGAGACGTAGTGAACCGGGTAGAACAAGACACCACCGCCATCGTCACATTGCTCACCTCTTCTGTCCCGGCATTCATCGTCACGAGTATACAACTGCTGGCAGCCTTTCTATTCTTCTACTTTTTAGACCCTTCACTGCCATGGCTGATTGTTGCCATCCTGCCCGTCTTTCTATCAGGCAGCCGTTTCTATATGCGACGAATGAAACGCTATACACATGATATTCGGAACAGTGACGGTCGCATCCAGTCCGTCATACAAGAGAGCCTGCAACATCGCATAGTGATTAAAACATTGGAACAAGGCGAACGGCATCTGGACAAACTCGATGACTTGCAAGACATGCTCCACAGCCAAGTCATGGGACGTACCCGTTTCTCGCTTTCTGCCCACATGTTAGTGGCCCTTGCCTTTTCCGGCGGATACCTCACGGCTTTTCTTTGGGGAGCCGTTCACCTCAGCGCAGGCTGTATCACCTTCGGAACGATGACCGCCTTTTTGCAATTGGTAGGAAAAGTCCAGCGTCCCGTGTTCGACCTCTCACGCCTGATACCTTCCGTAGTCAATGCCCTTACCGCCATAGACCGGCTATTGGAATTGGAAAGACTGCCGGCAGAAGCGGATGGTGACAGCATATTCCTCGCCTCTACCCCGGAACTGGAACTGAAAGACGTGACTTTTCGCTACACTCCCGATGACCGTCCGGTATTCAGCCGCTTCTCCTGCCGTTTCCCCGCCGGTAGCTGCATAGCTATAGTCGGAGAAACAGGAAAAGGAAAGACAACACTCATCCGGCTATTGTTGGCACTGGCAACGCCACAAGAGGGACAGATACTCTTGATACCCGCCAAACATCCACTTGAAACCAATCATACCGTCTCTCCGCAAACCCGCAAGAACTTCGTATATGTCCCGCAAGGCAATACCCTTTTCAGCGGAACTATCCGTGACAACCTGCTGATGGGAAACCCACAAGCTTCTCAAGAAGCCATATATCAAGCCCTGCAAACCGCCACCGCCGACTTCGTCTTCCACCTTCCCGACGGCGTAGACTCCCCACTCAGCGAACGAGGTGGTGGACTCAGTGAAGGACAAGCCCAACGCATCGCCATTGCCCGCGCTCTGCTACGCCCCGGAAACATTCTTCTTTTAGATGAAGCCACTTCTGCCCTCGACCCCGACACGGAACGGCTGTTAATAAAAAACCTGCGCAGAGACTGCGCAGGCAAAACATGTATCTTCGTCACCCACCATCCGGCAGTAGCGGAGGCATGCGAATCTATTGTCCGATTATAATCAGAGAATAAGCCCCAACGGGTATCTGCCTTTGGTTAACAAACTCAGAACAGCTTCGCAGGATACTCGCCCGCATCCACCAAAGCCTGAATCTTGTCGACTACACTCTGACGGTCTTCGGGATAAGTCACACCGAACCACTTGCTGGTTGTATCAAGCACTTCGCAGGTAGCAGTGCCATCGTTAATCAGCTTATCCACCATCAGCGGGATGAAGAATTCGCTTTTCAGGTTCTCCATATTCTTCGGGTCGCTCAAGAAACTCTTGAAAAACTCTGCACTGTAAGCAAAATAATCGGGAGTGAAACCCCAGAAGTTCATGCTGACCGGAGTCGTCTCGGGAGTGGCAGTCCATTCACCGTTATCGTCGATGTACTTCACCTCACCGTCCATGCGCTGAATCTTGGTACGTTCCACTACGGAAGTCAGCAGGTTGTTCGCATCCGTTCCACACAATCCACGGGATACGGTACCGCTCTCGCTCAACGTATTGCCGATGCGGAAGCCTACCATGGAATATACGTTTTTGGAGCCTTCGGGAAGGGCTGCAAGGAATTTGCCCATTACCTGGAAGGAGTCACGACCGTAGAAATCGTCGCAATTGATAACAGCAAACGGTTCCTTTATTACATCGGCACCCATCATTACAGCATGGTTGGTTCCCCAAGGTTTGGTACGGCCTTCGGGGCAGGTGAAGCCTTCAGGAAGGTCATCTATGGACTGGAATACCAGTTCGCAGGGAATATGGCCTTCGTATTTGGAAATAATCTTGTCGCGGAAGTCCTGTTCAAAATCTTTACGGATTACGAAAACGAGCTTGCCAAAACCGGCATTGATGGCATCGTAAATAGAATAATCCATGATAGTTTCGCCATTCGGTCCCAATCCGTCCAATTGTTTCAAGCCACCATAACGGCTGCCCATACCGGCTGCCAATAAGAATAAAGTTGGTTTCATATTAGTTATTATTTAAAAAGGTTAGTGTATCACAGTTGATAACGGTTGCAAATGTACAAAAATTTATGGCTGACAGAAGGGAGTTTTAGTTCATTCTTTACCACTATCCGTTCAAAAACGTACATTTAGAACGGATAACCGATGGCAAAATGCAGTGCCATACTATCCTTGAACTTAGGAATATTGTAATATCCCGACTTTCCGGTATCATACGGGTCGTGAAGCCCGATACCCAAATCCAGACGGAAAACAAGGAAGTCCAGGTCATAGCGTAAGCCGAATCCCGTACCCAAAGCAATCTGTTTCGGGAAATTCTTCAAGGTGAACTCACCGTTCGGGCGATTTTCGTCCTTACGCATCAGCCATACATTGCCGGCATCCAGAAACACCGCTCCATGCAAGTCGGCAATCATACGGAAGCGATACTCGATATTGGCTTCTATGCGAATATCACCCACGTGGTTGATATAGGTATATTTCCTATCCGTCTCGGGAGGATAGCCGCCCGGACCTATACTGCGTGCAGAAAAGGCGCGCACACTGTTGGCACCGCCGATATAGAACTGTTCCGTATAAGGTGCGGTCGTAGCGTTGCCATACGACCATATCACCCCTCCGGCAATACGCGAGGCTATTATCTGGTTCTTGTCTATCCGGTAATGGTACCTGAATTCCGAGTTCAGCTTCAAGAACTGTGCAAAAGGTACCCCGAAAAGCTTCTTTCCTTCCTCACTGAACGGCTTGCCGAAAATACGGTAGACGGCAGAAGTCAGGTTACCGGCCGACGCAACGGTGGTCTGCCACCAGATGGGGTTACGCTTGCCGCGCACGGAAGCGTTGTCATAAGTATAGGTGTACTCCATGGCAGGAATGAACTGGTCGCGCAAACTAACGTAGAGTGCCGGATTCTCGGCACGCAACGTATCGAAAGCGGCAGTAGGATTGCGCAGTACATTGAATGTCAACCGGAAAGGAGTTATACTGTGCCTGGAAGTCGATTTGGGCTGGAAGTCATAAGTGACATTACCGCCAAAAGCCAACAGCTTATAATACTTGGCACGGTTCATCTGGTCGGCATATAAACGGAAAGTCGTTGTAGCCGGGAAGTCATACTCACGGTCGCCCATCCTAGGAAACACCACGCGCGGAAAGATAAGCGAAGTGGAGATACCCAGTTCATAACTGTTCATCAAGGAAGAACTTGCCTTGCCCGTCTGCCATTCGTACGAACCGTTCAACTTCACATTCCAGCTTTCACCGCCACCGAAGACATTGTTCTTCGTCACCGTAAAAGCGGCACCCGGTCCCGTCTGGTTATTGCTCTTCATGGTGACATTAAAATCCAACTCCGCATCGTAGGGTTTATCGAGCGCGGCAATGACCCTCACATCCAATGTATCAGACACAAACGCCGTATCACGCGGTATATACTGCATCTCCGCATAACGGAAAATACCGACGCTTGCCAGACGCTCCTGAATACGGGTCTGACGGTACAAACTATACAAACTCTGCATAGAACGCTGGCGGGCAATACCTGCGCTGTCCTGTATCTGACGTTTCCGCCGATAACCTTGATAGTTCAACCAACGGTAAAGCATGTTGGGACGTACCGGAGGTTTGTTGTAGTAATGTATGGTCAAGCCTTTGTAATCCATGCTGTCATTGGGTTCCTGCCCCTGCTTTCCAAGAAGATAGACGGATTTACGCCCCACACGGAACTGCTTCTCGGCTACCTTTGGCATACCGGGAACGGGAATCAAGCGCATCTGGACATGCCCATTGGGAACTATCATGGTATCGGCCTGATAGGTCAGGTAGTCGGGACGGAAATAATAACAGCCCACATTACGCAGCAGGGTACTGATACGGGTACGCTCCCCATCCAAATCAGCCACATTGAATTGTTCTCCCGAACTGATAAGGGAACGTCGGCGTCCCAGCTCCATAATGCGAGTGGTACGCTCGCTGAAACCACGATAATATACCGTATCTATAAAGTAGGGGTTACGCATGTTCACCGTATATTGCAACTTTGCCTTCAGCGAGTCCTTCGGGTCGATAAATGTCTTGTAGCTGACGCTTCCGTTGAAATAGCCATAATCGCGCAGCAAGTTAACCGCCGCCTTCTGGCGTATATCGGGATTCACCGTAGACATAAGCACCGGAGTGGCGGCAAATTTATTGAATATCCACTTTCCGAATCCCTTCTCATACTTCTGGAAACCATTGTAAATCCACAGTCCGAAAGGAAAGGGATAGCGGATAGTAGAGCTTCCCAGCAACGAATTGTTCGGTGCCGTAGCAAGGGCGGCTTCCACCTCTTCCATAGCAATCTCACCAACAGACGTTTCACTGCGGTTCAATACAATCATCGGCTTTTGGCCGGTATAGAGTATCTCCCCCTCGGGCAAGTGCTTCGTGGTGGAGCAACCTGCCAGAAATATCAATCCTGCAATATATAATATCAGTCGTTTCATATCACATTCCTACTTTTTCATATCGCTGTTTTCAGCCTCCGGTTTTATCTTTTTCTTCCTGAAGATGAAGAGTTCACTCAATCGGTCCATCTTCCGGCGCAGCACAAGGCCGACACCCGTTTCGGTTATCTCACCGTCGAGTATGCTTTCGTAGTTTTTATTATGGAATACACGGACATATCGAGTACCCGACGCATCAAGACGGTATTCCAGCGATATATTGTCAATGAATGATTCCGCATCGTTCGTGGCATTGGCCCCGGTGGACACTTTTCCACCGATGACTATCTGTACACGGTCGTTGAAGAAACGCTGGGAATAACGGAAACTGAAGTCTTTTTGCGTGTCGCCCGTTTCAGCAGAGGTACGGTCTTCCACACCTACACTGATATTGGCACCTTTTATACCTCCCGCCAAGGAGTTTATCTGGCTCTGAAGCACTGAGTTCAAGGCAGCTCCCATTGACAAACCTCCTCCTTTGGCACCACTGTTCAAGTAAATACCCGTGGCAAGCATGGCAATGGCCTGCTTGCTACGCTCTTCTGCACCCATTGCCTGCAGCTCATTCTCTACTGCGGCATCTTCGGGCGCCGAAATATCGAATATCAAATCGGGAGCGTCAAGCCTGTTCTTGATGGAAATGGAAACATCGAAGTTCACCATGCGCGAACCGTCCCCGTCACCATCGGCCACAGAAGCACGCATACGTTCCGTAGCCTTCAGACTCAGCGTAGGATTCATAATATTCCCCCGCCAATCCACATAACTGCCGGGATTGAACTGGAACTCCTTCAACGGGATGATAGGCAGCGAATATTTCATGACGCCACCCGAAAGGGTATAGCGTCCGGTAAGGCTCATATCCCCTTGGGGAGTATACTGCATATTCAAATCACCGCCACCTTCCAGTTCGATGTATTTGCTGCGGTCGGGACTCAAGTCAGCACGAAGACGGACAGCATCGTCAATATGGACGGACATATACATTTCCAATCCTCCCAAAGACATGGCAGGAACCTCATCCGCTTTTACCGACGTCGTATCGGTGAACGAGGTAAAGGTAACCAGCCCGCTGAGACGGTCTTCCACCGTTAAAGGGGAATCGGTCAACACGTAGGTTACGTTGGTATTGCCCAGCAAATTCATGTTTCCACGCATCGTGAGCCCGTCAAGCGGCCCCTTCACCGTGGCATGCAAGTCGACGAACACCTTTCCATACACCAGACTTTCGCGAGTACGCGGTGCATCCAGCAACGTATAGTTCTCTGCCAGCAGATTGAGGTTGGCAGTAGGACGCTCCATATTCCGGAAATCAACCTTACCGTCAATCGTAAACGGATTCTTGCTGGTGGTATAAATGGCAAACTTATCAAATATCAACTGATTGTCCTTTATCTGTACCGGACGGTTGTCGAACCAGTAACGTGCTCCCGCCTGGCGTGCATAGACAGACACACTGTCCAAAACAATATCACCATGCATTTGAGGCTTGTCCAGCGAACCATAAATATAAAGCCCTCCATCAATATCTCCGGTAAAGGCCACCGTTTGGTCAGGGATGAATGCATTGGCCATCTTCAATGGAAAATGCTCGAAACGGGTGGACACTTCCAGGGTATCCTTTCCGTTCTTCTGCGTCAAGATACCGTCGGCGGTCATCACTTCTTCATTATCATATGTAAAATAGGTATTCAGATAGTGCGTATTCTTGTCGCCCGGCAACCAGGTAGCCCCCAGGCCGATGTCTCCAACCGGTTGGCGTTCGTAGGTCAGTTTCTCTACATTGGCTTCGGCGGACACCTGCAGGGAAGTGGCAGTCTGTATATAATTTGCTTCGGCGGAGAACAATCCCGTAAGCCGGGGCATATAAGGAAGTACCTCCGTAAGTTCATCCAAGCGCAATCGGCTCAGTTCTACGTTTATATTCTGCAAGGAAAGGGTATCATTCTTGTCGGATTGCATACGGAAACACAGACCATCGTCGCTGTCCATATCAATATTGGCATAGACGCGCATATTCTTATGCAGATAAATCCAGTTACTATTGTCCGCAAAGTGGAATTTACGGAAAGCGATAATCGGCTCGGCAGGAATAAGGTTCAGCAGCACACCATTACCGCGACCGTGTCCTTCGGTCAACGGACGGGCATTAATACCGAATAGAACACCGGTCTGCCCTTTTCCATTCACATAATCCACAGTCAGTTCCGCATCTTCATTACGGACTTCACCCGTCAGTGTGCTACGGAACACAAACTGCGGGTTCTTAGGACCGTTTATGACACCACCTTGCAACTTCATGCGGGCAGTATCCTGCTTCACTGTAAAAAATATCGTATCGAACTGCAAGGAGTCCATGCGCAATCCGTGAACAGCTGTACGTCCATTGATGCCGACTTGCGGAGTAAATCCGAAGCTCAGTTTGAAATCATTATAGGAAATACCCTTTGCAGCCAGGAAATAGCTGACGGGATTCTGGTTACCGGCTTCCAGATGCATGCCCGCTGAAGGAAGGACTTGGCGCAAAGCGGCATGGTCCAAACGCCGTTCATCAATCTGCTTTGTCAGGATAGAGACAAATTTATCCGACTGTTCCATCAACTTCTTCAACGTGCTGTGAGCGCGGAAACGCAGATTCAAGTCACCGGCATCAAGCCTCAACTTGAGAGAATCATGACGTGCCTCCGCTCCCATTGTAAAGGCAAACGGGTGTTTCAATGGTCGGGGCACCAAACCCAGCTTATGCAGATTCACCTCTTCCACATTTAAATCCAAAGCGCCATCCAGATAGCTGCGGTCAAGACGCATATCCGCATTTCCCTGCATCTTGAGAAGGACATTATCGCTGGCAAGACGGACGGTAGCAACGGATGACTTGAGTCCGGCATGCACATCTACACCGGAAATGTCCCAATGGCCATACTGTAGTTTTTCCAAGGAGGCATTCAAAGCGGCCACAGTTTTTCGTGATGCCACATCCACCCCTTGCCCCTTAGCGGACATCTTTGCCGTAAGAGTATAGATAGAGTCCTTGGGCAGGAAGTGATGCACCTGCAAGTTGTTGATGGCAAGGTCGGCATGGTAGGCTTCCGTAGCAAGATTATAGGCGGCGTCCAAATTCAAGGCGCCTTCCTTCTCCTTCAGTTTCAGGGCGGCAGTGCACTGCGCCCCCTCCATACCGAGACGTGCCGCAAGGTGCATACTGTCCGGCACAATGATGGAACCATCGGGAGCAATGTCAGCTAGTCCGGTCAGGAAGTTCAAGTTCTGCGTATGCATTTCGAAGTCCATGCTTCCATTACGTTTCACACTGTCGGTCAAGCTCCAGAATTCTCCTCCCCCACTCAACGAAAAGGCTCCGGGCAGCTCAGCCGTAAAACGGGAAATCTGCATCTGCTTCAGGTTTCCTTCCGTACCGGCATGAATCACCAACGGACGGAACGGATAGGCTTCCTTGAAAGCTTCCGGCAAGCCACCGGCAAAAAGCAGTACATCCTGTTTGCCGATACGGGCATTGAAACGGGCTGTCAGACGGCCGGTGGTAGGTATATTTATCAGTTCCCAGTAAGTCTGTGCCGTAAGGTTCATCTCACTATGAGGTGTCAGCAACTTCAAAGAAGGGATACGGATAACGGTAGAATCGGCAAACAACCGCCCGGTCAGGGAAGTTACACTCAAACCGGAACGCTCATACATGGAAAATTCCCGGATAACGGCATTCATATCTCTGCCGTAGTACATCACAGAATCAATGCCCAGGCGAATGTCGCGAAGAGCAATGTGCGAGGGGTCGAAGCCTATCGCACTCCCCGGGCCACCGGTATCATAATTGACAGAAGTTCCAGTCAGCAGGAATTTTCTCCAGCCATAGAACTGGTGTTTCAGGTCGGCAGCAGCGTCCGCAATCTCAGCATCTCCTATATGGGCTTTCAGCCCCATGGAGTCCAATGGCATCTGTAAATCGACCGAGACGTTCTTCAACTTCAGAGTATGGAGTGTGACTTTCCAGTTTAACGCAGTGTCAGTAGTGTCCTTGGGAGTCTCAGTGGTATCTGCAAGCATCACCTGCACATGGGTATCGCTCAATTCTATATTATTGAGGATGGCATCTTCTTTTGTAAGGTCTATGCCATGGCTTTCGAAAAAGAAATGCCCCAGTACTCCTTTGATGCACATACCTTCCATTAAATTGGAGGAGTTGACAGCAACTTGTTTCAAGGTAATGTCATCCACCTCCACTTTCCCTTTGAGTAAAGGCCATGCCTGTACCCGTACGTTCAAACTTCCAAGATTCAGCAAGGTATCGGGATGCTGCACATCAACAGCACTGTCGGCAGGCTGTACCACCAATACACCGCGGACCAACAAATTCAAAGGAAAGCGAAGGTCAATCCGCTCCACGGATATGTCCATACCCGTAGCACCTGATGCAATTGCCGTAGCCTGCTTCCGTATCAAATTCTGTACGGGAGGCACATAAAGCAATATCATCAATATTATAAACAGTATAATAGGAGTAAGCAACACCCACAGTGCTGTTCTCAACCATTTTCTTCTCATCGGAACGTCAATCTTTCATCGTATTTAAAAGTCCTACAAAGTAAACAATTTCTTTCGACATTTGGTTCCCGACAGAGAAAAATCACGTATTCTTCTCTGTTCCCCCATTACGGAAAAGCTGTTGCCTGAGTAATGACATCCTCTATCAAAACGAGGGCGGCAAGGGCGTGTTCTTTCAACTCTCCGGTAAAAGGCACTCCATGAGAAGTTTCCAACAGTTTCAGCAATGCAACCAGTTCCGCTGCTCCAATTAAAGTAAAGAGGGGAATCATTTTGTGGGAGACAGCAGCCATCTCGTCCACATCCGCATTCTCCACAGCCTTCTGCAAACGCTCCGCATTGAGGCGGGTTTCAGCCACAAAACTTTCCAGAATGGACTTTGCCGCCTCGGGGTCATCGACCGAAAAAGCAGTGAGCGAAGAGAATTTATACCCCGGGCAAGCCGAAGTTTCCGAAACTTCCGTAACCTCCATCCCTTTGTCCTCCATATTCAATTCATGTAGCAATTCACTGACGGTAAACGGCTTATGCAGGCATCCGGCAAATCCATGCACCGTAAATTCCTCACGCTGCATGTCACTGCGGGCAGTGACAGCAATCACCGGAACAGACTGTGCCTGCGGTATGTTCGAAGCACGAAGCAGTTTCAGTAAATCAAAACCATTAATAGCAGGCATCTGTACATCAGTAAGCAGAACATCAAAGGTTGCAGTGCGCAAGGCATCCAGCAGTTCATCCAGTTGTAAACAAGAGACAGAATTTATACCACTCTGCTGAAGCATGGCGGCAGTAAGGGTAAGCTGAATACGGTCATCATCGATAAGGAGGACATTCTTCAGTGAAGAATGAGGAACGGGGAATGAAGAATTGCCATTCGGCGTGGCAGCACATCCCGATTCTTCATCCTTCATTCTCCGTCCTTCACTCCTTACGGGATA
>ERZ773103.3471-NODE-3471-length-12852-cov-3.165898_pt1 | contig 12852 bp, 8 predicted proteins | sample MGYA00511118_ERZ773103 | MGnify/ENA primary metagenome ERZ773103 (study PRJEB29015, sample SAMEA2737821) | human gut metagenome | biome: human gut; feature: human-associated habitat; material: faeces | place: China | collected 2012 ... | reverse complement strand
CATCTGTATACATTCCATCAACTAAGATCACATTATGATTATCTGGCATAATATTTCGGTTATAACCATCTTCGCAGGTCAGATATTCCCCTCCCCGGGCAAAAATGTAAGACAGATTATCCGGATGATGGTGGGACAACGTAAGGCACTGGATTCCTTCTTGTCGATAAAGTTGCCATCCCGTTTTCCACTGTTTTTTGCCGCCCGGATGGCCGCATTTAATGGTCAAAACCTTGCTATCACGTTCCCAACTTTCACGAATCTGCAAAAGGCCAAGATCTTCAAAGTAACGGGACAATGGAAGTTCTTTCAAATCTCTTTCTTTTACTGTCGGATCATACCACAAAAACTCAAAGGCTGCTTCAGGCAAAATTCCCGGCTTTACCTTACTCTCAGTTGCCTCTTCTTCCAGAAATTCATTCAGGACCATATTCCCCAGTGTCTGCGCATATCCGTCACCATATTCTGCAGCCACTTTATAATAAACACAAGGCGTATGACCACTGTGTCGGTCATGGCAATCACCATAATTCATCTGCTGTTTGTAGTCACCGCAAGCCTGATACAAACGATAGTAAAAAGTGTTTTTCAAATAGCCGCAGGTTTTAAAATAATCAATTCCCTCCTGCTGTTTGAGAAGATGGGCATATACAAAAAGCCACATACCACCATAACGCCAATAGACAACACCCTCGTAATTAGATCCGTCGTCTGCCAAATACGAGTACACTCTGCTGAAATTTTCTTTTGCCATTTCAATATAATGCTCAGCATACTCATCCTCCCCCTGTAATACATATCCGGCAGTTGCCAAGCCATTCATATTGATCCAGTTGTGATTCTGATAATAGTTCGTGGACCAGTCTTTACCATAGGTTTCTTTTCGATACTCATAAATGATTCTTGCATGGTGCTTCAGCTTTGCCGCAATACGTTCTCTTTCATCTTCGCTAAGATACGGCTTAAGCCAATCATATCCAAGCGAAAGCCCAAACAAAATCCACGATGCCGACAAGTCTACATTAACCAAATGCGCATTGCCCCATTTTTCATAGGAAAGTACCGTGTTCATAAATCGCTTGGCATGGGTCAAATACTTTTCATCTTTACTCAGTCGGTACGCCAATGCCAGGTTTACAATGGCGATTCCCATATATGTACTGCTCTTTTTAGGGTGTACAGCAGGCAACTCCATAGTTTCGTATCGTGCTGCTTCTGTAAGAAGGCGCTCATATTGCTTCCTGCGCGCCCCACCAATTTGTTCCATCAACGGTTCAAGATCACCAATAAATACCAACTTGCTCATAACTGTTTCCTCCTTCAATAGAATGATAAATTTCTATAATAGACAACCATATCTTATCAGTCTACAGTGGCTGCCATTGCCTCATCGAAGCACTTTGTTTCTAAAGAGCCGTTTTTGTACACAGCTTTCTTTACAAGTTTTTCATCTCTTGTTATCAGAGACACCCATGTTGCCTTCTCCATCATCGGCCCGTAAGAAATTTGGCCATGGTTTCGTGCTCGGTTTGTACGATTAAAGCCTTCATCAATTGCCAGTGACGAATCAAATGCTTTTAGAATAAAGTGATTGAAATCGACGTGATAGTGTGTCAGGCTACGTGTCCGCCAGTGGTTTTCCTTATCCAACTTCCAAGATTCACGCCACTGTGTGTGCCCTCCCGGCGCACTACACTTAAAAGAAAAATGTATTGCATTCCTATCCCAGCCACTCCGTATAACTGCCAGCCCTAAGTCCGGAAAAAATCGAGTCAGTGGCAGATCCGATAGATGTCGCGCTGGAATTTCCGGATTATACCAAATCAGTTCAAGAAAAGCTTCCGGTAGAATCCCTGGTAACAGCTTGCTTTGGTACGCCTCACGGAATAAGTATTTTGTCCTGACCTGCTCTGCCAGCCACTGTGCATAAGCATTATTATATTCGGACGCAAACTTATAGTAAGCTGCTATTGAGTGAGAACTCCTTGTGTCATGCACATCTCCAAAATTAATATTTTCCTCCAGATTGGGAGCAGTCTGATATAACTTAAACCAGAATGTATTTTGTAGAAATTCACATTGGAAGAGGTCTATCCCTTCCTGTTCTCGTATCAACTCTGCTGCGGACAGAATAAATGGCATTGCGTAACGCCAATACCCCGTACCTTCATAATCGGAACCATCTTCTGGCAAATGGGTCAATACAAATTCAAAGTTCTCTACACACTCACGAATCCATTTTTCTGCTTCCGGATATTCCCAACGAACAGCATACGCAGTCGTAAGCAGACCACAGTAGTTGATCCAGTTGTGGTTCTGCCAAAAATCAGTCGACCAGCAGTTACCTCTGTTCTCCTGGGCATAGGCGTACATTTTTTCCCCTTGCAGAATCAATTTATTCAGCAATCTTTGCTGTTCTGCCTTTGTCAAATAGTTATAAAGCCAGTCATAACTCAGGCCAAATCCATACAGAAGCCACGAGGCACTCAAATCCACATCTACAAGGAATCCGTACCCCCACACCTCATATCCGACCGCCGTAAAAATCCAGCGCTTTGCTTCTTCTAAATATTGCTTCGAACCGGTGAGACGGTAAGCAAGTGCCAGATTCGCTGCTGCCATTCCCATATGCGTAATACTTGTTGGAGGCGGTTCGTTGCTTAATTCCTGTGCAGAATACCAACCACATTGTTCGATCAGTCTTGTGAATTGTTGCTCTTTTTTTTGCCGGATATCTTTTTTTAGTGATTCAAAATCCTGTATCAAAAGCATTTCCTCTGACTCCTTTCTATTAATAAATCCCCCCGCACAAAGACATTTGTATTGTCCTTTTGTACGGGGGGATCACCTCACTGTATTACGTTCTAAGTGAGCCAACAATATCAGCTCGCTGCGCCCTTAATTTTTTGAACTCTTTCTAGCCGAAAGAACAAGCAAACCACCAATTACCAAAATAATTCCGCTAACAAGCAGGAATACCATATGGTCGGCAAACGAGTTGGGAACCAACTGGAGCAACAGAGTACACGCTCCCAAAGTGAAAATGAGTTTACCCAACATGCTACGCTGACGATTATCCAATTCGTCATCCACACCAGCCTTAGACACTACTTCAGTACAGGTATTATTAAAGAACAAATCTACTTCTGCCTGACGTTCGGGTGTGTGCCCCTTGTAGAACAACTGAGTCAGCAGGAAGAATGGTAAGGTAATACACAGATGCAATAGAATCGGCAAGGCCAGCGATTTAATGTCAGAAAATTCGTGTTTCGTCAGCGGACTGCTTAGATGCAACACATTTTCAATCATTTCCGGAGTAACAATGAAAGCTACAAAAGCAGAAACGCAGCCGCCAACCACGACAGTGGCCCAAGCCCCCCAATCCGGAGTTTTCTTCACAAAGAACCCCAGCAGGCCAGGAATCCACATGGGGAAGGAAATCAGCGCATTGACCATCATCATCATATTAAACAAGCCCATATCCTGCACTTGGTTCAGGAAAAGACCTACCACGATGACTGCCACACCAAATACGACAGTAGCTTTTTTGCCAATCTGCAGCATTTTTTCCTCGTCCGCATCCTTATTGATAAAATGTTTATGGAAATTGCGGACATAGATACCTGCGTTTCGATTCAGCGCCGAGTCCATGGAAGACATCGTTGCAGCAAAAATAGCTCCCATCATCAGTCCAACCATGCCCGCAGGCATTTCACGAGACACAAACATATAGTAGGTTGCATCTTTGATACTGTTTCCCAGGCTTTCCAGACCCCAGGTAGTGGAGTCCGGAGAATTCCCAGCCACAAAGAAATCAGGCAAGAACCAAATCAGCGGTCCAATAAACATCAAACAACAAGCCAGTAGCGCTCCCTTACGTGCGTGCTTAGTGTCTTTTGCACACATAAAACGGTAAGAGTCCATCATGTTGTTAGTACTGAACAGCTGTTTTGCGAAGGCAGTGAACGCCCAAAACACAAACAGCCCCATGTGAATGTAACCGGGACCCGCAAAAGCATTCTCCGGAAGGCCCTTTTCCAGCAATGGCACCACACCGCCAGATTTAGCCGCCGCAACAATGGCCGAAGTGACAGAAACTGCCATAACCACAACCATCTGCAGAAAATCAGAAGCAACCACAGCCCAAGCACCACCAGTGACGGACATCAAAACAACAACCGCTCCAGTGACAATGATAGTGATCGGAACAGGAACATCAAAAACTGCTGCTGCAAAAATCGCAAGACTGTTTAGCCATATAGCCGCTGACAAGACACTATTGGGTACATTACACCAGATAAATACCTGTTCATTCACTTTACCGTAGCGTAAGCGCATGCCCTCCATTGGCGTAACAACGCGCATCTGACGTGATTTTGCCGCAAAGAACAGATAATTGCAGAAATAACCAAAAGCATTTCCGAAAAACACCATCATCACTGAAAGTCCATCGGTCAAGGCTTTGCCCGCGATACCTGTAAATACCAATGCACTAAACTGTACCATAAAGGCAGTGGCTCCCACCATCCACCAGAGCATCTTTCCGCCACCCTTGAAATAGTCGCTGGTATTTTGTGAAAAGCTGCGGAATGCCCAACCAATTACGATGAGAAAAACGAAATAAACTAATATTACCAAAATGTCTATTGCCACATTTACTCCCTACTTTCTTTAGAATCCTTCCTGCTATGTAACCTTAATTCATTAGAAACTCCCACCTCCCACACATCGCAGCCACATGCCCTGCACGTGTCTCGTCTTACGATTACATTATCCACCAAACCTCTTCTCCTTGAAAGATTTTCATTTTCTGTTCAGTTTTTCTTTCTTTGGATTGTTCCTCATTTTTTCATAATTCTTGAATATTGCTTGCCAAGCCAAGAAATTGGTGTCTCCAAGATTGAGCATACGAAATCGCAATTTGAACACAAAACTCAGAACCTCAATCCATCCGCACACAAATAATGAGGGGGGAGACAAGCTCTCACCTGCTCCCCCTCATTCAACAAGCAGCTTAGTAACAAGCTTTTAGATAAAAGCCTGCCCGCCATTAATCTGAATAACTTCTCCCGTCAGGAAAGATGCCTTATCGGAAGCAAGGAATTCGATAACGTCCGCGACTTCACGCGGGTCACCCAGACGTTTCATCAGGATGCTGTCCTTCCAGCTCTCCACCAGCTTACGATCGGTAGCCGCGTGGAACGGGGTATCAATGGTGCCAGGCGAAACCATGTTGACACGGATGCCGAATTCCGCCAGATCTTTCGCCAGTGCGCGGGAGTAGCTCTGCACCGCGCCCTTAGATGCCGCATAGACAGAAGCTCCGATACCACCGCCGTTCGTGACTGCAATGGTGCTGAAGTTGATGATGGAAGGATTGGTGCCCTTTTTCAGAAGGGGCAGCGCAGCTCGGGTATTGAAGAACAGGCTGTCGAAGTTCAGGGCCATCACCTTGCGCATGAAAGAAGTTTCCATCTCGGACACACGCTGACGGCCGCCCAGACCTCCCACATTGTTCACCAGCAGGTCGATGGAATCAAATTCCTGCGCAATCTTGGCAAAAGTTTCGTTGACCTGCTCTTCGTTCGTGGCGTCACAGAAATAGAAGTGTGCCTTGACTCCCTTACTTTCCAGGTTGGACATGACCGCCTGGCGGCCGGCCTCATCAATACCCGTGACGATCACTTCGTAGCCAGCCAGCCCCAGAACCTCCGCGGTCTTGCCGCCGATACCGCCGGTCGCGCCTGTGATAACTGCTCTTTTCATACGTAGTACCTCCATTTTTGTTGTATATAAATTTATTAACGACTCACAGAAAATCTTCGCGCTGAGGTGTAAAGATGTCCAGAATAACCGCATCTTCCAGCGCTGTTGCACCGTGGTTTTCATTGGGAGCGACATAGTAGCTGTCTCCCTTATGAAGTATGTACTTCTTACCTTCCACTTCATACTCAAAGCTTCCGGACAGAATATAGCTGACCTGCTCATGGGGGTGGCGATGCATCGTCCCCACAGCCCCCTTCTCGAAACTAGCCTCAACACCCATCATGCCGCCTCCGTGGGCGAGAATCCGGCGAGTGATGCCGGGTGCCGGCGATGTTGGCTCGATATCCTGATATTTGAGAACCATCTTTGAAAACCCCTTTCATTTTCATTGTTGACGGTGTTTCCGTGTCGGAAACCATCCGTTTCTGTATCATTTTTTAATACCAAAAAAGCAAAAACCATATCACAGATTTTCTTCCGGAATTTACCCGCAGCAGCGCATTATACCTTTCTATCGAAAAGCAACCGTATCCATCCCGCCCCATATTCACGATGCAGAATGATTACTCCCAGCACCAGAGCAAATATACCGGTCAATCCATTGCTGATCATCATTACCAGCCCCATGACTGTTCCGCCCGTCAAATCGGTACAATAGAGGAAAAAGAGCAGGACTGGCAAGCGGAACACAAACAATCTGGAAAAGTTCAGGAAAAAAGAGAGTCTCGTATAGCCGAAAGCATAAAATAACGCCATCATCGCCGCATGTACGGACAAAAAAATGTTGGAAAGCATCTCCAGCACAAAGATTTGTCGAATCAGTTGTGAAAACCCGCTATCGCCACCGGAAAATATTTCCAGGATTGGATTCAGAAAGAGCAAGGTAGTTGCAAACCCAAAAACACCACAGACCATATCCGTTGCGAACACGGTACCAAAAACTTTCAAGGCCCTTTCCTTGTTGCCGGCACCGATATTTTGTCGGATAATCGCGGCTCCGCCGTCACCTATACTGCCTGCCGGCACGGTGGATAGAGCACTAATACTGTTGGAGACTCCCAGTGCCCCCACTGTCTGCGTGCCATATTCCACGCCCACCGAATTAACCATCACCTTACCTGCACTGAAAGCAAATTTTTCAGCCATAATAGGCAGGGAGATATGGAAGATTTTGTGTAAAAATGCCGGGCACAGGGTGATGTAACCGGGAGAAAGCCCAAAGGCATCCTCTGGGTCTCGCAAAAAATACAACCCCGTACAACTGACGAACAGATTGGCTGCTAGCGTGGAGACAGCCACTGCAACAATACCCTTTCCCATGACAACAACTAGGAACCATGAGATTGCAAATTTGCTAGCAGCCATCAAAAGGTTCACTGCTAAAATGCGGCTACCGTTACCTCTTGCTTTTTCTATGGCAATGTAGACATTATTAAAAAAGACAAGAATTAGATTGAGCATAACCAGTCGGTAGTAGTCCCAACCGATCCGGATAAGTTCGTCTGGAGTATTTGCCAGACGGAGAATCGGGCGGCCCGCCGCAATCAGCAATACCGCAAGGATGACACCTGCGCTTCCCGCCAGAAAGAACGTGGTATTCACCGTCTTTTTGACCTTTTCGTACTCTCCCGCACCGTAGTATCCTGCAATCAGAATTCCAGCTCCCATTGAAAGACCCATAGCAAACGCAGCAATAGAATTGCCCAGCTGGTTGTAAAAGGATACAGCCGTAACGGATTCGGGATTGATGCGGGCCGTTATGGCAAGGTCGAAAACACGAAAGATCTCGTTCAGTAGCTGAAAAGCCGCCATGGGAACACAGACCGATAAAACGCCTTGTAAGATATTTCCTTCCAGAAACAATTTGCGTTTCCGCAGATCGTTCTTCTCTACTTTTACGCCCAATGTGTCCCTCCTCCTGTTTCGCCGTCAATCTTCCTGCGGCGGCACGGGCATACTGTGAGGCGGGTAACACAGCAGTACCTCGAAAGGCTCTTTGCCGTTGCTGCAAAGGGAAAAATCTCCCATCCGAGCGGGCAGGAAGAAATGTTCTCCCTGTCGCAGGACTGTATCACCCCCGCGGGAAAGAATCCTGCCTTCACCCTTTACCACAACCGCCACCTGGAAACCGCCGTTCGACGGCAAATCCACCCGTTCCTTTACCTGCACGGACACCATGGAAAAGCATTGGGTGTAGGGAACACCCACCAGCTTTTTCCACACGCTGCCATCCCGGCAGGCGCGGCACTCCGGTTCCAGGCAGTGCAGACGGCGAAGCTGCTCTTCTTCCAGCGTGTCATAATGGAAACATTCCATCAGACCTTCTTCCCCCGCGCCCTGGTGGATAAGCTGTTCGGGCAGTAGGCTTCCGTCCGAACGGGTCTTTTCGGTGCGCAGAGTATAATCCGTGGGTTCCTGTAGTTCAATCAGGCAGCAGCCGGGGCCGATGGCGTGGGGAAATCCCCCGTCGATCAGCCACACTTCACCCGCCTTAGGGGTGACCTTGTGCATACAATCAATCATGCCTCGGATATCCTGGGTTTCGTAGCAATGTTGCCAGCGTTCTCGGGCAACACCGGGGCGGAACCCCATGAGCAGATACGGTTCCTGTTCCTGCACCTCTCGAGTTTGAAGAATGTACCAGCATTCTGTTTTTCCGTAGTCCGAATGGAAATACTTGCGGGAAAACTCTTTGTCAGGATGAACCTGTATACTCAGCCGTTCGGCAGAATCGATCATCTTGGCAAGGATGCCAAGCTCTCCGCCTAGGTTTTTGCAATGCTCGTCTCCCAGCATTTCCTGCGGAAACTGTGTCAGCAGATCTTTCAGAACCAAGCTCTTTCCCTGCCATTCCACGCGGGAAAGACCCTCGCCCTCTTCCTTGGCAAACCCGGGATTGATCGCCGGCGTGACCGAGGCCAGCCATTCTTCCGGCCGTTCTAGGCCAAAGCGTCCAGCCTCGTTATGCCAATGGTCAATCCCCATTCCACCGCTGTATGTCCGCCGCACACGCATTGGCTCCACCTTCAGCGGAACTCCAAATTCCGGGACAAATGGGTTCTCTGTCACCGTGCGCAGCCCCCTTCTTCAACTTTCTGAAACTTCCAGTGTTGTGTAAAAACAGCATGCTCACCACTGGCCCGCAAAATGACAGTCCAGCGCATACGGTTCACAGGGTTGTCATAACTCCGACAGAGATAGACCTTCTTATTTGCCACGTCCAGTTCCTGCACACCGCGGACCGCTCCGAAGTTCCAGTTCAGGCTAAGGATTTCTCCCGGGCAGTCAAGTTCACGGACCTCTTTCAGGTGCTGGTAACCGCCCTGGTCAAAGCCAAGTTCTGCCGGTTTGCCGGCAGGCAACTGCTCCAGTTCCCCTTCCACATGGAAGAACCAGTCCATGGTATGTACCGCATCTGCGGTCACGGTAAACTCGTCCGAAAAACCGTTTTCGGAAAGTTCCACGCCCCGCCGGAACTCAACTCCGGGGTAAGCGTCCCGCACGCGAGCCGTCAACCCTACAGGTTCCTTGCTGAAAAGCATACATTCACCCGGCTGCGTGTCGGGATGACTCTGCCCGTCCACCAGCACGGTGTTATGGCACACCGAGGTACGATGATATTCATTACACAGGCGTGCCGCATACCCGCAGTTGGAAAGGTCGCGTGTAATAGGAGTCCCAAAGGCTGTCACTTCCAGATTCATCTTGTCAGGATGGGCATGACTGGGAGACCGATGACCATATTTGAAAAAGACCTCGCAGTTTTTCTCCCGCAGAGTGGCATAGCAGGAAGCCTCAAAATTGCAGGACCGGGTCCAGAAATTCGGCTTCTCCGCTGCCTGTTCCGCAGGACGGGAGAAGAGCAGCCATTCCATACAGTAGTCCGCCGCATAAACGGGCGAAGACATAGGCAGCGCGGTGCGCGGCACCGAGCACCCGTAGATCATTCCCAGGATATTGCGCAACTCATCGCTATCAAAAATCTTGGAAGCCATCTCATACAGATAGCTGTACGTTTTAAGATTCAGATTCGGCCAGCCGTCATTAGGATTGGGGAGCACCGAGTTAGAAAACGCCATTTTGCACGGTGCAAGCATCATTTCGTAGATCGTGCGTTCCACATCCTGGGGAATCTCTTTATGGTACAATCTTGCGAACAGCAGCTGATTCAGGAAAGCTTCCAAGGTAAAGCAGTTGTAATGGATCGAGCCTTCGTACCAAAAACGACTTTCGGTAACGCCCTGCCGCACCTGGTCCACGATACCCAACGGCGCATCGAAGGCAAGGCGGATCAGTTCCTCGTCGCCGGTATACAGGCCGACGGTACCCACTGCAGAGTTGATCCAGCAGGGAATGTTGTGGATAATTTTCTTCTGCGCGTTTACAAAACGAGCACCGGGAAGGAGCAGGTTCTGGCAAACCCCCTGCACGAATTCTTCCGGAAGGTAGCCTTTCAGCATCTCCAGACCGTTGACGGTCTTGACGAGGAAAATTGCTTCATTGAGGGCCTGAGGCGTGATCTTGCCATTGCCGGACGTCGTGGGTCCCTTGCCGTGGACCTCGAACTCGTCGTAATGGTCGCTGTAAAAACCGACAATACGGCGGAAGTGTTCCAGATAGTGTTCCCCGCCTTCCAGCCGGTACAGCGCTGCCGCTTCCAGCGCTGACATCAACGCTTCGTAGCGGTACAAATAGACCCAGGCGGAGTTGTAGTTATCAGCGTCGTACACCTTGCCGCAGATAGGGCAGCGATGCCCCCGGGGCGATGTACGGGAGAACTGCAGGAACGCGCCGTCATCCGCGCAGAAATACTGGTGCCCCCATCCGCTCAGTCGTTGCGGATCATCTTGAAAATTCTCACGGTACCACTGCACATCACTGCGCATCTTTTCCATCAAGATCTTCCCCTGAGGCGTTCGTGCATTTTCCAAGCATCTGTTTATGCAATCTATGTATTCCATACTTACCTTTTCCTCCCTTTTATTATACGAGCCGCCAAGAGCAACCAGCTTCTACGGAAGTCGTCTTGTCTCCGACGGTGACATGATAGATGGTTTTGCCGTCCTTTTCTTCCTTCACAAAAACAGGCAGCATGCTCCGATCCACCGGGCCGCGGGTCGGCAGAATCAGCGTTTCAAACACAACTGTCTGCCCGGTCAGACTTGCCTCAATCTGGGGCGCAGGAACAAGGTGGTCGTAAGCGGGGCAGTTCCATCCCTTAAAGGGTTCTTCACTACCGCAGAAAATCTCGATCTCCGGGTCGCCACACTGAACCATAACAAAGTTCGCATCCTCAAAGCAGGAGAAGCAGACATTCCCTTCCCGTTCCACCTGACCGCCGGCGGTGTGCCAGATCTGCGTGTAGCAGTGCGCCTGCTCTGCGGTAAGGGTATCTCTTACAATCAGGAAGCCAGCCTCCTTGGCATAAAAAACTTCGCGCTTATGCCGGGCATCCGGCACCACGCAGACCGTCTGCGTACTGCTTCCAACCTCACGGCTGACCTGAGCTCCGCCATTGTAACCGTATCCTGCACAGAAGGTGCCACAGGCGTAGTCACTGTCCGCAGCAATTCGCATTTCGCCGTCAGCATCCCCATGAACCTGATTCATGCCATCACACAGCACACTGTTGTACGCGGCGGTGCTTTTGAAGTACTCGGCTTTATCCAACCAGTCGATGCCCGGGCTAGTGGTATAACGCCAGCGCCCACTGTTCACCAACAGATTGCGACCGTAGGCCGAAACCTCCAGATTCAACTGGTCATCATTCATGTGGTTACAACCCCACGGCCCCATATCCAGACTTGCATAAAGGGCTTCTGAATCCCAGCCGGAGCGCATAATGGCCAAACGTGCCTGGGGGAAGAAATGGGAGGTATACGAAGGTTTTTTACCTTCCCTCCCGTTCGACAACCGGAACAAGGCTTCTTCTGCTGGCAGCAATCCTGCAGCCATCAGTGCCGAAAGCTGAATCTGATGACGGGTAGTCACATTAGAGTCATTGGTAATCGGCAGAGAAAAATCCGGTTTCTGCTGGTAAAATTCCGCCATGGCGGCCTTACTCAGCCATTCAGTATATACAGAGGGGAAAATCTGTTCCATACCGTTATGCTGAGCCACCTGATAAAAAGCGAAGAAGTTTCGCAGCGCAACCCAATGATAGGCCCCGGACATCTCTTGCGTATACCCATCCGGATGGAACTGCTCAGTCCACTTAGACATCAGCAGATTAACCGCATACGTTCTCCATTCCTCCGCGTCTTTCATCTCGCGATAAAAAATAGAGATTACCCCAAGCCCCGCCACTTCCAAACACGCATGGTTGCCTGTCTTCCAGTGATGCTGCCGCAAAAATCTGGCATGTTGGTAAATGGAGTAATAGATTTCGGCAAAAGCATCTGCCGTCATAGAATTACTGGTAATGATTTTTGCCAATGCCACAGGCCAGTTTTCGGCAGCGCGTCCTGCGGCCTCGAAAGGACGCCAGGTAGACTTCTTATACTCCAGATACGGCTTACCTTCCGGATCGTAGGGAGGCACGTTGCGAATATAGTCCAGCATCTGCTCTACAACCGCAGCCGCGTACCGTTCGTCCCCAGTGCTTTCGTAGCGGTCTGCCAGGTACATAAAATAACCCTGTCTTACAAAACCGCCATTCCATTCCAGGTCACCTTCCGGAGCGGCATACCAGTCAATAGCGCCCTCCATCACAACACCTTTACCGTTGAAGAAGAACCGCTTGTTCAAGTAACCTTCCACTTCTTCATCAGAGCCAACCGACATGATCGGGCCAACCTCATCCAGCCGGTAGCTCCCTACGCGCCCGGGCAACTCCTTACGATAAAAGTCCAGCAACTCCTGAGAACTTGCAAAGGGGATTGATAGTACCTGATTAATTTGTTCAATTGTCATTTGGCCACTTCCTTCACTTGATTTCTTGCTCCATATTATCGTATTGTTTCCCACAAATTAAAAGGGTCTGTTCTTTTGACAGAGTCTTATCTTATTTGAAAATCCCCAAAAATCGGCAGCTTCAAAAAAAACAATCATATACCTAAAAGATGAACTCTGGCGACACAAAAAATG
>ERZ773103.3459-NODE-3459-length-12875-cov-7.874649_pt1 | contig 12875 bp, 14 predicted proteins | sample MGYA00511118_ERZ773103 | MGnify/ENA primary metagenome ERZ773103 (study PRJEB29015, sample SAMEA2737821) | human gut metagenome | biome: human gut; feature: human-associated habitat; material: faeces | place: China | collected 2012 ... | reverse complement strand
GAAGAAAACATGCTGCGGAGAAACTGGGATACCGTAAAGTACCGGTGATCATCCGAGTATTAAGTGAAGATGATTCCATCTTGAGCATGGTAGATTCCAATCTTCACAGAGAACGGATCAGCTACAGTGAAAAAGCTTTTGCTTACAAATTAAAGAATGACGTATTGAAAAGAAAAAGTGGTCGAAATAAATGGCCAGTATGGGGAGCAGGTGGAAAAGATGGTTCTGTAAATTATTTCCAGTTCATTGATGCAGATGGAACTATAAGTGAACCAATGGGAATCGCTGCCCGACGCGTTATGAATACCAATGATGTCGTTCGCATGGTTACAGCAACTGGTGGTGGCTACGGAGATCCGTTTAAGCGCCCGGCTGACAAGGTAGCTATGGATGTTAAGAATGAATATATTACTGTGGATCAGGCAAAAGAAGATTATGGTGTTTTAGTTGATCCAGAGACATTTAAGGTACTTGGATTGACAGAAGAACGGCAGAAAGCGGAAAAATAATCTAACCATTATCAAATCAGAAATGTCAACAGATACCAATGCTGTTAATTTGTACATTTTCAAGACAATGATTTCTGAAAAAGTAGCTTTTTTCAATTGCATATTATTATAGTGAATAACTGAGCCAGAGCCTGTAATGGGTTCTGGCTATTTTAATGTGCAAAAAAAGGAGGTACTTGTTATGGAATCAGAAACGAAAGAATTTGTACAGTTGGTTCGGCTGTACGCAGTGAAAGAAAAGGAGTTGCCGTATGGGAAGAAAGAACTAAATGATTCTGCCAAGGTAGTAGAGTTATCACGGCAAATCCTTAAAAATCAGGACAGGGAGTATATTCTGGCAATTGCTATGGATGCCAGAACCAAGCCGGTTGCTGTAGAAGTCGTAGCGATCGGAACGGTAAATCAAGCTGTGATTGAGCCGAGAGATTTGTTCAAATATGCAATCATATCGAATGCAGCGGGAGTTGTGATGGTACATAATCATCCATCGGGTAATCCAAGTCCCAGTGAAGAGGATTATAAGATTACTGCAAAAATAAATGATGCTGGAAGATTATTAGGAATTCCGTTATTGGATCACATCATCGTTGGAGACGATAGTTATTTTAGTTTCAAAGAAAATAAAGATAAGGAAAATGAATAGGGGAGGAAAATTATTATGTCTGCAGAAGTGGAAACTATGTTTTATTTAAGGAAAGAACCATGGCACGGATTGGGAACTCAGGTAATGGAAGCACCAAATAGCAGAGAAGCGTTGAAGCTTGCTGGTCTGGACTGGAAGGTAGTACAGGAACCGTTGATTACAGGTGCAGGAGATATGGTGGACGGTTATAAAGCCAATGTCCGCAATACGGATAATCAGGTGTTAGGAGTAGTAGGTGACCGTTATCGTATCGTACAGAATGAAGAAGCATTTGCATTTACGGATGATCTGCTTGGATATGGAGTGCGCTATGAGACAGCAGGATCACTGCAGGGTGGTAAGAAAGTATGGATGTTAGCGCATATGCCACAGGAGTATATTATTGCCGGAGAGCACATTAGTCCATATCTGTTATTTTCAAACAGTCATGATGGGTCTGGAGCGGTAAAGGTAGCAATTACACCAATCCGTGTTGTTTGTAATAATGGATTAAAGTATTAATAAATTTTTCCCAATATGAAAAAGGCAGTAAATACACTTATCTATCTAACGATGGAGAGGAGTCATTTATTGCCTTTTTTGTGTTATACTGTTGGTAAGATATGAACTGTGAAATAAGTTTGTTTTTAAAACAAATGGATTGGAGTGGAAGAGTATTAAATATTATTTCGAATGATACAGAAAATTTCTTGTGGAATAAGATGTATGATGTATACAAATTCAAGCCTGGGACGAACCACCAATGTGAATGGATACAAATAATTGTTGTGATGGGAGAAAAGCTGATAGAGATGTTTGAGAAAGAAAAAGTTAGCTTAGGAATTTAAGATTAATAAAAGGAGTTTGATGTGAGGGATAAAAAAGCACGGATTAAAACAATATTAGCTTTTGGAACGGTATTGATAGTGGTTATGGTGGCGTGGCTTCTAAATCAATTCGATCGCTCCGGGGATGTACTTCCTAATGAGAATACTACGATAAATCTTTATGGAGAGATGCATGGTTATAAAGAATTTTATGACATTGAATTTCAAGAGTGGAAGAAATTCTATGATGAAGGATGTCGCAATCTGTTTATAGAATTGCCATATTTTAGCGCTGAGTTTTTGAATGAGTGGATGAAAGAAGATTCGGATGAACTGATTGATAAGTTTTTTGAAGAGATTAAAGGCACGGCAGGAGATAATGAATATTTTTATGAGTTTTTTCATGAGATAAAAGAATATTGTCCGGAGACGATATTTTATGGAACCGATGTGGGGCATCTGTACAATACTACCGGGGTGAGATATCTTAGATATCTGGAAGAAAACGGGCTTACTGATTCTGAGAAGTATTCGTTAGCTAATGAAAATATACAGCAGGGAATTACATATTATGAATCCAATGATTCTACTCGGAGAGAATCGTATATGGTATCCAATTTTATAAATGCTTATGAACGATGTGGTGGTGGCAAAATCATGGGAATCTATGGAAGTTATCATACAGATTTTCACAATTCTGACGTAATGGTGGTAAAGCTTAAGGAAAAATATGGTGATAGAATGAGTGCAGTCAGAGTAAAGACAATTGCCTTTGAGCAAATGGGCAAGCCGTATGATTTCGGATTTTGTATTACTGGTGTCGTATTCCTGCTGATGTTGTTTGTTCCCAATATCATGTGGACGCGTAAGGGGAAACCAATCGGATACGTTGAAAGTGCAAAAAAAGAAAATAAAGTATTGCTGATGTTTGAACGTATTGGGCGGGTCATAGTAAGTACGTCACTTGTGATTTTTCCGGCACTTAATCCCAAAGCAATGGTACTTGTTGACGGATTGTACTTTGAATGGAAAATTATAATTTGGATGATGGCATTAACTTTGATGATTTTATATGAATGCTATTGGATGAAATATTTCAAGAGCTCCAAGACGATGAAAGATTATTATAGTTCTTTTGTGGGATTTCCATTGGCAGGGGCGACGCTTCCGGTCATGGCGGTAGTGCTATTAGGAATTTATTCAGAAAATGTAATTGTGATTTGCTCAGCAATTATTCTTGGAATTGGTCATATCGGAATACATTACATGCATAAGAAAGAGATTAAGCGGAATATGGACAAGTAGAGAGTGATGAGTTGGAGCTTGCAGGAGGTGTGGATGTGGCGTCAAGAAGTTTCAGAATATTCGCAACTAAGGAAGATTTGTTGGCGATCTTTTCGGAATTTCAAAAGAGTATAAAGGTTCATTATTTTAAATGCGGTCGGTTAAATAAACTGACGGAAGTACTGGATATAACGAAAGAGGAGTTTTTTGGTGTAAATATTCATGGAAAGCATCTGGGTAATCAATGGCTTGTATGTCCTGAGCATGTAATTCCGCAAAAACGGAAAAATGATATGCTACAAGATGAAAATATCTTTTTTATAGATCAGATGCTGAATAGTGTTTCCGTAATAGTAGCTTTGGGCGGTATTTATCATGGAGAAGCTATATTTCCGACAGAGATCAGTACAATATGGTATGAAAATTCGGAGTCAAAAATGCTTTATTCAGAACTGAAGAAAATATGCAGACGACATTCTCAGTGCACTGTAGAAGGATATATGATCGGAAAAAATGCTTTCTGTGGTAAAGGACAATATCGATTTTGCACGATAAATATTGATAGTCCGGAAGATTATGATTTAAGGATAGAATGATTTGCAAGAGGAGTGCTAGAATCATGAATGAAAAATACCCCATGCTCTTGTCACCAGGCAGCATTGGAAAAGTAGAATTGAAAAACAGAATCGTCATGAGTGCTATGGGGATGAATCAGTCGGACGATGGCTTTGTCAATGACGCAGTGATTGAACATTATGTTGCCAGAGCCAGAGGCGGTGTCGGACTTATCGTTGTGGAAGTTACTTGTATTGATGCACCACTGGGGAAAAATACAGGAAATCCGCTCATTCTTGATGGTGACAAATACATTCCCGGGATGCAGAGGCTGACGGATGCGATTCATGCAGAGGGAGCAAAATGTTTCCTGCAGATCAGCCATGCCGGGCGTGGAGCATTTCGCAGGATAACGGGCATGCAGCCGGTTGCACCGAGTGCAGTGGCGATGCCGTATTCTACGATGATGGAGTTGTCGAATGAGACACCGAGAGAGCTTACTGTTGAAGAGATTCATAACATTGAAGAAAAGTATGCGCAGGCAGCACTTCGGGCGAAAAAGTCAGGATTTGATGGCGTGGAAATTCACAGCACAGGATATTATCTTGGACAGCAGTTTTTGTCTTCCGTGGCAAATGTGCGGACGGATGAGTATGGTGGCAGCAGAGAGAACCGAATTCGGTTTCATCTGAACATCATCCGGCGGATTCGTGAACTGTGTGGAAATGATTTCCCGATTGTGGTGAAGTTCAGTGCTACAGAAAGCGGAAAAGATGCCGGAATCACCGTGAAGGATGGCATTTATTATGCGAAAAGACTGCAGGATGCGGGCGTGGATGCGCTTGAAGTTCTTGCAGGCGTGTGGAGCAGTGAGAAAGAGAATACCGTGAAGGGTTCAGAAACAGAATGCCAGACAGCGGGTCTGTGCCGGATTCTGAAGCAGGGGATTCGTAAAATGACGGGGAAGGCTCCTGTGATAAAAACGATCGGCGGCGGACAGGTACAGCATCCGCGGGCAGCAGAGAATGCACTTGAATCGCATCAGTGCGAGTTCATTTTTGTGGGAAGAGAATTACTGGTACAGCCGGATTTTGTAAAACTGATTGAAGAAGAAAGAGAAGATGAGATTAAGCATTGCATTGGATGCGGAACCTGTTCGCGTGTGCAGCTTCAGAAGAATGAAGCATGCAGGTGTGTGTTGAATCCTCAGGTTGGACGAAAAATAAAGGAGAACAGAGTATTATGAAATGTGAAGGGAAAATAGCATTGGTTACAGGTTGTACTAGCGGCATCGGTAAAGCAACGATGTACAAACTGCTGGAAGAGGGTGCAGATGTCTATATGTTAGTTCGTAATCTGAAACGAGGGAAAAAACTTGCGGAAGCGACAGAAGAAAAATACCCGGGAAAGGTAAGAGGAGTCCTTTATTTTGAATGTGATAAGTTGGAAACTATAGAATCTTCAATCAAGGAAGCATATGAGGATGCCGGCAGAATCGACATTTTTATTAATAATGCGATTGGTGGAGCCTCTGCGGCAAAGGATAATCTTACGGTGACTGAGACCAGTCATGAGACTTGTATGGGATTGATGGAATCTATCCTGGGCGTCAGTGCAGAGTGCGCCAGGGTGGTAATTCCGCTGATGATCGCGGGAGGCGGAGGCTCGATCGTTAATGTATCGTCATCCACAGGAGTTCAGCCGGATGTGTCTCGTACCTACTATGGAGTCGCAAAAGCGGCGGTAAATATGCTGACGCAGCAGATTGCGGTTCAGTACGGAAGACAGGGAATTCGGTGCAATGCAGTTCTGCCGGGATTTACCGTGTCGAAAGCGACCGAGAAAGCCATGCCGAAAGAATTTAAGGAAGCGTGGCTGAAGCATACACTGATCAGACGGCTTGGCACACCACGGGATCAGGCGAATGCAATCGTATTTCTGGCATCGGATGAAGCATCCTGGATCACCGGACATCTGATGGAAGTGTGTGGCGGTTATGGACTGGCAGCAAATATGTATGGTGACATTGTGGAGCCTCCGAAGGTGTAATATTGGAAAAATAGGGGAGAATCGATACATTTGTCTGTAAAATTTGAAAAAATCAAAAGATTTTCTTGACATACTCTGTTACACTGTCGTATAATAGCACTTGTAAATAGTAAAACCGTTGAGAAAGAGGAGTAAGTTATCAGCGTGAAGTTAAAGAGAGTGGCAGGTGGTGAGATTGCCATACGGAACGGATAGCTGAATGGACTTTCGAGGGCAGCCGGAAATCGAAAGAAATTATGGCCTGTCGGGAACCGAACCCGTTATCAATCAGGGATGTATGTTAGTACATGAGAAGAGTGGACGCTAGTCAAGTTGAGTGGTACCGCGATAATGATGATAATTATTACCGCCTCAAACATTTTGTTTGGGGCGGTTTTCTTTATTATTTGGACGAAGTTCACTGATTATCTCTCCTAACATGAAACTTATAGCAGAGAAAAGGAGAATAGTATTATGAAAAAGAAAACAATCGCAATTATGATGACAGCAGCAATGGTGATGGCTATGGCAGCAGGATGTGGCAGCAAGGAGTCCTCATCTTCAGACGGAGACAACAAGGAAGCAAGCTACAAGATTGGTATTCAGCAGTTTGCAGAGCACGGATCACTGGATAATTGTCGGGAAGGTTTCCTGGAAGGACTGGAAGAGGAAGGCATCAAGGAAGGAGACAATCTGACGGTAGAAGTTAAGAATGCGATGGCAGATACTGCTACCAATGCCCAGATCGCGGATTCTTTTGTGTCTGATAATATGGATCTGATCTGTGCAATCGCAACACCGAGTGCACAGAGCGCATATAATGCAGCAATGGATAAAGATATTCCGGTTGTGTATACAGCAGTTACTGATCCGGTTGCAGCAGAACTTGCGGACAAGGATGGTAATCCGGTAGGTAATGTGACAGGAACTTCTGATACACTTCCGGTTGAGGAACAGCTGAAAATGATCCGGGAAATGATGCCGGATGCTAAGACGATCGGTATCCTGTATACAACCAGCGAAGCAAACTCCGTATCAGCCATTGCAACATATGAATCATTAGTAGATAAATATGGATTTACATTGGAGACAAAGGGAATCAGCCAGACATCAGAGATCGCACTTGCAACAGACGATCTTCTGACAAAAGTTGACTGCATTACAAACCTTACAGACAACACCGTAGTAGCATCTCTTCCTACTATTCTGGAAAAGGCAAATGAGAAAGGTATTCCGGTATTCGGAAGTGAGATTGAACAGGTGAAGATCGGCTGCCTGGCTGCAGAGGGTATTGATTATATCCAGCTTGGCAAGCAGACAGGTAAGATTGCTGCACAGATTCTGAAGGGCGAGAAAAAAGCATCAGAGATTCCTTATGAGATTATTTCTGAGCCAGGTTTCTATGTAAATACAAAAGTAGCGGAGAATCTTGGAATCGAAGTTCCATCTGACCTTGCTGATTCAGCAGTAGAAAGCTTCGATACCATTTCTGAATAAGTTAACGGAGGCATTTTTCATGGATTTTGTAATATCAATTTTAGAGCAGGGGCTGATCTACGGGATACTGGCTCTTGGAGTATATATCACCTATAAGATTCTGGATTTTCCGGATCTGACCGTAGATGGAAGTTTCCCGCTAGGCGGTGCGATCACGGCACATTTCCTGACAGGAGGAATGAATCCTTATCTGACACTTCTGCTGGCATTTGCGGCAGGGGCAGTAGCTGGTATCTGCACGGGACTGATCCATGTGAAATGCCGCGTCCGCGATCTGTTATCTGGTATTATTATGATGACAGCACTATGGACGATCAATTTGTATGTGGCAGGAACGGCGAATGTTCCGTTGTTCTCACAGCAGACAATATTTAAAAATGATACACTGAGCAATATGATCCCAGAAGGTATTCAGGCATACACTACATTGATCATTGTAATCGTTCTGGTAGTGATCAGCAAAATTCTGCTGGATCTGTATCTTGAGACCAAATCCGGTTATCTGCTTCGTGCAGTCGGTGATAATCCGACGTTGGTTACATCTCTTGCAAAGGATCAGGGGAATGTAAAGATTGTGGGACTTGCAATTGCAAACGGTCTGGTGTCACTGGCAGGCAGCGTGTTCTGCCAGGAAGAGCGCGTATTTGAAATCTCAATGGGCACCGGTGCTATCGTTATCGGACTTGCGAGCGTTATCATTGGCACCAGCCTGTTTAAGAAGCTTACCTTATTAAAGGCAACCTCGGCAGTGCTGATCGGTTCTGTGGTATATAAGGCATGTGTGGCAATCGCACTCCGCAATTTCGAGCCACAGGCAATGAAACTGATTACGGCAGTATTATTCCTGGCAATCCTGGTGCTTGGTATGGAACGCAGAAAGAAGGTGAAGACGGATGCTGGAGCTTAAGCATATCCACAAATATTACAATCCGGGCACAGTCAATGAGATGTGTCTGTTTCAGGACTTTAACCTGACAATCGAAGATGGAGAATTTGTCTCTGTAGTAGGAAGTAACGGTTCCGGTAAGACGTCTATGCTCAATATTATCTGCGGAAGTATTCCGGCAGAAGGTGGACAGATCTGCATTGGTGGAAAGGATATTTCCAAAGAAAAGGAATATCAGAGAAACCGTCGTATTGGTCGTGTGTATCAGAATCCGGCAGTGGGAACCTGTCCGTCGATGACCATTCTGGAAAATATGTCTCTTGCAGATAATAAAGGTAAGAGCTATGGATTTGGCAGAGGAACAAATAAAGCAAGGATCGATTACTACAGAGAACAGCTCAGCCAGCTTGGACTCGGGCTGGAAGATAAGATGGATGTGAAAGTAGGCGTGCTGTCGGGCGGGCAGCGTCAGGCAATGGCACTGCTCATGTCCACAATGACCCCGATCGAATTTTTGATTCTGGATGAGCATACGGCAGCGCTTGATCCGAAGACTGCAGAACTGATCATGCAGCTTACCGATAAAATTGTAAAAGAAAAGAAACTGACGACCATCATGGTTACACACAATCTCCGATATGCTATGGAATATGGCGACCGCCTGTTGATGATGCATCAGGGAGAGGCTATCCTTGACAAGAAGGGCGAGGAAAAGTATAGTATGTCTGTGGATGACGTTCTCAAATTATTCAATGAGATCAGCATCGAATGCGGAAATTAAAGGGGAATGTGACAGATGGCAAAGAGAATTGCAAAGTTTGAAAAGGTGAGCTTCGCACAGTTCGAAGCAGCCTGGAAAGATACATTTGACGAGAGTAGTGCAGAGAAGATTCAGAAAATCTATGACGGAATCGAACTCCCAAAGCGTGCAACCAGCGGATCTGCCGGGTATGATTTCTATGCCCCGGTTGATTTTACCATTGCACCGGGAGAGACGGTAAAGATTCCGACCGGTATCCGGGTACACATGGAAGAAGAGTGGGTGCTGAAGTGTTATCCGAGAAGTGGACTTGGATTTAAATATCGTCTGCAGCTTAACAATACGGTCGGTATCATCGACAGTGACTATTATTATTCTGACAATGAAGGACATATATTTGCCAAGATTACCAATGATTCGAATGAAGGCAAGACGGTAGAACTGAAAGCCGGTAATGGATTCATGCAGGGAATCTTTGTGGAATATGGCATCACGGTGGACGACAACGTGCAGACAGTGCGCAACGGCGGATTTGGCAGCACGACCAAGGCATAGATGCCGGATCAGAAAGCGTAATAAGAATGAGATAAGAACGGATATGCAGGGCAGAGGCTCTGCATATTTTTTTTGCACGTGGGCATGCTATTTCTGATATATGTCTGAATGACAGAAATGGAGGAGTGGATATGCCTGAATACAGAAATGCCACTGCGTCGCTGAAGGAAAATACAGCCTATGTGAATGAGATTCTTCCGGTGCAGGAGAGCTTTGATATTGTTCAGAGAAATATGATGATCGGAGGCCGGGAGGCAGCATTTTTCTTTGTGGATGGATTTACGAAAGATGAATCAATGTTGAAGATTATGGATTCTATGATGTCAATTACGGAAGAAGATATGCCAAAGAGTGCAACGGCATTTTCAAAAAGTCATATCCCATATGTGGAAGTGGATATTCTGGTGGGGTTTGACCAGATATTTCATAATATTTTATCCGGAACAACAGCGTTGTTTATTGATGGATACGAAGGCTGCTTTATCATAGATTGCCGTACGTATCCGGCAAGGAGCGTGGATGAGCCGGATAAGGACAAAGCGCTTCGCGGATCCAGAGACGGATTTGTAGAGACGATTGTGTTCAATACTGCACTTATGAGGCGTAGAATCCGGGATCCACATCTGATTATGAAAATGATGGAAGTGGGAGAAAGTACAGGGACGGATGTGGCAGTCTGTTATATGGAGGATCGGGTAGATCCGGAACTGTTGAAGAAACTATTGCGTAAAATCAGTCAGATACGGATTGATGCTCTGAGAATGAATCAGCAGAGTCTCGCAGAATGTCTGATGAAACGTAAGTGGTATAATCCATTTCCTAAGTTTAAATATACAGAACGTCCGGATACAGCAGCGGCATGTCTGCTGGAGGGAAAGATTGTAATTATGGTGGATAATTCTCCGTCGGCAATGATTCTTCCAACATCAATCTTTGATATTGTGGAGGAGGCAAATGATTATTATTTTCCGACCTTAACAGGCGTGTATCTTAAGATTTCCAGAGGGTTAATTGCTTTTATGACGGTATTTCTGACACCTGTGTATCTGCTTTTTATGCAGAATCCGCGGTGGCTGCCAGAGACATTTGAATTTGTTGCGGTGCGGGATATGGTGAATGTACCGCTTATCTGGCAGCTTTTGATTCTGGAACTGGCTATCGACGGCCTGCGGCTAGCTGCAATGAATACGCCGAATATGCTAAGTACGCCATTGAGTGTAATCGCAGGTCTCGTATTGGGAGAATTTTCAGTATCGTCCGGGTGGTTTAACAGTGAGATTATGCTCGCAATGGCGTTCGTCTCTGTGGCAAATTATACACAGCCAAATTTTGAACTTGGTTATGCACTGAAATTTATGCGTCTGCAGCTATTGATTTTGACTGCGCTTTTGAACTGGGCAGGATTCGTGCTAGGTGTGCTGGTGGTGGTCGGAAGCATTTGTTTTAATAAGACGCTGACCGGACACAGTTATCTGCATATTAGCCGAAATTAGTAAAAAAATGATGTGAAATTTTGGCGTGGGAATCTCTTGAATTTGTGGACAGATGGAGTAAAATCTTATATGATTAGGTCATGAATGACAGAGGGGACGAGGAGGTAGACCATGCGAGATTATATCATTACAGTAAACAGTACCGTTGATACGGGGAAAGAATGGCTGGAAGAACGCAATGTGCCGGTGATTCCATTGAAATATACAATAGATGGACAGGAGTATACAGATATGTATGGCCTGTCAGACAAAGAATTTTTCCAGAAGCTGAGAGAGGGCAAGATGTCAGTGACCTCTCAGATCAATCCGGAGGAAGCAAAAGAGATGCTGGAGCCATATGTAAAAGAAGGAAAGGATGTGTTACATCTGGCATTTTCGTCAGCACTCAGTGGCACCTGTAACAGTATGAAGATTGCTGCGGAAGAATTGCAAGAAGAGTATCCGGAGGCGAAGGTTATAGTAGTAGATACGCTGTGTGCATGTATGGGAGAGGCGATGCTTCTATATTATGCATTAAAGCAGAAAGAAGCAGGAAAGACAATTGAAGAAGTGGCACAGTGGGCAGAAGAGAATAAACTGCATGTTTGTCATAATGTAACAGTGGATGATCTGTTCCATCTGCACAGAGGAGGGCGCGTATCCAAGACGGCAGCAGTGCTTGGAACTATGGTAAAAGTAAAACCGATCATTCATATGGATGATAATGGTGCGTTGCAGGTAATCGGTAAAGAGCGTGGCCGTAAGAAATCCCTGCATAAGATCGTTGACATGGCGGTGGAGCGTTCTGAGGGATGGGACAATGAGATCATTATGATCACCCACGGTGATTGCCTGGAAGATGCAGAGTATGTGGCGAAGCTGGTTCGTGAGAAAATGGGCATTGAGAATGTATTTATCCATAATATTGGAACGGTTATCGGCAGTCATACCGGTCCGGGTGTAGTAGCTACATTCTGCATGGGAAATAAACGATAAAAAAGTATTGACACAAGAGTAGAAGCGTGGTATATTAATTTTTGTGTGAAGAAAAGAAAGTAGAGTATCCGCTCTCACCATAGCACAATCGGGTGACTATTGGTTCAATATATTGCATAATATTAATCTTTTGTTTGAAAGGATTTTTATGTGGATAGATGAGTGGATAGTCAGTGACTGTTCACTCATTTTGTATTAACAGATAACAGATGCAGAGATGTATCAGACAATCTATCATGGAGGTGTACGACAATTAGCGATTTAATGATTAACGAGCAGATCAGGGACAGAGAGGTACGTGTAGTAAGCGCAGATGGAGAGCAGCTTGGAGTGATGTCTTCAAGAGATGCTATGAAGCTTGCAAGAGAGGCAGAGCTGGATTTGGTTAAGATTGCTCCTAAGGCACAGCCGCCGGTATGTAAGATTATCGACTACGGCAAGTACAAATACGAACAGAGCCGCAGAGAGAAAGAGGCCAAGAAGAAGCAGAAGACGGTGGAAGTTAAGGAAGTACGCATGTCACCGAACATCGATGCTAACGATCTGAATACAAAGGTAAATAATGCCAAGAAGTTCATTCTGAAAGGCAATAAGGTTAAGGTAACTTTGCGTTTCCGCGGAAGAGAGATGGCTCATGTTCAGCAGAGCAAGCACATTTTGGATGATTTTGCAGATATGCTGAAGGATGTTGCACAGGTTGAGAAGCCGGCCAAACTCGAAGGACGTAATATGAGCATGGTTTTAACCGTAAAACGTTAAAAATAAAAAATACATTAAGGAGGATTTTATCATGCCAAAAATTAAAACAAATAGAGCCGCTGCTAAGCGATTCAAAAAGACAGGTACAGGAAAATTAAAAAGAAATAAAGCTTACAAGAGCCATA
>ERZ773103.3458-NODE-3458-length-12880-cov-5.482729_pt1 | contig 12880 bp, 8 predicted proteins | sample MGYA00511118_ERZ773103 | MGnify/ENA primary metagenome ERZ773103 (study PRJEB29015, sample SAMEA2737821) | human gut metagenome | biome: human gut; feature: human-associated habitat; material: faeces | place: China | collected 2012 ... | reverse complement strand
GTTATGAATGGAGGGTTCTCCCCTCAATAATTCGGAAATTCTTCAGGCAGATACGCGCGCTCTTGGATATAAAGAAAATACCAATGCAAATAACATAAACGAAAACATGGTATGGAATTGATAGTCCATAAAAGCGACCATTTGTCCCACTTCCAATGAACCTGTATTAATTAAATTGCTCGATACAATAAACACACCCAGTACGGCAAAATTCAGTAAAAATACAAAACTGGGCTGAGATAAGGACATCAATTTAAAAATTTTCTTGGTCTCTTTCGTAAAATTTTTATTAGATTCATGAAAACGATTTATCTCATATTCTTCTTTTCTAAAAGCTCGAATCACACGGACACCCGTTAAATTTTCTCTGGATACTTGATTCAAACGATCCAAATACATTTGTTGTCTTTCAGAAATAGGTTTTACAAAAGCAGCCATAATTACAATTGCAACCAGCATAATCGGAATCGCAATTCCAACTACCATTGACAATGACGTACTGGTATATAGCGTCATGGAAATACTGGCAACAATCATCAGCGGTGTTAATAATGCTGTACGTAATACCAAATTGATAAACTGCTGTAATTGAAACACGTCGTTGGTAGTTCGGATAATCATAGATGAAATTCCAAATTTATCATATTCGGCATGAGAAAATGTTTGTGATTTTGAGAAAATGTCGTTGCGGATGTCCCTGGCTGCATTGGTAGAAATTTTTGAAGATGCATAAATCAACAGTACAGTTCCCGCACTGCCTATAAGAGCCAAAACTAGAATAATCAATCCCATCCACCAAACGTAGGCAATGTCTTGTTTTGCAATACCATCATCAATAATTTTAGATACCACTGTGGGTATGCCAAGTTCTACCAAAGCAAAACAAAACAATCCTATAATATTGAATGTCATGAGCAGCTTATTTTTCATAATGTACTTGAACATTAATTTCATCAAATTCCCCCCAATTATCCAATAAGAAAAACAGAGAGTTCTAACACTCTCTGTTGATGTGTTGTGTACAACACAGTGTAATTTGTAATGTGTTTAAACTATACCATAACAATCGATTTTCTTCAAGATATTATAAAAAAGAAATCAAAATATTCTTTTCCAAATTTCTTTACTTTATATTGATAACCGAAGTTATGTCAATATTTTATTTCATAGATTTAGGAACAAAAATGGTTGAAGGATGTTGGTATATAGGAGTGTACCAACATGGAAGAGAAAATTGTAACAATACTAAATGAAATGGCAGAGTATTTAACTGTGTCACAGATGAAAAAATTACAGGAAGTAATTCTAAGGACATTTTCAGAAAATGAACTAGAGAAACAACAGATATCGAATGAAGAATTTCTGAAAATGTTCTTGGATGCGAAAAGAGTAGAAGGATGTTCGGAACGTACTATTCAATATTATAAGGTAACTGCAGAACATATGCTTTCACAAACGGAAAAAGAAATCCGCAAGATAACGACAGATGAAATGAGGTCATATCTTGCGGATTATCAAAAAAGGAATAACTGCTCGAATGTTACAATTGATAATATACGACGGAATATATCGAGCTTTTTTACATGGTTGGAGGAGGAAGATTACATTTTAAAAAGTCCAATGAGAAGGATTCATAAGATTAAGACAAAAACAGTGGTAAAAAGTGTGATCACAGATGAAGGAATCGAACAATTAAGGGATCATTGTACACAGATTCGTGACCTTGCAATGATTGATCTGTTATATTCGACAGGTATACGTGTGGGTGAACTGGTAAATTTGAATATAGGAGATATTAATTTTGAAGAACGAGAATGTGTTGTATACGGAAAAGGAGATAAAGAAAGAAGAGTTTATTTTGATGCGAAAGCAAAAGTACATTTAATTGAATATATAGAAAGTAGGAAAGATAAGAACCCAGCATTATTCGTTACTTTAGATGCACCATATGATCGCTTAAAGATCAGTGGAGTAGAAATTCGTTTAAGACAATTAGGAAGAGAACTCGGATTAGAACGAATCCATCCGCATAAATTCCGAAGAACAATGGCAACGAGAGCGATTGACAAAGGAATGCCGATTGAACAAGTGCAGAAAATTCTTGGTCATTCACAGATTGATACAACGATGCAATATGCAATGGTAAATCAGAATAATGTAAAGGCATCTCATCAGAAATATATGGCGTAGTCAGATAAATTGAAGATTCATTCCTTAAAATTTGAATTTGAAATTTGCAAGGAATGGGATATGAAATATATAAAATTAAAAGATGTGTGTAAAATTAATATGGGACAATCACCTGATTCATCAAGTTATAATGAAAGTGGAGAAGGCATACCTTTTTTTCAGGGGAATGCTGATTTTGGTGACAGATATCCTGTGACAAGAATTTGGTGTAGTGAGCCTAAAAAAGTAGCACAAGAGAATGACATACTTATTTCTGTGAGGGCACCTATTGGAGCAATAAATTATTCAAAAGAAAAATGTTGTATAGGTCGAGGATTAGCAGCGTTAACTGTTGATAAAACTAAAATATCAGAAAAATTACTTTTTTGGGTTTTAAAAGCAAAAAAAGAAGAGTTGAATAGACAAGGAACGGGAAGCACATTCAAGGCAATCAGTAAAAAATCTTTGGAAGAACTTTTGATTCCACAAATTGATATAAAAGAGCAAGAGAAAGATGTAGAAATTCTTGAGAAAATTTATATGATAATTCAGAACAAACATAAAGAGTTAAAATTGTTAACAGATTTAATCAGCGCCCGATTTGTAGAGATGTTTGGTGATCCCATTAGAAATACTCAAAATAGACCAACAACAAAACTTATTAATGTTGTAAAAATGCAAAGAGGATTTGATTTGCCAGTTCAGGATAGGAATCAAGACGGAAATATTCCTGTATATGGCGCAAATGGTGTGTTAGATAGTCATAATACAGCGAGAATTCATGGAGGAGGCGTTATTACAGGAAGATCTGGAACTATTGGAAAAGTATTTTATACGGAAGGTGATTATTGGCCACTTAATACGTCACTTTTTTCTGTTGATAAACATGGAAATAATGTGATATATCTTGCGTATTTATTGCAAATGTTTGATTTAACAAGATTTGTTGAAGGAACTGGAGTGCCAACTTTAAATAGAAATATGTTTCATAACAGACAGATAATAGATGTTCCAATAAATGAACAAAACCAATTTGCAGCCTTCGTCCAACAAGTCAACAAATCGAAGTTTGTCATCCACAAATTTCTATATTGCTTCATCGATAATAAACAGAGTATAATAAAGCCAAGACTAAATACCAAAGAATCAGGAAAAATAAGGGGAGGGAAACCACATGCAGACGAATTTTGACTTTCTAGCACAGACAGATTGCTTCAAAGACTTTGCGATGCAGGCAGCAGAAGCGGAACGAAGCATCGCTATATCTCCGTCAACAGCAGCAATCTTGTCAAGACGAGCCTTAGAACTCGCAGTGCGATGGGTATATGTCCACGATGATGCCCTGACCATGCCATATCGTGATAATATTTCCAGCCTGATTCACGAATATTCTTTCCGCAAGCTGATTCAGCCTAAATTATTTGATATGCTAAAATATACGATTAAGCTTGGAAATGTCGCAGTACATACAAATACCAACGTAAAACACGATGCAGCGGTACTTTCGTTACGCTGTGTTTTCCAGTTCTGTAAATGGATTGATTACTGTTATGGTGAAAACTATATAAATCGCCATTATGATATGAGTCTGCTGCCAGATGCCGGAAAAGAGAAAAAAACACAGGAAGAATTAGAAAATCTTCAAAAAGAACTAAGCGGAAAAGACCAGAAATTAGAAGAAGCAATCAAGGAAAATAAGAAACTAAGAGCACAGATGACCAAACTTCGTGAGGAAAATGAAACTGGACGAAGTTATGAAGTGGACAAAGATACAGAAGCAGAGACAAGAAGAAAATACATTGATCTTGATTTGGCAGAAGCAGGTTGGACTGTAGGCAAGGACTGTCTGATTGAAGTACCGGTCACAGGAATGCCCAATAGTACAGGAAAAGGATATGCAGATTATGTTTTATATGGCAAGAATGGGAAACCACTGGCAGTTATTGAGGCAAAACGAAGCAGTGTAGACCCGATGAAAGGAAGTCATCAGGCAAAATTATATGCGGATTGTCTGGAAAATCAATATCAGCAAAGACCAATCATTTTTATAACAAATGGTTTTGAAATGCAGATCATTGACGATGCACAGGATGATCCACAGCGAGTTGTCTCAGGTATTTTCACAAAAGAAGATCTGCAGCGAATGGTGGATCAAAGAACAAGCAAAAAGCCTTTGATTCATTTAGAGATTCAAGATAAAATTACAAACCGGCCATATCAGAAAGAGGCCGTGACGGTATTATGTGAATCTATCATGAATCATCATAGAAAGCTGTTGCTAGTACAGGCAACAGGATCAGGAAAGACAAGGGTTAGTATCAGTCTGGTAGACGTACTTCGCAGACATAATTATGTAAAGAATATTTTATTCTTAGCAGATCGTAAAGCTTTAGTTTCTCAGGCAAAGAAGAGTTACAGTAATCTCCTTCCAGACTTGACAGTATGCAATTTACTTGAAAATAAAGAAGATCCAGAAAGCAGCAGAATGATATTTTCAACATATCCAACGATGCTAAATGCAATCGATGAAACAAAGAAAAAGGATGGAAAAAAATTATTTACACCAGCGCATTTTGATCTGATCATTGTAGATGAAAGTCATCGAAGTATTTATAAGAAATATCAGGAAATCTTTCACTATTTCGATGCGGTTTTACTTGGAATGACAGCAACACCGAAAGATGAGATTGATAAAAACACCTATACGATCTTTGATCTGGAGCGAGGGGTTCCAACGTATGCGTATGAGCTTGATGAAGCAGTAAAAGAAGGATATCTGGTTGACTATCGAACAAGAGAATATAAGACAAAGATCATGGAAGAAGGAATCCACTATGATCAGTTATCTGAAGAAGAAAAAGAAGCATTTGACGATGAATTCGATGATGATGAGAATGTAGAGAAAGATATTCCGAATACAGCTGTAAATCGATGGCTGTTTAATAAAGACACGATTGATCTTGTGTTAATCAATCTGATGAGAGAAGGATTAAAGGTAGAAGGTGGAGATAAATTGGGAAAGACAATTATTTTTGCAAGAAATAGTAAACATGCGAAGGCAATTGTCGAGCGTTTTCAGAAGCTTTTTCCAGAGAAAGGCAGTCATTTTATCAAACAGATTGATTACAGCATCAAAGAGTCCGAACATTTGATTGAACAATTCGAAGAAAAGGACAAGATGCCTCAGATTGCAGTATCTGTAGATATGCTGGACACAGGAATTGACGTTCCAGAGATTTTGAATCTTGTATTTTTTAAGAAAGTCAGAAGTTATGCAAAATTCTGTCAGATGATCGGAAGAGGAACAAGACTTTGTAAAGATTTACTAGGTCCTGGAATGGATAAAGAAAAATTCCTGATTTTTGATTATTGTAATAACTTCGAATATTTCAGAGTCAATCCACATGGAAAAGACAGTGGTTTTGTAGAAACATTGTCCGAGAAGATCTTTTTATGTAAAGCAAGGATTGCAAGAGAATTACAAGATACAGACTATCAAAAAGACGAAGATTTCAGAGAATATCGAAATACATTAGTGAAAGAATTAATACAAGCGATAAGTGATCTGAATAACGAAAGTTTCATTGTAAAACATCATTTGAAATATGTTCTTCGATATCGAGAACAGAAATCATGGGATATTCTTGAGACAGAAGCAATGGCTGACCTGAAGAAACATATCGCACCAATTATAGAGGCTGAGAAGGAAAATGAATTGGCACGAAGATTTGATTATCTGATGTATAGTATTGAACTTGCAATGTTGGAACGAAAGAATCTTTCGAAAAATATTGGAGCAGTTGTTGGTATTGCAGAGAAACTATCTTTAATGCAGGATTCTGTGCCACAGATCAAAGAGCAAAAATATATTTTGGATAAGGTACAGACAAATGAATTCTGGGAAAAAGCATTTATTCTGGAAATGGATGTAGTCAGGGAAGCACTTAGAGATCTGATTCAGTTTTTACCAAAAAAGACACAGAGAATCGTTTATACAGATTTTGCAGATCAAGTAATAGAATATCAGGAAAATACACCAATTGAGATGGGGAATCGATTAGAAAATTATCGCAAAAAGGTAGAATTCTATTTAAAAGAGCATCAAGATAACATGGCAGTGCGTAAATTACGAAATAACCAGCCGCTACAAAAAAGTGATATGCAGGAACTGGAGAAAATTCTTTGGCAGGAACTAGGATCAAAAGAAGATTATACAAAAGAATATGGGGATACACCAGTTGGAATTCTTGTAAGAAAAATCACAGGAATGGATCAACAGGCAGCAAATGAGGCATTTAATGAATTCTTAAATGAGGAGAAACTAAATGCTGATCAGATTCGTTTTGTGCGATTGATCGTTGATTATATCTCTGTAAATGGAATGATCGAAGACCGAAGAGTTATGATGGATGAGCCATTTCGAAGTGTCGGAAGTATTGGACAGATTTTTGAAAATGATATGGATATTGCAATGAAGATCATGGCAGTGATTGATCAGATCAAGCAGAATGCGGAAGTTACAGTATAAAGGAGGAATCAACGAAAATAGTATCAAAGCCTATGGTTTTGCATTTGAAGGAAAAAATGTCCTGATCTTAGATTAACATGATTATAACAAAGAAAGGTATAAAATAATGGAACAACAGCAGCCAGAAAAGAAACACAAACGAAGAGTCAGATATAAAGGGACTCATCCAAGAAGATTCGAAGAGAAATACAAAGAATTAAACCCAGAAAAATACGGAGATACGATTCAAAAAGTTATTAGTAAAGGAAGTACACCGGCAGGAATGCACATTTCCATCTGTGTAAAAGAAATTCTTGAATTTTTTGACATCCGGCCGGGACAAAAAGGATTGGATGCAACCTTAGGATATGGCGGACATACAAGAAAGATGTTAGAAAAGTTACAGGGCAAAGGTCATATCTACGCATTAGATGTAGATCCGATCGAATCTGTAAAGACAGAGAAACGTCTGCATGATGCAGGGTTTGGAGAAGATATCTTAACGATCAAGCATATTAATTTTGCTAATATTGATCAGGTAGCCGAAGAAGTTGGACCATTCGATTTCATTTTAGCCGACCTTGGCGTATCCTCCATGCAGATTGATAATCCGGAAAGAGGATTTTCTTATAAATTTGAAGGACCATTAGATTTAAGACTGAATCCAGAAAAAGGAATTTCAGCGGCAGAGCGTTTAGAAGATATCACGAAGGCTGAATTTGAAGGAATGCTCATTGAAAATGCAGATGAGCCGTATGCAAAACAGATTGCAAAAGAAACCGTTGCAACGATGAAACGGGGAAAGAAGATCAAGACAACAACGGATCTTAAAGATGTCATTGAAAGAGCATTAAATTTTTTGCCGGAAAAAGAGCGAAAAGAAGCAGTTAAAAAATCCTGCCAGAGAACATTTCAGGCTTTGCGTATTGATGTAAACAGCGAGTTTGAAGTATTAGAAGAATTATTGGAGAAACTTCCAGACGCATTGGCACCAGGTGGAAAGGTTGCGATCCTTACATTCCACTCTGGAGAAGATCGACTTGTAAAACATGCGTTTAAGTATGGGAAGAAAGTAGGAATCTACAGTGATGTAGCCAAAGATGTTATTCGTCCATCAAAAGAGGAATGTGCCCAGAACGGAAGAGCAAAATCAACAAAGATGCGCTGGGCGATCAAAGTGAAATAAAAATTAAAAGGAAGGGAAATATTAAAAAGAGGTATGCTTTTTAATATTTCCTTTTTTCAAAAACATGAAAGAAAATGGTTTAAAATGATTGACTTTGACTGAAACTGTGCTATAATGAAGAAAAAAAGGAAACGAATGATTGATTTTGACGTTTTTATTTTGGAAAAGGAGGATAACCTGTATGAGAATTACAGAGCTGTTGCAGGATGCAACAATTGACCTTGGTGTGAAGGTTAACAGCAAAGAAGAAGCAATTGATCATCTGGTTGATTTAATGGTCAAGGGCGGAAACATCACAGATCGCGAAGAATACAAGAAGGGCATTTTAGCAAGAGAAGCTAATGGAACAACTGGTATCGGAGGAGGGATTGCAATTCCTCATTCTAAGAACAAAGCAGTAACTAAGGCTGGTTTGGCTTCTATGACAGTACCAGACGGAGTCGATTATGAAGCAATGGATGGAGAACCATCTGATGTATTTTTTATGATCGCAGCACCAGCAGAAGGAAGCGACGTGCATTTAGAGGCATTGTCAAGATTATCTGTGATCTTAATGGATCCAGTATTTAAGGACAGTTTATTAAAGGCAACAAGCAAGGAAGAATATCTTGCATTGATCGACAAGAAAGAAACAGAAAAATTCCCAGAAGAGGCGGCGAAGGAAGAAGAGAAACCTGCTGTACAAGAAGAGAAAGCAGACGATGGAACGATCAGAGTTCTTGCAGTTACAGCATGCCCAACAGGAATCGCTCATACATTCATGGCAGCAGAATCTCTTGAGAATAAAGCAAAAGAGATGGGAATTACATTAAAAGCTGAGACAAATGGTTCAGGTGGAGCAAAGAATGTCTTAACAAAAGAAGAGATTGAAAATTGTGATGGAATCATCGTAGCAGCAGATAAGAACGTTGAGATGGCACGTTTTGATGGAAAACAGGTTCTTCAGACAAAAGTAGCGGACGGAATTAATAAACCAGAAGAACTGATCCAGACAATTTTAGATAAGAAAGCGCCAACATATCATCATTCAGGAGCAGCAGCACAAGAAGATAGTGCAGAAGGTGAAAGCGTTGGACGTCAGATTTATAAACATCTGATGAATGGTGTATCTCATATGCTGCCATTTGTAATCGGTGGAGGTATCTTGATCGCTCTTGCATTCTTAGTAGATAATCAGGCGATCAACCCAGCAAACTTCGGTAAGAATACACCACTTGCAGCTTTACTAAAGACAATCGGTGAACAGGCATTTGGATTTATGCTTCCAATCTTAGCTGGATTTATTGCAATGAGTATTGCAGACCGACCAGGATTAGCGATAGGTTTCGTTGGTGGAGCATTAGCAAATGGTGGTTATACATTTGCTAATATCATGGCATATGATTCTGCCAAAGCCGTTTCCTCTGGATTTATCGGAGCATTATTTGCAGGTTTTGTTGGTGGATATATCATGGTTTTATTAAGAAAACTGTTTGATAAATTACCAAGTGCATTAGAAGGGTTAAAACCAATTTTACTATTCCCAGTTTGTGGTATTTTAATTATGGGTGTTGTGATGATCGCAGTTAATCCGGTTGTTGGAGCGATCAATACAGGACTGAATAACTTCTTATCATCTATGAGTGGAACAAGTTCTATCCTTTTAGGAGCAGTTCTTGGTGGAATGATGTCCATTGATATGGGTGGTCCATTTAATAAAGCAGCTTACGTATTTGGTACTGCACAGTTAACAGTAGCCAATGCAGGACCAGAACAGTATGCGATCATGGCAGCTGTTATGGCTGGAGGAATGGTACCTCCACTTGCGATCGCACTTTGTACAACATTCTTTAAGAATCGTTTCACAGAGAGTGAAAGAAAATCTGGTGTTGTAAACTATATCATGGGATTATCATTCATCACAGAAGGTGCTATCCCATTTGCAGCAGGAGATCCAATCCATATCCTGCCTCCATGTATTGTAGGATCTGCAGTAGCAGGTGCGTTATCCATGGCATTTAAATGTGGACTTCCAGCACCACACGGTGGAATCTTTGTTATTGGAGTCATCACGAATCCAGTACAATACTTAATTTCTGTAGTAGTTGGTGCAGTTATTGGAATGGTCGTTATGTCATTTACAAAGAAACCATTAAATAAATAAGATTGTAAATAACCATTTACAATAAATTAATTCCTCATATTTTCATAAGCAATATTTATAATAAGTAAACAGAGATTGTGAAATTTTGCAATCTCTGTTTGCTATTTTGATAAAACAATGATATACTAGATAAGACTTTAGAAATCAAAGACAGTTCATTCGTACCATCCTGTCTATAAACAAAACTAGGACTGAGAAGAAGATTTTCAGGATACAGGTACGCATGCTTGTATCCTTTTTTTGATTGAAAATATATGTAGAAGGGAAAGAAGAAAATGTATCAGTTAACAACACATGCATCCTTTGATTCAGCTCATTTTTTATCGGGTTATGAAGGAAAATGCAGCAATATCCACGGTCACCGCTGGAAATTAGAAGTTACCGTACAAAGTGAAACATTAGAACAGACAGGGCAGATTCGAGGAATGGTTGTCGATTTTGGACAGTTAAAAGATGATATTAAAAAATTAGCAGATGAGTTTGATCATAGTCTGATCATAGAAGATGGAACATTAAAAGAGAAGACAGTAGAAGCATTGAAAGAGGAAAATTTCAAAATGATCTTCGTAGATTTTCGTCCAACTGCAGAGAGTTTTGCAAAATATTTTTATAATAGAGTGAAAGAAATCGGATATGATGTCAAGTTAGTGAAAGTTTATGAGACACCAAATAATATGGCAGCATATGGGGAGTAAATGAGATGGAAACATTTAAAGTAGTCGAAACCTTTGTAAGTATCAACGGAGAAGGAAAGAAAGCTGGTCGTCTTGCTATGTTTATCCGATTGAAAGGATGTAACTTAAACTGCTCTTACTGCGACACAACATGGGCCAATAAAAGAGATGCAAGATGTGAATTATTGACGGCACCGCAGATTGTAGAAAGGATCAAAGAAGCAGGAGTCGAACTTGTTACATTAACAGGTGGAGAGCCTCTTCTTGACGAAAATGTATCAGAATTGATCGGAAGTATCTTGATGATGCCAAAAGTTGAGATTGAGATTGAGACAAATGGAAGTGTACCAATCAGATATTATAAAGAAAGAGACAACAGACTGACAATGACAATGGATTACAAACTTCCATCCAGTAATATGGAAGAGAATATGTGCCTTGAAAATATGGAATATTTAAAACCATGGGATGTTGTTAAATTTGTTATTGGAAGCAGGGAGGATTTAAACAGGGCGAAAGAAATCATTGAACGATTCAGACTTTGTGAAAAAGCAATTGTATACTTCAGTCCTGTATTTGGTAAGATCGAACCAGAAGAAATCGTTGAATTTATGAAAGAAAACAAGCTTAACAAAGTCAGGTTCCAGATTCAGATCCATAAAGTTGTATGGGATCCTGACAAGACAGGCGTTTAGGAGGAAATACTATGGCAATTGATAAAGAAGCGATCAAGGAACATGTAAGAGGTATTCTTGTTGCACTTGGAGATGATCCAAACCGTGAAGGGTTAAAAGAAACACCAGATCGTGTAGCAAAAATGTATGAAGAAGTTTTTGAAGGAATGAATTACAGCAATCATGAGATCGCTCAGATGTTTTCAAAGACATTTGAAGATGATCTAAGTGTCAAAGATCATAAAGATATGGTGATCGTAAAAGATATTGATATTTTTAGTTATTGTGAGCATCATATGGCATTAATGTATGATATGAAAGTCTCTGTGGCATATTTGCCAAAAGATAAGGTATTAGGACTTAGTAAGATCGCAAGAATCTGTGATATGGTTGGAAAACGTTTACAGCTTCAGGAAAGGATCGGAAGTGATATCGCAGAGATCATCATGGAAGTTTCAGGGAGTGAAGATGTAGCTGTTTATATTGAAGGATGTCATAGCTGCATGAGTGCAAGAGGAATCAAAAAACAAAATGCCAAGACAGTGACAACAACACTTCGAGGAGCATTTGACACAGATTCTACATTAAAATGGCATTTCATGATGCAGGCAGGAAAATAAGAAAAGGAGAGAAGTAAAATGGCAAAACCAAACAAGGTCGTTGTTGTATTCAGCGGTGGACAAGACAGCACAACATGCCTTTTCTGGGCAAAGAAGAAATATGATGAAGTGATCGCGCTTTCATTTAACTATGGACAGAGACATTCAAAGGAACTCGAATGTGCAAAGAAAATCTGTAAAGAACACGGTGTAGAACATCATATTCTGGATATGGGATTGTTAAATCAGTTAGCACCAAACTCTCTTACCAGAGTAGATATGGAAGTAGATCATGAAGCACCAGAAGAAGGAACACCAAATTCATTTGTCGATGGAAGAAATATGTTATTCTTAACATTTGCAGCTGTTTTTGCAAAACAAAGAGATATTCATGTGTTAGTAACAGGTGTGTCCCAGAGTGATTTCAGCGGATACCCAGACTGCCGCCATGTCTTTATTTCATCTTTAGAAACAACCTTAACACTTGCCATGGATTATGAGTTTGAAGTGATCACACCACTGATGTGGATTGACAAGAAACAGACATGGGAGATGGCTGATAAATTAGGAGTCTTTGATATTGTAAGAAATGAAACTCTGACATGTTATAATGGAGTGATGGGTGATGGATGCGGAGAATGTCCAGCATGTAAGTTGAGAAGACATGGATTAGAGGAATATTTAAAAGTCCGAGGACATAAATAAAAATATACGAAAGAGAAAAGGATCTTGTGATGGGATGGTACAAGGTTCTTTTTTGTTGTTTATATACATCTGTTGAGGATATGGAGAAGATTCTGGAATGTATTTATTATGGAAGAGATGTAACATTCTAAATTTTAAATTGTAAGTTGGCCAACTGTAGATTTTGAATATATGATAAAAAATAAATAAGCAACCGAAAACGCAGCGGTGGAATTTTGCTCAC
>ERZ773103.3453-NODE-3453-length-12905-cov-3.339611_pt1 | contig 12905 bp, 12 predicted proteins | sample MGYA00511118_ERZ773103 | MGnify/ENA primary metagenome ERZ773103 (study PRJEB29015, sample SAMEA2737821) | human gut metagenome | biome: human gut; feature: human-associated habitat; material: faeces | place: China | collected 2012 ... | reverse complement strand
CGAGATCGCTGCCGACTTTTGATAGTTGTTCGGCGTTCATCGCGCCACCTCCCTTCGGGGATAACCATTATATCAAACAGCCTGTACCAAAAACCGGACTTACTCTTCCGTCTGTTCTTTCCGGTACTTTTTCGGCGTGTACTTCTTGTTCTTTTCTTTTGCAATCCAGTAGGCTCTGGTGAGAGCCTGCATCGCGCCGTCCAGCGCGTCTTCACTGAGACTGCCTCCTGCAAACATACCGGAAACCTCGCTCACCAGCTCGTCAATTTCCCGTGCTGCCTTTGCGCCGCCCTGTTCCTGTGCGGCAAGGACGAGCATTCCGCTGTTGCCGAGAAGATATTCCGGCGTTGTATTCAGAGCCTCAGCGATTTTCTTCACGACTTCATATTTTGTTGGCTTTCGACTGCCTAGCTCGTAATTTTGAATTGTCCTCGCAGTAACAGAGACTTTTTCTGCAAGAGCGGCTTGTGTCAGGTTGGCTTCCACTCTCTTTTCTCTTAACCTGTCTTTGAATCCCATAAGGCACCTCTTTCTAAAATTTTCTGCAAACACGAACAGAACTTTCGTTAATTCCATTGACGTGAACATCGTGTTCGTGCTATACTGTGCCTACACGAACATCTCGTTCGTGAGCATGATACCACACGAACAGAGCGTGTGTCAACATTCTTGGCGAAATTCGTGTCGGAAACAGGCAACTTTTTTAGGAACGGAGGACGCTTATGAACAATTTACAATGCAGAAAAGCCTACGTCAGAGTCAATCTGGATGTCGATGAAGAGGGAACAATCATCCCGATGCTGATCCGATGGAAGGACGGAAGGGTTTTTCAGATCGAACAGCTCAAGTACAAATGCCGCGCCAGCTCCAACAAGGTTGGGGGTGGCGGCATCCGCTACACGGTCATGATCAGAGGAAAGGAGTCGTTCCTCTTTCATGAAGGTAATAAGTGGTTTGTCGAAGCAAAGGAGGACAAGAACAAGGATGCATAAAAGTCGTGCCGAGAGTTTCCACTCGACACGACTTGGTACTTATTCTTTTTTGCTACCCCAACTATTGACGTAGAACCGCAAAATACCCGCTGTGCAAAATACACAGCGGGTATTTACGTTTTTCAGGAATCAATCAAAATTGAAATCCAGCTCTTCCCCATTCTTCACATAGGAAATCGCCTTTTCCAGACTGGTGAGATTCTTCTTATAGCAGTAGTACTCCGTCTCGCCGTCCAGACGCATGGCGTACTTACGATCCGTCATGGGGATCAGCTCCAGCGTATGGCTCTCGCCGCTGTTGAGGTTCACGGTGATGGTAGACGTTGCTTCCGCATCTGCGTACTGCTTCTTCTCCTCATCGGTCAGGTTATCCACTACCCGGAAATACAGGCACTTGATGTAGAGCCGACGAATGTTGGTCTCGCTGATCTCCTCGCCATCCAGTGTGCCCTGAACACCGTCGGCATCATTACCGTTGGCGTTCTTCTTGGTATAGTGGGTAACGTCTACGCTATAGGCATTGTCGTCAATGCGAATATCCAGATTCTTGAGGTCCTCAATGCTGTAGGTCCAGATGGAACGGAGCATAAACTGCACATAGCTGACACCTTCCCATGCAACTGCCGTGGAGGTGCAGGTGATCAGTGTATCGGTCCCCTCCAGCATGCAATAGGTATAGTCTGCATTGGGGCAGGTATTACCGATCAGCAGATGGACTTCATTGCCGGAGGTATCGGTCATTTCCAGCTTTGCGGGCTGGTCAAGACCGTACTCGGCATATTCGCTCTCGTCAATGTCCTTGATGATGCTGCCCAAGGACAATGTCTCAACCACATCCAGAATATTCTGCTGGATGGTAGTCGCATTACCGGACACCTGATAGGGCTCCAGCATCACATACTGGCTTCCCTCGGTATTGTACTCATTGGACTGGTCGCTGTCCAGCTGAATCTCGATCTCACTGCCATCCCGGTTGGTGAGCTTTACCCAATTGATATTGGTATAAATATCATCCTCGGTATAAGTGGGGAACAGCGTAATCGCACGGTACTCAATGGGCCGCCGTACCAGCAGGGAGTCCACATAGGAGCCAATGGTATATACATCGCCGGACTCGCTGGTCATGCAGTAATACGCTTCGTCTACCGGTGCCTGAGATCCAATGATCAGATCCACCTCCGAGCCGTCCTCATAATAGGTCTTAATGGTTGCGGTAGGATCATCAAGGCCGTAAACGCTCAGATCCTTCGCATCCTTTTCCACCACAGAACCGGCAGAAATGGAGGTCAGCGTATACATCATGGAGCGGAACATGGAGGTATCGTATTCAAATTTGCCGGGATCCGGAGACACCTCATAGTCGAAAGTGGTGCTGCCGTTTTCGTCGGTAGACTTACTGATCTTCACATCCAGCGCTTCGGATGCATAGGCATAGGAGGTATCCTCATTGACCTTCCGTTCTGTTGGCACTACGGTAAAGCCTGTCAGCGTGTCGTAATCACGGTTGATCACATAGACAGCTTCCTCCGCAGTGCTCTCTTCGCTGGAAGCCGCACTGACTTCCGTCTGGGCATCTGAGGAATTGGGCATATGCACCACTACCACAGACGCAATGACAAATACCACTAGGACAATGCCTGCAATAATAATGGTTTTCAGGCTTTTCATTACTTATGTCTCCTTCTGGCCCACACTGCAATGCCAGCTGCAAGGCATACGCCGGGAATGATAATGATCAGCAGATAGAACAGTACGCTCTTTGCGGAGCCGGGTACTGCCAGGGTGCTGGAGGTCAGATCCTTGGAGGCAATAGAGACGGCCTCGGTGTCATCGCTCATAAAGTTCAGCGCAGCCATCACATAGTCTTTGTTCAGGAATGCGGTGTTGTCCAGCGTACTGTCGCTGAGGAAACCGGCGTTCAGGAACAGGGCATAGGAATAGGTGCTGTCCAGATTGTGCATGGAGTTCTGATAAGCCAGCACGCCCACATTGAAGGGGCCGGTGGCATCATCACTGGTCTGCTCATAGCTGGTGGTCTCGGAAGAGAGATCCTTGGCATAGGAATTGTTGGAGGTAGACATCAGCACCTGCGTGCCTCTCCAGTTGTCCTGATCCCACAAGGTCGTAATGGGACGTGCACCGGGGATGATCACATAGCTCTTGCTGTCGAGGTTATCCGTCAGGCCCTCCACGGTATTGACATTGGGCATCAGATAGAAGTTGGTACCGGCAAAGCAGCGCTCGTTATCGTATACCATCTTATCCTCATAGGCAACGCCCCACTCCTCGAAATACTCTTCCAGATTGGTAAGGTTCGGCGTGTTAGAGGCAAAGGACACGATCATCTTGCCGCCATTGTTCATGAACTCTTCCAGTGCATCAATTTCCTCACTGGTAAAGTCGCCCTGCGGCTGAGAGATGATCAGCATGTCGATGTCATCGGGCACCTGTCCCTCCTGCATGAGGCTCAGGGTAGTCACATCATAGTTGGCAGAGGTCAAGAGCGTATCCAGCGTCTCATGCTCCTCGCTCTCCTGATGGCCGATGGTATAGGCAGCCTTGGGAACCTTATTGGCGATAACATAGAGGATTGCAGAGGTCAGCCGCTGCTCGGCACGAAGTCCGGTAAGGTACTTGGTATTGCTGCCGGAGCTGCTGGAGGAAGAAGAGTTGCTGCTCTGGTATTCCAGCAGATCGTAGGGGCTCATGGACTTATAGCGCTTAGCGCTCTCTACAATGATGTCCCCCGAGCTGAGGTCACCCAGCTGGTCATACTGCGAAAAAATTGCAGGATTGTTCACAGCGTTGATGTACTTAACGGTTACACTGCCGTGGCTCAGCTGCTCATAGCGCTGGAGCACCTTGGGCAGACGGCGCAGGTCGCTGTCGTTGGCATAGTCGGTCTCATCGCACAGTACCGTAATGGTAATGGGCTCCTCCAGGGTATCGAGAAGCTGAACGGTCTCATCAGAGATCTCATATTCAGACTCCTTGGTCATGTCGAGCTCCAGCACATAGCGGTCTGCGATGTAGTCTACAAAGTAGTTCACGGCGATCACTGCAGCGATCACCACAATGGTGGAAATCAGTGCCAAAACGCCGATCTTCATACGGCGCTGTTTGCCCAGCTGTGCGCTGGACCCGGCTGCGTCCACCGGCTTCACTTCTTGATTCTTCTTGTTGCTCATAGCGTTTGGGTCCTCCTTAGCTCCAGCGTTTTCTCTCCAGCATCCGCACGGTCAGGAACACAAAGGTACCGGCAACGCTGAGGTAGAAGAACAGGTCGGCGAATGAGAAGATGCCCTGAGCAAAGTCCTCATAGCGCCGGAACATGGAAAAGTAGTAAATGAGATTCTTCGCCCATGTGGCCTTCATGAAGCTGTAGGAATAGTCCATGAGGTACAGGCCCAGGAACACTGCAACCGTTGCCACACAGGCCACCAGCTGGTTCTGAGTCAGCGAGGAAATAAATACGCCGATGGAGATAAACGCCATGGCCGTGGCAAGAATCGCCACATAGTTGCCGATGACTGTAGCAGCCTCCAGCTGTCCCCAGGAGGAAATGACTACCACATAAACCAGCGTAATGAGGATGCCGATGGCAAAGACCACCAGCGCAGCAAAAAACTTGCCCAGCACGATGCCGGTCAGCCGCACAGGAGCCGTGAACAGCAGCTGATCCGTCTTCTGCTTATAGTCCTCGGCAAATGTACGCATGGTGAGGATGGGGATCAGGAACACGCACATGGTAACAATAAAGGAGAAGATCCCGTCCATACTGCTGGAACCGGAATACACGTTCATCAGATAAAAATAGATATTCAGTACCAGCACAAACGCCGCAAGGTAGACATAGCCCAGAGGCGATTTGAAGTAGGCACGGAGATCTCGCTTAAAAATAGCAGACATGACAGTTTAACCTCTTTTCGCGGAAGATTTTTTATCAGCGGTCAGCTGGATAAACACATCCTCCAGCGACAGATCCTGATTTTTCAGCAGCAGCACCGGGTAGCCCGCCTTGGACAGCGCTGCGAAAATGAGCTTGCGCACATCCAGATGTTCTGCGGATTCCACAAGATATTCAAAGGCACCGGGCTCCGCCTCAATGGTGGGCGTTACGACCTTTACGCCGTCCACAGACCGGAGCGCCTGAACGACCTTGTCCTTGGGACCTGCGATCCGGTATTCCAGCTTATGCTCACCGGTGAGCATGGCCGAAAGATGGGTAGGCGTGTCATCGGCCACCAGACGGCCATTGTTGATGACCAGTACCCGCTCACACACGGCGGAGACCTCCTGCAAAATATGGGTAGAAAGAATAATCGTGCGGTTTTTCCCCAGATCCTTGATAACGTTTCGGATCTCGATGATCTGCTTGGGGTCAAGGCCGACCGTGGGCTCATCGAGGATCAGTACATCGGGGTCACCCACCAGCGCCTGCGCCAAACCGCAACGCTGCTTATAGCCGCCCGAAAGGTTGTTGATGACACGGGAGCGCACATGGGTAATGCCGACCATCTCGCAGATCCGGTCGATATGTTCCTTCCGATCCTTTCCGGCGCTTTTCACGCCCTTGATATCGTAGATAAAGTTCAGATACTCGTCTACGGTCATGTCCAGATACAGCGGGGGATCCTGCGGCAGATAGCCAATATGCTTCTTTGCCTCCAGCGGATTCTCCAGAATGTCGATGCCCGCAACCTTCGCTGCGCCAGCCGTAGCCGAAAGATAGCCGGTGATCACATTCATCGTGGTGGACTTACCAGCGCCATTGGGCCCAAGGAAGCCAACGATCTCACCTTCATTGATGGTGAAGGAGATATCAGTAATGCCTCGCTTGTTGCCATAGGTTTTGGTCAATCCGGATACTTCAATCATCTCGGGTTCCCTCCTAAAATGCGTGCCGCCATGCGGCCAGGGTGACAGATACGGGGACTCTGATACGAAAAACCGCATCTGTTTTGGCTATTATATCACAATTTAATCGGTTCTCATAGTGTTATTTTCGCATATTTCATAACATATCCAACAAAATACCAGTGCAAAAATTGCTACTTTCGCCAGAACGGCAGTGCATTCGATACTGCGGAAAAGAAGTCAGGTTCTAAGGCGCCTTCTTGGCGCATATTCTTTTTTCAGGTATGAAGCAGGGCTTTCTCAGCTGCGGACGCCGCTCCCCTTCTGCTCCGCCGCAGGGCCCTTAGAAAGGAGGACATACTTTTGCAGGAAAACGGAACATTGATCTTTCGTGTTTTCACATCCATTGCCAATCTTCCGGTGGAAGGCGCCGCTGTACTGGTGCGCCTTCAGGATGCTCCGGGCACGCTGCTGGGCATTCGAGTTACAAACTCCTCCGGCGAGACGGACCCGATCGTCATATCAGCGCCAAAGGCCACTTTGAGCCAATCCCCGGAATCCGGTGTACAGCCATGGACCGGACTTCAGGCAATCATTGAGCACCCTGACTATGAGCGTGCTGTACTCACCGGCCTTCAGATTTTCCCGGGCATTGAGACCATCCAGACCATCCGCATGGTTCCGCTTCAACGTTTTGACGCAGACAATGCCGGACAGATCGGCCTGAATTTCACCCCGCAGCCAATTTGGGAAGGAGCGGAACCATGAGCGATACGCCCTACATCCCCGCATCCATCACCGTGCATCTTGGCCCACCGGGCTCTGATGCCGAAAACGTCACCGTCAGCTTTCCGGACTACATCAAAAATGTTGCTTCCAGTGAGATCTACCCCACTTGGGAGGAAGAGGCCATCCGGGCCAATATTCTGGCACAGATTTCCTTTGCGCTCAACAAGATCTATCTGGAATACTACCCCAGCCGCGGCTACAACTTTGACATCACAAGCTCCACCGCCTATGACCAGAAGTTTATCAAAGGGCGAGACATCTTTGAAAACGTCAGCGTGTTGGTAGACGAGCTGTTTCAAAGCTATGTAAGACGGCAGGGCACCATCGAGCCGCTTTCTACATCCTTTTGCAATGGCACCACCGTCACCTGCTCCGGCATGAGTCAGTGGGGCAGTCAACAGCTTGCCCAGCAGGGGTATTCCTATCTGGACATTCTCAAATACTACTACGGTGACAACATTGAGATCGTGGCGAACACGCCGGTGCAGGATCTCTCCCCCTCTTATCCCGGCACACCCCTTCGGCTGGGATCCTCCGGCGAAGGCGTCCTTGCCATTCAGGGCGCCTTGAACCGCATCTCCCGAAACTATCCCGCCATTCCAAAAATCTCGCCGGTAGACGGTCTCTTCGGCCCCAGTACAGAGGACGCTGTCCGAGTATTTCAGCAGATATTCAATTTGACCCCTGACGGCATTGTAGGCAGCGCCACATGGTATTCCATCGTTTCTATCTATGTGGCTGTAACACGCCTCGCTGAACTGGAATCCGAAGGGCAGCAATATACCACCGGCTCCTATAACATCCCCAATGTGCTGTCCCTGGGCAGCAGCGGCGAATATGTCTCCAAGCTGCAATACATGCTTTCTATTCTGGCACAGTTCATCCCGGAGATCTCTGCGCCAACCATCGACGGGATCTACGGAATCGGAACCCGGGACTCCGTGCTGGCCTACCAGCGCTTTGCAGGGCTTACCCCCAGCGGTCTGGTGGGCACTATCACATGGGACAGTATCGTAAATCGCTTTGACGGCATTCAGGACACCGTCCTTTCCAACGACACTTTGTTCTCCGGCACGCCGGGGGGCAGCGTGGAGACCATCGCAGACGTTCAGCGAAGCCTTCAGACCGTTGCCCCGGTATTCGCCCCCATGGTCTCCCCTCGGATCACCGGTATGTTGGATCGCAACACCACCCGGGCCATTGCCCGCCTGCAAACACAGCTGGGACTTCGAGCCAGCGGCCAGCCCACCCAGGAACTCCGCCGCTATCTCACCATACTGTCTCAGGGCCAGCAGGCCGCCGGAACCGTCCGGCACCGGCAATTCCCCGGTTATGCCATGTATATGGGCCTGTCTGACCCCGGGCTGAAAGGAGGAAGCAACTCATGACCGAAGATCCCACGCTGAGCGGCCCCATAGAAAGCCTGCAGCTGATGCTGCGTACCCTGTCCATGTTGGACGAGGAACTCCCCACGCTGGTGCCGGACGGTATTTATGGCAGCGCCACTGCAAACGCCGTATCCGCTTTTCAAAAGAAACACGATCTGCCAATCACCGGGATCGCAGACCGTGACACGCATCAGGCCATCGTGGATGCCTACGATCGTGCCGTGCCGTATCTTTCCATTGCAGAAGGACCGGTGGTGCTGTTTCCGGCGAAGCTGGTGATCTCCCCGGGGCAAAGTCACCCCCACGTCTATCTGATTCAGGCCATGATGACCGCACTGCATCAGATTTATCCGGAGATTCAGCCACTCTCCCCCACCGGAAGGGTGGACAGTCCCACAGAGTCAGGGCTGCGGATGATCCAGTCATTGAATCATTCCGATGTCAGCGGTGCATTGGATAAATCCACCTACAATGATGTCTCCCGGCTCTACCGCAGTACCTTTGATCGTTCTCTGCCGCCTGCAAATGGGTAGTATCAGCGGCACCGATCAACCTTGTTTTTGTATCATTACACAAAGGGTGTGCTGCAAAGCAATGATTTTGCAGCACACCCTCTAGTCTTACGCTTCATGTTTCTCTATGCAAGGACAAATGCACATAACAGCAAAACACCCTGAAACCATTGCAGTTTCAGGGCTTTTAATCTTTACCTTGGTGACCCGCCGGGGGATCGAACCCCGGACACCCTGCTTAAAAGGCAGGTGCTCTACCGACTGAGCTAGCGGATCATGGCAGGGATGGCGGGACTCGAACCCACGGTTCCAGAGTCAAAGTCTGGTGCCTTAACCGACTTGGCCACATCCCTAAATGCAAACCGGCAGCATCAAACACCGCAAGAATAAAGAAGTGGGGTGAGTAATCGGATTCGAACCGACGGTCTCCAGAGCCACAATCTGGCGCTTTAACCAGCTAAGCTATACCCACCATATACTTCTTTCTGCAACCAATAGAGGCTGCCTTGGTACGCCAAGAGGGACTCGAACCCCCGACCTACTGCTTAGAAGGCAGTTGCTCTATCCAGCTGAGCTATTGGCGCAGATCATGGAGCGGGTGATGGGAATCGAACCCACACAACCAGCTTGGAAGGCTGGGATTCTAGCCATTGAACTACACCCGCATAGGGCTGAAATGTCAGCCCTAAGATATTACCACGTGTACAGGATTTTGTCAAGCACATTTTTTCATGCTTTGGCAAAATTTTTGTCCGCATCCGGAAACCATAACAGCATCACCAGATGTTCAGCATCCACCCCTTGAGATAAAGAGCGGACTCTTCGCCAATGGCCGCAGGATGATCTCTTGACTGCATGACCTCCCGGATCAGCCGCACCTGTCTTCCGCTGTCCACCGCCGCTTCCCGGAGCATTTTCAGGAACAGGTCCCGGGTCATAAACTGGCTGCAGGAGCAGGTCAGCATAAAGCCGCCGGACTTTGTCAGCTGCATACAGCGGTAATTGAGCTCCTTATAGCCCTTATAGGCCGATTCCAGTACCCGGCGGGACTTTGCAAAGGCCGGAGGATCCAGAATCACCACATCGTACTGCTTCCCCTCATCGCACAGGCGCTTTGCCAGATCGAATACATTCTCACAAATGGTATTCACACAGCCAAGACCATTGAGGGCCGCATTGTTCCTTACCAGCTCCAGCGCCCGCTCCGAAACATCCACAGCGTCTACGGATTTTGCTCCATAGAGTCCCGCATGGACAGAAAATCCGCCGCTGCAGCAGCATAGATCCAGCACCGTTTTTCCTTTTACATAGTCCTTGAGAATGCCCCGATTTTCCTGCTGATCCAGAAAATGTCCGGTCTTCTGTCCATCGGGAATGCTTACCAGCATTCTGGCATCATGCTCCAAGATCTCACACTGCTGGGGCACCGCTCCGTAGAGGCAGCCTGTCTGCTGGGGCAGCCCTTCCTTTTCCCGCACCTGCAGGTCGTTCCGCTCATAGATCCCCTTCGGTGCAAAAATCTCCACAAGGATCTCCACTATATTCTGCTTCCACTGCTCCATCCCCAGCGAAACGATCTGAATAGAGAGATAATCTCCAAACTTGTCCACCGTCAGGCCCGGCAGTCCATCGGAATCTCCAAACACCACCCGGCAGGCATTGGTCAGGCCGATGGACTGCCGATATTCCCAAGCCCGCCGGATCCGCTTGTGAAAAAACCCATGGTCTATCGTCTCCTCGGGATCTCTGGTCAGCACCCGCACTACAATTTTGCTTTTGCTGTTAAAAAAGCCCTTGGCACAGAACCGGCGGCGGCTGTCCAGCACCGTTACCACATCGCCATCCCGGCAGGTATCTGTGCACCAATCAATTTCATTGTCATAGATCCAGAGAGAGCCGTTTTCGACATCCTTTTCCTCTCCCCGATTCAGGCAAACCTGTCCTTCCATTTATATCTCCTTATCGCAGAAGGCGCAGCAGCACTTTCCGCCTGTGGTTTTCGTCAGATTGGGCAGATACAGCTCCGACTGGGTGATGCACCTGGGGTTGTGACACAGCGGGCTCTTCCCGATCTCCTGCGGCTCCGGCTTCTGTCTCCCCTGTCCCTTTACCAGCGTCAGCAGCAGTGCCATCCGGGCAAACATACCGTATCTTGCCTGTTCAAAATAAACCGCTCTTGGATCCTCGTCCACATCCTGCTCGATCTCATCCACTCTTGGCAGCGGATGCATAATAAGAAGATCCTTTTTTGCCGTCCGAAGCTTTCCACGATTGAGAATGTAGACGCCCTTGAGCCGGTCATATTCCAGGGGATCGGTAAAGCGCTCCCGCTGGATCCGGGTCATATAGAGCACGTCCAGCTGGGGCATGGTCGCCTCCAAATTGGTAACCTCCACAAACCGCTGTCCGTTGGCCTTCATAAACTCGATCATATAGGCCGGAATGGCCAGATCACGGGGCGCAATCAGGTAGAACCGAATCCCCGGGAATTTTGCCATTGCCTTGATCAGAGAGTGAACCGTCCGGCCATTTTTGAGGTCGCCGCAGAGGCCGATGTTGAGATCCCGGATCTCCCCCCGCTTGGAGGCGATGGTGGTAAGATCCGCCAATGTCTGGGTGGGATGCATATGGCCGCCGTCCCCGGCATTGATCACGGGCACATCGGAATAAAGGCTTGCCGCCTTGGCTGCTCCCTCCTTGGGAGAACGCATCACGATCACATCCGCATAGCCGGATACCATTTTAACGGTATCCTTCAGCGTCTCTCCCTTGGAGGTCGAAGACGATTTGGGGTCTGCAAATCCGAACACGCTGCCGCCCAACCGCAGCATCGCCGTCTGGAAGCTGAAATTCGTTCGTGTAGAAGGCTCAAAAAAAAGACTGGCCATGACATCACCATGCAATGCATCCACAAAATCTTTGGGATGTGCAATGATCTGACTGGCCAGCCCGTACAGCTCGTTCCATTCCTCCAGCGAGAGGTCTTCAATATCGATCAAGTTTCTCAGTTTCAACGGGACGCCCTCCTGTTCCGATTTCCGCCGCCAATAGCAGCGGTTCAATGTTTTTCGGCTTATTCTATCACATTCCCCTCGGGAACTCAATAGTAATTTTACGGGACTTGATGATAATTCCGCCCCATGGTATACTGATTTCGGTGATGACAATGAACAATATTCCTGTATTTACCTGTCAGGGCGGTACCGCCACCCTGATCATGCGAGAGATTCCCATTTCCGGCCGCGCCTATATTCTCCTGCGCACCGTGCTCCCCGATCATCTGGGCGGCATGCTGTCGGAGTGTGAACATTTCTGTCGGATGTGCGGTGCAGAAACATGCTTTGTATCATGGGAGGGCTCCCTTGACTTTCTGCCCTATGCCTATGATATCTATCTGCTCCACGCCGACAAGGCGGCACTGCCCGAGGGAAAGTCCGTCACGCTGACCCCAATGACCCCGGAAAACGACAGCATTTATCAGCGAATCTATAACCGCTGCTTCCAGTCCGTCTCTCACGCCCTCAGCTACGATCGAGCCCAAATCGCCCGGATCTACCGTGAAAAACAGCGGGCCTTTCTGGCCCTTACGAAAGACGGCCATCCCTACGGCATTGGCGAGCTCCACGAAAACGAACTGGCTGCCGTGGCCGTGCTGCCCAAATACCGCGGCAGAGGGACCGATCTCACCCTTGCGCTTTTGAAGCGCTGTCCGGGAGATACGGTAACTGTCACCGTTGCCTCTGACAACGACCGTGCACTGGCGCTCTATGATAAGCTGGGCTTTCGAGTCTGTGCAACCGAATCCCGCTGGTATCAGCTTCCGCAAAAGACCTCATAACATGCAATCAGGCACTGGAAGATTTTCACCTTCCAGTGCCTTGGTTTTGATCCGATTATTCAGTTCGCAGGGCCTCTACCGGATCCTTTCGCGCCGCAGTCTTTGCCGGGATCAGTCCTGCAATCATCGTCAGCAGTACCGAAATCAGCACAAGGATCAGTCCGCCCATTGGCGGCAGCTTGGCTACATCACCAATTCCAGCCAGATGATCAATGATCATGTTAATCGGAATATTCAATAGCACTGTTACCACAATGCCAATCACGCCCGCTCCCAGACCGATAATCAGGGTCTCTGCGTTAAACACTCTGCTTACGTCCCGCTTGGAGGCGCCGATGGAGCGGAGAATGCCGATCTCCTTGGTGCGCTCCTGCACCGAGATCAACGTAATCACACCAATCATGATAGAGGACACCACCAGCGAAATCCCCACAAAGGCAATGAGCACATAGCTGACGATGTTCACGATATCCGTCACCGAGCTCATGAGCATTCCCACATAATCCGTATAGTGGATCACCTGGTCGTC
>ERZ773103.3447-NODE-3447-length-12925-cov-14.979487_pt1 | contig 12925 bp, 9 predicted proteins | sample MGYA00511118_ERZ773103 | MGnify/ENA primary metagenome ERZ773103 (study PRJEB29015, sample SAMEA2737821) | human gut metagenome | biome: human gut; feature: human-associated habitat; material: faeces | place: China | collected 2012 ... | reverse complement strand
CCACGCAGGTGTTGTTCAGGGTGTGGGCCAGATAGGTCTTGCCGTCCTTGCCCTTCACGCGGATGTGCAGGCGGCGTGCCTGTGCATCGCCCAGATTGGAGCAGGAGCAGACCTCGAAGTACTTCTGCTGGCGGGGGCTCCATGCTTCGATATCGCAGCTCTTCACCTTCAGGTCGGCCAGGTCGCCGGAGCAGCAGTTCAGCTGACGCACCGGGATCTCCATGTTGCGGAACAGCTCCACAGAGTTCTTCCACAGCTTCTCGTACCAGTCAGCGCTCTCGTCGGGGCGGCAGACCACGATCATTTCCTGCTTCTCGAACTGATGGATGCGGTAAATGCCGCGCTCCTCGATGCCGTGAGCGCCCTTTTCCTTGCGGAAGCAGGGGCTGTAGGAGGTCAGGGTCAGGGGCAGAGTGGCCTCGTCCAGAGTCTGGTCGATGAAGCGGCCGATCATGGTGTGCTCGCTGGTACCGATCAGGTACAGGTCCTCACCCTCGATCTTATACATCATGGCATCCATTTCCGGGAAGGACATGACGCCCTGCACCACGTTGCCGTGCATCATGAAAGGAGGGATCACATAGGTGAAGCCCTTATCGATCATAAAGTCGCGGGCATAGGCCAGCACAGCCTCGTGCAAGCGGGCGATGTTGCCCAGCAGATAGTAGAAACCGTTGCCGGCCACGCGGCCTGCAGCGTCCATATCGATGCCGTCGAAGCTCTCCATGATCTCGGTGTGGTACGGAATGGGGAAATCGGGGACCACAGGCTCACCAAAGCGCTGTGCTTCCACGTTGTAGGTATCATCCGGGCCGATGGGCACGCTGGGATCGATCATCTGCGGGATGGTGTACATGATCTCCTGAATGCGTGCGGACAGGGTCTCTTCTTCCTTTTCCAGCTCAGCCATCTTGTCGGCATCGGCCTTGACGGCGGCATTGTTGGCATCGATCTGAGCCTGCAGCTCAGCCTTCTGTGCCTCATCCGTGCACTTCTTCAGCTGACCGAACAGAGGGCCGTTGGCCTTGCTCAGCTTGTTGCGGGCAGCCTTGAGGGCTTCCACTTCCTTCAGGCATGCGCGGTACTTGGCATCCTTCTCGATGACCTCGTCCACCAGCGGGAGCTTTGCATCCTGAAACTTCTTCTTGATGTTTTCCTTGACAGCGTCCGGGTTTTCACGGACAAATTTGATATCAAGCATGATTGACTCTCCTTGCTCTATTTCGGTTCGCACAGAAGATCCCCTCCCCTGTGCCGTTCAAAGACGGTCGCCCGCCTTAGATCGCTTTATTTTTCGTTCTGGTACTGTCCCAGCAGGTTGGCAAAGGCGCGCAGCTGCTCGTCTGAATAGAAATGCACGGTCAGCCTGCCCTTGCCGTCGTGGTAGGCCACGTTCACCTCGCTGCCCAGCACCTGCTTGAGGCTTTCTTCCACCTCCACCGGCAGAGTGCCCCGCGGCTGGGGCTCTCTGGGCTCCTTTGCGGGCTTTGCCAGCTTTTTGCACAGCGCCTCGGCCTGACGCACATTCAACTGGTTGTCCGCAATGATCTGCGCCGCCTGCTCCTGCAGCTCCGGCGTGGGCAGGCTCAGGATCACCTTTGCGTGGCCGATATTGATAAAGCCGCTTTTCAGCAGTTCCAGCACGTTTTCCGGCAGGTTCAGCAGGCGCAGGCTGTTGGCCAGTGCGCTGCGGCTCTTGCCCAGCTTCTGTGCCGCCTGCTCCTGCGTCAGGCCGCAGCGGGTCATCAGCTCCCGGATGCCGGTTGCTTCTTCCACCGGGTCCAGATCCTCGCGCTGCAGATTTTCCACCAGAGCCAGCTCCATGGCCTGCTCGTCGCTGACTTCCTTAATGACCACCGGCACATCGTTCAGCCCTGCCATGCGGCAGGCACGCCAGCGGCGCTCACCCGCCACGATGCTGTAGCCGCCGCGCGGGCGCGGACGCACCGCGATGGGCTGCAGCAGACCATGCTCTGCAATGCTGGCCGCCAGCTCGCCCAGCGCCTGTTCGTCAAAGGTCTTGCGCGGCTGTTCCGGGTCCGGTTCGATCTCACGCAGGGGCAAGGTGTCTACCTTTGCACCGGACTCAAAAACCGGGGCGGCATCTTCAAACAGACTGTCCAGCCCGCGGCCAAGCCCTCCTTTTCCTCTTGCCATTCATGTTCCCCCTGAGGTTTAATCTTCCAGAGCATTTTTCGTCTGCTCTGCGACGGGTGCACTTTTTCTGCGGGCCTTTTTGGGCTCGTGCGGGCGGTTGTTCTTGACAAATTCGATTGCCAGATCCATGTACGCTTCGCTGCCCTTGCCCTTGGGTTCATAGAAATTGATGGGCTGGCCGTAGCTGGGTGCCTCCGAAATGCGGATGGAGCGCGGGATGGTGGTCTTGTACACCTTGGAGCCGAAATACTTCTGCACCTGCTCCACCACCTGCACGGTCAGGTTATACCGCAGCGAGAACATGGTGAACACCACGCCCTCGATATCCAGATACGGATTGTACTTTTTGCGAATGGTCTTTAAGGTGCTGATCAGCTCCGAAAGACCCTCCAGCGCGTAATACTCGCACTGCACCGGAATGAGAACGCTGTCGCAGGCACTCAGGCCGTTCAAGGTGAGCAGGTCCAGACTGGGCGGACAATCGATAAAGATGAAGTCATAGTCCTTCTGCACCTCGGCCAGCGCCTTACGCAGGCGGCTCTCACGAGCGGGCAGGTCGATCATTTCCAGACTGGCACCGGCCAGACGGGTGTTGGAGCCGATGACATCGGTGCGGTACTCGGTCTTACGGATGGCCTCGGATGCTCGTGCTTCACCGATCAGGATCTCGTAGGTTCCCTTTTCCACGCTGCGCTTCGGGATGCCGTAGCCGGTGGTGGTATTGCCCTGCGGATCAAGGTCTACGATGAGCACCCGCTTGCCCAGCGCCGCAACGCAGGACGACAGGTTGACGGCGGTGGTGGTTTTGCCAACGCCGCCCTTCTGGTTCGCAATTGCTACAATTTTTGCCACGCACAATTCTTCCTTCCGGGAAAATTTAATTGTTCCATGTGGAACATTCGCAGTCATGCCCGCCGGTTTCCCGTCCATACAGGCACCTTAACACCTAGTATAGCACATCCAAATCGGTTTTTGAACCATCTGAAGCGTTTTTCCGCTGGATTTTTAACTTTTAGAGGTGGGAAAATCAAAAAATGCACGGTTTCGGGAGACAAAACAAACGATTTTGAATGCGCGCCGGGAAGCTGGCTAGTCCTCTCAGTCAAGCCCTATCGGGCTTGCCAGCTCTCCCAAAGGGAGAGCCCTTGGCATAACGGCAAAGTTTCCGGGCAGACCATAACGCTTTCCGGTTTTGCCAGAGGCTCCCTCTTTGAGGGAACTGTCGCGCAGCGACTGAGGGGCTTCCAATCGGCGGAACACAAAAAATCCTTTAGCGAAGCGACTTGGATTTTTTGTATGGAGCCCAACAGCTTTGGGGTTACTAGGGGCGAGCAGCCCCTAGTTCGTGCCTCCCGCGCCTCGAAAGTAGCGGGTGCTTTTCTGGTTCTCTTTTGGCACGCAAAAGAGAACGTACCCGGCGGCAATGCTTTAGCAAAAGGCATGAAACTTTAAACACGCGACTACGCTCTGCACGGGAGTTTCCTGTTCCACATGGAACAATTTTACCGTTCGGCGGCGGTGGTTGGGATGCGCACCGTATATTCGATATACCCGTCCTTCTCCTCCCGGTGGGCAGTGGCGGGCACACCATTATCGGTCATCAGACGGATGGCATGGTCGATGGTGTTCACAAAAATACGCACATCCTTGACCATCGAGATGCGGTGCCTGCCTTTTGCGGGGGTGTTGAGCAGCTGTTCAATGTAGAGGTCAGTCTGGCGGGCGTTCATGCGGCGCTTGGCAATGTTGATCAATGCTTCACTGCGGCGGTTCTCCGGCAAACGCAGCACCGCCCGGGCATGGCGCTCCGTGAGGTTGTTGTCCAGCACGAACTGCCGCTGGTCGGCGTTCAACTGCAAAAGCCGCAGCTTGTTGGCAAGGGTGGGCTGCGCCATGCCCAGTCGCTTGGCGGCTTCGGCTTGGGTGCAGTCCCACAGCACCATCACATCCTTTAAGCCCTGCGCCTGCTCAAAGGGGTTCAGGTCGGCCCGCTGGATGTTTTCCAGCAGGCCCAGCGCGGCGGTGCGCTCATCGTCGTAATCACAGAGGATGGCCGGGATGGTGCTCATTTTTGCAAGGCGGCAGGCACGGAGCCGCCGCTCCCCGGCTACCAGCTCGTAGCCGCCATCCGACACTTTTCGCACCGAGATGGGCTGCAGCAGACCATTTTCTCGGATGCTCTGGGCCAGCGCAGCCAGCTCCTGCTCGCTGAACTCCCGCCGTGCCTGAAACGGTGACGGCCTGATCTGATCGATGGGCAGGAAATAAATCTTGCCCGCCTGCTTTTTGCGTTCAAACATGGATACACGGCTCCTTTCGCGTAGTGGATGGGTTTTGTTTTTCACATTTTCCCGGGAAAGCGTGGAAAACTCAGGCTTCAGGCACAGTGTATCACACAAATAAAAACCCTGCCAGAAGTTTCGTTCGGCAGGGTTTTACAAAATTCTATCGATATTTCGTTATTTCAACGGGCTTTTCGCAATTTTTCCGCCGTTTCTGGGGTAGGCTGTCGGAGTCTGCGAAATCTTTTTGCACAGGATCAGTGTACGGGTGTCGCCGCCCGGAAGGTACAGAGTGCGGGTTTCTTTGTACTCGCCGCCCAGCTTTTTGATGGCACCGCGCGCTGCGGCCAGTTCTTCCTCACCGGAAGATCCTTTCATGGCGAGGAAATTGCCGCCCACCTTTACCAGCGGCAGACAGTATTCGGCCAGCATGGGCAACGCAGCCACAGCCCGGGCCGAGGCCAGATCAAACTGTTCACGCCACGCCTTGCGGGCGGCTTCCTCGGCGCGCTCCTTTGCAAACTCCACGCCGGGCAAGCCCAGCTGGGCACAGGCGTACTTCAAAAACTCCACCCGCTTGCCGGTGGGCTCCATCAGGGTCAGCTCCAGTTCCGGCTTGTAGATTTTGGTCACGATGCCCGGGAAGCCTGCGCCTGCGCCCACATCCACCATGCGGCCCGCCACTTCCGGCTGGCTGGCAAACAGCAGGCTGTCGAGGAAGTGCTTATCCTCGATCCCCTCGGGGTCGGTGATAGCGGTCAGGTTGACCTTCTGGTTGTAGTCCACCAGAATTTCGGCAAAGGCATCCAGCTGGTCCAGCTGGGTGCCGGTGAGAGTGATGTTCCATGTGGAACATTTTGCTTCAAGGCGCGGTTTATCGATCATACGCAGGTTTTCCTTTCTGTTATTCGCCGGTCAAGTGAACGAAAATCGGCTCGTGGTGCACGGCAGGCAGGAAAGTTTCCAGCACATCTGCCGTTCGCAGCTTGAGCGAGGAGGTGTTGATGCAGGGGTGGCAGCCGAGGTACTCCCCTGCCTTTATGTCCTCATCCATCAGCAGCTGCACCTTATTTTCAGCATCATTGGCAAGGCCCATAATGGAGGAGGAGCCGGGCGTGCAGTCCAGATACTGCTCCATATCCTCGGGCGAGGCAAAGCTCAGGCGGGCAATGCCCAGCTGATGGGAAAGCTCTTTGGTTTTGAAGGGCTTGTCCCCGGGCATCATGAGCAGATAGAAGTTCGTCTTCTGCCGGTTGCACAGGAACAGGTTCTTGCACACGGTGGCATTCAGGCAGGCATCGATCACATGGCAGTCCTCCATGGTGTCGGCCTTCATCCAGCCGTGGTCGGTGCGCCAGAATTGGATGCCCAGCTTGTCCAGCAGGTCATAGGTACGGATCTCTTTTTCCAGCCGCCCGGTGCAGTCGGCAGGACGGCCCTCGTAAAGCTTCAGTTCTTCCATTGGTTGCAGCTTCTTTCTATGTTTAACGATTTCAAATGCCCTCCGCGTTGCTCTGGGCAAATTCATCGGAAAAATTATTTTTATATTTGGCAAACCAGGAAAATCTGCGGATTTTCCTGATTTGCTTTTTCACACGGAAGGTCGTAATGGTAAACGGCATCTACTGCCGCTGACTCCCTGCGGGAGCATTCACGCAGCAGAAAATGCACAAGCTTATCCGCACAGCGCGTCGCGCAAGCGACTCGAAATCGGCGGAACACAAAAAATCCTCTAGCGAAGCGACTTGGATTTTTTGTATGGAGCCCAACAGCTTTGGGGTTATTAGGGGCGAGCAGCCCTTAATTCGTGCCTCCCGCGCCTCGAAAGTAGCGGGTGCTTTTCTGGTTCTCTTTTGGCACGCAAAAGAGAACATCCCCGGCGGCGATGCATTTTGCAAAAGGCATGAAGCCCGCCCCACACGAATACTCTCTGTGCGGGAAGCAGGCTTACTTCCTCGCTGCCAGTGCAATGCTCAGCTGCGCCACATCGGAGGGCGATACGCCCGGGATGCGCCCCGCCTGACCGAGGTTCTTCGGCCGGATGCGGGCCAGCTTTTCGCGGGCTTCCAGTGTCAGACCGGCCAGATCCGCATATTCAAAGTCGTCCGGGATCAGGGTCTTTTCGTGCCGGGCCACGTCCCGGATCATCCGGTCCTGCCGGGCAATGTAGCCCGCGTACTTGATCTCGGTCTCCAGCCGTTCGGCCAGCATGGGGGTGATCTCCTCGCCCCAGCCGATGACACCGGCCAGGAGCGGATAGCTGATCTCCGGGCGGCGCAGCAGCTCTTCCGCAATGCCGCCCTCGGCAGCAGGGGCAAGACCTGCCGCTTCCATGGCGGTGCGCAGGTCGGCGGTGCGCAGATGTGTCTCATGCAGGCGGCGGCGCTCCGCTTCCAGAATGCTCTGGGTGTGCTGGTACTTGGCCCAGCGGTCATCCTGCACAAGACCGTATTCCCTGCCGATGGGGGTCAGCCGCTGGTCGGCGTTGTCCTGACGCAGGGTCAGGCGGTACTCGCTGCGGCTGGTCATCATGCGGTAGGGGTCCATGACACCCTTTGTGACCAGATCATCCACCAGTGTGCCCAGATAGCTGGTGTGGCGCAGCAGGATGAGCTGCTCTTTGCCCAGCGCATTGCGGGCGGCGTTCAGTCCGGCCAGCAGGCCCTGGGCGGCGGCTTCCTCGTAACCGGAGGTGCCGTTGAACTGGCCCGCGCCGTACAGGCCCCGCACCACCTTGCTTTCCAGCGTGGCTTCCAGACTGGTGGGGTCCACGCAGTCGTACTCGATGGCGTAGGCCGGGCGCATGATCTCGATGTTCTCAAACCCTTTGATACTGCGGTAGAAGGCATTCTGCACATCCTCCGGCAGGCTGCTGGAGGCACCCTGCAGATACATCTCTTCGGTGTTCTCTCCGCAGGGTTCCACAAAGATGGGGTGGCGGTCCTTGCCCGCAAAGCGCACCACCTTGTCCTCGATGGAGGGACAGTAGCGCGGGCCAACACCCTCGATCATGCCGCCGTAGAGCGGGCTGCGCTGGATGTTATCCAGAATGATCCTGTGGGTCTCGGGGTTGGTATAGGCGATCCAGCACTCCACCTTGTTGTGCATGGGTGCATCGGTCATAAAGCTGAAGGGCTGCAGCTCATTGTCCGGGTCGCCGGGCTGGCATTCCAGCTTGGAAAAATCGATGCTGCGGCGGTGCACCCGGGCAGGGGTGCCGGTCTTGAACCGGCGCAGCGGCAGACCGGCGGCCTTCAGGCTGTCGGTCAGGGCGTTAGCGGCGTGCATCCCGTCCGGGCCGGAGGCGTACCACGCATCGCCCACAAAAATTTTGCCGCCAAGGTTCGTGCCGGTGGCAATGACCACGCATTTGGCGCTGTATTCCCCGTTCAGCTGGGTCACAACGCCCTTCACACAGCCGTTCTCGGTCTCGATGCTCACAACCTCAGCCTGATGGATGGCAAGGCCGGGCGTGAGTTCCAATGCATGCTTCATATATTCATGGTAGCGCTTGCGGTCGGTCTGCACACGCAGGGCGTGCACCGCCGGGCCTTTGCCCTTGTTGAGCATCCGGCTCTGCAGATAGGTGGCATCTGCAGCAAGGCCCATCACGCCGCCAAGCGCATCCAATTCACGTACCAGCGTGCCTTTTGCCGTGCCGCCAATGCTGGGGTTGCAGGGCATGTTGCCAATGGCATCCAGACTCATAGTAAACACGGCCGTTCTCGCGCCCAGCGTTGCGGCGGCGTGAGCTGCCTCGATGCCAGCGTGGCCGGCACCGATGACGATAACGTCATAATCTCCTAAGTGGTTCATATACTTTCGGGTTTCCTCTAACAAATGATTTAAAATGCCCTCCGTTTCACTCTGGGCATGTTCAGCGGAAATATATTTTTTAAATTTGTAAATCCGAAAAGCCTGCGGGCTTTTCGAATTTACTTTTTCACGGGAAAGGGTCGTAACAGGAAACGGCATATTGCTGCTGTCAGCCTGCAGCTGTCGCGCAGCAGATAACGCATAAACTTGTCCGTATGGCTCGTCGCGCAAGCGACTACAAATCGGCGTAACACAAAAAATCCTCTAGCGGAGCGACTTGGATTTTTTGTATGGAGCCCATCTCCTTTGGGATTATTAAGGGCGAGTAGCCCTTAATTCGTGCCTCCCGCGCCTCGAAAGTAGCGGGTGCTTTTCTGGTTCTCTTTTGGCACGCAAAAGAGAACATCCCCGGCGGCGATGCATTTTGCAAAAGGCATCAAACTTTAAACACGCGACCACGCTTCGCGCGGGAAGCTCTTCGTCACTTTCCCACGCAGAAACGTTCAAACACCTGTTCGATCACAGCTTCCGAGGCGTTCTCACCGGTCAGGTCGCACAGGGCGGCCAGTGCGTCGTCCACACAGACGGAAACGGCATCCAGCCCAAAGCCGCCTGCGGCAGCATCCAGTGCACCGGCCACAGCGTCCCGTGCACGCAGTGCGGCGGAAAGCTGACGCTGGCCGGACAGACTGGCGGCATGGGGGTCGATCTGGCTGGTACCCAGCAGGCGGGCCACCGCAGCGGAGATCACCTTGCGGCTCTCCTCCTCCTGACAGCACACCGGCAGCACCATGGCAAAGCAGGGTGCTATCAACTCTGCGTCAAATTGTGTCGGTTTATCCTCTTTGTTGATAAGTGCAATGGCTGGACGGCCTGTGCAACGCTGTGCAAGCTCCAGATCTTCCCTTGTGGGCGGCTCAGAGCCATCGAACACAGCCAGGATCAGGCCTGCCTCCTCCAGCTTTTTCCAGCTACGGCGGATGCCCTCGGCTTCAATGGCATCTTCGGTCTCGCGCAGACCGGCGGTATCGAACAGATTCAGCTGGATATCCCCCAGCTGTACCGCCTGCTCCACCACGTCACGGGTGGTGCCAGCCACCGGCGTGACAATGGCCCTGTCGAACCCGGCCAGCAGGTTGAGCAGTGTGGATTTGCCCGCATTTGGTCTGCCCACAATGGCGCAGTCCACACCTTCGCGCAGGACGGTATCCGCCTGATAATTATGGATCAACTTGTCCAGCTCTGCCTTTACCCCACTCAGTACGCAGTGGAGATGGTCACCGTCCAGCTCCGGCACATCCTCTTCGGGAAAATCCACCCATGCGGCAAGGTGAGCCTGAATGGCGGTAAGCGCTTCCTTCTGGGCACTGATCTTCTTTGCCAGCGCACCGCCCAGCGCGGCATTGGCCAGCGCGGCACCCTGACGGCCATCCGCCGAGATCAGATCCATGACGGCTTCGGCCTGCGTCAGACCCAGCTTGCCGTTCAGGAACGCGCGGCGGGTGTACTCGCCGGGCGCGGCAGGCTGAGCACCGGCAGCAAGACAGGCTTCCACCAGACGGCGGGCCACGGCGCTGCCGCCATGGCAGGAAAGCTCCACCACGTCCTCGCCGGTATAGCTGTGGGGCGCGCGGAAAAACAGGGCCACCCCCTCATCAAAGGCTTCGTCCCCTTCCCGGAATGTGCCGTACATGGCGGTGTAGCCTTTGGCATCCTCCACCTTTTTTGCGGCGTTGGCCGGGCGGAACACCCGGGCTGCTATGGGATAGCTCTCCGCACCGGAGAGCCGCACGACGGCAATGCCGCCTGCGCCCGGCGCTGTTGCAATGGCTGCAATGGTCGTTTCCTGCATGGTTTTTTCTGGCTTCCTTTCCGCGCCCGGTCTGGCCGCTTGCTCCCATCTGCCCACAGCAGCGAGACCAATACAGTTTCATTGTACCACGAAATGCTGCGGAATGGTACTGTTTTTTCAACCAATTCCCGGGAAACGGTTGAAAATCCGCCCGTTTCTCACACAAAAAAGGGGCTTTCCGTCCCAACACGAAAAGCCCCTTTTTACAGGAAACTGTTTTTTAGAACTTGGCGATATCCGCCGTGGTGATGGCCTTGCCGGGCAGCGTGCGTGCATCGGCATTCTCATTCAGGGCCAGCTTGCCCTCGCGCAGCAGCTGCACAGCCTTCTGGTGATCGGCAGCCTTCCAGTTGTTGCCCACGATCTTCCAGTTGTTGTTCACGTGCGGCTCGATAGTGCCGCCCTTCACGGTGCGGATGTACTCGCCCAGCAGCTCGCGGATGCCGCCCACGTCGCCGCGCACATCGATCTCCAACAGCTTGGGCAGATCCTCACCGGGCAGGAAGATGTCCGCAGCCGTCAGCAGCTGGGTGGTGGCGCGGTAGTTGTTCACTGCCACCACAAAGGTGTCGGTGTCCTTCACGGCCTTGCCGTTCGGCCACTTGAGGTTCTTGATGCGGTGGCCCGGCTCCTTGGAGACGTCCAGCTCGTAGCTGACACCCTCAAAAGCATCGTACAGGTAGTAGCGCACCGAGGGGTCAAAGGCAATGGTCACTTCATCCGGCTTCCATGTCTTGAAGAAGGCAGCAGACCACTCCATGAAGCGGCGCAGCTGCTCGCCGGTCATCTGCAGCTTGTACAGGGTGTTCTGGTAGGTGTAGATGCTGGCCATATCGCACTTGCGGATGGTGCCTGCGCGCATCTGGGAGGTCATGGAGGTCAGGGCGGTAGCAGAGACCTGCGCACCGGTGTAGTACATCTGCACTTCGTTGATGAAGTCCAGCAGCGCGGTATCCTGCACCATGGCCTGCGGCAGGCAGTCGATCTCGTTTTCGGGGGCCAGATCGCCGCCCTTCAGCTCGCCAATGGGGGTAACAGCGTCTTCCTTGGCGCGGGTGTCGTAGGAGGCCAGCAAAGCGGTCAGCTCCGGATCGGGCTCGTACTCCTTGATCTGCAGGTTTTCAGAGGTGCGGTTCACGACCTTCCACTTACCGTCCAGCTGGCGCTCCAGATAGACGTGGATCTCAGACAGGGTGGCACCGGCGTTCTTGTTCTCCACAACCAGCACGTTGTTGATCATCATGTTGGGGATGCTCCTGTGGCCGTGGCCGCCCACGATCACATCAAACTCCGGGCAGGCATTTGCCAGATCGGTGACGCCGGAGCCATAGACACCGTACTCGTTCTCGGTATCCATGTGCATGACGCCGATCAGAACATCCACCTGATCCTTGATCTTATCAATGATCTTGCGGCTCTCGTCCACAGGGTTGGTGACCTTCCAGCCCTCCAGATTCTTGGCATCCCAGCGGATGATGTTGGGCGTGACCATGCCGATGACACCGATCTTGACGGTGCCCTTTTTGATGATGGTGTAGCCATCGGCCAGCGGGGTGCCGTCCGGTGCGTAAACATTGCCGGTAAGCACCTTGGCCTTTTGCTGTCCCATGACCTTTTTCAGCACATCCATGCCGTAGTTGTACTCATGGTTGCCGGTGGTCCAGATATCATAGCCGATGGCATTCATGGCAGCGATCATGGGATGCAGGTCATCGTTCAGGAACAGCTCTGCGGAGTTGGCCTGAATGGTATCGCCTGCATCCACCACCAGCGTGTTCCGGGTGCGGCACTGCTTGATGGCCGTCGCCTGCTGGGCCACACTGCCGGAAGCATCTGCCTTGTTGGCGGCGTAGTCCCATGGATCGAATTTGCCGTGGGTATCGCTGGTGGCAAGGATCTGCAGATCCATGCTCCACAGGGACTTGATGTCACAGGCGGCTGCAGAGGGTGCCATGCAGCTGGCGGCTGCGATGGTTGCGGATGCCCCTGCACCACGCAGGAAGCTGCGGCGGGAGATCTTGTTCTGAGCCATAGTTGAATACCTCTCTTTTCATCATTCTGTCTGTTCTTCACGAACAGAACGCTCTTGACTACAGTATAAATCCTTGACCAATTGTTTTACAATTGCCATTTAAGAGAAAGATTTCGGCAAAAAACAGGCAGTTTCTCCAAATTTTGAGAAGAATGACTTTTTATGCTCAGTATACCGCAACAGCTGCCCGACCCGAAACCACCTTAGTGTCAGTTTTTGGTAAAATCCTTTTTGCGTGAAAAAAGGTCTCCGGAAAATCCGCAGATTTTCCGGAGACCCTGATTTCAAAAGTAATTCCGTATTACAGCTCGATTTTGCCAAAGCTGAAATCGGCAAAATCATCCACGCGCTCGGTGCGCTTGGGTGCTACCGGTGCTGCATTCTCGGCATCACGGGGTGCATAGGTGCGCTCCGGCACGCCGGAAGGCCGCGGGCCGCGGGGTGCACCATTGCGGCTGCCACGGTAGCCGCCGCGGTTTCCATTGTGGTCGCCATGCTCAGAACGGTTCCCGCCGCGATAGCCGCCATTGCGGCTGCCGCCGGGACGACGGCCATTGCCGCGTCCGCCGCGGGGACGGCGTTCGCCATAGGTGTTCTCGGTCTGTGCATCGGGTGCGGTGGAGTAGATGACCACACGGCGGTCACGGCCTTCGCCCTTGCTCTCGCTGCGCACGCCCTCCATCTTGCTGATGGCAGAGTGGATGATACGGCGCTCGTAGGGGTTCATGGGTTCCATGGCAAAGCTGCGGCCGGTCTTGCGCACCTTGGCACCAATGCGCTGTGCCA
>ERZ773103.3445-NODE-3445-length-12937-cov-3.985251_pt1 | contig 12937 bp, 13 predicted proteins | sample MGYA00511118_ERZ773103 | MGnify/ENA primary metagenome ERZ773103 (study PRJEB29015, sample SAMEA2737821) | human gut metagenome | biome: human gut; feature: human-associated habitat; material: faeces | place: China | collected 2012 ... | reverse complement strand
GAATCCCGTTAGCGATCATACTCAGTGCGACTTCCCTGGGACTGCATGGAATCTGGTGGGCACTTACGATAACATCGATTGTAAAAGGCATTGTATTTGTATGTACATTTTACTGGATTACGAGAAGAAAAGCAGTTTTGTAAATGTTCTCTTGAAAAATCCTTTCTCAGTACTAAACTAGGAAATTGCACTGAGGAGGGATTTATTTCCGAAGGTGTCACTTGGAACCTGGACTTATATATTTCAGGGACTTTTGGTATTATCATTGATGATCATGCGGAAAAGATTTGTTCCACCGTATTTGTTCAGTTTTGTGGTTGGATTTGCTTTTAGTGAAATGTTGGATGTACATAAGTTGTGGATTGATACACTTCCGACGACAATCCTGGAGCGAGTTGCTTATTTTGTGCTGAGTTATATTTTGCTTTGTATAGGAATTGCTTTGTCAAACAGGTGTGGACTGCCGATTATTCCGACGGACTTGTTCCCGAGAGAGCTGGCTGATATAACCAGTATCCACTATTCAAAAATCAAGGTGTCTTTCGATGTCATCTGCCTGACGATCACAGCACTTATGACGGGCAGTATCCTGGGACATCTGGATGGATTAGGAATCGGAACAATCCTGGCAGCATTTACCATGGGAAAGGTTATAGGTTTCATCGGTGACTGGATGGATCAGCATGTAAGATGTGTGTCTTTTATGTCAAAATAGAATAATGAACCCTTGACAAAATAGTAATTGTTGTATATATTATAAATATAGTAACAATTACTATTATTAATTTAAAGAGAAAGTTCAAGGAGATGCATATAGATGAATAAAAAGGCATTATATAACTTATCCTATGGAGTGTTCATGTTGTCGACGAAGGCGGGCGAGAAGGTGAACGGCTGCATCACGAATACCTGTATGCAGGTGGCAAGCAACCCGGTCAGAATTGCGATTTCGGTATTGAATACGAATTATACCTGTGACCTGATTAAGGAGAGCGGCATTTTCGCCCTGAGTTTATTGGATGAGGAATGTTCTTATGAGACGATACAGCATTTTGGTTTCCAGTCGGGAAGAGATGTCGATAAGATGGAAGGAATCCCGTTGCCGGTTGATTGCAATGGAGTACCATATATGGGGTGGCATGCCTGTTCTGTGATCAGTGGTAAGGTGGTATCACAGCAGGATCTGGGTACGCATACGTTATTTATTGCAGAAGTTGTGGATGCCTTAGTACTGAATGAACATGCACCTCTTACTTATGCGGATTATCAGAACCGTGTAAAGCCGAAGAAAGAAGAGATTAAGCAGGATAAGAAGATCATCGGCTGGCGCTGCAAGATCTGTAAGTATGTATACGAGGGCAGTGAACTGCCGGCAGATTTTATTTGCCCACTTTGTGGTCATGAAATAGATGACTTTGAACCGATTTACGAGTAAAATAGAACTATAAATAATGAAATGAAAAGGAGAGAAATATTATGGCAAACAAATACGCAGGAACACAGACAGAGAAGAACTTATTAGAGGCTTTTTCAGGAGAGTCACAGGCAAGAAATAAGTATACTTATTTCGCATCAAAGGCTAAAAAGGACGGATTCGAGCAGATTTCTTCATTATTCTTAAAGACAGCAGATAATGAGAAAGAGCATGCTAAAATGTGGTTCAAAGAGTTAGAGGGAATCGGAAGTACCGCTGAGAATCTGGCTGCTGCAGCAGAAGGCGAGAACTATGAATGGACAGATATGTATGAGGGATTTGCTAAGACTGCAGAAGAAGAAGGATTCCCGGAGTTAGCTGCTAAGTTCCGTATGGTAGGCGAGATCGAGAAGAAGCATGAGGAGCGTTATCGTGCATTACTTCACAACGTTGAAGCTCAGGAAGTATTTGCTAAGAGCGAAGTAAAAGTATGGGAATGCCGTAACTGTGGACATATCGTAGTTGGCGAGAAAGCACCGGAAGTATGTCCTGTATGTGCACATCCACAGGCTTACTTTGAAGTTCACGCTGAGAATTATTAATACGATTATTAAAACCGAATATAAAAAACACGCTGTTTCGAAAGAGACAGCGTGTTTTTTGTTTAGCGACGGGCCAAAGCTCGTATTGCGTAAAAATAATGAACACTTACGAAATGTTAGCTTCTCATAGCTCCGTCTACGGATAAGATCTCACCTGTTACATAGCTTGCCATATCGCTGGCTAAGAACAGGAATGCATTTGCGATATCTTCTGCTTCTCCGATACGGCGAAGAGGGATTCGGTTGATCATTGGTTCGATCACCTGTTTCGGAAGTGCTGCTACCATATCTGTCTTTGTGATTCCAGGTGCAACTGCGTTGACACGGATATTGCTTGGACCAAGTTCTCTTGCAAGAGACCATGTCAGTCCGTTTACGGCATATTTGCTGGCCGGATAAGCAACACCGCTAGGCTGTCCGCTGATGCTGACCATAGAACTTGTATTTAAGATACATCCGCCACCTTGTTCTTTCATAATCTTAACTGCCGGCATAATTCCGTTCATGACTGCATTAACATTCAACTGCATAACTTTACTAAACTGTTCAGAAGTATAAGAGTCGATTGGTGTAGCATCTGAGACGCCTGCATTATTTACAAGGATATCGATTCTTCCGTATTTTTCTTTTACAGCTTCCATTTCTTTTGCAACGGCATCGGCATCCCCAAGATTCGGCCATGCACCGGAAACTTCCCATTCTGCATTCTCTTCTTTTAAAGAAGCAAGTGCTTTTGTGACGGTCTCTTCTCTGGAACCAAATAAAACGACTTTTGCCCCATTTTCCAGATACTTCTTAACGATTGCGTAACCAATACCACGAGTTCCTCCGGTTACGACTGCTACTTTGTTTTTTAACATATCATTTCCTCCTCGTATGACATAAACTTTATGATAATTCTATCTCTGTCATATATGAAATACAAGCTTTTTCTTATAGCGGAAATCTGTTAAAATAGAAGTATCTTTGTTTCGAAAGAGTTCGATAAATTTTTGATAAATTAATGGGAGGAACATTTTATAGATGATAATGAATTTGATTGAAGCGATATATAATTTTTTGTGGGGAGATCTGTGGACAATTCCACTTCCTGGCGGAAGTAGTGTGGGAATCTCACTTCTTATTATTTTCCTGATCCCGGCGGGAATTTACTTTACGATAAGAACCAGGGTGTTGCCAATCCGGTTATTTCCGGAGATGGTGCGGGCATTGATGGAGAAGAAAGGGGAGGAGAATAGTCTGTCTACGTTTCAGACGCTGATCGTTTCTACGGCTACCAGGGTAGGTATGGGAAATCTGGTTGGTGTTGTGGCGGCGGTTTCCGCCGGCGGTGCAGGTGCTGTGTTTTGGATGTGGGTAACTGCACTTCTGGGTTCTTCTACTGCATTCGTTGAAGCAACTTTAGCACAGATACATAAGGAAAAGGATCCGCTATACGGAGGATTCCGGGGTGGTCCTGCATATTATATCCATAATTATATGGAAGCGCGTGCCGGAAAAAAGAAAAATCATGTTCTGATAGCAGTTTTATTTGCGATTTCCGGTTTGATCTGTTGGTGTGGAATCAGTCAGGTAATCAGTAATTCTGTAGCTTCTTCTTTTGAAAATGCATTTGGTATTCCGCCGTTTTACACGACAGTCGTTCTTGTTATTTTGGCAGCAGTGATCGTGCTTCGAAAGAATGCAACGGTGAAAGTCCTGGATTTTATGGTTCCGGTCATGGCAGTTCTTTATTTTGGGATTACGATATTTATCATAGTGACCCATCTGGGAAGCATGCCGATGGTATTTTCGCGTATTTTTAAAGAGGCGTTTGGAATCCGTCAGGTGGCAGCTGGAGGATTTGGTGCGGTGATCATGAATGGTATTAAACGAGGTCTTTTCTCCAATGAAGCAGGATCCGGATCGGCACCATGTGCAGCCGCAGCGGCTGAGTGTGATCTCCCGGTAAAAGCCGGCCTGGTACAGGCACTGGGAGTATTTATCGATACAATCGTAATCTGTACATGTACGGCGATGATCATGCTGCTTGTACCGGAAGATTTATTAGTGGGAAAATCAGGAATGGAACTTCTGCAGACTGCGATGAATTATCATTTGGGCAGATTTGGTGTGATCTTTATTGCTGTTACATTATTTTTATTTAGTTTTTCTACCTTTTTGGGAATCCTGTTTTATGCGAGAAGTAATGTGGCGTATCTTTTTGGAGATAAATGGGTATGGCAGACTGCATATAAGATTCTGGCGCTTGTGATGTTGTTCGTTGGTGGAATCGCGGCATATACATTTGTATGGGATCTTGGAGATGTAGGAATTGGACTAATGACATTATTTAATATCGTAAGTTTGTATCTGATGGGTGATCAGGCACTCGTTGCATTAAAAGAATACGAAAAGAACAAATAATATTTAAAGGGAGGGGTTTTTGATGTTTCACAAGATAGATATGGAGACATGGTCGAGAAGAGAACATTATCAGTATTATCAGGAAAAAGTAAAGACCTGCTATCAGGTAAATGTGGACCTGGATGTTACAAAGATTTTAAAGAGATGTAAGAAAAAAGAATTAAAATTTTATCCGGTTATGATCTATGCAATCATGCAGGGGATTAATCAGAATCAGGAATTTCGCATGGCGTTAGATGCGGATGGAAATCTGGGATATTATGATATCTGTCATCCGTCTTATACGATATTCCATGAAGATGACAAGACATTTTCAGATATCTGGACAGCATATGACGAGGATTTCAAGAGATTTTATCCTTCGGCAGTGTCTGATATGAAACATTGTAAAAAGGTAAAGGGAATCAAGGCAAAAGAAGGAAAACCAGCTGCATTTACACCGATTTCCTGTGCACCATGGCTACACTATACAAGCATCAGTCATGATACGCCTGGTCCGAATCATATGTATTTCCCGATCATTACATTTGGAAAATATGAAGAGCAGAACGGGAAGATATTGTTGCCATTTTCGGTTTATGTAAATCATTCGGTTGCGGATGGATATCATACTGCCAAGCTGGTCAATGATATTCAGGCAATCTGCAATGATTGTAAGCATTGGATAAAATTATAAAAATTAAGCATATGCATGCTTTACGATGTCGTATTTTTCAATCTTATTGCGAAGTTTTAGCATACGTGCATCAAGTTTGGCGATGTCCTCGGCAGCCTGCTGTAATTCTGCGGCAATCTTGTCGCTGTCGTCGACATCTCTTTTGTAGAATAACTGGTAATCCAAGATAGACCAGTAATCCATTGCGGTTGTTCGAAACTGTATCTCAACTCTTTCTTTTTGGAACGTTTCTCCAAAATAAATTGGAATATCAATAATCATATGAAGACTTTTATAACCATTTTTCTTTGGAGTCTTTATGTAGTCTTTTTCTTTGATAACTTCAATATCCCCCTGTGCCTTTAAACGGTCGGCAACTTCATATACCTCGTCTTCAAATGGGCATACGACACGTACACCTACCAGATCATTCAAATTCTTCTGGGCGGTCTTGAAGTCTGTCTTTAAGCCTTTACGGATTAATTTGCCGTAGATACTCTCCGGGGATTTGATACGGCTGCTCAACTGGTTTACAACAGTACGTCCCTTTTCTTTGGAAAGTTCAGCGTTGATCATCTGAAGCTTTGCAAGGAGAATGTCAATCGCACACTGACTCTTTAGCTGATAGCCGGAATCATTCACAGCTTCGGCGATGCGGTCAATTTTCTTCTGAACCTTTTCCGGGCGTTTTTTCTTATCCTGAGAATTTTTAGTATTTGAATTTTTCTTTGTCATTCAGTCACCTCCTCTTAATTAAACATGTCATTCCATTAAATATTATACTTCTATTATAGAAAAGTTGTCATCAAATTTATGTTAATTTTTTGTAAGTGATATTTCGTAATAAAATCTATGTCAAAGAATTAACTTGTAATATAGCACCGGTTCCCATATAATGAATATAGGTCGCGTGAACAAAAACAAGCGTACGAAAAGAAAAGGGGGAAATATAGTGGGAACGGTTGATTTTTTGAAGGCAACTTCTATTGTATCTGATATAAAAATAGAAGATCAGTCTAATACATTAACACGCAAAAATGAGTCCGAAAAATCTGAAGATTCTGTAGTGAAGATAAAGACTTGCTGTCGTGCCTGCATTGCTGCCTGTGGTGTGATCGCTACGGTGAAGAATGGCAGAGTGATCAAGGTAGAAGGCAATCCGGAAGATCCGATGACGAAGGGACGTCTGTGTGCCAAAGGTTTATCGGGGATCCATGCACTTTATAATCCGAACCGCAACAAGTATCCACTGATACGAGTAGGGGAACGTGGAGAGAATAAGTGGAAGAGGATTACCTGGGATGAGGCGATTGATAAGATTGCGCATGAGTTGGAAGATATGAAGAAGAAATACGGAGCAGAGAGTCTTGTCTGTTCTACTGGTGGCGGTGGAAACCCAGAGTTCTGGAGCGTATCCCGTTTCTGTAATATTTTCGGAACACCGAACTGGTTTGAACCCGGATGTGCACAGTGCTATCTGCCGCGTATGCTGGCTTATGACATGATGTATGGAGGATCAGATCCAAGTATTGCAGATTCCAATTCGAAAGAGATTTATTTCAATGAGAACCCGACGATGAAATCTATCGTTTTATGGGGAACAGATCCATCTTATTCCTGTCCTGCCTGTGGCGGAGGCGCGCTGGTAGAACTGAGAGCCAAAGGGGTAAAGACGGTGGTGATCGATCCGAGGCTTACGCCGGATGCCGCGAAGGCAGATGTATGGCTTCCGATCCGTCCGGGAACGGATGTGGCACTCCAGATGACATGGATCCGTTATATATTGGAACATCAATTATATAATTATGATTTTGTCCTGAAATGGACGAATCTTCCGTACCTCGTAAATGCAGAGACGAAGATGTTATGGCGTGCCGTAAAGAGTACCGAAAGAGGTGTGCCGGATACATTTATGGTGTGGGATAAGAAGACTAAGAGTCCGCAGCCACTTCCATATCCGTGGAATGATGAACTGGATGTTGAACTGGATGGGGAATATGAGATCGACGGAGTCGTATACAAGACTGGATTTCGAATGTTAAAAGAGCGCGTGGATGAATATACCTTGGAAAAAGGTGCGAAGATCTGTACGCTCAGAGAAGATATGATTGAGAAAGCAATTTTAACATTTACGCAGAATACACCGGGAGGACTTTGCATCGGTGTTGCGACAGATCAGTCACCGAACTCTGTGCAGGCCGCTATGGGAGCGGCGATCATTGACCTGTTGATGGGAAATGTGGAACAGCCGGGTTCTCTCTTACAGAGATTTCAGACAGCACATGCTACCAAGTTCAGTGTATATCTGGTCCCGCCTGCAATGGGTAAGATTTCAGAAGAGCAGTTTAAGAAACGACTGGGAGGAACAGAGTACAAGGGACTCCATATGTGGCTGGCAGCGCATGCTCCGACAATCTTACATGCAATGGAGACAGGAGACCCATATCCGATCAAAGTCTGGTTGGAGCGTTCCGGTAATAAACTGGTGAACGTGGCAAATGCGAAAGCATGGGCTGAGGCGAGTAAGAATGTGGACTTCATTGTACATATGTATATGTATCCAACTTCTTTTTCCGCTTATGCAGATATGCTGCTTCCGACAGAAGAGTGGCTGGAGACAGACATGATCGTGGAGAGCTGTAATAAACTGATGGCAAGACAGGCAACGACACACCTCTGGGAGACCATGAATGAGGCGATGATCTGGTCAAAAATTGCGAAACGATGTGCAGAACTTGGAGACGAAGAATGTCAGAAAGCGTTCGATGCGGAATATATGGGCTGGGATCTTCCTTACTGGGATTCTATGGAGGAACTTCTGGATGCGAATCTGGAGCGTACCGGATATACCTGGGAGGAACTTAAAAAGGTGGCTCCGGTAGAATATATGTCGGAAGAACAGTACAGAAGCTATTATGTATACTTAAAACCGGACAAACGAAACGAAGGAAAGCCAAAGGGATTCAGAACTCCGTCTAAGAAATGTGAATTATATCTGGAGAGCATGATCAAACTCGGAAGAACAGGAAGGCCGTACAGTATCTACAAACTTCCACCGGCATCGAAGGATTATGACCCGCTTCCGTATTATATGGAACCGGCAGAGAGTCCGCAGAGAGACGATGCGGTATCGAAGGAATATCCGCTTGTAATGACGAACGGACGACTTCCTTATTTCCATCACAGTACCCTGCGTAATGTTGCACTTACCAGAGAAATCTATCCGGCACCGGAAGTATGGATTCATCCGGAGGCAGCAGAGAAATACGATATCGAGGATAATGACTGGGTATGGGTAGAATCACAGCGCGGAAAGGTACGTGGAATAGCCCATGTAACGACGGGAATCAATCCGGGAACTGTTTATATGGAACGTTTCTGGAACCCGGAGAAGTTAAATGATAAGACACACGGATGGCAGGATATGAATGTCAATGTCCTCTCTCGATCAGAAGGACCTTATAACGATATTATGGGAACTTATACACTGAGAGGTTATCTGGTAAAAGTTTATCGTGCAGAGAGTGCACCGGAAGGCATCTGGCTGGAACCAAAAGATTTCAAACCGTGGCTCCCGACACCTTCAGAGGCAACACCAGATCTTACGAAGAGGGGGGAATAAATCATGAAAAAGATGACATTTGTAGTGGAAGTAGACCGCTGTATCGGCTGCAAAGGATGTCAGGTAGCCTGCAAGATGGAGAATCAGGTAGCACTTGGTTCTGACAGAACTTCTGTGAAGACAATCGGTCCTACCGGGGAATATCCGGATATTCAGATGTATTTTCTTCCGGTTATGTGCCAGCAGTGTGAGAATCCGACTTGCGTGGAAGTGTGTCCGACGGGTGCCTGCCATGTGAATGAAGAAGATGGAAGTATCTTGATAGATCAGAATATCTGTATTGGTTGCAAGACCTGCCATAACGCCTGTCCATATAAGGTAAATACATTCAATGAAGAGATGCGCGTCATGGACAAGTGTACGATGTGCGCCGAACTTCGGGAAAATGGAGAGAATCCGGCCTGTGTGAAGAATTGTACAGGAAAAGCCCTCCATGTAGGTGATATTAATGATCCGGACAGTGAAGTGTCCAGGTTGTTAAAAGAAGCCGGTGAGGAGAATATCTATCAGTTGCGAGATTTTGGAAATGAACCGTCGGTTCGATATATTTTGAAGAATGATACCTGGCAGGATGTGATGCCACAGGATATTCTGGAGACAAGGAGGGGAAAAATCAGATGGTAAATAAAGTTACGATCATGAAGAACCGGGCTTCCTTCTATCAGTTTTTATCACGCCTCTTTGAAAAAGAGATTTCGGGAGAACTTCTTAGACAGCTTGTGAATGAGGAGTACCCGGAAGATATCAGTCAGTCGAAGATGCAGGAAGGATATAAGGGACTGGCAGAATTTTTTAAGAATGTAAAAGTTATGAATGAGGAGCATCTTTTGGATGAGCTGTCTGCGGATTATGCGAAAGTATTTCTGGCAGCAGGCGAGGTGAAAGGAAATGCGGCATTTCCTTATGAATCTGTCTATACAAGTAAGAGTAAACTTGTGATGCAGGAAGCATGGGATGAAGTGCGAAGAATCTATGCAGACAGAGGATTAGAGCTTAAAAGCAATCTGTCAGATATAAAAGAAGACCATATTGCGATGGAACTGCAGTATATGGCGTATCTTTGCGGACAATATGGCAAAGAAGAGGAGGACCTTTTAGAAGAACAGCAGGAATTTCTGCAAAAGCATCTTCTGAACTGGACTGAGAAATTTGTAGCAGATATTCAGACTTATGCAAGGACAGGATTTTATAAAGCTATCGGAAATCTGTTACTAGGATATCTTGAGATGGATGAATCTGTGATCACGGAATTGCTTAGTGATAACACAGAAAAAAACATAGCAAGCTATGAAATGACCGGAGAAAAAATGGATGAGCTGATAAATGAGTGGAAGAAAGAATATCATGTCTATGCACCGAAGATCGTAAAGAACAGAGGGGCGAAAGGTAAAGATGTTGTTCGCTATCAGGAAATTTCTTCCGTATCGGAAATCGTGCTGGACCGTCCATCGGATTTCTCGGCGAAGGAAGTTTATTATCCTGTCATGCAGACGATGTTCTGTTTCACAGAGACGGACTGCGTGGAGAGTGAAGTAAAAGACGAAAAAGGATTCTTGTTATTTTTAAGACCGTGCGATATCAACGCTATGCGAAGACTGGATAATATTTTCTTAAATAATGGCGGTCATGCGGATGTCTATTATGAGAGACTGCGTAAGAAAGTCAAAGTGATCATGTTAGAATGTACAGAGAGTTATGAGAATTGTTTCTGCGTTTCGATGAATTCCAATTACACAGAAGACTACAGCATGGCAGTGCGCATCCTGGAAGATAAGGTAGAAGTGCAGGTAAAAGATGAGCTCTTTGAAGACGATTTTTCAGAAATGGAGAACTGCGATTTTACACCGAAGTATGTAAGTGAGAATAAAAAGAAGGTCATTCCACCGGTGATTGAGAGTAAAGAGGATTTAAAAACTGCCAGCACGCTGGAATACTGGGATACATTTGACGACAGATGTATCGGATGTGGAAGCTGCAATACGGTCTGCCCGACCTGCAGTTGTTTCGACACAGTCGATATTATTTATAATGAGACCAGTAAAGAGGGTGAGAGACGAAGAGTCTGGTCGTCCTGTATGTTAGATACATTTACCATGACGGCCGGTGGCGGAAGAGCAAGAAAGACGGCCGGGGCGAATATGCGGTTTAAGGCATTGCACAAGATGTACGATTATGGCAAGCGTTTTAATGAAGGTGAAAATATGTGCGTGGGATGTGGACGCTGTGTAAAACGCTGTTCCAAAGATATTTCATTTATTGACACTGTCAATGGATTCCACGACGCATTAGAGCAGGCAAAGGAGGGACGATAGAAGATGGAAAATATTATGCTTCCAAAACCACATAAGATTCTGCAGATTTTGAAAGAGACAAAGGCAGAATATACATTTCGTGTGGAATGTGATATTCCGACGAAAAACGGACAGTTTTTCCAGCTCTCGATCCCGAAAGTGGGAGAAGCTCCGATATCGGTCAGCGGAAAAGGCGATGGATATGTAGAGTTTACCATCCGTAAAGTAGGAAGACTGACAGAAGGAATCTTTGGGCTGGCACCGGGAGAGATGCTGTTTATGAGAGGACCTTACGGAAATGCCTTTCCGGTGGAGCAGTTTGAAGGAAAGAATCTGGTCGTGATCTGTGGTGGTACAGGTATGGCACCGGTGAAGACGACGTTGAATCATTTTTATGACCATCCGGATATCTGCAAAGAGGTGTATCTGATCGCCGGATTTAAAGAACCGGATGCCGTATTATTTACGGAAGAACTGGATAAATTCAGTAAGAAATTCCATACGATCTATTGCCTTGATAATACAGAGGCACCAGGATTTCATAAAGGGTTTGTCACACAGTATGTAAAGGAAGTCCCGTTTGATACATTTGATGATTATAATGTAGTGATCGTAGGACCTCCGGCGATGATGAATTTTACAGCACTGGAGTGTCTGAAAAATGGAGTGACAGAAGATAAGATCTGGGTGTCCTTTGAGCGAAAGATGTCCTGTGCAGTTGGAAAATGTGGACATTGTAAGATCAATGAGACCTATGTATGTCTGGAAGGACCGGTGTTTAACTACACGAAGGCAAAAGATCTTCTGGATTAGGAATAAGAAGACTTTGAAAAATAGGTTGACATAATTTGTCGATGAAATTATAGTCAGAGTGTATTATGAAATTGTAATGAATCATGATACATAGTAAATACTAACCTGGAGATTATAATGATAAAAAAGGAGAGATAGATTATGGCAATCGTTCATTTAACAAAAGATAATTTTAAAGAAGAAGTATTGGAGTCAAAAGTACCGGTACTAATCGATTTCTGGGCAACCTGGTGTGGACCGTGTCAGATGGTAGCACCGATTGTTGAGGAACTTTCAGACGAGCTTTCAGACGTAAAAGTGTGCAAAGTAGATGTGGATGCAGAACCGGAACTTGCGATAGAATACCGTGTAATGTCTATTCCGATGTTCTATGTATTTAAAGATGGAAAAGTTACGAACAGAGCAGTCGGTGCTCAGGATAAAGATGCATTGATCGCAATGGTGAAATAAAGGAGAATATGAGAATATATGGTAAAGACAGGAGTAGTACACGGAAGATTTCAGGTACTTCATTTAAAACATATGGAATATGTCCTGGCGGCAAAGATGCGCTGTGAGAAATTGTATATAGGAATTTCCAATCCAGATACGATGCATACGAAAGATTCTCCGAACGATATCAGGCGTTCGGAGAAATCTTCTAATCCACTGACGTATTTTGAGCGTTTTCAGATGATACATGGAGCGATGGCAGAATTTGGTGTTCCGGCATCTGAGTATGACATCATTCCATTTCCAATCAATACACCGGAATATATTTTGAATTATGCGCCGAAGGATGCGGTCTACTATATTACGATCTATGACGCCTGGGGCGAAGAAAAATATAAGATTTTACAGGAACTTGGTGTTCCGGTAGAAGTCCTTTGGAGAAAAGATGTATCAGAAAAGGGAATCTCAAGCTCTGAGATCCGAAGACACATCGCATTAGAGGAAGAATGGGCATCACTGGTGCCAAAGAGTGTCTACCGGTATCTGACAGAAAATGGATTAGACCAGCGTATCGCAAGGTTAGAACAGATGCGCATCGATGAGAAACAGATATAGAAGAATCATTTGACAAAATCCATCCGTTAGCAGATAATTAGAATTGTGATTAAAATTTAAAATTTTACTTTTTAAAGATTCTATAAG
>ERZ773103.3438-NODE-3438-length-12949-cov-5.388243_pt1 | contig 12949 bp, 9 predicted proteins | sample MGYA00511118_ERZ773103 | MGnify/ENA primary metagenome ERZ773103 (study PRJEB29015, sample SAMEA2737821) | human gut metagenome | biome: human gut; feature: human-associated habitat; material: faeces | place: China | collected 2012 ... | reverse complement strand
GCAGGTCCACCACGCCGTCGCTGGTGGGGAATGCCTTATAGGGCAGGTTTGCCTGTACCTGCTCCATATAGGCCTTCCACGCCATGACACAGGTGCGGGTCTTGGCCTGATTCTTGCCCAGGGTGTTGGTCATATCGTAAGGCGCATCGTAGCCCCACCAGACAGCGGTGACGTAGTAGGGCGTGCCGCCCACGAACCACAGATCCTTTTCGTCGCTGGCGGTACCGGTCTTACCAAAGGACTCCATGCCGCTGGAGTTGGGGTAGCGGCCGCTGGCGGTGCCCACGTTGGAGTAGAGCACGTTCTTGAGCAGACGGTTCATAATATAGGCTGTCTGCGGGGTCAGGGCCTGATAGCTGGTGGCGTTGTTCTCCAGGTAGATGTTGCCGTCCCGGTCCAGCACACGGGTGTACAGGTGCGGGGTGGTATACTCACCGTCGTAGAAGATCTGGAAGGCCGACGCCAGTGCCATGGGGGTCACGCCCTTGGTCTGGCTGCCCATGACCATCTGGGCCAGACCCACGTCATTGGCGGGGTCCAGCGTGGTCAGCTGCAGGGTGTTGTACAGGAAGTTGAAGATGTTGCTTGCGCCCACAAGGTCGCCCACACGCACCGCAATGGTGTTCAGGGAGCGGGCCAGGCCGTTCCACAGCGGCACATCGCTGTTGTCGCCGTAGTTGCCGCCGTAGTTGCGGGGCCAGCTGCGCCATGCGTTGGGGTAGGCCTTGAGCTGACTGTCGGAAAGGCCCATCAGGCCGTTTTTGCGGCAGTAGTCCTCATCCCGGATGACCATGTCCTGCTTCTGGTACAGGGGCGAATTGTTGAGCATGGTGGACCAGTTCACCAGCCCGTACTCCACGCCCAGTGCATAGGCGCCGATGGGCTTGATGGTGGTGCCGAAGTTGGGGGCGACCACGCCGATGAGGGCGCCGATCAGGATGCCGCTGAGGATGAGAATCAGGTTGCCGTACTGCTGCCAGAAGCTCTTCTTTTGCAGGTTCGCCATATGGAATTTACCTCCTTTTACCAGTCCTGTGTGGGCTCAAAGGGCCTTGACCGCCGCTTCGAGCTGCTTCATCGCCCGCTCCAGCACGCTGCGGGGGCAGGCGGCGTTGAGACGCATGTAGCCGTTCAGGCTGCGGCCGAAGGAGCAGCCGTCGTTGAGGCCCAGGCCCGCCTGCTCGATCATGAAGCGGCGCAGGGCGTCGTTGTCCAGGCCCAGCGCCCGGCAGTCCAGCCACATGAGGTAGGTGGCGTCGGGGGCGCAGGTCTTGATCTGTGGAATGTGCTCCCGGCAGTAGTCCGCCACAAAGTCGAAGTTGGCGGACAGGTAGGGCAGCAGCTGCTCCAGCCACTCCTCGCCGTGGTTGAAGGCGGCCTCCATGGCGGTGAGGGAGAAGGCGTTGTTGCGGTGGATGTCCATGTTCATCCAGAACTGGTCAAAGACCTGCTTCATGTGGGCGTTGGGGAACACCACAGTGGAGGCCTGCAGGCCGGCCAGGTTGAAGGTCTTGGTACCGGAGATGCCGGTGACCACATACCGGGCGGCCTCGTCGGAGACGGAGGCGGTGGGGGTGTGGCGCTTGCCGTGGAAGATCAGGTCGGAGTGAATCTCGTCGGAGAACAGGACCACCCGGTGTTTGATGCACAGCTCCACCATACGGCGCAGCTCCTCCGGCGTCCACACGATGCCCAGGGGGTTGTGGGGGCTACACAGGAGGAAGAGGTCGGCCTCGGCCAGCTTGGCCTCGAAGTCGGCCCAGTCCATCTCCCACCTGCCGTCCTTTTCCACGAAGGGATTCTCCAGCACCCTGCGGTTCCACGCCTCGGTCATGTCGTAGAACTCGGAGTACACCGGGGTCTGGATGAGCACGCTGCCCCCCTCGGGGGTAAAGAGCTTGACCATGGCGCTGATGGACTGCACCACGCCCAGGCTGAAGCTCATCAAGCTCGGGTCAATGTCCCAGCCGTTGCGGCGCTTCTGCCAGCCCCGGATGGCCTCAAAATAGGAGTCCGGGCGGCTGGTATAGCCCCAGATGCCCTCCTGGGCCCTGGCGGTGAGGGCGTCGACGATGGGCTGGGCGGTCTTGAAGTCCATGTCCGCGATCCACAGGGGGATCACCTGGTCGGTGCCGAACTTCTTCATCCGCTCGTCGTATTTGGCGGAGCGGTTGCCGCCGCGGTCCACCACGGTGTCGAAATCATACTTCATAGGGGATCATCCTTCTTTCTCTCCTGGCCTGGGCTTCCCGGCCCTGTATTCTGTCCGACCATAAAAGCAATCTATGTGCCGAATCGCTCCGGGCGGCAAAACATTGTTAAATAAGCTTAAAATTTAGTCTGCTGTTTTATGCATAACAGAAAGAAACCCGCCGGGCAGTCCAGGACCACCCGGCGGAGAGATGCAGCAGGGCGCGTTTAAACTGGTCAAAGAAAGAAAAAACGGTCAAATTGGTCAAACCATTTCCGCTCCGCCCTCCACCGTCTGCCGGCGGCACAGGGCCCGCCCGGCCGGGGTGAGGCGGGTGCCGCCCCGGCCGCGGCTCACCCGCACCAGGCCCGCCCGGTCCAGCCCGGCCAGGATGCGCCGCACCTCCTGCTGGGAGCAGGGGAGCCCCGCCTCCCGGGCGGCGGCGAGGATGGCCTCCCGCCCCAGGCTGCGGCCGCGGAAACTGATGCGCCGCCCCGCCGCAATGGCCAGCCCCATGCTGACCGAGGATATGCCCAGGCCCCCCAGCTGCATCAGCACTGCCAGCACGGCCTGGCCGAACAGCGTAAAGGTATCGCCGGGGTCCACCGTGACCAGCCCGGTCACGCAGACAGCGCTGGTGGCGGTAAACAGAGCGTCCAGCCCCGGCAGCTGCACGGCCCCGCGCACCGCGATGGGCAGCGAGAGCAGCGCCGCGCCGATGAAGATGAGCACCGCAAAGCCAAAGGCGATGGTGCGCGCAGGAGACTGCTGTTTTGTGATTTTTTTGAAGTTTTCCACATTTTCACCTGTGATTCGTAAATTATTCCTACTTTACCACGAAAGGGCGGATGCGTCAAGCAGTACTTGACGAAGCACACCAGGCGTGGTATAGTTACCCTATATTTTACCGGGAAGGAGGGCACACCCATGCGCTGGCGCTTTGGTGTTCTTTTTCAGAAAAAAGGAAACCCTTAAGCAATCAGAGCTAGAAGTGTGCCCATTTTTAAAACTGACCCGGCAAAGCAAGGTTGAAGTGTACACTATCGACCCTGCAGCTTTGCTGTGGGGTCGTTTATTTTTGGGCACCTATTTCTTGTATGTCTAAAGAAAGGGTGTTCCCGATGAATTTACCAAAGCAATTGCGCGCGGTGCGCGTGTACTCGTTTACCTCCTGCCTGCGGCTGACCGATGCCGTCTGGGTGGCGCTGCTGGCCGCCCGGGGCTTTACGCTGGCGCAGATCGGTCTGGCCGAAGCTGTTTTCCACCTCACCAGTCTGCTGTGCGAGGTACCCAGCGGCGTGGCCGCTGACCTGCTGGGGCGGCGGCTGAATCTGGCCGTCAGCGCTGTGTTTGAAATTTTCTCCGATGTAACGATGGCGTTTTCTCCCAATCTGGCCGCTGTATGCGCCGCCATGGCACTGAAAGCGCTGGCCTGCACGATGATCTCCGGCACGCTGGAGGCCCTGACCTATGACAGCCTGAAAACTGCCGGGCGGGAAAACGAATATTTGCAGGCTGACGCAAAAATCTCGGTTTTGCAAAAGCTGGCCACAGCGCTGGGGTCGCTGGCAAGTTTACTCTCCGACGTGCTGCAATTTGCCGGGTTTTACCTGGCCAATGCAACGATCTGCTTTTGCTCGCTGCTGGCGGTGCTGACTTTGCAGGAGCCTCTGGTGACCGAGGCCCAAGCTGCGCGGCAGCAGAGTCCCTTTGCAGATATAGCTGCCCGGCTGCGCGTCCATATCACAGATAGTGCGGCCGTGCTGCGCACTACGCCGCTGGCGGTGCGGCTGATCACTGCGGATGCCATCATCTCGCTGCCCAGCTACCTGACCACGATGTTTGTACAGCAGCGGCTGGTCACGCTGGGGTGGGATGCCTCCTGGCTGTTCGTCTCTCCCCTGCTGGCCTCGGCTGCCGCCATGGTATGCACAGCGCTGGCACGGCGGCTGCATCCCGGGAAATTGCGCCCGCTGTACCGACTGTGTGCCCTGGTCTGCGGCGGTGGTGTGCTGTTGGCCGGGGCCGGGCCTGCCTGGGGTTGCCTGGTGGGGCCGATGCTGGTGCAGGCATCGTTGAGCGTGTGGTTTCTACACGCGATGCAGCGGTTCAATGATGCCATCCCCAGCGACCGCCGGGCCACGCTGATCAGCGTTGACAACATGGCTTACAGCGTGCTGATGATCCCCGCCAGCCCGCTGATCGGGCTGATCGCCGATGTGACCGGCCTGGCCGGGGCGGGACTTTGCGCTTTGGGCGGGTTGGTGCTGCTTTCGGCCCTGGCGCTGCCGCGCAGAAAATAATTCACGATACATCGCAGTTGCAACTGCCCGTTGACAAACTTCCAGCTCCACTTTCTTGCCCCGCAACCGGGAAAAATGGTAGAGTGCAGACAGTAAAACAACCACGAACAACCAAGAGGAGGTTTTCCCCATGATCTTTGCTGACAAACTCATTACCTTACGCAAGAAAGCGGGCTGGTCCCAGGAGGAATTGGCTGAAAAGCTGGGCGTGACCCGGCAATCGGTCTCCAAGTGGGAGGGCGCCCAATCGGTACCCGACATCGACAAAATTTTGCAGTTAGCCCGTCTGTTCGGCGTGACCACCGACTACTTATTAAAAGAGGAACAGGACGAGCCGGAATATACCGCCGAGGATGACACCCCTGCCCTGCGCAAGGTCACACTGGCCCAGGCCAACGACTGCCTGGCTAAAGCGCAAGCCAACGCGCCCAAAATGGCGCTGGCCACGGCGCTGTGTATTGTAAGCCCTGTCCCGCTGATCTTCCTCGGCGCACTGTCAACCAACAGCCTGTTCCCCCTCAGCGAGGGAGCTTCCGCCGGCCTTGGGCTGACCATCCTGCTGGTGCTTATTGCTATAGCTGTCGTTCTTTTCATGCAGTGCGGCGCGGCCGTTAAGCCTTACGAATTTCTGGAAAAAGAGCCCATCGACACCGAGTACGGCGTGACCGGTCTGGTGCAGGAACGACGGGATGCTTTTGCCGCCCGGTACAACAGCGCCAACACCCTGGGCACTGTACTGTGCATCCTGGCCGCTGTGCCGCTGTTCGCCGCCATGATGCTGACGGACACCGAAGTCCTGTCGGCATCCGCCGTCTGCCTGCTGCTGGTTTTGGTGGCCTGCGGCGTCTACGCCTTTGTGCGGGTGGGTACCATCCAGGATGCCATGGATCAGCTGTTGGAAACAGGCGACTTTACCCGCGACGCCAAGGCCCGCAAGGGGGTCATCGGCGCGGTTGCTGCCGCCTACTGGCTGGTGGTGGTAGCCATTTTCCTGTTTTACACCTTCGGCCCCTACGGCAACGGCCAGCCGCAGTACAGCTGGTTCATCTGGGCCATTGCCGGCGTGGTATTTGCCGCCGTGATGGTGGTGATGAAAGCTGTCCAGCACAAAAAGCAATAAATCTCTTTACATTTTCCAAAAACGCGCGTACAATAAGGCCATCTTATAAAGTAATGCTGCAGGCTTCCCGCCCGCCGGGCGGGAAGTGCGCAGTGCTGCTTTACCAATTAAGAGGGAGTTGTTTTGTATGAAGCGTATCGTATCCGATAAAGCCCCCGCCGCTCTCGGCCCTTATGGGCAGGCCGTAGACACCGGCAGCACCGTTTACTGCAGCGGCCAGCTGGGCCTGGATCCCGCCACTGGCGTTCTGCCCGAGGGCGTGGTCGCACAGACCCACCAGTCCCTGAAGAACCTGCAGGCTGTACTGGCTGAGGCTGGACTGACGCTCGATAACGTTGTCAAGACCACGGTCTTTGTGCAGGACCTGGGCGACTTTGGCACCGTGAACCAGATCTATGCCCAGTATTTCCACGAGTATCCCGCCCGCAGCTGCGTGCAGATCGCCGCCCTGCCCAAGGGTGCGCTGGTGGAGATCGAGTGCATCGCCGCGCGCGGTTAACATCACAAACAACAAGGCCCTGCCTTTCGGCAGGGCCTTGTTCCCTTTTATAAGGGGCTAAATCACATTATACTCTTTCAGCAGCTTTTCCACTTCGGTGCCCTCGATCTTTTTCAGGGCCTCTTTCAGGGCCAGCTTGCCTACCAGCGGCATCTCCATGTCGGTGATTTTCTTGCCGTCACGCAGTTTCACGGTGGCATCCAGCAGGCAGCGGATGTCATACACGCTGCCCCAGACCTCGGGCACGCCGCGGTCGACGTTCAGCAGGGTATAAACAGCCTCCATACCGGTGCGGATGGAATACTCAGTGGTAAAGATGGTGTCGCGGGCGGTCTCGGCGAACTGGCCCAGGAAGGCGAAGTTCACAGCGCCCTCGGGCACGACATCGGGGCGGTCGCCCACAGCACGCGGCATAAAGAAGGCATCAATATACGGCATCATGCAGGGCACGGTGTTGGCGCTGTTGGCCGCCAGTTCCTCAATCTGGTCAGTGGGTACGCCGATGTGGTACAGCCACTCCATGCAGATTTCCTTACCGGTGCATTCCCGCATCGGCTTCTTGACGAAGTCGCCCGGCTTATCGCTGAACAAGCCGTAGACCCAAACGCAAAGCTGGTCCTTGGGCTGGTCGCGGAACTGCTGCTGACGGTTCAGCGTCCAGCTGAGCAGCCAGCTGGAGTCCTTGACGGTGACGATGCCGCCGGTGACGGTATGGCCGCTGAAGGGGTCGCGCTTGCAGATCTTGCGGATATACTGAGGGATCTTGTCGTCCAGCGTGGTGATGGTGGCACTCTCCCAGTTGCTCAGCTCCGGCTCGGAGCAGAACTTTTCCGGGTGACCGAAGGAGGGATCCTGTGCGGCGACCTTCTTCCACAGATCCCAGCCGTTGCCGGGCTGGATGGTGGGGTCAAAGCCGGTGGCCTTATCCTGTGCACCCACGGTGCAGCTTTCCACACAGCCGCCGTTGGTGATGAACAGCAGATCGTTCTCGGTCAGGTCGATGTTAGAAGTCTCGCCCGCGTGCTCCACGGTGACAGAGCTTGCCAGCTTGCGGCCCTTCTGGATGTCGAACTTCACATCCGTGACCTTGGTGTTGTAGTGGAACTGCACGCCAAAGCCTTCCAGATAGCGCACCATGGGCAGGATGATGGACTCGTACTGGTTATAGCGGGTAAAGCGCAGGGCGGTAAAGTCCGGCAGACCGCCGATGTGGTGGATATAGCGCTTGAGGTACAGCTTCATCTCCAGAGCGCTGTGCCAGTTCTCGAAGGCGAACATGGTGCGCCAGTACATCCAGAAGTTGGTGTTGAGCACCTCGTCATCGAAGAAATCGGTGATCTTTTTATCCTGCAGCTGCTCGTCCGGGGTAAAGAACAGCTTCATGATCTCCATGGCACCCTTATCGGACAGGCCGAATTTGCCATCGGTGTGAGCATCCTCGCCGCGGTTGACGGTGGCACGGCACAAGGAAAAGTTGGGATCCTCCTTGTTCAGCCAGTAGTACTCGTCCAGCACACTGGCACCCTCGGTCTCCAGAGACGGGATGGAGTGCAGCAGATCCCACATAACTTCGAAGTGGTTATCCATCTCGCGGCCGCCGCGCATCACATAGCCGATATCGTACTTGTAGCCATCGCAGGCGCCGCCGGCCAGTGCGTTCTTTTCAAACACATGGACGTGCTCGCCCTTCATCTGGCCGTCGCGCACCAGATAGCAGGCAGCGGTCAGGGCTGCCAGACCGGAGCCGATGATATAAGCGGATTTATGATCCACGCCCTCCGGCTTTTTGGGGTGTGCAAAAGCTTCATAATTGCCACTGGAATAGTACATAAAAAAGCCTCCCTGCTTCAAAAATATCTTTTCACAGCCTTCATCGTGCTGTTCTCTATGGCAACAGTATACCCCGCAAAGTGAACCGGAACAACAAACAAACTTTGCCCGGTGTATAGATTTTTTACATCCGCCCTCATTTGCTGGAAATGCGTACAAATTGTGACATAAAGCGCAGCGCAAAATCATTTAAAACACTCCCTCAAAAGAGCAATGCCGGGCAGCCCGCAGGCTGTCCGGCATTGCTCTAATTCAAAATAATTTTCCGCTATTCATGCCCAGAGCATAGCGGCGGGCATTCAAAATCGTCCTGCGCAAAAAGAGCCGCCACACAAGGTTCTGTGCAGCGGCTCTCCGGTGGATTTTAGTTCATCTGTTCCAGAGCCTTTTTCAGGTTCTTTGCGATCTGGTCCGGGCAGCTGGTGCTGCGGAAGCCGCACAGCGTGCCGTCCAGACGGGCAATGGCGTCCTCTGCCTTCATGCCGGTAAGCAGCTGGCAGATGCCCTTCAGGTTGCCGTTGCAGCCGCCGACGACCTCAATGGAAGAAATAGTGTGGTCATCGTTCAGCACAAAGTTGGTCTGCTTGGAGCAGGTACCCTTGTTCGGGAAGGAAAATTCCTTGCTCATAGTCTTTACGTCCTCTCTCTTTTACGTTTTTCGGCGATGGCGCGCAGCTGCGCTGCGGCTTCGTCTGGTGCGGTGCAGGTGCCGATGGGGTGGGGGTGCTTGTGGTTGCGGCCATGGAAGTCCGTGCCCGCAGTAGCCACAAGGCCGTACTGTTTGCACAGGGCAAGGCACTCGGCGCTGTCCTCCGGGCTGTTGCTGGGATGGTACACTTCTATGCCGTCCACTGCGCCCTCTGCCGCCAGCTCCCGCAGCAGGGGCATACTTTTATACACCGTGGGGTGGGCAAACACCACCGCGCCGCCGCTTGCCTTGGCGGTAGCCAGCACCTGCCGCACCGGCAGATACTCCGGCGAGTGCAGCACGATGCCCCGGGGGTTCCACCCGAACAGCTTGTGGTAGGTCTCGCCGTAGATGCTGCCATCGGTCAGGCCCAGCAGTTCCAGCGCCTGCATCAGCCCGCTTTTGAACAGCACCCCGCTTGCCTTTGTGGTCTCCCATGCAAGGTCGGTGGTAAACTGCGGGTACAGCTGTTCCAGCTCCTTTGCGCTCTGCAAAGCGCAGGCGTTGCGGCGCTCCTTCATGATGGCGCAGTGCTCCCGCAGCGCCGGGCAGTCCACGTCCGGGTAGTAGCACAGCAGATGCACCCGGTGCTGCCGCTCAAAGTCGTAGCCGGTCAGCTCCACGGCGGGAATCAGCTCTACCCCGTCCTGCCCGGTGTGGGCATAGGCGTACTGAGCGCTGAGCAGGGTGTCGTGGTCCGAAAGGGCGATGGCGTGCAGCCCGGTGCGGGCGGCGATGGACGCCAGCCGCTCGATGGGCACAGCACCGTCGGAGCAGGTGGAATGGATATGCAGGTCACAGGACATAGCGGGTTACTTCCTTAGTGCTTATAGAAATTGATCAGGCAACCGTCAGCCAGGATCTGGCGCTCGTCGGTGGTGAGCGGAGCCATGTACAGCTCAAACTCCTTGACGGTATCGCCCAGAACGTAGGCCTTGATGCTCTGCAGGTCGCCCTTGAGTACTTCCCGCACATTGGGGATGAGCACATAGTCCCCCAGACCAAAGGGGGTGGCACCTGCCAGCTGCAGGGGCAGCATGCCCCAGTTGATCAGGTTGGAGCGGTAACGCTTAGTAGCGTACTCGGTAACGATATTGGCACCGGCACCCAGCACACGCTGGCAGCTGGCGGCCTGCTCACGGGCAGAGCCGTCGCCGGGCTTGACCGCAAAGATGGTAGAAGCGATCTGGATATCGTTCCAGTTCAGCTGTTCGCAGCCGGGCACGGCGTTCACCTTTGCCAGCAGGGCAGCGTCCCCTGCACCGGCGCGGCGGGCAGCTTCCTCGGCCTGCACGGCCTTGGCGCGACTCACATACTCCGGGTCCTTGCGGCTGAGGGTGAACTCAGCCAGACCCAGCGGATTGGAACGGTAAGAGGACGTCTCGCCGGAGGGGATCAGCTCATCGGTGGTGGTGACGGGGTCTGTGATATAAGAAGCCACCTTCAGCAGCAGGTTGTCGCCCAGCGGTGCGATCTCCGGCCAGTCCTTGATGTTGGGGCCAAATTTGAGCAGGGCATCGTAATCGCCCTTGCCAAAGCCCTGATACACGCGGGTGTCGTAGCTGGAAGCATCGTACTGGTACTCCGGCACGGTGGGATCATAATCAATGTCGGTGGCGGGGGTCAGAATGCCGCCGTTTGCGGTGGTGGCTGCAATGCTGCGGGCATCCATCAGTGCCACACCGGCCAGCTGGCCGCTGCCGGGCTTGGAGCCCTCGCGGCTGGGGAAGTTGCGGGTGGTGTGACGGATGGACAGTGCGCCGTTGGCGGGCACATCGCCTGCGCCGAAGCAGGGGCCGCAGAAGGCGGTGCGGATGGTAGCACCGCTGGCCATCAACTCGCCGATGACGCCGGTGCGCACCAGTTCCATCATGATGGGCTGGCTGCCGGGGTAAACGCTCAGGGCGTAGTCGCCGCAGCCGCCGGTATGACCCTTGAGGATGGAAGCAGCCTCGTAGATGCTGTCGTACAGACCGCCTGCGCAGCCTGCAATGACGCCCTGATCCACACGCAGCTTGCCGTTTTCGATCTTGCTGCACAGATCCAGCTGCACGTCCTTGCGGCCGATCAGCTTCTGCACATCCTGTTCGCAGGCGTGGAGGATGTCCTCCAGGTTTGCGTTCAGCTCCTCAATGGTAAAGGCATTGGAGGGGTGCATGGGCAGGGCGATCATGGGACGGATGGCAGAAAGATCCACCTCCACCACGCCATCGTAGTAGGCAAGGTCAGCCGGTGTCAGCTTTTTATAGTCTGCTGCACGGCCATGCACTGCCAGAAAACGCTGAGTGACTTCGTCGGTCTCCCAGATGGAGGACAGACAGGTGGTCTCGGTGGTCATGGCATCAATGGCGTTGCGGGTATCCTGCCGCAGGGAGGCAATGCCGGGGCCCACGAACTCCATGACCTTGTTTTTGACGTAGCCGCTCTTGAACAGCTTGCCCACAAGGGCAATGGCTACATCGTGGGGGCCGCAGCCCGCCGGCAGACTGCCGGTCAGGTAGATGGCCACCACGCCCGGGCGGGCAACATCATAGGTGCGGCCCAGCAGCTGCTTTGCCAGTTCGCCGCCGCCTTCACCGATAGCCATGGTGCCCAGTGCGCCGTAGCGTGTGTGGGAGTCCGAGCCAAGGATCATTTTGCCGCAGCCGGCAAAGCGCTCGCGCATATACTGGTGGATGACTGCCATGTGCGGGGGCACAAAGATACCGCCGTACTTTTTGGCAGCGGACAGGCCAAAGCGGTGGTCGTCCTCGTTGATGGTGCCGCCCACAGCGCACAGGCTGTTGTGGCAGTTGGTAAGCACATAAGGAATGGGAAACTTTTCCAGCCCGGAAGCACGGGCGGTCTGGATGATGCCCACAAAGGTGATGTCATGGCTTGCCATGGCATCAAACTTGATCTTCAGGTTCTCGGCATCGCCGCTGGTGTTGTGTGCCTGCATAATATTGTAGGCCATGGTACCGGTCTTAGCCGCGGCAACGGCAGCGGCATCAAAGCCCTTTGCTGCCAGTGCTGCGGGTGCATTGCCATCTGCGGGCACCCACTCTCCGCGCGCATAGTACGCACCGCCAGTGCTGCATTTGATCATATCCAACATCTCGATTCGCCTCTCTTTTTGTATTTTCCCGCCCGCCGCAATTGCGGGCATTGCCCCGGCAGTGCGGCTATTCATCCCGAAAACAGCCGTCCCCTTAGCCTTCACCCCTTGGGGGGGAAGCCATTAAGCAAACCAGCTTTTCAAAGACTTATAACCCCTGCCCTGTTACGGCAAAAGCCGTATTTAATTTTTATTATAGCATGAAAGGGCGAAAAGAAAAAGCATTTTTTATGAACCCTTACTGCACCTTTGCGGCGGCTTCCTGCTGCTTTTCCTTTTGCAGTCTGCGGAACACCACAAAATAGGCCGGGATCAGGAAGAAGCAGGCAAAGAGCCATGCCACCGGGCTTGCGATGCAGGCGGCAAAGTAGCCCCACAGCGGCACGAACCAGAAGCCCACCATGGCGCGGGCGATCATTTCAGCCACACCGGCAAACATGGCAAGGCCGGAGTGTCCCAGACCCTGAATGGTGTAGCGGTAGATGATAAGCACTGCCAGCGGGATGTAGAACACACTGTTCCAGAAGATGAAGTCCTGCGCATTGGCCATAATGGCGGTCTCGCCTGCGTCCAAAAACAGGCCGATCAGGGGCTTGTCCAGCACGCGCAGGATGAGGAAGGAGGCCACGCTGTACACGCAGCCGATGCCCAGTGCGGTGTTCACGCCGCGGTTCACGCGGCCCAGATCCTTCGCGCCCATATTCTGGCTGGTGTAGGTGGTCATGGCGGTGCCGATGCTCTCCAGCGGCACGCTGAGGAACTGCGCAGCCTTGCCGCCGGCGGTCTGCGCGGCTACGATATCGCTGCCCAGACCGTTCACCGCGCCCTGCAGCACCACGCTGCCGATGGCAGTAATACTGCACTGCAGACCCATGGGGAGGCCCATGGCGCAAAGCTTTGCGCAGTGCGGAGCGCTGATGCGCCCTTCTTCCTTATTCCAGCGCAGTTCCGGGTAGTGGCGCATGATGTAAATAAGGCTGCCGATGCCTGCCACAGCCTGACTGAACACGGTGGCAAAAGCCGCGCCGAACACGCCCATGTTGAACAGGATGATGCAGGCAAGGTCCAGCCCGATGTTCAGCACGCTGGCCACCAGCAGGAAATACAGCGGGCGCTTGCTGTCGCCCAGTGCACGCATCAGGGCGCTGGTCACATTATAAAGCAGCGTGAAGGGGATGCCTGCAAAAATGGTGCGGATATAGATATCCGCAAGGTCGATGA
>ERZ773103.3435-NODE-3435-length-12959-cov-22.583462_pt1 | contig 12959 bp, 10 predicted proteins | sample MGYA00511118_ERZ773103 | MGnify/ENA primary metagenome ERZ773103 (study PRJEB29015, sample SAMEA2737821) | human gut metagenome | biome: human gut; feature: human-associated habitat; material: faeces | place: China | collected 2012 ... | reverse complement strand
TGACGATACAAAAATTTATTATTTTTTATTGTCCTCTTGACGGGGAGCATACCAAAGACTCCGGGAGTTTTATATCTTTATATGTTCGAAAAAGCTCACTCTGCCGTAACCGCCATCATCCTGTGGATCTTCTTCCTTACAAACCAGAAGCAGATCACCTGCATGATGATTGTTGCAATCCAGGATACCGGATAAGACAGAAACAAGAAAGTCAGTGATCTGTGTGAAGGGAACAGCCCATAGATCCAGATAATCCGGACTCCGACCGTACCGATGATAGAAAGAATCATCGGTACCGTGGAATATCCCATTCCTCTCAGTGCTCCCGGGAACAGATCCATCAAACCGCACAGAAAATAGGTAACGGTTGTATAAGAAAAGATCTCCATACCGTATTTGATAACATCTGCCTGATTACTGTAAATATGCAGAAGTTCCGGTCCGAATATGTACACACCGCTTCCGAGGATCAAAGTTACCACAACTGAAAGGATCATACAGTCGATCAGAACCCTGTCCATACGTTTTAATTTCTTCACTCCGTAGTTCTGGCTTGTGAAGCTCATACAGGCCTGTGTGAAGGAGTTCACCGACACATATAAGAATCCGAAAATATTATTCGATGCCGTATATCCTGCCATTGCGATCGATCCAAAAGAATTGACCGATGACTGCAGCATCGCATTTGAAATATTGATTACCGTGCTCTGGATTCCCGCCGGAACCCCGACTTCGAAGATCCGCTTCAGATACACGGATCTGATCCGAAGCTTTGCAAGGTGAAGCTGATAGCTGCTCTCTGTGTGATGCAGGCACCGGAGTACCAGGATACAGGATACCAGCTGGGATATAACGGTCGCAATCCCGACGCCTGCTACATCCAGATGAAAACCGATGACTAGGAACAGATTCAATATTGCATTAATCACTCCGGATACGATCAGGAAGATCAACGGACGTTTGGTATCCCCCACTGCCCTTAATATGGCTGCTCCATAGTTATACATCATAAAAAATGGCATACCGCAGAAATAAATCCGCATATAAAGTGTGGATTTGGCAATTACATCATCCGGTGTCCCCATAATTTCCAGCGCGCCTCTGGCAAAGACCACTCCGATCACCGCCATCGCCACTCCGCTTACCAGAGCAAGTGCAATAGCCGTATGTACCGTCTCCGACATTTCTTTTGTTTTTCCGGCCGCATAATATCTCGCTGCAAGTACATTTGCTCCCAATGAGATTCCAATGAAAAGATTGGTAAACACATTGATCAGTGCCGTTGTCGAACCCACCGCTGCGAGCGCCTGACTTCCGCTGAAACGTCCCACTACCACGATATCCACCGCATTGAACATCAGCTGTAAGATTCCTGACAGCATCAGTGGTATGGAAAATGAAATCAATTTGTCCATGATGGTTCCATTGCACATATCAATCTCATATTTATTTTTCTTCAAAACAACTCTCTCCTTTTATAGTAATATCTTCAATCAAAGCATAAAGCCGTAATTTTTATTGTAGCATAGATTTATCGTTTGTGAACATTTAATTATTAATTCGTTTTATATGTGTAAAGACATTTTCCTTGACAGAACATCAAAAACAACCTATAATCACTTAGCTTATATGTTTTCATTTACATTCATTGTAAACATCCATATCAGTAAATATAAAAAAGGAGAATACGTATGAATATTCAGCTCTCAGAGCATTTTACCTATAAAAAATTACTTCGTTTTATCCTGCCCTCCATTATTATGATGGTATTCACTTCCATCTACAGTGTGGTGGACGGCATCTTTGTATCGAACTTTGTGGGAAAATCAGCATTTGCTTCCGTGAATCTCATTATGCCTTACCTGATGGGAATCAGTGCACTTGGATTTATGATCGGTACCGGAGGAAGTGCTTTTGTATCAAAAACCCTTGGTGAAGGAAAGAAAAAACTGGCAAATCAGTATTTTTCAATGCTGGTTACGATTGCTGCTATCGGAGGATTTGTGTTATCTGTTCTCAGTTTTATATTTATGAGGCGGATTGTCATGGCATTTGGTGCCGCTGGTGATCTGATTGATTATTGTACTCTTTACGGACGGATCTCCTGCATATCCCTGACCGCCTTCATGCTGCAGAATGTCTTCCAGAGTTTCTTTGTGGCTGCTGGAAAACCCCAGCTTGGACTGAAAGTCATTGTGGCTGCCGGTTGTACAAACATTGTTCTCGATGCCCTGTTCATCGGTGTATTACACTTTGGAATTGCAGGCGCCGCGTTCGCAACCATGACCAGTGAATTTATCGGCGGTCTGCTCCCGGTGGTATATTTCTTCCGTAAGAACGACAACCTCCTTCACTTTGTAAAACCGGTATTCGACAGACGTGTATTTCTTAAGACCTGCACCAATGGTTCCTCGGAACTCATGACTAACCTGTCCATGTCCTTAGTCAATGCATTATACAATCTCCAGCTCATGAAGATTGCCGGAGAAAATGGTGTTGCTGCTTATGGTGCAGTTATGTACGTCAATTTTATCTTTGTTGCCACCTTTTTAGGCTATGCAATTGGCTGTGCCCCGGTTATCAGCTACCATTATGGTGCTGGAAATCACGCAGAGCTTAAAAATCTGTATAAAAAAAGTATGTCTATCATACTGGTCTGGGGCGTGATCCTGTTCGGTGCCGCACAGTTACTGGCACCTGTTCTGTCTAAGATATTTGTCGGTTACAATACCGGCCTGTACGCTATGACACTGCACGGCTTCCGTGTATATGCCATTGCATTCCTGATCATCGGTATCAATATCTTCGGATCCTCGTTCTTTACTGCACTGAATAACGGCCTGATATCGGCTGTCATCTCATTTCTGAGAACGTTAGTGTTCCAGGTCATCATGGTCCTGACACTTCCACTCTGGTTCGGGATCAACGGTATCTGGAGTGCGATCAGCATTGCGGAGGCGCTGACACTTATCATGACCACTACATTTTTCGTCCGTCAGAAAGACAAGTATCATTACCTGTAAGACAATCTCTTTCAAATGTATAACAATATAAAAAACGTATCTCTGCAATGTTTCCCCACTGTCTGAAAAGGAAGCATCTCAGAGATACGTTTTTTATTTATTAGAACATCTTTTAAAAATTAATATCTTCGATCCTAATTCTCTTCCGCATAGAACACATTCTTATCCAGTGCCTTGTTCTGGTGTGCAACGATTGTTGTACATACAGCATCACCTGTGATATTAACGGCAGTTCTTGTCATATCCAGGATACGGTCGATACCCATGATCAGACCAATTGCCTCAACCGGAAGTCCGACAGAATTGAATACCATTGTCAGTGTTACCAGACCTACACTTGGCACACCGGCCGTACCGATGGATGCAAGTGTTGCAGTTCCGATTACAGTAATATAATCTGTCATACTTAAGTGGATTCCGAATGCCTGTGCGGCAAATACAACGGCTACCCCCTGCATGATCGAAGTACCATCCATATTGATGGTCGCTCCAAGAGGAATGGTGAAAGATGATATCTTCTTAGATACACCCACCTTCTTGGTCAGGGTATCGATTGACAGCGGAATCGTTGCATTTGATGTTGCTGTTGAGAATGCGAAAGCCATAACCGGGAAGAACTTCTTGATAAATTTCAGAGGATTCAGTCCGGTAAATATCTTCAGTAAGATCTGGTATACACCGAAACACTGGATTGCCAGTGCGATCAATACACCGATCATATATTTTGCCAGCGGTACAAATGCACTGAATCCGATGTTTGCAAATGTGCGGCTGATCAGGCAGAAGACACCAATTGGGGCAAGTGCCATGATCATCATCGTCATTTCCATCATGATATCATTAAACTGGCTGAAGAAGTTCGCAACTGTCTCTGCACGTTCTCCTAATTTTGCAAGGATCACACCGATGATCAATGCAAATACGATGATCTGCAGCATCTCTCCGCTTGCAAGAGAATTAATCGGGTTATCCGGGATAATATTTAACAACGTGTCTGTCAATGAAGTAGCCTTCATAGTTTCTACAGATGCTGCATTAGTCTTGATCGTGCTCATGTCCAGTCCCACACCCGGATTGATCAGGTTTCCGACAGACAATGCTACGGTAACCGCAAGTGCTGTTGTTGCCAGATAAAAGATCAGTGTTCTTGCACCGACTGTACCAAGCTTCTTCGTATCCCCGATCGACATACTTCCGCACACAAGCGAACAGAATACCAGTGGTACAACCAACATCTTCATCAGTTTGATAAAGCCTTGTCCGACCACGTACAGTACACCTTCTACGATAATGTCGTCTTTGATATGTCCACTTGGAACCGCATAACATAAAATAATTCCAAATACCGCTCCTGCAAGCAATGCAATAAAAATCTTCGTTGTAAGTCCTATTTTCTTCTTTTCCTTCTTCTGTGTCTCTCCCATATTAGTCCTCCATCCTCTCATCCATATATTCTTTCAGTGAAGCTCTCCAGTCCGGCATCTCGTATACATTGATGATACGAAGGATAAAATTATCCAGGACCGCATATGCTGGTCTTGCAGAAGAAAGATCCGATTCGCTGGTCACTACCGGGCGCAGAGTGATCCTCTTTCCTGCAAGTTTCAAAACTTCCTGCGCAAATTCATAACGATTACATACACCCTGACAGGTTGCATGGTACGTTCCGTATTCATTCGTTTTGATCAGATAAAGAATAATACGTGCCAGGTCTTTTGCACTGGTCGGAGAACCAAACTGATCTGATGCAATCAGAAGTTCATCCTTTGTATCTGCTGCATGAAGTACGCGGTTTACAAAATTATTACCATTTCCATACACCCAGTTACTGCGCAGGATGAAATGCTTGTGTGTAAATTCCTTTACATAATTCTCCCCTGCTCTCTTGGAACGTCCGTAAACGGTCTTCGGATTTGTGTCATCGAACTCCGTATATGGGGTATGCCGGATTCCGTCAAATACATCATCCGTGGATATCTGTACCATCTTGGCCCCTGTCTTTCTTGCCACAATACTTAAATTTCTTGCTCCCAGCGCATTCACACGGTATGCAAGCTCCGGTTCTTTTTCACAGAGATCTGTATCTGTGACTGCTGCACAGTTGATGATCACATCCGGGCGGTTGATCACTCCGAAATTCAGCACCTCATCGGTGTCCGTAATGTCTAATTCTTCCTTATCTGTGTTAAACACTTCCATTTCCAATGGATCCAACACTTCATTGATGGCCGATCCGATCTGTCCGGATGCACCAACAATCCATAATTTTAACATATCTGCTTCCTCCTCATCTGCCGGGACCGGCTGACGCCAGTCTCTCTGCTTTCCTTTTAATATAGCTAGTATACACAAAAAAACCGTCAGTTTCAATTCTTAACCAACGGTCTCAAATCTACTCCTCTATGGTATTTTTTTCCACACATCGGTAATGTCAGCGTTTTTACTGACCTCCTGCACCACTTTTGTGCTGCTTATATGTAGAATATCTTTCCCTTCATTCTGCATAAATACAAACACCGCAAACAGAATCATACAAATAAATGTACGAATTCCCAGGCTTCCCTGTTCTGCCTCTTCCTCACCATACAGTTCACTATAAGATGCCCTGTATCTAGGATGTATTGCCGGTATCCCGGATTCCTGATAGCTGTAACGTGTCTGTTCCAGAAGTTCTCTTCTTCGCTTTTCCACTTCATTCACATGCGCTCACCTCTGAAACAATATATGAGATATCTGTTTCACTCATGTGCAAAACTTACTGCATACAGGCTCTTTTTCATGTTTTCTAAGAGTTTCTGCTTAACGATCTGCCAATTCTTTTACGATGTCTTCCCATGTCAGACCTTTTTCTACCATCAGAACCATTGCATGATACAGGAAATCCGCGATCTCATATTTGACTTCTTCCGGATTCGGATTCTTTGCTGCGATCACAACTTCCGTTGCTTCTTCTCCAATTTTTTTCAGGATCTTATCAATTCCCTTATCAAACAGATAATTCGTGTAAGACCCCTCCTTTGGATTCTCTTTACGGTCTGCGATCGTGTCATATACCGATTCAAAGATCCGAAGCGGATTCGTCTCATCATAGTCAATTCCTACAAGCGGCTGGAAGAAGCAGGTCGGATTACCGGTATGGCATGCTGCTCCGATCTGATCTACTTTTGCAAGCAATGTATCTAGATCACAGTCAATCGTCAGGGATTTTACATACTGGAAATGACCGCTCGTCTCCCCCTTTACCCAGAGTTTCTGCCGGCTTCTGCTAAAATACGTCATCTTTCCTGTCTTGATCGTCTCATAGAAAGATTCCTCATTCATATATGCCAGCATCAGGATCTCCTGTGTCTTATAATGCTGGACGATGACAGGAATCAGGCCCTGATCATTGGTCTTAAACTGTGAGAACTCCATCATACTCTCAAAAGATGTCATCTTAATTCCTTCTTCCGTACACTTATCTTTGAATGCCACACAATCAATATCTGTACGGCTTACATATCTTCCCGAAAGCCCCCGGACACCCGGGCATTTCAAAATTTTAAATAACTCTGACTCTTCTTCCGTATCCGTAATGATCACACACGGTACATCTGTTACATTCATAATGGAATTCAGATCCAGTCTGTGCATAAAGACAATTTCACTGCTGTAATCCTGGATCAGATGCTGATGTTTGAACAATGCATCAAAATCATTCAATGATACCGCAAGCTTCTCTTTTCCGAATCTTTTTGCCGCATCCTCAATCAGTTTGACACTATCCGGCTTAGAGAAATTCAGCATTGCCCGTTTTGCACCTGTATACAGAATCTTCTTAATATCTTCCTGGCGTCTGATATTGCCGCCTGCGATCATCGGGATCCTGATCACACGATTGATCCGTTTCATCAATGTGATCGTTTCATCATGTTCTTCATCCGAATCTGAGAGATCAAGCACGATCAGTTCATCTGCACCGTGATCACTGTAATATTTTGCAAGTTCAATTACGTCTTTGGATACAACAGTCGGATCATCAATCCATCTGACCGCTTTCCCGTCTTTTATAAAAATGCAAGGTATTAATCTTTTATAACTCATGTCTGTCCGTCTCCTTTTAGAGGCTTCCCTTTGTGGTCCATGCCTCTTTTATCCTTGGCTCTTCCATTGTCGCCATATCAAGTGCTTTTCCGAACGCTTTAAACAGCGCCTCCGCCTTGTGATGATCGTTGATACCATCCAGAATCTTCAGGTGGATATTCATCATTGCGCTGTAAGAAACTGCGTAAAAGAATTCCCTTACCATCTCAGTATCCATCTCACCCATCTTATCTGACACAAACTCTGCATTATAATTCAGATATGGTCTTCCGGAGAGATCCACCGCACAAAGTGCGAGTGTCTCATCCATTGGAAGCATAAAGTGGCCATAACGTTTGATTCCGGCTTTATCTCCTATTGCTTCCAGAATAGCCTGTCCAAGTACGATTCCCGTATCTTCGATGGTATGATGACTGTCCACTTCCAGATCCCCTTTCGCATGTACCGTCAGATCGAACAATCCGTGTCTTGCAAATCCATTCAACATATGATCAAAAAAACCGATTCCTGTATCAATCTCCGTCTTTCCGGTTCCATCCAGGTTCAGAGTTACCGTAATATCCGTCTCCTTTGTCGTTCTTGTCCTGGTGACTGTTCTGTTCATAGCTCCTCGCCTCCTTATTTTTCTGCTGTCTTCTACTCTTCGCCCTCAAAACGGACTTTGATAGAATTGGCATGTGCCGTCAGCTGCTCTGCCTCGGCAAATGCTTCAATATCTTTATGTATATCGCGTAATGCTTCTTCCGAATATCCGATGATACTTGATTTTTTAATGAAATCATCCACAGAAAGCGGTGAGAAAAATTTTGCTGTACCATTGGTTGGAAGAACATGGTTCGGTCCTGCAAAATAATCTCCCAGTGGTTCACTTGCGTATTCCCCGATAAAGATGGCACCGGCATTCCTTACTTTTGTCATCACATCATATGGATTCTTTGTCTGGATCTCCAGATGTTCGGATGCAATCTCATTTGCAATATCAATCACATCATCCATCGTATCTGCGACCAGGATATAACCGTAGTTGTCCAGTGATTTCCGGATGATCTCACTTCTGGAAAGTTCTTTTAAGAAGCCATCCACTTCATCCGATACTTTCCGGGCAAGTTCTTCAGATGTTGTGACCAGAATTGCAGATGCAAGTTCATCATGCTCTGCCTGTGAAAGAAGATCTGCTGCCACAAATCTTGGATTTGCCGTCTCATCTGCAATAACAAGAATCTCGCTTGGTCCGGCAATTGCATCAATGCTTACATAACCATAAACTGCTTTTTTCGCCAGAGCAACATATATATTTCCAGGTCCTACGATCTTATCGACTTTTGGAATGCTCTCTGTCCCGTATGCCAGAGCAGCAATCGCCTGTGCCCCGCCGACTTTATAGATGACATCCGCACCGGCTTCATGTGCTGCAACCAGTGTGTTTGGTGTCACTTTTCCATCTTTTCCGGGCGGTGTGACCATCACGATCTCATCAACTCCGGCTACCTTTGCAGGTACAATGTTCATCAATACAGAAGATGGATATACCGCTTTCCCGCCCGGCACATATACACCGACTCTGTGAAGTGGTGTGACTTTCTGTCCCAGGATTGTTCCGTCCGGTTTGCTGTCGAACCAGCTGTACTGTCTCTGTTTTTCATGATACGTACGGATGTTCAGAAGAGCTTTGCGGATGATCTCCACCAGTTTTGGATCTACTTCTTTATATGCCTCTTCGATCTCCTCTTCTGTAACCTTAATATTGTCTGCAGTGATATCTGCATGATCAAATTTCTTCGTATATGCAAATACTGCCTGATCCTTTTCTTCTTTTACATGAGCGAGGATTTCCTGAACTCCCTGTTCATACTGACCGTAATTATTCGGGCTTCTCTTCAGAAGATCCTCCAGTAAGTTCTCTTTTGCATCTTTTGTCAAACGCTGTATTCTCATAGCCTTAACCGCCATCCTCTCATTTTATTTTCTTTCTGTCTGTACAGTATTATACCTGCTCCCGCAGTCTTGTCAGCAGGTCTTTGATCCTTGCGCTTTCCATACGCATACTGACCGGGTTCACGATCATCCTAGCAGACAACGGACATACTTCCTCCAACACTTCCAGACCATTTTCACGGAGAGTCGACCCTGTCTCTACAATATCCACGATCACTTCGGACAGTCCGACGATCGGTGCAAGTTCAATGGAACCATTTAACTTAATGATCTCTACAGTCTGATGCTTCGTGTTATAGAAATAATCTTTTGCAATATTCGGATATTTTGTTGCTACCCGGATCAGTTCATGATGCTGCAGAAGTGGTGCGGCATCTTTGTATCCGCATACACACATCTTACATTTTCCATATCCAAGATCCAGTACTTCATGTACCTTACGTCCTTCTTCCAGGATTGTATCTTTTCCAACGACTCCGATATCCGCTGCGCCATATTCTACATATGTCGGAACATCCGGTCCTTTTGCAAGAAAGAAACGGAGTTTCAATTCTTCATTGGTGAAAATCAGCTTCCTGGAATCTTTATCTTTCATCTCTTCGCAGGTAATCCCGATTTTCTCAAATAATTCTAATGTCTGTTTTGCCAGACGTCCTTTCCCCAGGGCAAATGTCAGGTATCTCATAATGTCTAACTCCTATCTGTACTATTCACGATCTTCTGCTCTCCGGTAACGAGATTGACCATCGTTACTTCTCCGGTCTCCTCGATATATACCAGACTTCCGGCATAATAATCATTTCCGTAACGGATATAATCTTCCAATCCACTGTTTTCATCCTTCTTCAGAAGTTCTGCATTCTTGGCTTTTCTACGGAAATCCTTCGCAAGGCGGATTGCTTCAAGCTGTCTTCCTTCCGCATATATGATGATCGTATTCTTTCTTGGATATACGATGCGGATCTTCTGACGGGTCAGTGCACTCACCAGTTCATCAATTACAATCGCAAAACCGATAGATGGTGATTTCTTACCGAACTTTTCGATCAGATGGTCATAACGTCCGCCCTTTACAACTGCATCCCCGGTTCCGTAAGTATAACCACGGAACACGATTCCTGTATAGTATCCATAGGTTCCTGTCATGCTCAGGTCAAAGGTGACAAATTTTTCCACTCCGTAATAGCGCAGGATGTGGTATATCTTCTCCAGACGTCTGATTGCCATCACACCTTTGGAATTCGGCGCAAGGTTTTCCGCTTTTTCCAGGATATCAATTCCTCCGATCAGTTCATTCAATGCTGAAAATGCTTCTTTGGAGCTTCTCTTTGCCTGAATACTGTCCAGAAATTCTTCTACACCGAAGTAATTGCGGTTACCGATCAGTTCTCTTACTCTTTCTTCCGCCTCTTCATCCAGACTTGCGTCTTCGATCAGACTCTGGAAGAAATCAACATTACCAACACAGAGCTGGAATTCTTTCAGCCCGATCGTCAACATAGATTCAATCACCAGGGCAAGCATCTCTGCATCTGCCTCTACCGAATCATCCCCGACAAATTCTGCTCCCATCTGCGTCGTCTCTCTTAAGCGTCCCTGATAACTGGAATGGTTCACAAATGTATTCCCTGTATAGCACAGACGGATAGGAAGATTCTCATCTTTAAACAACGTTGCCGATGCTCTTGCGATCGACGGTGTGATATCGGGTCTTAAGACAAGTGTATTGCCATCTTTGTCAAAAAATTTATACAGATCGTTGGCCGGTGTCGTTCCAATCTCCTCGCGGAACACATCAAAATATTCAATCGTCGGAGTCTGGATATCATGATATCCATATAAATGAAATACTTTTTTCAATCTGCTTTCCAACGCAAGTTTTTTTCCGCATTCTACGTTGTATATATCCCGTACTCCTTCCGGAGTGTGTAATTTTTTCTTCATATGTCCTCCAGGTAGTAATATTTTTCTTCCAGCACTTTAGTGTGCTACCATGTTAAAAAATCACTTTGCATTATACGCAGTTTCATCCGTTTTGTCAAGTTCATCACGAAGTTCCAGATCGAGATTCAAGGCATCCAGGTATGGAACATAACATCCATGGAAGAATTTCATAAAAAACCGTTCGTCCAGTTCCTCAAAACGGAAGCTTTTTCTTCCTCCGTTCTGTGCACGCATCCAGAACCTGTACAGTTCCTCAAAACGCATATAATATAAGATATTTTTAGATGAATAATAAATCAGGACAAATGCAACCCCCTGCTGCTTTTCAAAATTCTTCATAAATTCCACCTGATGTTCATGAATATTCTGAAGCGGAAATGTCTCTGCCACACATTCCTTCGCATCAAAACACACCGGAATCCCCTGCACTGCACCGATATAATCGATCGTACTGCGCTGATCAAAATAAGCCAGCGTGATCTGTCTGTGTTCTTTATCCATACGTACCGGCGTGATCGGGGTCGGGATCTTCTGCATAAGTGCCAGATTCTTTTCCAGATACCACTCATTGGTACGATTCACCATATCTTCTAATGTAGAACCTCTAAGGCCTCTTGAGTTCCATGTTCCCATGCCGTCTCCTTTATCAGTTTCCAGAATGTCTCCGGAACTTTTGCGTAAAATGTCTTTTCAGAAAGATTCTCCAGTTCTTTTTTCATACCGGGCATTGTAAGCTGATAGGCATGCAATACCTGGTCTTTGATCTTCCATTCTTTTTTATAACGGTCATTCCATTTCTTAGAACCGTATTTATAATCTCCGAGAAGCGGATGTCCGGTGCCTGCCAGATGTGCACGAATCTGATGGGTACGTCCAGTGATCAGATGTACTTTCAGAAGCGTCATCTCCTGATTCCATGCGATCGGAAGATATTCCGTCTCGATCGGCAGGCCATTCGCCTCTTTTGAAGAAGTTCCATTTGAAAAACTGACGCGGTTCGTCTTCTCATCTTTCACAAGATATCCACTGATATGTGCCGGTTCCGTGATCCTGCCTTTTACGATACAGAGATAATACTTTTTCAGCGTACGTTCTTTGAATAATTCTCCCATTTGCTGCAGGCCTGCAAGACTCTTTCCCGCAACGATCAACCCGCTGGTATTCCGGTCAAGACGGTTGCAGATGGACGGGCGGAAAGTCTGAAGATTCTCCTTTGTTAGCTGTCCGGATTCCAAAAGATATGCTGTCACATTCTCTACCACTGATACATCTGTCTCCTTCGCTTTCTGCGACAACATCCCCGACGGCTTGTTAATAAATATCACATTCTGATCTTCATAGATCACATCCAACTTTACCGTATTCTTTATGTTTTCTTCTACTGTCTTTCCCGCCGCCTGGAATTTGGCAATTGTATCATCCGCCAGGAACAGTTTCACACTGTCTCCCTTTCTCAGATGTTCATTTCCGGTCGCTTTCTTTCCGTTCAGCACAATATTCTTTTTACGCAGCATTTTATAAATAAAGCTTCCCGGCGCTTCGCTCAAATATTTGCGCAGCAGCTTATCCAGGCGCTGTCCCGCCTCATTGTCATGAATGATCAGTTCTTTCATATACTCTTCTAACTCCCGCTAATCTTCTACATGGAAATGTTTAAGATGATCTTCCGGATCTTTTTTTCTCTCCGTAAAGATTCTTTCTGTTCTACTTCTGCCATATTATTCATGCCCTCCGCACGCGCTAAAAATGCAGTATAATCATGGAAAATCTTCACCGTCATCTTATCATAATGATTGTCTTTCAAAATGTCTTTGATATGACGGGCAAGTGCTGTCTCATCGGTCTTCGGATTGCTGGCATATCCGCAGACAATGTGTCCGGATACTACCACTGCATCCAGAGGCATGATCTTCTGTGAGCTGGTAATGATCATATCATATGCCTTCAGTATCAAAGGTGCTTTTTCCTCCAGTT
>ERZ773103.3433-NODE-3433-length-12969-cov-2.442388_pt1 | contig 12969 bp, 10 predicted proteins | sample MGYA00511118_ERZ773103 | MGnify/ENA primary metagenome ERZ773103 (study PRJEB29015, sample SAMEA2737821) | human gut metagenome | biome: human gut; feature: human-associated habitat; material: faeces | place: China | collected 2012 ... | reverse complement strand
GCGCTGACCGAGGCCGGCAGTGAACTGTTTTTCGAGGATCGCAAACTGTACGACATCGCCGCCGTCGCGGCGCGCGATAAATGGCCTTCAACGGAACAGTATGCCGGTCATCTGCAGCAGCTGATTGGTCAAATCCTTGTCGAAGGCCGCCAGGCGGGCGAGTTCGAGCGCAAAACCCCGCTGGATGAAGCGACCCTGGCGGTATATATGGTGATGTGTCCTTTCATCAATCCGGTGCAGTTGCAATACAATCTCGACACCGCGCCCACCGCGGCGGTGCTGCTTGCCTCCCTGATCCTGAGAAGTCTCTCCCCCTGATTGGTGACTATTGACTTTATTAGTCACTAGTCTGAGAATGCGGTCACCATCCGGTCTTTTCATTAAGGTGACCCATGCTCAGGCTCAACGCCGTCCATCTTGCCGTCTGCCTCCTGCCGCTGGCCCTCGCGGGCTGCGGCGAACCTGCCGATCATGACGACCCCCGCATCCGGCCGCCGCTGGTCCGGGTGGCGACCGTCGAGCGCGCGGAGGCCAGCTCGCGGGCCTTTACCGGCGTGGTAGTGGCCCGAACCCAAAGCGACCTCGGCTTCAGGGTGGCGGGAAAAGTGCTTGAACGGCGGGTGGAAACCGGGCAGAGCGTCAAGCGCGGTCAGCTGCTGCTGCGCCTGGATCCGGCTGATCTAGCCTTGCAGGCGCAGTCCCAACAGCGGGCCGTAGATGCCGCGCGGGCGCGAGCCAAAAAGGCGGCCAACGATCTGGCCCGCTATCGCGGCCTGGTGGCGAGCGGCGCCATCTCTGCCGCGGAATTCGACCAGATTAACGCGGCAGCAGAGGCGGCGAGAGCCGACCTCAGCGCGGCCCAGGCGCAGGCCAATGTGGCGCAAAACGCCACCGGCTATGCCGGACTGCTGGCGGATGCTGACGGCGTGGTAGTGGAAACCCTCGCTGAGCCGGGGCAGGTGGTCAGCGCCGGGCAGGTGGTGATCCGCCTGGCGCGGGCGGGGCAGCGCGAAGCGCGGGTGCAACTGCCGGAGACGCTGCGCCCGGCGGTCGGCAGCGAGGCGCTGGCGACACGCTATGGCAGCGAATCTCAGCCGGTCACGGCGACCCTGCGCCTGCTTTCGGACGCGGCTGACGCCACCACCCGCACCTTTGAAGCGCGCTATGTGCTTAACGGCGCGCTGGCGAATGCCCCGCTGGGGTCTACCGTGACCCTGCGCATCGGCAACGACCAGGCGCCAGGCCAGGTGCTGGCGGTGCCCCTGGCGTCGGTCTACGATCCGGGTAACGGCCCTGGCGTCTGGCGCATTGCCTCTCGTCCGGCCACCGTCTCCTGGCAACCGGTGACCGTGCTCGGCCTGGATGATGAAACCGCGCGGGTGACCGGCCCGCTGAAGCCCGGCGAGCCGATCGTCGCCCTGGGCGCCCATCTTCTGCACCAGGGCGAGGCGGTGCGTCTGGCGGAACGACGCGAGCATAATGCCGCCGGGAGCCAGCCATGAGCGCCGGGCGTTTTAATCTCTCCGCGCTGGCCGTCCGCGAGCGGTCGGTGACCCTGTTTTTGATTATCCTTATCTCCGTCGCCGGGCTGGTGGCGTTCTTCGGACTCGGGCGAGCGGAAGATCCGCCCTTTACGGTCAAGCAAATGACGGTCATTACCGTCTGGCCCGGCGCCACCGCGCAGGAGATGCAGGATCAGGTCGCCGAGCCGCTGGAAAAACGGCTCCAGGAGTTAAAGTGGTACGATCGCACGGAGACCTATACCCGGCCTGGCATGGCGTTGATCACCCTGTCGCTGCAGGATCAGACCCCGCCTTCCGAGGTGCCGGAGCAGTTTTATCAGGCGCGCAAAAAGCTCGGCGACGAGGCGAAAAATCTGCCTGCCGGCGTCTCCGGCCCGATGATGAATGACGAATTCGCCGACGTCACCTTTGCGATCTTTGCCCTGAAGGCGCGTGGAGAGCCGCCGCGGCAGCTGGTGCGTGACGCCGAAGCCCTGCGCCAGCAGCTGCTGCATGTACCCGGGGTGAAAAAAGTGAATATCCTCGGCGAACAGGCGGAGCGCATTTATCTCTCGTTTTCTCATGACCGTCTCGCCACCCTGGGTCTCTCGCCGGAGGCGATTTTTGCCGCGCTGAACAGCCAGAATGTACTGACCGCCGCCGGGGCTATCGAGACCCGGGGCGGGCAGATCTTTATCCGCCTCGATGGGGCGTTTGACCGCCTGCAGCAGATCCGCGACACGCCGATTATTGCCGGGGGCAGAACGCTGAAACTGGCCGATGTCGCCACGGTTGAGCGGGGGTACGAAGATCCCGCCACCTTCCTGATCCGCAATCAGGGCGAACCGGCGCTGCTGCTGGGCGTGGTGATGCGCGAGGGCTGGAATGGTCTGGCGCTGGGGAAAGCACTGGACGCCGAAACGACCAGCATCAATCAGAGCCTGCCGCTCGGCATGTCGTTGACCAAAGTGACCGATCAGTCGGTGAATATCAGCGCCGCGGTCGATGAGTTCATGATCAAATTCTTTGTCGCCCTGCTGGTGGTGATGGCGGTGTGCTTTGTCAGCATGGGGTGGCGCGTGGGCGTGGTGGTCGCGGCGGCGGTGCCTTTAACCCTCGCCGTGGTGTTTGTGGTGATGGCGGCGACCGGCAAAAACTTCGACCGCATCACTCTTGGCTCGCTGATCCTCGCCCTGGGGCTGCTGGTGGATGATGCCATCATTGCCATCGAAATGATGGTGGTCAAAATGGAGGAGGGGTACGACCGCCTCAAAGCCTCGGCCTATGCCTGGAGCCATACCGCGGCGCCCATGCTGGCCGGTACCCTGGTGACGGCCGTGGGCTTTATGCCCAATGGATTTGCGCAGTCCACCGCCGGGGAGTACGCCAGCAATGTGTTCTGGATCGTCGGTATCGCGCTGATTGCCTCCTGGATTGTGGCGGTGATTTTTACCCCCTGGCTGGGGGTGCACCTGTTGCCGGACAGAAAGCCCGCGGCGGCCGGCCACGCCGCGCTGTATGACACCCCGCGCTATCAGCGCTTCCGTCGGCTGCTGACCCGGGTTATCGCCCGCAAATGGCGCGTGGCCGCCGGGGTGGTGGCGCTGTTTATCGTGGCGTCCCTGGGCATGAGCGTGGTGAAAAAGCAGTTTTTCCCCACCTCCGATCGTCCGGAAGTGCTGGTTGAAGTGCAGCTGCCTTACGGGTCGTCGATTAGCCAGACCAGCGCCGCGGCGGCGAAAATTGAGCACTGGCTGCAGCGGCAGCCGGAGGCGAAGATTGTCACCAGCTATATCGGCCAGGGCGCGCCGCGCTTTTACCTGGCGATGGCTCCGGAATTGCCCGATCCCTCCTTCGCCAAACTGGTGGTGTTGACCGACGGGCAGGGTGCCCGCGAGGCGCTCAAGCGGCGGCTGCGGGAGGCGGTGGCCAATGGCCTGGCGCCGGAGGCGCGGGGGCGCGTCACTCAGCTGGTGTTTGGCCCTTATTCGCCTTATCCGGTCGCCTGGCGGGTGATGGGGCCGGATCCGCACGCTCTGCTCGACATCGCCGAGCGGGTTAAATCGGTGCTGCAGGCCAGTCCGCTGATGCGCACCGTCAATACCGACTGGGGTTCGCGGGTACCGGTGATGCATTTCAGCCTCAATCAGGACCGGCTGCAGGCGAGCGGACTCAGCTCCCAGTCCGTCGCCCAGCAGCTGCAGTTCCTGCTGTCAGGGATCCCGATCACCACCGTCCGGGAAGATATTCGCGCCGTGCAGGTGATCGGCCGCGCGGCGGGCGACATCCGTCTGGATCCGGCGAAAATCGCCGACTTCACCCTGGTGGGCAGCGGCGGGCAGCGGGTTCCCTTGTCACAGATTGGCGACGTGTCGATCAGGATGGAGGACCCGCTGCTTCGCCGTCGCGACCGCACGCCGACCATCACCGTCCGCGGAGATGTTGCGGAGAACCTGCAGCCGCCGGATGTCTCCACCGCGCTGATGAAGCCGCTGCAGCCCATTATCGACTCGCTGCCGCCTGGCTATCGCATCGAGACGGCGGGGTCGATTGAGGAATCCGGCAAGGCCACCCGGGCGATGGTGCCGTTATTTCCGATAATGATCGCCCTCACGCTGCTGATCATTATCCTGCAGGTGCGTTCGCTGTCGGCGATGGTCATGGTTTTCCTGACCGCGCCGCTGGGGCTGATTGGCGTGGTCCCGACGCTGCTGCTGTTCAATCAGCCGTTTGGCATCAATGCCCTGGTGGGCCTGATCGCCCTGTCGGGGATCCTGATGCGCAATACGCTGATCCTGATTGGCCAAATCCATCATAACCAACAGGCGGGGCTCGATCCGTTCCACGCGGTGGTGGAGGCGACGGTGCAGCGCGCCCGCCCGGTTCTGCTGACGGCGCTGGCGGCGATCCTGGCGTTCATTCCTCTCACCCAGTCGGTCTTCTGGGGAACGCTCGCCTATACGCTGATTGGCGGGACGCTGGGAGGAACCATCATGACCCTTATCTTCCTGCCGGCCATGTACGCGATCTGGTTCCGCATCCGCCCGGCGAACACGGTACAACAGACAGAGTTGCACCTTCAGAGGTAATTCCACTTTGCCGGACCTGGGCGAGGCACATGGCCAGGCCAGGTCCCGGGCAGCGTCAGGCGGGTAAGGATACCGGCACCGCATGAGTGCGGTATTGATCCTGTTCGAGGCGATCAAGGCAATCGAGGCTGATGGCCGATGGCGAGGTCGCGCCGGTGAGGGTCATGGTAACCTTCATATCCTCGGCAAATAAGCGCAGCAGATGCGCCACGCCCGCTTCGCCCGACGCGGCCAGGGCATAAATATAGGCCCGACCGAGCAGCACGCCTTTCGCGCCGAGGGCCAGCAGACGTATAACGTCCACGCCGGAGCGCACCCCGGAATCGGCAAGCACTGTCAGATCGTCGCCGACCGCATCCACCACCCTGGGCAGCGCCCGGGCGGTGGGGATGGCGCCATCGAGCTGTCTGCCGCCATGATTTGACACCACAATACCATCGGCGCCCAGCCGCACGGCATTGCGCGCATCGTCGGCATCGAGGATCCCTTTGATGATTAATTTTCCTTGCCAGCTGTCGCGGATCCACTCCAGATCGTGCCAGGCGATGGACGGGTCGAAGTTGTTGCTGATGAACCCCATATAGTCGTCCATGGTCATTTTGTGGCCGGTGTAGGCTTCGATATTACCAAACGACAGGGGTCTGCCCGCCAGCCCGACGTTCATCGCCCAGCGCGGATGGGTGCAAGCCTGGAGATATTGTCGCAGGGTGGCGTGCGGCCCGGACATCCCTGAGCGGTTATCGCGATACCGCGAGCCGGGGATTGGCATATCGACGGTAAATACCAGGGTTTTCATGCCAGCGGCCCAGGCGCGCTCCAGCGCGTTACGCATATAGCCGCGATCTTTCAGTACGTACAGCTGGGACCAGAGCGCGCCGCTGGCGTGGCTCGCCACCTCTTCAATCGAGCAGACCGACACGGTGGATAAGGTGTACGGGATCCCGGCGCGGGAGGCGGCGCGGGCCGCCTGGACTTCGCCGCGGCGGGCGTACATCCCGGTGGCGCCGACGGGCCCCAGCGCCACGGGCATCGCCCATGGGGCATCAAGGATCGTGGTCGCCAGCGTCGGTTCGCCGGCCCCGCACAGTACGCGCTGGCGAAGAGCTACCGAGGCAAGCTCGGCGGCGTTGGCGTTCATGGTGTTTTCCGCCACCGCGCCACCGTCAATATAATCGAAAAGGAAGCGGGGCAGACGACGACGAGCGGCTTCGCGATAATCGCTGGGGGCTGAAACAATCATTATTATGTCCTTATGTTTTTTAACCTTAGTGGATGTTCTGCAGGTAAAAAAACTATAGGCCTCTAAAAACCGGCGAGGAAATGAAATATTAGCATTCCCACTATTCCCTCATGGAATAATCTGCGTTGCACTCTGTGGTTGTTATTTTCTTTTAATGCTAACCGGTAAGGACATTATTTTTTGCGCCGGGCGCGGATTGGGCACAATAAATCAGCCTTACGCCAGGCCACAGCACTGAAAAGGGGAAGGAGGGATCAGCCCGGCGCCAGGGAATACGCGCGCAGAAAGACGTCCAGGGCGCGCTCAACCCGCTGTTTGATTTCGTCGTCGGACAGCGGAGGTCTTGCGCCAAGTTTTATCGCCAGGCTGGTCATTCCCAGCCATAAACCGGCCAGTTCGTCGGCAGCCTCCTGCGGATCGCAGGCTCGTAAAGTACCGGCTTCGATCGCCTCGGCGATGATCGCTTCCAGCATCTGCTGCGCGCGCCCCGGCCCGGCGGCGTAAAAGCGGCCGGGGAGATCGGGGTGACGCACGGCAGCCGAGGCGATCAGTCGGTCCCAGCCGGTCAGTTCCCGCTGGTTGATAAAGCGGACAAAGCGATAGCCAAACGCCGTCAGCACCTCGATCAGCGGCAGATGATGGCGCTGGGCGAAATCATGGTCGCTGATGGTGAGATCCGATTCCTGGCGTAAGACCGCCTCTATCAGATGTTCTTTATCGCTGAAATTGGCATACAGGGTGGCTTTCGCCACCCCGGCTACGCGGGCGATTTCGGCCGTTGTCACCTCCAGGCCCTGTTCCAGAAACAGCTTACGGGCGGCCTGAAGTATCGCCTGCGTTTTCAATGGATCTTTTGGCCGACCTTTCTGACGAGGGGTTTCGCTCATCGCCGATAGCCTGCAAACAGCGCGCTCATAATTAATCCTCCGACCACGGTAATGTGTTCAAGCGCAATATGGAATTCCTCAGTGCGCCGGAGTTCACTGAAGGCCCAGAAGGCGTGTCCCAGCGGAATAGTGAGTAATGTAAACACAATCAGCATCACCGATCCAATCCAGCCGTAGCCGGCAGGATTAAAAACGATCAGCGCCGAACCCGCCAGCTGGCAAAAAATCGTGCCCGCCGCGAACAAGACCGGCCACGGCAGGCCGACGGTCACCATCTCCTGAACGATCTCCGCGAAATGAAAGACGCCGTAGATGCCTGCCATCCAGAAGAAGAAGGTCACCAGGACGCGAGAGAGACAAAGGGTGGTGAAAAATAAGGTCGAATTAGGCATAAGATTTTACGCAATTGATAATTAACAGACCAGTGAGTCTAAAAAATAATTTCAAGACTCACAAGTATGTTAATTGTTCATTAGTGTTATGCCATTGCAATCAGCCGCTTAGTTTGTTTTTCTCCTGCCAGGTGCCCTGCCGCAGGCTTTGCGTCAGACGTAAAGAAGGTGAATTTGAAATTGAGCAGATGGTATCTTTTGCTAGCCTTTCTGAGGAGGACAGACGGAGCGACACCATGAAAGATAAAGATGAACAAACGGCATTGATTGGCATGGCCATTGGCGCGGCGGTCATTAGCTTAGTGGCTACACAAAAGCAGATTAATCAGGGGAGTATCGTGGATGAACTGGTGAGGCTGGGCAGACAGAAGGGGGACGGGGTAGAGGATGAGGTCTTTGTCCAGGCCGCCCGGCTGGTGAGTAAAGGCACCTAGCCAGCCGGTATCCCGCCTGGCAGCCCCGTTTGCCCGTTTTATTTTGGTTTTTATTTCCCGAACGCGGCCAGGCGAGCGGCGCTTATTCCTTTCCTGAAGCGTTACCGGCAGGCGCTTTCACTACCCGCTTTTTTCTAGCGTATGGCCGGGGTTGCGCCCCGCGCTGGCATGGTCTTTCTGTTACGTTGTCACTTTATGCTCGCCTGCAACGGATAACCAACAAGGTGGTCTGCCGCTATTGCATAAATCGGTATTTTCGATACATCTTTGCCATTGCGTGCGGAGATAGAATGATTTCAAAATAACATATTATAAATCAATCAATTAAGTTCTCTTTGCACGCCCTGATAATCCCCGGGCGAGGGTCTATGCTTATAAAAAGCGCTAAATGAGGCAATACCCCTGCTGCAGAAGGGTTGAAGTGATAATCATTATCACTAACATGGCGGTATGCCTTGATGGCGCCAACCTGGAGGTCTATCGATGGAAGTACAAGCAGGAACTTTTAATCCCGCCGATTTCAGCTGGCAGGGACTGACCATGACGCCGGCCGCTGCCGCGCATATCCGCGATCTGATGCGCAAGCAGCCGGATAAGAAAGGGCTGCGGCTGGGCATTAAAACCAGCGGCTGCGCCGGTTTTGGCTATGTGCTCGAAATGATTGCCGAGCCGGCGCCCGACGATCTGCTCTTTGAATCTGACGGGGCGAAGCTGTTTGCGCCGCTGCAGGCGATGCCGTTCATCGACGGCACCGAGCTGGATTATGTCCGGGAAGGTTTAAATGAAATCTTTAAATTTCATAACCCGAAAGCGCAGCATGAGTGCGGCTGCGGCGAAAGTTTTGGGGTGCAGGCGGAGTAACTATGTCGCGTAATACTGAAGCAACTGACGATGTCAAAACCTGGACCGGCGGCCCGCTCAACTACAAAGAGGGCTTTTTTACTCGCCTGCAAACCGATGAGCTGGCCAAAGGCATTAATGAAGAAGTCGTTCGGGCTATCTCGGCTCGCCGCAATGAGCCGCAGTGGATGTTGGAGTTTCGTCTGAATGCCTACCGGGCGTGGCTGGAAATGGAGGAGCCGCACTGGCTGAAAGCGCATTACGATAAGCTGAATTATCAGGATTACAGCTACTATTCCGCGCCCTCCTGCGGCAACTGCGATGAGACCTGCGCCTCCGAGCCTGGCGCGGTGCAGCAGACCGGGGCCAATACCTTTCTGACCAGCGAGGTGGAAGAAGCCTTTAACCAGCTTGGCGTGCCGGTACACGAAGGGCGCGAGGTGGCGGTGGACGCGATATTTGACTCGGTGTCGGTGGCGACCACCTACCGAGAAAAGCTGGCCGAGCAGGGGATCATCTTCTGTTCTTTCGGCGAGGCGATCCACGACCATCCGGAACTGGTGAAAAAGTATCTGGGCACCGTAGTGCCGGGGAATGACAACTTCTTTGCCGCGCTGAACGCCGCAGTGGCTTCGGACGGCACCTTTATCTATGTGCCGAAGGGCGTCCGCTGCCCGATGGAGCTGTCGACCTATTTCCGCATCAACGCCGAAAAGACCGGGCAGTTTGAACGCACCATTCTGGTGGCCGATGAAGGCAGCTACGTCAGCTATATTGAAGGCTGCTCGGCGCCGGTGCGCGACAGCTATCAGCTGCATGCCGCGGTCGTTGAGGTCATCATCCATAAAGACGCGGAAGTGAAATACTCCACGGTGCAGAACTGGTTCCCCGGCGATAACAACACCGGCGGGATCCTCAACTTCGTCACCAAGCGCGCCCTGTGCGAAGGGGAGAACAGCAAAATGTCATGGACCCAGTCGGAAACCGGCTCGGCCATCACCTGGAAATACCCCAGCTGCATCCTGCGCGGCGATAACTCGATCGGCGAATTCTTTTCGGTGGCGCTGACCAGCGGCCATCAGCAGGCGGACACCGGCACCAAAATGATCCATATCGGCAAGAACACCCGCTCGACCATCATCTCGAAAGGGATCTCCGCCGGACACAGTCAGAACAGCTATCGCGGGCTGGTCAAAATCATGCCGACCGCCACCAACGCCCGCAACTATACCCAGTGCGATTCGATGCTGATCGGCCCGGACTGCGGGGCGCATACCTTCCCGTATGTAGAATGCCGCAACAATAGCGCCCAGCTGGAGCACGAGGCGACCACCTCGCGGATTGGCGAAGATCAATTGTTCTACTGCCTGCAGCGCGGGATCAGCGAAGACGATGCCATCTCGATGATCGTCAACGGTTTCTGTAAAGACGTCTTCTCCGAGCTGCCGCTGGAGTTCGCTGTAGAGGCGCAAAAATTGCTGGCCATTAGCCTTGAACATAGCGTCGGCTGATAATTAAGGAAAAAAGATGTTAAGTATTCAAGATTTACACGTCGCCGTCGAAGATAAAGCGATCCTGCGCGGGCTGAACCTTGAGGTGCGCCCGGGAGAGGTCCACGCCATTATGGGGCCGAACGGCTCAGGCAAAAGTACGCTTTCGGCCACCCTGGCCGGGCGTGAAGATTATGAGGTGACTGGCGGTCGCGTCGAATTTAAGGGCAAAAACCTGCTCGAACTCGCTGCGGAAGATCGCGCCGGGGAAGGTATCTTTATGGCCTTCCAGTATCCGGTAGAGCTCCCCGGCGTCAGCAACCAGTTTTTCCTGCAGACTGCGCTGAATGCCGTGCGCAACTATCGTGGCCAGGAGGCGCTGGATCGTTTCGATTTCCAGGACTTAATGGAAGAAAAGATCAAGCTGCTGCAGATGCCGGAAGATCTCCTGACCCGCTCGGTGAACGTTGGCTTCTCCGGCGGTGAGAAAAAGCGCAACGATATTTTGCAAATGGCGGTGCTTGAGCCGGAGCTGTGCATTCTCGATGAATCGGATTCGGGGTTGGATATCGATGCCCTGAAAATCGTCTCCCAGGGAGTGAATGCCCTGCGCGACGGCAAACGCGCCTTTATCATTGTCACCCACTATCAGCGCATCCTTGACTATATCAAGCCGGACTATGTCCATGTGCTCTATCAGGGACGGATTGTGAAGTCGGGCGATTTCTCTCTGGTCAAACAGCTGGAGGAGCAGGGCTATGGCTGGCTTACCGAACAGCAGTAACGCGCTGCAGCAGTGGCACCATCTGTTTGAAGCGCAGGGCGGCCCGCGTACCCCGGAGGCCAGTCAGCATCTGCAGCAGCTGCTGCGCCTTGGGCTGCCGACGCGCAAGCACGAGGACTGGAAATACACTCCGCTGGATGCCCTACTTAACGGTCGCTTTGTCGCCGATGAGGGGGCCTCTCTCAGCGCTGAACAGCGTGATGCGCTGGCGCTGCCGCTGGACGCCTGGCGGCTGGTGTTTATCGATGGCCGCTATCATCCTCAGCTGAGCGACGATCTTGCCGCCAGCGGCGTGGAGGTCAGTGTCGATAATCAGCGCCAGCATCTGCCGGATGCCCTGCAGCCGGAGGTGTTTCTCCATCTGACCGAAAGCCTGGCCCAGACGGTGACCCGCATTCGCGTGCCGCGCAACCGCCGCCTGGATAAACCGCTGCTGCTGATGCATATCACCAGTGGCCTGGCCGGCGATGCGCTGAATACCGCCCACTATCGCCATCACCTGGCGCTGGAGAGCGGGGCGGAGGCGACGATTGTCGAGCATTACCTGAGCCTCAATGAGCAGCCGCATTTCACCGGCGGGCGATTGACCATGACGGTGGCCGATAACGCGCACCTCCAGCATATCAAGCTGGCATTTGAGAATGCCCGCAGCTATCACTTCGCCCATAACGACCTGCTGCTGGGCCGCGACGCCTCGGCCTTCAGCAGCAGTTTCCTGCTTGGCGGCCAGGTGCTGCGTCACCAGACCAGCACCCGCCTGGGCGGCGAAAACAGCAACCTGCGCCTCAATTCGCTGGCGATGCCGGTGAAAAATGAGGTCTGCGATAGCCGCACCTGGCTCGACCATCAGGTCGGCTACTGCACCAGCCGCCAGCTGCACAAAACCATCGTCAGCGATAAGGGGCGGGCGGTGTTTAACGGGCTGATCAACGTCGCGCCGCTCGCGCTGAAAACCGACGGTCAGATGACCAACAATAATCTGCTGCTCGGGCGGCTGGCGGAGGTCGACACCAAACCGCAGCTGGAAATTTACGCCGATGACGTGAAATGCAGCCACGGGGCGACGGTGGGGCGCATTGACGAAGAGCAGCTGTTCTATCTGCGCTCGCGCGGTATCGAACAGCAGGCGGCGCAGCAGATGATCCTCTACGCCTTCGCCGCCGAGCTCACCGAGGCTATCCGCAGCGACGCGCTCAGAGAGCAGGTGCTGGCGCGTATTGGACAGCGTTTGCCGGGAGGCATAGTATGACATTTTCAGTAGAACAGGTTCGCGCCGATTTTCCGGTACTGAACCGGGAGGTCAACGGTCAGCCGCTGGTCTATCTCGACAGCGCCGCCAGCGCCCAGAAGCCGGAGGCAGTGATCGGCGCCGAAGCGGAATTCTATCGCCACGGCTACGCGGCGGTGCACCGCGGCATCCATACCCTCAGCGCGGAAGCCACCGCGCGGATGGAAGCCGTGCGTCAGCAGGCGGCCACCTTCCTTAACGCCGGATCGGCGGAGGAAGTGGTGTTCGTCCGCGGCACCACCGAGGGTATCAACCTGGTGGCCAACAGCTGGGGAAACGCCAACGTCGGCGCCGGGGATAACATCATCATCAGCGAAATGGAGCACCACGCCAATATTGTGCCGTGGCAGATGCTGTGCGCCCGCGTCGGGGCTGAGCTGCGGGTGATCCCCCTGAACCCGGACGGTACGCTGCAACTGGATGTTGTCCCGGGACTGTTTGACCCGCGCACCCGCCTGCTGGCGATAACCGAGGTCTCCAACGTGCTGGGGACGGAAAACCCGCTGGCGGCGCTGATTGCTCTTGCGCATCAGCATGGCGCGAAAGTGCTGGTGGATGGCGCCCAGGCGGTGATGCACCACCCGGTGGACGTCCAGGCGCTGGGCTGCGATTTTTATGTTTTCTCCGCCCACAAGCTGTATGGGCCGACCGGGATCGGCGTGCTCTACGCCCGGTCCGAGCTGCTGCAGACGATGGCGCCTTGGGAAGGAGGCGGGTCGATGATCGCCACCGTCAGCCTGACGGAGGGCACCACCTGGAATCAGGCGCCGTGGCGCTTTGAGGCCGGCACGCCGAATACCGGGGGGATCATCGGCCTCGGCGCGGCGCTGACCTACGTCAGCCAGCTGGGACTGACGCAGATTGCCGAGTATGAGCAGACGCTGATGCGCTACGCGCTCGATGCCCTGCGCGCGGTACCGGATCTGATCCTTTACGGCCCGGCGCAGCGTAAAGGGGTAATTGCTTTCAACCTCGGTCAGCATCACGCCTATGAGGTCGATGTTCGGCACCAGCACCACCACG
>ERZ773103.3427-NODE-3427-length-12983-cov-4.450804_pt1 | contig 12983 bp, 10 predicted proteins | sample MGYA00511118_ERZ773103 | MGnify/ENA primary metagenome ERZ773103 (study PRJEB29015, sample SAMEA2737821) | human gut metagenome | biome: human gut; feature: human-associated habitat; material: faeces | place: China | collected 2012 ... | reverse complement strand
TTCAGATGCTTGTAGAAAAAGGATGCCGTTACGCACTGTACTTCCATTACATGCCTGTTGGAAATGCAGCATCTGTTGATCTGCTTCTGAATCCGGAACAGAGAATTTATGTAAAGAACCGTGTAAGAGAGATCCGTAACATGGAACACGGTCCTGGAATCTTCACTATGGACTTCCAGAATGACGGTGAGTTTGTAGGCGGATGTATCGCCGGAGGAAGAAACTACTTCCATATTAATGCAAACGGTGATGCAGAACCATGCGTATTTATCCACTATTCTAACGGAAATATTCATGAGAACACGATCCTTGAGATTCTGAAACAGCCGCTGTTCATGGCTTATCATGACAACCAGCCGTTCAATGACAATATGCTCCGTCCGTGCCCGATGCTGGAGAATCCGGAGATTCTGCAGCGTATCGTAAAAGAATCCGGTGCACACTCCACAGACCTTCAGTCTAATGAGACTGCAGAACATCTTTGTGGCAAATGTCTACATTATGCAGAAGAATGGGCGCCGGTAGCTGAGAAGCTCTGGGCAGAAGAAAAAGCTGAAAAAGCAGCAAAAGAAGCCAATAAATAATAAACAAATATGAAATAATGTAGTTCCATCACAGCAACCGGAAAGATTCAGGGCAAGAGTGCAACACTGAAACGCGGACAGAGACTGAAACTCAAAGCTACACTTACACCGGTGACAAGTTTACAGAAGGTTACATGGTATACTTCCCACAAGAAGATTGTAACTGTCAGCAGATCTGGTGTGATCAAAGCAAAGAATAAAGGCAGAGCTATCATTACTGTGAGGTCCGGAAACAAGAAATACAACATCAGGATCACAGTAAGATAAACAAAATTAATGAAAGGAAACCCTCATGGCGGAAGCTGTGGGGGCTTTCTTTTGCTTCTGCTAACGTTGGTCTTTCTTTTTTGCCTGCTTTGTATTAGAATAACAGTATTGATTACAATGTAACGAACGGATTGGAGAGAATATATGAAGGTTGTGATTTTAGCAGGTGGATTCGGCACCAGAATCAGTGAGGAAAGCCATCTGAAACCAAAGCCTATGATAGAAATCGGGGAGAAACCGATTCTCTGGCATATTATGAAGATGTATTCCGCTTATGGATTTAATGAGTTTGTAATCTGCTGCGGATATAAGCAGCATGTCATTAAAGAATGGTTTGCAGACTATTATCTTCACAACAGCAACATCACCTTTGACTTCACACAGGAAAATAAGATGATCGTGCACAATAATGTGCTGGAGCCCTGGAAGGTGACTATTGTTGATACAGGATTGAACACGATGACCGGCGGTCGTATCAAACGTGTCCGTGAATATCTCGAAGAAGACACATTCATGATGACTTACGGTGATGGTGTGGCTGATATCAACATTAAAGAACTTCTGGAATATCACAGATCACACGGAAAAATGGCGACGCTCACGGCGGCACAGCCGGGTGGACGTTTCGGTATCCTTGATATTGAAAAAGACGGAACCATTACAAACTTCAGAGAAAAGAAAAAAGAAGACGGTGGCTGGATCAATGCCGGATTTATGGTGCTGGAGCCGGGAATCATCGATCTGATCGATGGCGATGAGACTGTCTTTGAAAAAGGACCTCTTGTAGAAGCGGCACGAATGGGAGAGCTGAATGCATACAAGCATAAAGGTTTCTGGCAGTGCATGGATACGCTTCGCGAGAAAAATATGCTGGAAGAACTCTGGCAGAGTGGCGAAGCCCCATGGAAGATCTGGAAATAATATTTGGCTGGAGGAAGACTTTTGAGCGGAAAGGCAACGAGCTGCGATTACTGTGCGAATTATGTGTACGATGAGGACAGTGAGAGCTATTATTGTGATGTAAACCTGGACGAAGATGAATACTATCGTTTCGTCAGCACAGAATATAAGGAATGTCCGTATTACCGAAACGGAGATGAGTACCGGGTAGTGCGCCATCAGATGTAAGGGAAACGGAGAAAACAAATGATTACAGTAGAGCTGGATAATTTCAGCCTGAAGGAAATCTGTCAGTCCGGGCAGTGCTTTCGGATGTATGAGACAGAAGAAAATACTTATGAACTGATCGCAGGAGACAAGTACCTGAAAATGGCACAGGAAGGCAGTATCGTAAATTTTTACTGCAGTGACATGGAGTTTATCTGCTACTGGGTGCCATACTTTGACATTGATGCGGATTACAGCAGCTATATAGCAAAGATAAATCCAAGAGATGCTTATCTGATGGCAGCTGCAGAGTGTGGAAACGGCATCCGTATTCTTCAGCAGGATCTGTGGGAAATGATCATTACATTTCTGATCTCACAGCAGAATAATATCTCCCGGATCAGGGGATGTGTAGAGCGGCTGTGCGAAGCATATGGAGAGAAAAAAATCTCCGGCGAAAAGGAATATTACGCATTTCCGACCCCGGAGCAGCTTGCGGGCGTATCTGAAGAAGATTTACGTAAACTGGGAATGGGATACCGGGCACGTTATATTGCGGAGACGACTCGAAGTATTCTGGACGGAGAGATTTCGCTGGAGCGAATCTACCGATTCCGTTATTATCGCCGTGCGAAGCAGGAGCTTATGAAACTGAGCGGCGTGGGGGAAAAGGTAGCAGACTGCATTTGTCTTTTTGCACTGCATCATATGGATGCATTTCCGGTTGATACCCATATCCGCCAGGTACTTGATGAGCATTACAGGAGAGGTTTCCCGAACCGTCGGTATCATGGCATGAGAGGTATCATGCAGCAGTATATTTTTTATTACGAACTGAATAAAAACTGAAAAATGGTGAGATACAGAGACCTGTTTCATTCCCTGTTAGAAGGGAACGGCAGGTCTCTTTTTTGCGTTATAGGAAATTACTTCGTAATGTTCCAATAACGTAAAAACGCTCCGCGAGGATGCGACCAGATGCAAATAAAAGCAACAAGTGTATTTTGTACTGTTTTTATATGATAAATATTATCAATAACAAAATTATTGAGAAAAAAAGTCGGTTTCGAGTTAGAAAAACCTAACGATAATATAGACACGAACTTTGATTTATGATATAAAAATATAGGTTAGAAGAAACTAACGGAAAAGAAAGAGGAGGAAGAACATGGCTAACAATAATTTGTTAAAGAAAATTGCACCGGTTGTCCTCAGTGCGACAGTAGCGATGACTGGTATGCCGTCTGCAGCTTTTGCAGCAGAATTCTCTGATGAAGAAGTAGTTCTGGACGAAAGAGCAGAAGACGAAGCAACGGATGTGGAGATAGAGGACACAGAAGTTGATGCGGCAGAAGATGAGGCAGATATTACAATCGAGGATGCCGAAGAAAATACAGAGGACACAGAAGCTGATACGACAGAAGAAACTTCCGGGGCAGAAGATGTTTTTGGCGCAGAGGGTGAGGCAGATGCTTTTGCGGCAGATGGTGAAGAAACTCCTGCTGAAAGTGAATTTGTATATGGTACAGCAAACATTCCGTATGCCGATTTCTTTTATGGTGAAATGAATGATGTACAGCAGAATACAGAAATGCAGCTGGATGCAGCAGATCCTGTGACAGAAGCAGGTTATCGCGAGGAAGGTATGTATGATGCAGTTACAAGCTGCACAAACAATAAATCTAAAAAATATGAGACTTCCTACTATACAGAAAACACAGAAAACGGAAGTGTGACTCTTGAGGGTATCAGGGATGTAAATATTGCAGTTCCGAAAAGTCTTTATAATGATGCGCTGAAAGCAGTTGAAGAGGGCAAGAGTTGCTCCAACCAGCTCCTTACTATTATCGGAAATCTTCAGAATGTAAGTGAAACTGCTCCGGAATCCGGCGAATATAAAGTCCTGAACGGTAACGGAACACTTACTGCAATGAAGACAGAGACAAAAGAACTTAAGATCAATTCTTCCATTTCAACATCATCTGCATGGGGAAATTATGAGGTCATCGTAGAGTTCGGAGATGAAAATCCAGATCAGCCAAAAACAGCAAACATGATGGGTGTTATCTTTGAAACATCTGACGGTGAAAAATATGGAATGGAACATTCCCAGAACCTGTGGCTTAAAACCGGCAAAATTGCTTTTGCAGTAAAAGACGGTTTTGTGGAACCACATGGTAACACAATTGATGCAAAACGCAGCCAGGGACTGGAAGGAAAGACAATTAAAAAAATCACTTATCTTGTAAAAGATGGTGCGGATATTGTTATTCCGACAAATCTTCTCTGCAAATACAAACTTGCAGACGGTCAGGGAATCACCGGACCGGAGGAAAAAGTTGCATATCAGAGAGGATATGGAAGAACTAATGTCCAGATGACATATCAAGTTCCGGAGACTTCCAGTTATAAACTTTCTTCTGTAAAATACGACGGCAATGAGCTTGAACAGGGTGCTTATGCAGGATATACATACGATGAAGATAAAAAGATGTTAACAGTAAATGGTGATACATGGAGTAATAGTACGACCGGAGTAGGAACTTATACTCTTACTTTTACAGATCAGTCAGAAGCACCGTATGAAGACATTACAGTTCCGATTGTGTTAAGTGCTGACGAAACAAAAGTTCAGTTTGCCATTCAGGACAATAAGCTGGTAAAAATTGATCCGAATGGAGACACTATATACGAAGCAAAAGATTACATCAAAAACATCACTTCCATTAAAATCGACGGACAGGCACTGGGTGGAAAAAAAGCAAACATCAGTGAAATTGCCAAAACAGTTTTTGATGAGAAAACAGGTGCAGTCAACTTTGATGCAAAGGTTAATAATACGGCAGTATTTGCAAAAGGTGATGGCGGAAGCTACAATGTAGAGCTGACATCATCCGGATTTAATGATGTTACAGGTACCGTTACACAGGATTCCGGTGAATACAAATACGTATACGCAGGACTTACATGGGAACAGTACTGGGCATCTGAAGGTGTATACGAAGCAACAAATACTTCAGCTTCTGAGGACAAAGACAGACGTGGTGAAAGCGATATGGGCGGTTTTGATGCTGTCACAAGAGCAACTGCAAACCATGGTCTCCACAGAGGAAGTTTCCAGACAATGGCAACTGTTTACGATGCGAACGGAAAGACCTATGCACTTGCCGGATGGAAAGACAAAACAACAATGATTCTTACAGACGGAAGCACTGTTTCCTGCAGCAAAGGAAAAATAAACGGTATAGATGTCACTGAGTATAAAGTAACCGGCCTGAAATATATTCCGGTAAAAGTAAAAACAGCAGATTATGATGCATTCAAGAAGGCATTTAAAGTAGTAGAAAACGGCGAAAAACTGTTTGGTGGTTATGCTGAAAATAACCTTAGTGCTTATGAAGAAACAGCAGAAGTCAATGCAAATACCAACGGACTTAAGACAGCAACAAAGGACGGAGATACCTTTACATTCAGCGCAAGAGCAAACGGAACAACTTCCGGCCTTAAGGGAGAAGCGCTGAAAACAACAGATGGCATTACGACTAAAATGAAGCCGGGAAGCGGTAGCTACGGTGAATTCCTCCGTGTAGACCTTACAGGCAACTATGGCGGTCTCGGTGGTGCAATGCAGGCTGTAAAATGGACATATTATGGTGATGACGATACATACAGCAATGCACTTCAGAGCTATGGTACAAAATTTGCGGCAGACAACTGGATGCACAAATTCCACGGTATTCAGCTTGGCCTGACAGATTCTGTACGCTGCAAACTTCCGGCAGATACTGACGGAACAGGATACTGGGAAGTAACCGTTTACGGTCTGGGATACAGCGATTATACATTTAGGTTTCAGGCAACAGACGAAAATATTGCAAAACCGGCAGGCGATGCAGATTCCACACCACTAAAAAATATTATTGCGGAAGCAAAAGCACTTAAAGAGGCAGACTACACACCGGACAGCTGGGATACTCTTGTAAACGAGCTGGAAGAATGCGAAGACATGCTGGCTAATATCGCAAACCAGACCCAGTATGGAATTGAAGAGCAGATTGGTCACTTAAGAGAAGCAATCGACGGTCTTGTAAAAGCAGAACTCAAACTCAATGCAACATCAGGAACACTTTATACACAGGACAAAACATCTACAACTCTTAAAGCAACTACAAACCTGGAAGGTACTGTAACATGGAAATCCAGCAACACAAAAGTTGCAACCGTAGATTCCAAAGGTGTTGTAACAGCAAAAAAAGCCGGAACAGCAGTGATCACAGCTACAGCCGGAAAATGCAAAGTAACCTGCAAAGTAACTGTCAAGAATCCGGGAATTGCAGTAAAAGCAGCAGCTTCTACCATTTACACCAAAGGTCAGACAGCAACAAAAATTACTGTAACAAAAATCGGTGTATCCGGAAATGCAAAATTTACAACAAGTGACAGACGTATTGCAACTGTAGATTCAAGAGGCGTTGTAAGAGCAAGAAAAGCCGGAAACGCCAGAATTACAGTTCAGGTTGGTAAATATAAAAAAGTCGTAACTGTCAGAGTAAGAAATGCTTCTCTGAAACTTGCAAGAACTGCAGCAACTGTCAGGAGAGGTAAAACAACCAGGATCAGAGTAAGTGCGGTTCCGAGCGGAAAAGTTACTTATACAAGCAGTAACAAGCGTATTGCAACCGTAACTTCCAGGGGTGTTGTAAAAGGCATCAGAAGAGGTACGGCAACAATCACTGTCAAATGCAATGGCATGACAGCAAGATTCAAAGTAACTGTAAAATAAGATCATATTCAGGAAAAAGCAAAGACGGGGGCCGTTTCCGGACAGCCCCTGCCTTTGTACGTTAAACAGACAGGAGACAGCATGAACAAAAAAGACAGAAAAAATATACATGACAAAAAAAATCTGCTCAAACTCCTTCCGGCTGCAGCTGTAATTGCGGCAGTGACTGTCACAGCAGTGCAGGGAAAATCGGCTGAGGGACTTACGAAAGTGTCAGCTGGTATGGAAATAAAAGATGCCGGAGAATTGTCTGGTTTGCTAAATGCAGCATATTTTGACGATAATACTTTATCTGATAAGAGTACAACGACTGCCGCAAAAAACAAAAAGAAAAAAAGGGGTATCAAAAAAGCTGCTGCAAAAGCATTACCGGATGAATCGAAGAAAACGTCAGCAGAAGGTCAGGGAAGTACGACAACTCCGACGACAGAGGTTCCGGAAGGCGGATATAAAGACGGAACTTATCAGGGAAGCGGTACAGGATTTGGCGGAACTGTCACGGTACAGGTGACTGTTGCGGACGGCAAGATCACAGGGATAGACATTCTTGATGCATCAGGAGAAACCCCGTCTTATTTTGCTTCGGCAAGAGGTGTTGTCAGCAAAATCCTTGCGGGTCAGACGCCGAATGTGGATGCAGTCAGCGGTGCAACGTACTCATCAAACGGAATCATTCAGGCCGTTCAGAATGCACTTTCAAAGGCAGGTGCTGCTGAGGTTTCCACTGTAGAAACAGACAAGAATACGAAGAAAAAGAAAACAAATACAAGTACCACAAAACCTGTTGTGATTTCAAAACCGACAGGGGATGTTGCCTATAAGGATGGTACTTATACTGCGCAGGCAGAGGGATTTGACGGTCCGGTAAAGGTGACTTTTACGATTAAAAACGGAAAAATTACAGTCATTACAAATACGAATACAGATACGAAAGAATACTTCGGCAAAGCCTGGGCAAAAATCAGGCCGGCAATTCTGAAAAAACAGGCAGTATACGGAGTAGATACGGTCAGCGGAGCAACTTTTTCTTCTAATGGCATTCTTGAAGCCACACAGAAAGCATTAGAAAAAGCAGCTGTAAAGAAAACGACTTCTCCGACACCGACTCCAACGGCAACACCTGTACCGGTGAAACCTGATACAGGAGATTCATCCGATACTGATAATAAACTTTATAAGGATGGAACTTACAGTGGACGGGCACGGGGATATTCCGGATTTGTAACAATCACACTGACGATCAAGGATGGAAAAATTACAGAGGTCAATAACACCAACAGTGATACGATGTCCTATTTCAGAAAGGCATGGCGGTATTTACAGCCGGCAATTCTGGAAAAACAGAGTGCTGATGGAATTGATACGGTGAGCGGAGCAACATTTTCCTCAAACGGAATCCTTGAAGCTGCAAGAAGTGCACTGGAAAGTGCGAAGGTAACGGCAGTACCGACTGCAACTCCGACCCCAACGGAACCGCCGGCACCGAAGCCGACGGCAACACCGAAACCAACAGCGACTCCGGCACCAACAGCTACACCAACTGTTACGCCAACACCTGCTCCGACAGAAAATTTAACTCCGACACCAAATCCAACGGAAACACCTGCTCCGATACCGGAAGGACAATATGTGGATGGCAATTACAGCGGAAGTGGCGATGGGAACTACGGCGTGGGAAGTGTAACTGTGAATGTAACAATATCCGGCGGAAAAATTACAGCTGCTTCTTATGATACGATAGACGATGCAGATTATTTTACCGATGCATGGAATGGTATTTACGGTCAGATTCTGAATAATCAGTCAGCAGACGGGGTGGATGCTGTGAGCGGAGCAACTTATTCTTCAAACGGAATCTTACAAGCATTTCGAAATGCACTGAGTCAGGCGAAAAGGCAGTAATTGCAGAAATACAGGTTATAAAAGGAGAAGATGGAATGAAATACCAGAGTTTTTGTATGAGAGTTTTGTGTCTTCTATTGATTCTGGCGTCTGTAATAGGCTATAATTCTATGCAGAAAAAAGATACACAGGAACAGGAAACTCAGGAGATCACACAGTTACAGAAACGTGTGGATACACTTGAAGAACAGCAAAAAGAAATGCTTGCCGCTCTTGAAGAAGCAGCCCAAAATCAGAAAACTGCAAAAGCACAGGTAGAGACTGACACAAAAGACGATGCAGTCAAAGAAGGCGCGGCAGACAGTGAAGATGCAGAAAGTACGGATGATTCCGAGAATTTCTACAAGGACGGTACTTATACCGGTTCTGCACAGGGATTCGGCGGTGCGATCGAGGTTCAGGTAACACTGAAAGACGATGAGATCACCGATATTCAGGTGACAGGTGCATCAGGGGAAGATTCTGCATATCTTTCTCAGGCACAGAGTGTGATAAGCTCGATCATATCTGCACAGAGCACAGATGTGGATACTGTATCAGGCGCTACATTCAGTTCTACCGGTATCATCAACGCTGTTGTTGACGCCCTTGGAAAGGCGGAAAACGAATGAAAAAGAGGCAGAGAAAGGTCCGGCTGATCCGGGCTGCGATACAGCTTGCGTTTTTCATCTTTTATCCGGCACTCTTTTCCACAGCATTTGCAGGGATCAAATCTATTTTTCAGGTGCTTGCTGCGCACCAGCCGATCACATGGAACTCTTTCCTTGATGTGACGGGAGTCCTGCTGGTAATTACGATTTTGTTTGGACGTCATTTCTGCGGATATGCCTGCGCGTTTGGTTCACTTGGTGATGCCATGTATGAGCTGACACTTTTTATCCGGCAGAAGGTTTTCCATAAAAAAGGACGTCATGGTTATACGGAAAAAGTGGTGCGGATGCTTCAGAAAGTAAAATACATTCTTCTGGCCTTTTTGATGCTTTCCATACTGAACGGATGGTATGCAAATCTTCAGGGCATGAGTCCGTGGGATGTTTTTTCCATGCTGACCGCAGGAAAACTTCCGAATGCTTCCTATAAGATCGGGATTGCGTTATTTATTCTGATTCTGATCGGGATGTGCACGCAGGAGCGTTTTTTCTGTCAGTTTCTTTGCCCGATGGGAGCTGTTTTTGCAATGATGCCGATATTGCCGACGGCGCTGTTTCACAGAAATTGTGAAAAATGTCCGTCGAAATGTGGACTTTGCAAAAAGCGCTGTCCGGCACATCTGGAGATTGACGGAGACACTCCTTTTTCGGGAGAATGTATCTGCTGTCATGCCTGCGAAGTGACCTGTCCGCGTAAAAATATACAGATTGGGCCGGTAAAGGTCCGGGAAATGGAGAAAAATGAGAAATAAAAAGAAGTTTGTGACCAGTCTGCTCTGTGGAATGAGCTGTTTCATGCTGGCTGCGGTGCCGGTAATGGCAGACGCTGATATACAGAAATATACGAATACTGATTTTGCAATGGATACAGTCGTCTCAGAGACACTGTATACAACAGGTAAGGATCTGAATGCGACTGTCGGTGATAAGATCCGCGAGATTGAGACAGAACTGCTTTCATGGACTGACGAGAATTCGCAGATCGCGAAGTTAAATGCAGCTTCCGGTGAAACGGCAGAAGTATCCGATGAACTTGCCGGTTACCTGAAAAAGATTTTTCAGCTTGCACAGGATTCAGACGGGGCATTCGACCCGACGATAGGCAAGATCATACGTCTGTGGGATATTGCCGGAGAGAATCCGCATGTGCCGGAACAGTCAGAACTGGACGAGCTTCTGAAAGATGTCGGTTATGGTAAAGTTTCTTTGGATGGAGATAAAGTGACACTGGAAAAAGGTGCAACACTTGACCTCGGTGCAACCGGAAAGGGAATCGGGTGTGATGTGGTTTCGGACTTTCTGAAAACACAGACGGATGTGTCAGGAATGATTCTGAATCTCGGCGGCAGCAGTGTAATGGCTTATGGCGAAAAACCGGATGGTTCTGATTGGAAAGTAGCGCTCACTGATCCGCGTGATCCGGAGGGGGACTATCTCGGTGCAATCACATTGAATGACGGGGAATTTCTTTCGACGTCTGGAGACTATGAGAAATATTTCATAGAAGACGGGAAACGCTATCATCACATCCTTGATCCAAAGACCGGATATCCGGTGTGGAACGGCCTGGACTCTGTCACGGTCATCTGTGACAGAGGACTTTTTGCGGATGGACTTTCTACCGCATGTTTTGTACTGGGGATGGAAGACGCGTTAAAGCTTCTGGATAAATATGATGCAGATGCAGCGTTTGTGGATGAGGATAAGAATGTCTATCTGACATCAGGGATGAAAGACCGGTTTGAATTGATGAAGAATACCTATACAGTTAAGGAGTTGCAGTAATTCAAAAAGAAATGCAGAGTATTGATTGTGGATATCAGTACTCTGCATTTTTAGTATTGTTTAGAAGTGGATACGTTTCAGTACCTCGCTTGTCAGCGTTCCGATGAGAAGTCCGGTAATGACACCGGAGATCAAAAGTGCCGGTGCATAGTAGATCAGTCCGGAAGTCATCGTGATAAGACCTGCGATGATGAGCTGACCGATGTTGTGGGAAACACCTCCTGCAACACTGATGCCGAGGATGCTGAATCCGGATTTTTTTTTCATGAAAGTCATAACTGCGAGGCTGAGCGCAGCGCCCGCAAGGCTGTAGAGAATGCTGAACAGGTTTCCGAACATAAATCCGATCACGATGATACGGACGACAGAAACAAGCACAGCTTCTTTCCATGTATATTTCTCCAGTATAAAAAGAACTGCCAGATTGGCAAGTCCAAGCTTCATTCCCGGGATTCCTGCAAAAAAAGGAATCAGTGATTCTACATAACCGAAAATGATAGCAACTGCGGCAAAAAGACCGAGATATGAAAGCTTTTTCTGATTCATATGTGACATCCTTTATTAGTAGACTGGCTGTAACTGACCGGCAGAACCACGATTATGATCTGGTGGTCGGTTACAGGTATTTATATTCAGACGACAGTGTCAAATTCAGGGGTATCTTCTTCAGCGGAGGAGTCTCCTTTTTCGCCTTCTATGACAACCTTATTTGGCAGGCAGACGATTGTACCGCCTGTACTGTCGATCGCTTTTTGTTTCATGCAGAGGTGATCCGGACAGTTGGCTTCCGTCATGTGGATTTCTCCGTCTTTTATTTCACATACATTGGTATCATTGATGCGGATCACCTGATCCTTTGCAAGGGAGTAGGTGCCGTATTCTTCACCGTTTACCGTGATTCGGACAGTCCCATAGTGACCGCGTCGGACAAAGTACATGCCAGCCCAGAGAATCAGGGCAAAAACAACGATGCCAATGATGAAAGTCAGTTCTTTTTTCTTCAAACAAAAATTCCTCAGCTTTCAGTTAAAATAGTGCTGTTATATAAGAAACAGTGTGTGATTCGATGTTTATCATAGCATATTGAATGAGGGTTGACAAGGATAAGTTAGATAAAGCGAACAGAAGGCGGAGGCTTTATGCCGGGTAATGGGGTGGACACATTTTATTTAAGAAATATTCATTGTTTTATACGGTGGAAAGTGGTAAAATAGTAGGGATTTCTTAAATAGGGTAAATACGGATGATTTCGTATATAAAAGTGATCAGAATAAATATAGAAACAGGAGTTTGATATGAATTTATTTCAAAAAGTATTCGGAACACGAAGCGAGCATGAAGTAAAGCGTATTATGCCGCTTGTAGAGAAGACAGAATCTCTTCGTCCGGAGATGCAGAAATTAACAGATGAACAGCTGAGAGACAAGACCAGAGAGTTCAAGAAACGTCTGGGTGAGGGAGAGACACTGGATGATCTTCTTCCGGAAGCTTTCGCCGTAGTACGTGAAGGCGCGAAGCGAGTTCTTGGTATGGAGCATTACCGTGTACAGATCATTGGTGGTATTATCCTTCATCAGGGACGTATCGCCGAGATGAAGACAGGTGAAGGTAAGACACTCGTTTCCACACTTCCGGCATATCTGAATGCGTTGGAAGGTAAGGGCGTTCACATCGTAACCGTCAATGACTATCTGGCAAAACGAGATGCTGAGTGGATGGGTAAGGTTCATGAATTCCTTGGTCTGACCGTTGGTGTTGTACTCAACGACATGAAACCGGAGGAACGTCGTGAAGCATACGGATGTGATATTACTTATGTAACAAACAACGAACTGGGATTTGATTACCTTCGTGACAACATGGTTATCTATAAAGAACAGCTGGTACAGAGAGATCTGCACTACT
>ERZ773103.3418-NODE-3418-length-13005-cov-5.469807_pt1 | contig 13005 bp, 10 predicted proteins | sample MGYA00511118_ERZ773103 | MGnify/ENA primary metagenome ERZ773103 (study PRJEB29015, sample SAMEA2737821) | human gut metagenome | biome: human gut; feature: human-associated habitat; material: faeces | place: China | collected 2012 ... | reverse complement strand
ATTCTACTCCTGCCATGTTACATACATGGTCTCTTAAAGCCTTTAATGTATCGATGTCGAACATAGAATCTACATCCTGCACGATACATGCCAGACGCTCTAATCCCATACCTGTATCAATGTTCTTCTGTACCAGTTCTGTATAATTACCGTGTCCATCATTGTCAAACTGTGTAAATACATTGTTCCAGATCTCCATATAGCGGTCACACTCGCAACCTACTGTACATCCAGGTTTGCCACAGCCATACTTCTCTCCACGGTCATAATATACTTCTGAACATGGACCACAAGGGCCTGAGCCATGCTCCCAGAAGTTATCTTCCTTGCCAAAACGAAAAATGCGATCTTCGGCAATTCCGATCTCATCATGCCAGATATGCCATGCTTCATCGTCATCCTCATAGACAGAAGGATAAAGTCTGTCAGGATCCAGTCCGACAACCTCTGTCAAGAACTCCCATGTCCAGTGAATGGCTTCATTTTTAAAATAATCTCCAAAAGAGAAGTTTCCGAGCATCTCAAAGAATGTACCATGTCTTGCAGTCTTACCTACATTCTCAATGTCTCCTGTACGGATACATTTCTGACATGTTGTCACTCTTCTTCTCGGCGGAATCTCCTGTCCGGTAAAATATGGTTTCAAAGGTGCCATACCTGAGTTGATCAAAAGCAAACTCTTATCGTTGTGTGGCACTAAAGAAAAACTTTTCATTGCCAAATGTCCTTTACTTTCAAAAAATTCAAGGAACATTTTTCTTAATTCATTTACTCCGTATTTTTGCATAACGTCCTCCTGCTATATTTCCCATGCAAATATAGTATCTGCATGATAAAGTCCATAACGTTATTATTATAAAAAGAAGCAGGCGTTTTGTCAATGTCAACGCCTGCTCTTTGCCCGTTCATTCTATGTATTTGTCTACTTATCTGCCTACTTTAATTCAATTTCAGCCAGTTCTTTCGGCGGAAGCTGTTTGGATGATGCTTTTACAAAATCATTCAACGCTTTCTCAGCCTTCTTGATCGGCAGATTCGTTCCGGCTCCTGCGATACATCCTCCAGGACACGCCATACCTTCGATCAGGAAACCATCCAGACGTCCGGCCTTTGCGAGTGCCAGCATCTTTTTACATTCGGCCAACCCTTCTGCATGTTCTATCTTAACTTCCACATCCGGATAATACTCGTTCAGACATTTCTCAATTGCCTTGGATACACCTCCGGCAACCGCATATCCTCTTCCGGCTCCGGTTGCATTGTGGAAAGAAGATTCTGCTTCGAACTTGGTAAGATCGATTCCTTTTCCGTCGAACATTGCCTGCAATTCTTCGAATGTAATAACAAAATCTACGTCACTACGAACTTTCGTCCGTAAAAATTCATATTTCTTAGATGCACAAGGTCCGATAAATACAATCTTTGCATTCGGATGCTCCTTCTTAATAGATCTAGCTGTCGCAACCATCGGTGTCAGTGCCTGTGATACCTGTCCCATCTGCTCTTCCGGGAAATATCTTCTGGCTAACATCGCCCACGATGGGCAACAGGAAGTCAGAAGGAATGCTAGTTCTCCAGTCACAACTTTATCAACATAATGATGAGCCTCTGTAACTGCTCCGATATCCGCACCAAGTGCTACCTCATACACTTCTGAGAAACCTAATTCACGAAGAGCTGCTTTTAGATTACGCGGTCCGATATTATCTCCAAACTGACCTACAAATGCCGGTGCGATCTCTGCAATAATATTGTCTCCGGCAGCCAGTGCACCTGACAACTGGAAAATCTGAGATTTATCAGAAATTGCTCCAAACGGACAATTTACCATACACATACCACAAGATACGCATTTACTCTGATTGATATGTGCTCTTCCATACTTATCGGATTCTATCGCACCCACACCACATGCTTCTGCACATGGGCGTACTTTCTTGCTGATGGCCTCATATGGACATGCATTTCTACATTTTCCACACTTAATACACTTATCCTGGTCGATATGCGATCTCCACTTACGGATTGAAATAGCCTCTTTTGGACATACTTCCATACACGGATGTGCAAAACATCCTTTACACATATTATTAACCTTGTATCCCTTCGGTTCACATGATACACACGCGGAAGGAATTACCTGAACTAATGGCCATTCGTACTTCTTCTCATAAATATTGTCTTTATTAAGACCAGCCGTCAGATGTACCGGACGGTCCTCCGGTCTCATCGGAAGTCCCATCGCAAGTCTGATTCGCTCTCTTACGATAGATCTTGAACGGCTGACATCCTCTCGAAACTCTACCGTATCTTCATTTACCAGTTCGTAAGGAAGTGCTTCTAAGTCATCACTGATCGTCTCTGCATTTCCCTCAAAACCAAGTCTGGCGATTTCTGCATATATCTTTCTTCTGTCTTTTCTAAATTCTGTTTCCAACCCCCGCATCATAAGCTATCGTCCTCCTATGCACAATACTCAATCTTCTTAACCTTATCAAATAGGTAACCCCATATAATAATATAATATTGCGTTAATAGAATGTCAATATCCTTGCGTTATTTTTTTGTCAGTGTTGTTAAAACAAAATGAAGAGATTTAACAAAATACAAAATTATAACAAAATAATGTTATGTTTTTCACAGAGTTCTCTCATTTCTTCCGGCCAGATACTTGCCTGTACTTCTCCTACGTGAGCACGATCCAAAAGTAACATACAAAGACGTGACTGTCCGATTCCGCCACCGATCGTATATGGAAGTTCTCCATTTAATAACATTCTGTGGTACGGAAGATTCTTTCTCTCCTCGCAGCCTGCTTTTTTCAGCTGTTCTTCCAGAGATTTCTCATCAACACGGATACCCATACTTGAGATTTCCAATGCACAATTTAATGTCTCATACCAGAATAAGATATCTCCATTTAACTGCCAGTCATCATAATCTGGTGCACGTCCGTCATGTGGTTTGCCATTGGCAAGCTTATCTCCGATCTTCATCAAGAAAACACATCCGTATTCTCTGGTGATCAGATTTTCTCTTTCCTTCGGTGTCTTATCTGGATATCTTGCCTCTAATTCTTCTGTTGTCACGAATGTAATATCATCCGGAAGTCTCTTGACTGCCTGTGGATATTTATACCATACTTCATGTTCCATATGTTTGATGATTTTAAAAATATGGCGTACGACAGCTTCCAGAGTCTCTGCATTACGTTCTTCTTTTGTAATGACTTTCTCCCAATCCCACTGATCCACATAGCAAGAATGCAGATTATCTAACTCTTCATCGCGGCGGATCGCGTTCATGTTGGTGTACAGTCCCTCACCTGGTTTAAAACCATATCGGTGAAGCGCCATACGTTTCCATTTTGCCAGAGAATGTACAACTTCAATCGTTTCTCCCGGGATAGCTGCAATATCAAATTGTACCGGACGTTCTACTCCATTTAAGTTATCGTTAAGACCACTACTCTGCTCTACAAACAGTGGTGCTGAAATACGCTCCAGATTCATCTCTTTTCCAAATTCTTTCTGAAATGTATCTCGGATATATTTAATTGCTTCCTGCGTCTCTCTTACACTCAGGCGTGGGGCATAATTTTCAGGTAATACTAATGCCATTGTTCTTTTCTCCTCCCTTTAAACAAGTCTATACATAAATACATACAAAATATAAACCTTTTATGCATCTTTTTCAAATAGTTTTTGCGCATAATATACAGATTGCATTGCATCTTTTCCATAAAAGTCTGCTCCGATCATATCTGCATAATCCTGATTTAATACAGCACCGCCCACCATTACTTTGCACTCCGGTTTCTTTTCTCTTAATAATTTGATCGTATCTTCCATACTTACAACGGTCGTTGTCATCAGGGCACTGAGTCCAACCAGACGTACATCTTCTTCGATTGCCGTATCTACAATCACTTCCGGCGGTACATCTTTTCCAAGATCGATCACGTCAAAGCTATAGTTCTCTAATAATACTTTTACGATATTTTTACCGATATCATGGATATCACCCTTTACCGTAGCAAGAATAATCTTATCTTTTGACTGGCTGGCACTTTCTTCCTGTGATAAGTTTTCTTTTAATACTGCAAATGCGATTTTGGCCGCATCTGCACTCATCAGAAGCTGTGGAAGAAATACGGTTCCCTTTTCGAATCCTTTTCCAACCATATCCAGTGCCGGGATCAAATGCTCGTTGATGATCTCTAATGGCTGATAATCTTTTAAAAGTTCTCTTGCAGCGTGATGTGCTTCTTCCTTCAAACCTTTTTCAATCGCCTTTTTCAATGTCATCTGCTCGTTGCCCTTTGCTGCAGGTGCAGAAGCATTTGTCATATTTCCGTATTTTTCAATATAAGCTTCGCAGTTCTTATCATAGTTCATAAGTGCGCAGTATGAATACCAGGATTTCATCATATCTTCTGATGAAGGGTTAATGATTCCCGCACTCAGACCATTCTGCATTGCCATCGTATAGAAGTTAGAGTTAACAGCCGGACGATATGGAAGTCCGAAAGAAATATTCGATACACCCAATACCGTACAGACTCCATAAGTCTCTCTGACTTTTTTCAGTGCTTCTAACGTAATCTTTGCCCCTTCCGGCTCAGAACTGATCGTCATAGCCAAGACGTCGATCACGATATCTTTCTTATCGATGCCATATTTTTTAGCTTCCTCAATGATCTTTCCTGCGATTTTTACTCGTCCATCTGCAGTCTGAGGGATTCCTTCTTCATCAATGGTAAGTCCGATCACAACACCACCGTATTTTTTGATCAGTGGAAAGACTTCGTCCATACACTCTTTTTTACCGTTCACAGAGTTTACCATCGGTTTACCATTGTAGATACGCATGGCAGCTTCCATTGCCTCGCAGTCTACCGTATCAATCTGAAGTGGAAGGCTCGTAACACTCTGAAGTTCAGTCACAACCTGACGCATCATCTCTACTTCGTCAATATCCGGGAGGCCGACATTGACATCCAAAATATGTGCACCTTTTTCCTGCTGAGTGATTCCTTCCTTCAGAATGTAATCCATATCATTCTCTTTTAACGCCTGTTTAAATCGCTTTTTACCGGTCGGATTGATACGCTCTCCGATGATCATCGGCTGTCCGCCAAGCGTCACGTATTTTCCATAAGAAGAAACGATTGTAATATCTTTCTTCTCCGGCTTTATGATATCCATCCCTCTGGTCTTTTGAACCATCGCCTTGATATGTTCCGGGGTTGTACCACAGCAACCGCCGATGATGCATCCGCCTTTTTTGACGATTTTCTCCATCCAGTCTGCAAATTCATCCGGATGAACATCGTAATAAACTTCCCCGTCTTTCTGCTTCGGAAGTCCTGCATTTGGTTTTACAACTATCGGAATAGAGGTATATTCCATAATCTGATCAAGGATTGGCATCATCTGTTCCGGTCCCATTCCACAGTTGATTCCCAGAGCGTCAACACGAAGTCCCTCTAACATCGCAACAACCGATGGTACATCTCCACCTGTCAGAAGCTTTCCTTTTTCATCAAAAATCATCGTTGCAAATACCGGAAGATCTGTATTCTCTTTTGCCGCCAGTACTGCCGCCTTCACTTCGTAAGTATCACTCATCGTCTCAATGTGGATCAGATCCGCACCTGCCGCCTCTCCATAACGCATAACTTCGGCAAATGCCTCATAAGCTTCTTCAAAAGCCAGGTCTCCCATTGGTTTTAATAGTTTCCCTGTTGGTCCGACGTCTAAAGCAACATAAAATTCTCTGCCGTCTTTTACGCCGGTTTTGGCTCCTTCTTTTACATTACGGATAGCCGCTTCCACGATCTCCTTCAATGAATATTTGGAATCATGAAATTTCAGTGCATTGGCTCCAAACGTATTCGCCAGTACGATCTCACTTCCTGCTTCAAAATATTGTCTGTGAATGTCCGTCACTTCTTCTGCGTGTTCTATATTCCAGACTTCCGGGAGTTCTCCTGGCTGTAAACCTTTTGATTGCAGCAACGTACCCATGCCACCATCAAAAAATATCAGTTCTTTTCCTATTCTGTCTAATAACATCTATGTGCTCCTTTCGTCCTTTCTCTAGGTTGTTCTTCTAAATTCACAGTCTGTCTTTTCGCAGGCTTCACAGCCCTTGACTGTACATATCTTCTTCGTCTGACTGATACCGATCACTGCAGTTACCGATTTGCTTGGAGTCAGCATAAGACTGTCCGTCACTGCCAGCCCGATTTTCTTAGATGCATCCAGCATCCGAATGATCATAGTTTGATGCTCAATGGAGAAATCTCCATATCCCGGACTGAATCTCGGTCTCAGATATAAATGTTCTCTGCTATATTTTTCTGCCAGTTCTTCCTGCCACTCATCCAGTTGCTCTTCCAGCATAGCAGCGCCACATGCCTGTAATACTACCACTTTTGCCATATCTGTCAATGAATATTTTCGTATCAGCATATCCACGCCAGGTCCAAGGGTAGCCCCCAGGACAATGGCCTGTTCACATCCTTTTAAATTCTTGCTGAGGTTTTTACTGTCTATCTCAAGTTTTCGATTGTTAAATGTCCGTCCATCTCCATAAATACGTCAAAAATGCGATAGACGATCTTCATACGCCCAACCTGATCTAATTCCCTAAAAGAATCCTCAATCAGATCAAGCGTATGATTGTCTACCGCATGATTTCCATAACCCAGATAACGGACAGCTTCTTTTGTCCTTGTATCCATAATCATTCCTTTGAAAATCACATCAGTTAAAGTCTCTACAGGAGGCTGTCATACAACGCCTCATACTGCTTTGCAGAGTTCTTCCATGAGAAGTCCTTCTTCATGGCACGCTCTACAATCTTATTCCAGTCACGTTTCTTATCGTAATAAATCTGTTCCGCATAACGGACCGTAGCCATCATCTCATGTGCATTATAGTTTGTAAAGCTAAATCCGGTTCCTGTCTTCTCATACTCATTATAAGCCTCTACGGTATCCTTAAGTCCACCGGTCTCTCTTACGATCGGGACTGTACCATATCGTAAACTCATCAGCTGGCTGAGTCCACAAGGCTCAAATAATGACGGCATCAGGAACGCATCACAGGATGCATATACTTTATGCGACATCTGCTCTGAATAGTAAATATTCGCAGATACCTTTCCAGGATATTTCCATGCAAAATGACGGAACATATTCTCATACTGTTCTTCCCCTGTACCCAGTGCAACGATCTGAATATTATCCTGACACAGTTCATCCATCACATATGCCACCAGGTCAAATCCTTTCTGGTCTGTCAGACGGGAAACGATACCGATCATCATCGTACGGTGATCTTCTTCCAGTCCCAGTTCTTTCTGAAGGGCGATCTTGTTCTTGACTTTCATCTTGCGGAAATTATCTACCGTATAATTCTTCTCAATATTCTTATCTGTCGCCGGATCAAATTCTGTATAGTCAATTCCGTTCACGATTCCGGCCAGGCAATTGGATCTCGCATTCATAAGTCCATCCAGGCGTTCTCCATAAAATGGAGTCTTGATCTCTTCTGCATAAGAACTGCTGACCGTCGTTACCAGATCCGCATAAACGATACCGCCTTTTAAATAGTTCGCGTCTTCATATGCTTCCAGTTTATCCGGTGCAAAATAGTACTGCGGAAGTCCTGTGATATCGCGAACTCTCTTCGGATCCCAGGTTCCCTGGAACTTCAGGTTATGTATTGTCATAATTGTCTTAATTCCACGATAATATTCATTACCATATCTGAAATTATCAAGGTAAACCGGAATCAGACCAGTCTGCCAGTCATGACAATGGATAATATCCGGTCTGAAATCAATCAGTGGCAGAGCACTTAAAACGGCTTTTGAAAAGAATGCAAACTTCTCAATATCTGCATACATGTCGCCGTACGGTGCAAAACCATTAAAATAGTACTCATTGTCTATAAAATAAAAAGTAATTCCCTGATATTCATATTCCAGGACACCTACATACTGCTTTCGCCAGTTTAAATCCATATAAAAATGAGTCTTATAGGCTAATTTCTCTTTCCATTCTTCTTTCATGCACATATATTTCGGCAACATTACACGCACATCAAATTCTTCTTTGTCGAAATATTTTGGCAGGGAACCCGCTACGTCTGCAAGTCCTCCGGTTTTAATAAACGGTACCGCTTCTGAAGATGCAAATAATATCTTTTTCATTGCATTTCCTCCTTAAAATTATATACATTCATTATAACTGATTTTTTTTCAGAAAGAAAGCCTTATCTATTTTTATATTCTAATCGGATCGTGTCCGCGATCAATGCAATAAATTCAGAATTGGTTGGTTTCCCTTTCCGGTTACTTACGGTGTAGCCAAATAGCTCATCTAACGTATCTAATTTTCCTCTGCTCCATGCCACTTCGATTGCGTGACGTATGGCTCTTTCTACACGACTTGGTGTTGTTTGAAATTTTTTTGCAATTTCCGGATATAATACTTTCGTGATCGCATTGAGTACTTCCATATCATTTATCGCCATCATGATTGCTTCTCTGAGATAATGATAACCTTTGATATGTGCCGGAATCCCTATCTCATGTATCATATCTGTCACTTTCGTTTCCAGATTCATCTCTGATTTTAAACTTGTATTTTCAAATTCTTCTCTTCCTGCTCTTAACTCATTTCGGATAATCGTATTCGCATGCTTGATCCGGTTCAAGACCATGTCATTATGAAACGGTTTTAATATATAATAACTTGCTCCTTTTTTGAAGGCATCTTCTGTAATTCGTTCCTGTCCTACAGCGGAAACCACTATAAAATCGGGGTGTTTCTCTAAATCTTTATCTCGGTTTATCATTTCCATCACGCTCAGACCATCCATTTTCGGCATAATCAGATCTAACAGTACGACATCTGGTTGTTTTTCGCGAATCATCTGGTATGCAGCTTCCCCGTTGTTTGCCTTGCCCACCAGATTTAATTCTTTATCGTTGTCTATCATTTCGCCAAGTAAATCTAAAATTCTTTCGTTGTCGTCGGCTATCGCTACATTAATCTCACTCATTTTACCTAATGCCTCCTTAATTAACAATAAAACTGTTGTGACAAATTATATAATTACAGTTGTCTCAAATCAAGAAATTATTGTCGTAAAATTCTGACATTAAACGACACTTTTAGAATTATTCGTCATTTTTCAACATATTTTCTATAAATATTCCATACCCCTTTGAAGCGTCCTGAACGAACACATGTGTGACTGCACCCACGATTTTTCCGTCCTGTATGATCGGGCTTCCGCTCATCCCCTGGACGATTCCACCCGTAATCTCAAGAAGTTTTGGATCTGTTACTTTAATCTCTAATCCTTTATTTACTTCTTTCGTATGAATGTCAATTTTTGTAATACGAATATCATACTCTTTTACCTCCCCTTCCACAGAACATCGTATTTTTGCATCTCCTTTTTTAATTTTTTCTTTTGAAAGGATTTTCATGGGCGTCTGATCTTTAAAAAGGCTGTCGACCCGATCCAGGGTTCCATAGATTCCATTTTCTGTATTTTTTGTGATAGTTCCCAATATATTATAGCGATTATAGACAATGATTCCTTCCATTCCTCCCGGCGTTCCGCTGGTGCCTTTTTCAATACTCCGAATGCTTGTATCATATACTCTTCCCTCCGAAATCTCCAGAAGTTCACTGGTATCTATATCATGGATGCCATGTCCCAAAGCCCCGAATCTGCAGTCTGAACGCAGATAAGTGATCGTTCCAAGTCCCTGCGTATCATCCCGCACCCAGATGCCAAGTTTGCTTTTATTCTCACTGTCCATTGCCGGTTTTATGCGGACATTGATATAGCTATCCTTTCTCCGGATGCGAAGTATAACTTCTTCCCCGTTGTTCTGTTTCATCTCACTTAACAGGTCCCTTTTCCCCGAAATGCTTTTGCGGTTAAATGCCACGATATAGTCACCGGATTTTATCAGATGCGTCGCCGGTTCATAAGTCATCCCGTCGGTTCCTGTCACTTTATCTGTTCCTAACACCATGACACCTTCTGTCTCAAGATAAATTCCGATCGGCATTCCGCCGGGAATCACCATATCTTCCGAGCTCGTATTGGCATTTACTTCCTGACGGATTCTGTCTTTATTTTTTCCTGTAATATAATATCCACCAGCGAATATCAGGACTGTCAGTCCTATGATTAATAAAATTCTATAATATCGTTGTATTTTCTGATTATCATTTTTCTGCCGTTTCATTTATACACCCTCGTTTCACACAAATCAAAAAAAGATAGACACCTCTTATCTGAGATATCTATCTTATTATGTGATTTTTTAAGTTGTTTAATCTGGGTTATTTTGTCTGTTTTGCAAGACTTTTCATCTCTGCTGCATTCTGAATAACGGCATCCGTAATCTTGGCTCCTCCAAGGATTCTGGCCAGTTCTCTGACACTTTCTTCTTCATTTAGCAAATGTATACCGGTTCTGGTAATTCCATCCTCGGTCTCTTTTTTGATCATGTAATGTGCATCTGCCATTGCTGCGATCTGAGCCAGATGCGTAATACATATCACCTGATGTTTCTTGCCGATGATCGCCATCTGTTCGGATACTTTCTGTGCAGTTCTTCCACTGATACCGACATCGATCTCGTCAAAGATCAGCGTCTCTATCGCATCTCTGTCTGCCATGACCGTCTTTATCGCTAACATAACACGGGATAGTTCACCACCTGACGCCACATTTACCAGTGGGCGAAGTGGCTGACCAGGATTTAGCGTGATCATAAATTCTACATCGTCGGTTCCATCCGCCGTAAAGTTATCCGTCTTCTGGAAATGAATCTCGAATTGAACTTCTTCAAAATTCAGATCTCTTAAGCGTTCTTCTACCGCTGCTTCTAAGATTTTAGCCTGATGTCTCCGAATCTTTGAAAGTTTTTCTGATGCATTTTCTAATTCTGATTCTGCCTCTTTATATTCTGCGCGAAGTTTATCAAGATATGCGTCATAATCCTTAAGAACCATGATCCGTTCTTCTTTTTCTTTCTGTCCAAGTAATTCCGTCAGTTCTGATGCGATCATCTTATAATCCTTGCGTTCGATCGTTCTGACATCCAGACAAATACTGTCATTGACTGTTCTTGGAATAATCGGGATCTCCAGATGCCGCATCTTTTCTTCCATCTCAGCTACACTCATACCATTTGGCTGGATGGATACGGCGCGGCTTTCCATCCTTTCAAGCGGAAGGGATCCTCCACCGATCTGTGATTCATAAGACACGACCTGTATCTTTGCATCCATTCCTGTACGGCGTAAGATTCTGGCAAAATATCCCGCTTCTTTTTCAATCTCATCAAGCGGCATTGCGATCATCCGCAGAACAGGAATATTCTGTACGGCTGTCTCTTCTGACAGATACTCCATCAGAACCATCTCCAGTGCCGCCGCCGTAAATTTATCAATACGGAGTGCACGGGTCAGCTGGTTCTTCTTCATCATATCAATATATTTCTTCTTACCAATGATAATTCCGGCCTGTGGACCGCCCAGCAGTTTGTCACCACTGAAACACACCACATCAGCACCATGTGCAATGGATTCCTGTACAGTAGGCTCATGCGTCAGTCCATATTTTTCCAAATTGATCAACACACCGCTTCCAAGATCTTCTACTACTGGAATCCCATGTTCCTTTGCAATCGGTACCAGTTCGTCAATTCCCACACTTTCTGTAAATCCGACAATCCGGTAATTGCTGGTGTGCACCTTCAGAAGTGCCTTTGTCTCTTCTGTAATTGCCTCTTCGTAATCTTCATAATGCGTCTTATTCGTCGTTCCGACTTCGACAAGATTTGCACCGCTCTGTTCCATTACATCCGGAATACGGAACTTTCCGCCGATCTCGATCAGTTCCCCTCTGGAAACAATCACTTCCCCGCCTTTTGCCAGGGAACTTAAGATCAAAAGCACGGAAGATGCATTATTATTGACCGCCATGGCAGCTTCTGCACCGGTTAACTTACACAGTAATTTTTCAAAATGTGAATACCGCTCTCCTCTTCTTCCTGCTTCCAGATTATATTCCAGGTTCGAATATCCACTGACGATCTCAGCTGCCCTCATCATATGCTCGAAGCTTATCGGGGCACGGCCAAGATTCGTATGCAGGATGGTTCCCGTTCCATTGATCACTTTCTTCATATTCGGTGTATGCATTGCAGATACGGCTTTTGCGATATTTTCATTCAGAAGAGCAATCTGCTGTTTTGCTTTTTCTTCCTCTTCACACACTCCGATAAATGCACGGAGTTTTTCCATCTCACTGTGGATCGCTTCCATGACGCTTTCACGGCTGTATGTCTCAATCAATACTTTTATCCCTTCGTCTGCAAGAAGAATATCCACCTTCGGAATACTCCGATATAATAAATTCTTATTCATTATACTTCTCCATTCTGTCATTCTTTTCAAATATTAATTTTAGAATAACCGGATCAGCTTATCACTCTTTGGCGCAACTGTTCCGATTACGGAAACGGTTGTATCCAGTCCTGATGTTTTAAAATCTCTCATCATATTCTCATATTCTTTTGGTGATACACTGATGAGAAGTCCGCCGGAAGTCTGTGGATCATAAAGAAGATCTAAATATGTCTCATTCACCGATCCTACTTCCACCTTATCAATCGAATATCTCTTGTTCTTATAGGCACCTGCCGGAACCAGTCCCATCTTCGCATAATCATATGCATCCTGAAGATATGCAATGTCGGTAACGCTGAGTTCAAATGTCACATCACTTGCGGATGCCATCTCAACACAGTGTCCAAGCAGTCCAAAACCTGTAATATCCGTACATGCGGAAACATCATACTTCTCTACAACCTGCTTGCCTGTCTTATTCAAGGATGCCATAACCGTCTGTGCCTCGCGGATTGCCGATGGCGATGCCATCTCTGCTTTGATCGCAG
>ERZ773103.3415-NODE-3415-length-13025-cov-11.844796_pt1 | contig 13025 bp, 12 predicted proteins | sample MGYA00511118_ERZ773103 | MGnify/ENA primary metagenome ERZ773103 (study PRJEB29015, sample SAMEA2737821) | human gut metagenome | biome: human gut; feature: human-associated habitat; material: faeces | place: China | collected 2012 ... | reverse complement strand
GCATTCCCAAAGATGCCATACAATCCAAAAGGATATAGTCGTAATCCAACCTTACATCTTCCAATGCGTCAAACAGTATGCATTCACGGCGGAAATCTAATGTACTGATTTGCTTTTCCACAGTAGACAAAGCCTGCTTATTTGGAATAAAATCCACTCCGTTTTCAAGATGATGGATACAGTTTTGAATATCCACTTCATCAACTTCTACATCAATCAACGGCTGCAGAAGTTCACAGAGTGTATAACACTCTTCATCCGGCCGATTGAGGCCTAAGCTAATAGATAGATTTCTCTGAGTATCGCAGTCTACCAGCAATACACGGTATCCTCGTTGTACAAGAGCTACGCCTAAATTGTGCGTAGTAGTGGTTTTACAAACACCGCCTTTTCGATTTAAGACGGCAACTATTTTACATTCATTCATAAAAGTACTCCTTCGATTTCAATGTTTTTCTGTAAAAACAAAAAGCCGACACCTATAACAAGGCATCGGACCGTTTCGTTGATGATTCTATATTAGCCTGTGGATGTGCTGTTGCATTGGCTCTTTTTGTTGATTGCTTCATCATCCACTGACACCATTTCTACACCATTTCGGCGTGAAGATATATGGAGAGGCATGGAGATTTAAATTGTTGAGCACCTTGAAAACCGCATAGCTATGCGGTTTTATGGACATTCATGGAGAATTGGAGATTTATGAAAATTAGGCTCGAACTTCGATTCCAAGCTTCATATAAAACCTTCCTCTTCTCAAGCGGGGCGGCAGCCCCGGGTATATCTTTGATTATTCTACCATACAGGCAGCCCTGCGCGCAATGCGCCGGACGCGGAGCACCCCAAAAAACTGCGCGGGAGCTCCCGCAGGACTTTTTTTATACACAATTATATCGTATAATATTGTTAAACTGCTGTTTTTTTGCGCCCCGCAGAGCATCTGCGGTACACCGCATACGGCATGCCGCGCAAAAACGGGCGCGGTACAGGGGAATAAAGGAGTGTGACCCATGGCGAACGAGAAAATTCTGATCGCGGACGACGACAAAAATATCTGTGAGCTGCTGCGCCTGTACCTGGCCAAGGAGGGCTATGAGACGGTGATCGCCAACGATGGCGAGGCCGCCGTGGCCGCGTTTGAAAAGGAAAAGCCCAACATGGTGTTGCTGGACGTGATGATGCCCAGAGAGGACGGCTTTGCGGTCTGTCGGCGCATCCGCAGCCTGACCGAAGTGCCCATCCTGTTTCTGAGTGCCCGCACCGATGAGGCCGCTGTGCTGGAAGGGCTGGGCATCGGGGCAGACGACTTTTTGTCCAAGCCCTTCCGGGTGGCAGAGCTGCGGGCGCGGGTAGCGGCGCATCTGCGGCGGCAAAGCCGCACCCCGGCGCACCGGATGGTGCGCAGCGGCGTAGCCTTTGACCTGACCGCCCGGAGCGCGGCGGTGGAGGGGGCGGTGCTGCCCTTGACCCGCTCGGAATATGCCATCTGCGAGTATCTGGCGCTGCACGCCGGACAGACCTTTACCAAGGAGCAAATTTACGAAGCGGTTTTTGGTATTGACGGCACTGCAGACGACACTGCCGTGACACAGCACATCAAAAATATCCGGGCAAAGCTGCGGGCGGCGGGCGTGCCGGAGCCGGAAAAGCTGCTCAATACCGTATGGGGCGTGGGGTACCGATGGAAAAGCGAAGACTGACCTCTCTGCGCAGCGTGCTGCTGCAATATCTGGTGCGCACGGCGCTGGCCTGCCTGCTGGTCGCGGTGGGGTGGCTGCTGGTGCTGCTGTTGTGGATCCAGAACGGTGGGTTGTTTCTTCCCGCGAATCAGGCCGCACAGGCCTGCCAGAAAGCCGCACAGGACGTTTTGCCGGGCATGACCGCCGCCACCTTTGACGAGACGCAGCTGGACTCCTTGTGCCGGTACGCCCTGTTTGCCGCGCCGGACAGCAGCGAGGTGCTGGCCACCAACATGGATGCCGGGCACTTGCAGCGGGCAATGGAGAACCGACAGGGGAAAACCCGCTGGCATTTTGGCTACACGCAGTATTATATGACATCAAAATTGCAGGACGGAACGGTCTGTCTGCTGCAATTTGACTATGCCGTGCCCTATGCCAACCCTGCGCTGCGGGGCGTGCTGCCGGATATGCAGACCGTGCACTGCATTCTGGGCATTCTGCTGCTGGTGGGGGCGGTGGTGTGGAGCACCCACAGGACCGGGCGCTTCCTGACCCGGGAGACTGAAAAGCTGACCGCCGCAGCACAGGCGGTGGCACGGAAGGATCTGGACAGCGCGGTGTTTTCCGGCGCGAAGGTGCGGGAGTACGAGAGCACTTTGCAGGCGCTGCAAACCATGGGCGATGAACTGACCGGTAGCCTGCAGAAGCAGTGGGACATGGAGCAGCGGCAGCGGGAGCAGATCATTCGGCTGTCCCACAAGCTGAAAACGCCGCTGACCATCATCAAGGGCAACGCGGAGCTGCTGGCGGAGGATGACCTGACTGAGGAACAGCGGGCGCAGGTGGAAGCGATTCTGCAGGGCGCAGAGCAGACCCGCGCCTATCTTGGCAAGATCCGCGCCGAAGTGCAGACACCACTGAAATACAAAACGAAAAAGAATGACAAAACATGCCGAATCGTAGAAAACTGAACGGCAAACGGCAGCCCCGCCCGGAGAATGTTCCGGGCGGGGCTGCTTCGGGATTGCACGATGAGGCAGAATCTGGTATGATGGAAAAAAGCGGAAGAACCGCACGAAAAGGACGTCCCAAATCGTATTCCGAGTGAGGTGAGGAAGATGAAACTGCTTTTTAGACAGCGTGCATTCAGCTGGTTTGACAGCTACGACATCTACGACGAAAACGAAAACACCGTGTATGTGGTCAAGGGGCAGCTGTCCTGGGGGCACTGCCTGAAGATCTACGACCCGGAAGAACAGCAGGAGCTGGGCACCGTCAAGGAAGAGATCCTGACCTGGCTGCCCAAGTTTGAGCTGTACGAGGGCGAGACCTGCATCGGTACCCTGAAAAAGGAGTTGACCTTCTTCAAGCCGAAGTACAACATCGACTTCAACGGCTGGCATGTGGAGGGCGATGTATTCGAGTGGGACTATACCATCACCGGCCCGGACGGCGGCACGGTGGCTGCCGTGTCCAAGGAACCGTTCCACTGGACGGACACCTACGTTCTGGACATCACCGACCCGAAGGATGCGCTTTATGTGCTGATGTTCGTGTTGGCCATCGACGCGGAAAAGTGCTCGCGGAACTGACCCGGATCAACGAAAAAAAGAGGAACGACAGCTGTCGTTCCTCTTTTTGTATAGCAGATTCTTTACTGGTTGTCGGCCACCATCATCTTGCTGGCCTTGTAGATGTCGCCGCAGCCGAGGGTGATGACCAGATCGCCCTCCCGGGCGTTCTGCTTGACCCACTCGGCGGCCTCCTCCAGACTGTTCACCAGAACAGAGCCGGGGATCTGAGCGGCCAGTTTTGCACTGGTAATGGTGGGATCGTTGGGCTCACGGCTGCCCATGATCGGGGTCAGCACGGTGATATCGGGGATCTTGAGCACATCCACAAAGTCGTTGAACAGCAGCTTGGTGCGGCTGTATGTAAACGGCTGGTGGACGGCGATCAGACGCTTGTAGCCCATCTCCTTGGCAGTGTTCAGGGTAGCGCGCAGCTCGGTGGGATGATGTGCATAATCGTCCACGACCAAAGCGCCGTTACACTCGCCGTAGACCTCAAAGCGGCGGCCGGCACCCTTGAAATTCAGGGCTGCATCGGCGCACTGCTCCACGGTCAGACCGACGAAGCGGCAGACGGCGCACATGGCAAGCGCATTGTAAATGTTATGGTAGCCGGGCACAGCCAGACGGATATGGCCGGTGACCTTGTTCCACTCCTTCAGGTCGAACTCAAAGAAGCCGGGCTTGTATTCATTCACGTTCAATGCCTGATAATCGCCGTCGTTCTGGATGCCAAAGGTGCGCACGCGGCGGTCCAGCGTGTACATGACATCCATGGTGTTCTTGTCGTCCGCATTGGCAAAGATCATGAACTTGGTCATCAGGGCAAAGCGCTTGAAGGCAAACTTCAGTTCGCCCATGCTGCCGTAGTAATCCAGATGGTCGTTGTCGATGTTCAGCACAACGGACAGGTACGGGGTCAGTTTCAGGAAGGTCTCGGCAAATTCACAGGACTCAATTACGATATCGTCGCCCTTGCCAGCCTTGCCGTAGCCATTGATCAGCGGAAGCTTGCCGCCGATGACGGCAGACGGGTCGCGGCCTGCCAACTCCAGCGCAGTGGTAATCATGGAAGTGGTGGTGGTTTTGCCATGGGTGCCGGAGACGCAGATGCTCTGCTTGTACAGGCGGCTCACATAACCCAGCAGAACGCTGCGCTCGATGGTGGGGATGCCGTAGGAGGCAGCGGCATTCAGTTCCACGTTATCTTTGGAAATGGCGGCAGAGTAGACCACCATGTCGGTGCCGATCACATTATCGGCGCTGTGACCCAGGCTGACCTTGACACCCATCTCACGCTCGTAGCGGATGATGCTGCCATCCAGCACATCGCTGCCGGAGATCTCGTAGCCTTTTGCAGCAAGGATCTGGATGAGCGGATACATGCCGCTGCCGCCGCAGCCGATGAAGTGGATCTTTTTTACATTGTCCAGCAGGTGCTGGTTGTAATCGGTGTACATGAACATATAAGGCAACCTCCAAATAAATAACGGCCGCAGAGCAGACCGATTCAATCCATTCTATTAGGATACATCTTATTATATAATTTTTGGCGGACAAAATAAACAGGTAAACCCGAATTTTCGGAAAGAACCATAAATCCAATTCGGAATTTGTGATAAGTGTACAAGAAAACCGAAACCGGGAACTTCTTCATAAAAGATTTACATTTGCCTTTACAAAATACTTAACAACTTTGAATCATCTGTGGTAAAATAGAAAAGGACAATTTTTTAAGGGATCGTCGGTGCGGCCGACAGAGGATGCAGAACGGTTTTATAAAAGGAGAAATAATGTGAGAATCAAGATCACAGCGGACAGCACCTGCGACCTGTCCGAAGAGCTTTTGGCACAGTGGGACATTGCCCTGATGCCCATGCACATTCTGATGGGCGAGGATAGCTATCTGGACGGCGTAACGATCCACCCGGCAGATGTGTTTGCCTATGTGAATGCGGGCGGCAAAATGCCCAAATCCGCCGCCGCAAATCTGGTGGAATATACCGAATTTTTTGAGCCGTTTGCCAAAGAGTGCGATGCGGTGATCCATATTTCGGTCAGCAGCAAGCTTTCGTCCTGCTTCCAGAATGCGAAGCTGGCGGCAGGCGAATTCGAGAATGTCTATGTGGTGGACAGCCAGAATATCTGTACCGGGCAGGGCTATCTGGTGCTGAAAGCGGCCAAGTGGGCTGCAGATGGCCTGACCCCCCGCAACATTACGATGCGGCTGCAGAGCCTTGCCAAACGGGTAGAGCTGAGCTTTGTACTGGACCGGCTGGACTTTATGGCCAAGAGCGGCCGCTGCTCCGGTGTGCTGGCCTTCGGGGCAAACCTGCTGGGCATCAAGCCCGCACTGGAAGTGATCGACGGCGAGCTGAAGGTAGTCAAAAAATACCGCGGCAGCCTGCCCATCTGCGTGGGCAAGTACATCACCGACCGTCTGGTGGAACGCGACGACATCGAGGACAGCCTTGTGTTCATCTCCTCCTGCCAGCCGAAGCCCGGCTGCATGGACGCAGTGAAGGCGGGGCTGAAGAAATACGGCAGCTTCAAGGAATGCCACGAGACAGACATCGGCACCACCATCGGCGGCTATTCCGGCCCGGGTACCATTGGCATCGTGTTTGCACGGAAGGAAAAATAAAAAAGTGGCTGTTGCACATGCGACAGCCACTTTTTCTCACTGGGAGCGGCGTTTTAAAATTTCATCCAGAATGGCATCGGCCACATCGGCCTTGCTCATCAGCGGCAGCTCACGGGTGCCGTCCGGGGTAATGAGTGTGACTACATTGGTGTCCACACCAAAACCGGCACCGGCCACTTTCAGGTTGTTGGCAACCACCATGTCCAGATTCTTTTTGGTCAGCTTTGCAGAGGAGTTTTCCACAAGATCGCGGGTCTCCATGGAAAAACCGCACAGGAACTGGTGGGTCTTTTTGGGGCCGATGGTGCCCAGAATATCCGGCGTGCGTTCCAGAGGGATGGACATGTCGCCGTCCTTTTTTTTGATCTTGTCGTTTGCCACGGCAGCGGGGCGGTAGTCGGCCACGGCAGCGGCCATAATGAGCACATCCGTAGCATCAAAGCGGCTGGTGACGGCTTCGTACATCTGCTGAGCAGTGGTCACGGGCACATCGGTGGTAAACTTGACCGGCTGCAGGGCAGTCTCGCCGTGGATAAGGGTGACATCCGCGCCGCGCATGGCGGCGGCACGGGCAAGGGCATAGCCCATCTTGCCGGTGGAATGGTTGGTGAGGTAGCGCACCGGGTCCAGCGGCTCCTGCGTGGGGCCGGCGGTGACGGCAATGCGCAGACCGGCAAGATCTTTGGGCCGGGCAATGGCATGCAGGATATACTCGATCAGCACATCTTCCTTAGGCAGACGGCCGCTGCCAACATCCTTGCAGGCCAGCACGCCGCTCTCGGAGGGAATCACCATGAAGCCGTAGCGTTCCAGCGTGGCGATATTATCCTGCGTGATGGGGTTTTCCAGCATTCCGGTATTCATGGCCGGAGAAACGAGCTTGGGGCACTTTGCAGCCAACACTGTGGTGGTGAGCATATCATCGGCGATGCCGTGGGCCATCTTGGCGATGACGTTGGCAGTGGCCGGGGCGACAAGGATCACATCGGCTTTTTTTGCCAGCGAGATGTGGGTGACTTCAAACTTGAAATCCCGGTCAAAGGTATCCACCATGCACTTGTGGCCGGTAAGCGTTTCAAATGTAACAGGGGTGATGAACTGGGTCGCATTTTTGGTCATGATGACCTCCACATCGGCTCCCAGCTTGCGCAGTGCGCTGGCCACGTTGGCCATTTTATAGGCGGCAATGCCACCGCTTACGCCCAGAAGGACGCATTTTCCGTTCAGATCCATTGGTAAAACCTCCTGCAAAAACATACTGTTTCCACATTTCTTACCTTAGTATAATGCAAAAGTTCCGCCAGCACAACAAAATCTTTGTACAGGCTTGTAACTGGGGACAAAATGCGGTAAAATACAGCTTGACAAAGAATAGACAGACTGCGGTGAGGGGCAGGCCATCGGGGAGCTTTCTCCGCCGTCCTGCCGGATACTGCCGCGTTATAAAGGGAAAACAGAATTATGATCTTAGCCATCGATATAGGCAACACCACCGTCGCCCTTGGGGGCATTCGGGACGGACGTGTATGCTTTGTGGCGCGCATGGACACGGTGCGCACCCGCACGGCTGCAGAATATCGTGTCGAAATGGATAAAATTTTTGCGCACCGCCGCCATCCTGAGCGCCCCATGCGCTTTGAGGGCGCTGTGCTCACCAGCGTGGTGCCCCAGATCACCGGGGCGCTGGCGGAGTGCGCCCGTCATTACACCGGCAGGAAGCCGGTCATCGTCTCGCCGGAGATCCGAACCGGACTGACCATGGGCGTGGATGAACCCCACGCCGTGGGCAAGGATCGCCTTGTGGATGCGGCTTATGCGGCGGCAAATTTTCCGCTGCCGGTGGTCACGGTGGACCTTGGCACTGCCACGACCTTTAATGTGGTGGACGAGAACCGCGTGTTCCGGGGCGGTGTCATCTGCCCGGGGCTTTCCACCGGGCTGCGGGCACTGGGCGACCGCTGTGCCCAGCTGCCGCAGGTGCATCTTGGCTCGCCCAAAAGCGCCATTGGCACCAACACCGAAAAATGCATGCTGTCCGGCTCCGTGATGGGCACGGCTGTGCTCATTGACGGCATGGTGCAGCGCATTGAGGAAGAACTTGGCCGTCCGGTCACTCTGGTGGTAACAGGAGGGCTGGCAAAGTATGTGACACCGCTGTGCCGCCACCCGCTGACCTACGACCCGGAGCTGCTGATGAAGGGACTTGCCCTTTTGTACCAGCTCAATGCGTCCCAGCCGCAGCACCACGGTGCGGGCGGCGGCAGGCACTATGGCCGGCAGAACCAGCACGGCCATGCAAAACAGCGCACCTACCCCAAAAAGCGCACCCGCCGCGAGCCGGAAGCGCTGGTAGGCTGACCAACGACAGGATGGGGAGAAAAATCAGATGAAATTAGGCATTCTTGGCACGGGCAAGATCGTGCGGGAATTTTTGCCATGGCTTGCAGAGCACACGCCTTTTACGGTGCAGGCCATCTGCAGCACCGAGCGCAGCGCCGAGCTGGCTCAGAGCCTTTGCGGCCAGTACGGCGTGCCGCAGCACACCACCAATTTTCTGGAACTGCTGCAGTGGGTGGATGTGGTGTACATTGCAGTGCCGAACCTGCAGCATGTGCGCTATGCCCGCGTGGCGCTGGAAGCAGGCAAACATGTTATTGTGGAAAAGCCGCTGGCACCCACGGCGGCCCAGACGGAAGAACTGGTAAATCTGGCACGGCACAAAAAGGTGTTCCTGTTTGAAGCCATCACCACCCAGTACCTTGAAAACTACGCAAAGATCCGGGAGCTGCTGCCCCGCATTGGCACCGTGAAGCTGGTACAGTGCAATTTCAGCCAGTATTCCAGCCGGTACGATGCCTTCTGTGCAGGCGATGTACAGCCTGCCTTTGACCCGGCCTGTGCCGGCGGTGCCCTGATGGATCTTGGCGTATATAATGTAAGCTACATCGTGGGCCTGTTCGGGGAGCCGAATCAGGCCAAATATACCGCCAACATGGAGCGCGGCATCGACACCAGCGGCATCCTGACCATGGATTACAGCGGCTTCAAGGCCGTGAGCATCGCCGCCAAGGACTGCGCGGCCCCGGCCCGGTACATCATTCAGGGCACGAAGGGCTATATCCTGCAGAAGTCCACCGCCAACTGCTGCGGCGGCATCACCTTCCACCCTAACGAGGGCAAGGAAGAGCACTATAACCTGAATGGCGGCAGGCCCCGGCAGGCGGCAGAGTTTGAAGCTTTTGCCCGTGCGCTGGAAAACGGCGATCAGGAGCTGTGCGGCCGGATGCAGGATACCACCATCGCGGTGAGCCGTGTGCTCACGGTGGCCCGCCGCAATGCGGGCATCCGCTTCCCGTGCGACCACTGAAAAAGCTTTTCCCATTGGAACACGCCCTGACAAAAACGCGCTCCAAATTGTTTGAATATCTACTTTAAAACCCGCATAGAGCGGGCAGGTTTGCGCCGTATCCGACGTATAGGGCGGAACGGCAGCAGGAGGAAAACTGAATATGAAAAATACAAAAACTCTTACCCGTGTGGCGCTGCTGGTTGCCATTGAGCTGGTCATGAAGATGGTGGGTCTGGGCAGTGTGCCTGTGGGCCCGCTGTACATGAGCTTCCTGACCCTTCCCATTGCAGTGGGTGCCATCACCATGGGCCCCGCTGTGGGCGCGCTGCTGGGCGGTGTGTTCGGCGCAGTGAGCTTCTACGATGCCATCACCGGTGCTTCCGCTATGACGGGTGCGCTGTTTCAGGTAAGCCCTGTGAACACCTTTATCCTGTGCGTGGGTATGCGCGTGCTGATGGGCCTGTGCTGCGGTCTGATCTTCAGCGGCCTGAAGCGCTTTGACAAGCCCGGCACCTGGAGCTACATCCTCAGCGCCATGAGTGCACCCTTCCTGAACACGGTGTTCTTCATGGGCTGGATCGTGCTGGCCTTCTATGGCTGCGACTACGTGCAGAACCTGGTGTCCGTCAAGGGCGCTGCGAACCCCTTCATGTTCGTGGTGCTGCTGGTCGGCGTGCAGGGTGTGGCCGAGTTCCTTGTCTCCGGCATTCTGGGCGGCATCGTAGCCCGTGCTGTGGCAAAGTTCGTAAAATAAAAGATGTGCCGGATGTCAGGGCGGCGCATTCTATAATCGTGATAAAAAACTCCTCCGGCGAAAGCTGGAGGAGTTTTTTTCACAACAAATATTTCCCCTGCATAGGATGGCGCACAGCGGAAAAGGGGAGGAAACGGCATGGAGACAAAGCGGTTTGCGATCGTAGGCACCGATGCCCGGCAGGCGGCGGCAGGCCGGGTGCTGGAACGGGCAGGTTATGCGGTGGGCGGAGCCGAACAGGTTGCACTGGCAGATTATATCCTGCTGCCTCTGCTGCTGGATGCGGCCCGCACCCCGCTGGCAGAGCTGCTGCGGGCCGCAAAACCCGGCGCGGTGGCACTGGGCGGCAGGCTCTCAGTTCAGGCAAAGACCATCGCACAGGAAGCGGGCGTGGAGCTGGTGGATTACTTTGCCCGACCGGAGCTGACGGTGTACAATGCCATCCCTACGGCGGAGGGCTGCATTGGCATCCTGCTGGCCGAGCGCACCCGCACCCTGTGGGGCACAAACCTTCTGCTGCTGGGCTTTGGCCCGGTGGGGCAGGCGCTGGGGGCGCGGCTGGCGGCACTGGGGGCAAATGTGACTGTCTGTGCCCGGCGCGCCGAACAGCGTGCGCTGGCCGAGAGCCTTGGTCTGCAGGGTGCAGAGCTTGCCCGGCTGGCCGCGCTGGCTCCGGCCTTTGATACGGTGGTGAACACCATCCCGGCCCCGGTGCTGACCGAGCCGGTGCTGGCGGCTCTGCGGCCCGGCAGCCTGATCGTGGATCTGGCATCAAAGCCCGGCGGCACCGACTTTGCTGCGGCGCAGCGGCTGGGCTGCAAGGCCATCCATGCGCTCAGCCTGCCCGCCGCCTGTGCGCCGGACACGGCCGGGGAAGCGGTGGCACGCACCGTGCTGACCATTTTGCGGGAGCGGGAGGAACACACATGAGAACGCAGAAAAAAGGACGCATTGCATTTGCGGTGTGCGGCAGCTTCTGCACACTGGAAGCGGCGCTTGCGGCAGCGCAGCAGCTGACAGAACAGGGCTGGGAGCTGCTGCCCATCATGAGCTTTGCCGCAAAGCAGGATACCCGCTTTGGCACCGGGCAGTTCTGGCAGGAACGGCTGGAAGCCCTTACCGGCCATACAGTGTTGGACACGTTGCAGGCCGTGGAGCCGCTTGGCCCTAAAAAGCTGGCCAGTGCACTGGTGATCGCGCCCTGCACCGGGGCCACGCTGGCAAGGCTGGCAGCGGGGCTTTCCGATACGCCGGTGACGCTGGCGGCAAAGAGCCTGCTGCGGGTGGGGTGCCCGGTTCTGGTGGGCGTTTCCACAAACGACGGGCTGGGCGCATCGGGGGAGAACATCGCTCGACTTTTCCAACGCAAGCATTACTATTTTGTGCCCTACGGGCAGGATGACCCCACCCACAAGCCCAACAGCCTGAAGGCGGACTTTGCCCGTCTGCCCGCTGCACTGGACGCTGCGCTGGCCGGGCGGCAGCTGCAGCCCGTTCTGCTGCAAAACAACGTCTGAATGGCTTTTCAGCCGGGGTAAAGTGTGGTATACTATTATCTGATGCTTTGCCGGTGCAGTACGACGGGCAGAAAAACGCTCAATGGAGAAAAACCAGATGAAAAAACTGACAGCGGCGCTGTGCGTTGTGCTGCTTATGATCTGCGTGTTCGTGCCGGGGGCAGCGGCGGCTGGCCCTGCCCTTGGTGCCACCCGCGCTTACTGCATCATCGATGCAGACACCGGCCTTGTGCTGGCACAGCAGAATATGAACGAAGAGCTGCACCCGGCATCCATCACCAAGGTGATGACGCTGGGCCTTGCCTGCGAAAAGGCGCAGGGGAACTGGGATGATATAAAGCTCACTGTGACTCACGAGGATGTTTACTCGCTGGCGGGCACCGATTCCAGTCACATTGCCCTGCGCGAGGGCGAAGAAGTCCCCCTGACGGATGCGCTGTATGCCACCCAGATGGCCAGTGCCAACGACGGCGCCAATCTGCTGGCAGAGTATTTCGGCGGCGGGACCATCACCGACGGCGTGGCAAAGATGAATGCACAGGTCCAGGAGCTGGGCCTTGCCCACACCCACTTTGCAAACCCCCACGGCATCAGCGGCGACGACCACTATACCAGCTGCTACGACATGGCGCAGATCCTGCGCTGGGCGCTGACCCAGCCCGGGTTCGAGACGCTGTTTACCCGGAACGAGATGTACACCATGGGCCCGACCAATGTCCAGCCCGTGACCCGGTACTTCCACCAGCAGGATAAAATGCGGGTGGGCTCCAGCCGGTACTATATCCCGGCCATTCTGGGCTCCAAGATCGGCTACACCAACATTGCCCGGTACAGCTATGTCTGCCTGGCGGAGCAGAACGGCGTGCGGCTGATCTGCGTGACCATGCAGAGCCAGATCAAGACCGACAAATACAACGATGTCCGCACCCTGCTGGACGATGCCTTTGCCCGCTACACCGGCTACACCGGGATCCCTGCCCAGGGCGTGACCGGGGAGCTGGAAGTGGCGGGCGGCGGCAGCACGCTGGGCACGGTGACGGTTTCTGACCCCGGCGTGAAGCTGCTGCTGGCCAACGGCCTGACCGCTGCGGATGTGTCGGTCACGCTGGAACTGCCCGAACGATACCTCTTGGGGGTTGACCCGGCGGTGTATGCGGTGTATACCATTCATGGGCGGGACGTGCAGGAAACGGCCAGCGTCCGGGTGCCTGCCGCTGTGACCGGGCTGGAGGAGCTGCTGGCCAGGAGCGCCAACGCCACCCTGCCCGCCTCCCGGGATGTGGGGCCGAAGAGGATCGCAGGCGGCCTGCTGGCCATCTCAGTCGGTGCCACCGTGCTGGCCGCCCTTGCGGCGTTCGGCGTGGTGCGGCTGAGGGCGAAGCTCCGCAGGAAACAGAAGGCGAGACATTGACGGCCTCGCCCTCTCAGGCGCTTTGCGCCAGCTCTCCCGAAGGGAGAGCCGATAGCAGCTCATGGCCAGCAGCAGCTGGATCCAGGAGATGCGCTGC
>ERZ773103.3414-NODE-3414-length-13027-cov-3.707909_pt1 | contig 13027 bp, 10 predicted proteins | sample MGYA00511118_ERZ773103 | MGnify/ENA primary metagenome ERZ773103 (study PRJEB29015, sample SAMEA2737821) | human gut metagenome | biome: human gut; feature: human-associated habitat; material: faeces | place: China | collected 2012 ... | reverse complement strand
ACTGCATCTGGAGTAGTATCAGTTGTGCTGATTCCGGTCAGTTTCGCGCCATTTTCTCCGCCAACTTTGGAAGTCAGGGTAAAGTTACCTTTAGTGTCACTTTTGATATCGAAAACAGATGCAAGCTCTGATTTCTGCAATGCTCCCAAGATAGCCGCATCATTTTTTCCAGCGTCAGTATCGGATGTATATTCCACTTCTACTTCATGCAGCGTACCGCTTTCATCGGCATATTCAACAGTCAGCGTCTGCTTTGTTCCGGCAGCGCCAGCTTTTACAACAAATGTAGAAGTGGTACCTGTTGCGGCATTCACAGTCGGTGTAATTGGATTACCGGCAATACTTGCAGATTTGACATCAAGTTTTGCAGCAGACAGAGAACCATCTAACAGATTGATTCCGTTGAAGTTGGTAGAATCTGCGATACGGTCGATCTCATCTTTCAGGGAAGCGATCTCTTTCTGCAGGTTTGCACGGTCAACTTCGTTGTCATATGTTCCGTTGGCGGACTGATCAGCCAGTTCTACCATACGGTTCAGCATGGAGTGAACTTCTGTCAAAGCTCCCTCTGCTGTCTGTACGAGAGATACACCATCCTGTGCGTTCTTCTGTGCTGTGTTCAGACCTGTGATCTGTGCACGCATCTTCTCAGAAATAGCCAGTCCTGCGGCGTCATCTCCGGCACGGTTGATTCTGTAACCAGAAGATAATTTCTCTAAATTTTTTGCTACTGCATTGTTGTTTCCTGTTAAGTTTCTGTAAGAGTTCAATGCTGCGATATTGTGCTGAATTCTCATTGTAAAATTCCTCCTTGAATTAAAATCTTATCCGGAAATCCTTTTCCGGCTTTGCTTCTGTCAGTGATTGTTATAAAGTAAAAAGGAATACTCCAGACTGCCGGCAAGTGTCTTGATAAGTACAGATATTTAGAGAATCCGAAAGTTATTGCAGCTATCCTGTATATGCGAAGAGTTTTCATATAATAAGATAAAAAATGTAAGAATACATGAAAAAGACTTCTGAGAAATCCCCAGAAGCCTTTTTGATAAAATAGGGTGTGTGTATGTATTACTGTAATAACTGAAGAACTCCCTGTGGAAGCTGGTTTGCCTGTGCAAGCATTGCCTGAGAAGACTGAACAAGAATGTTGTTCTTTGTATAAGCCATCATCTCATTTGCCATGTCTACGTCACGGATCCGGCTTTCAGCAGCGGTCATGTTCTCAGCTGTTACACTCAGGTTGTTGATCGTGTGCTCCAGACGGTTCTGGATCGCACCAAGATCACCACGGGTAGAAGATACGGAGTTGATCGCGGATTTGATCTTGTCAACTGCCGCTTTCGCTCCTGCCTGTGTGCTGATGTCAATATCAGCGATTCCAAGCGCGTCTGTATGCATATCACCGACAGAAACGGTCATCTGGTTGAAATCTGCAGAAGTATCGCCGATCTGAAGTGTCAGACCTGCGCCATTTTTTGTTGAAGAAAATACAATATCTTTATTGTTAGCTTCAAATTCAGCTTTGATTCCGGTACCTTCCAGCGCTTTGTTCAAGTTAGCAAGCGTTGCATTGTTATCAGCGCCGACAACAACAGCCGTTGCTCCTTTTGTAGTAGGTGCTGTGTTGGCATCTGCTACAAATTCATAAGTCTTTCCATTTAAAGTGATCGTATCGCCTTTTGCAATTGTGGTACCAGCGTTTTCTGTCTGAACTTTCGCGTTTTCTCCATCAATGACTTTATCGGCATCCATTGTAGATGTAGTGTCGGTAGTTGAAATATCTACTACTTTTGCGCCCTTGGATCCTTTTACTTTAGACTCGAAGTTTACGCCATCTCCATCTTTTGTGATATTGAATACAGAGGATAATGTCTCATTCTTCGAAACGGCATCAAAGACTGCATCGATTGCTTTTGATTTATCATCTGCAGTATCAATTTTATATTTTACATCTACTTTATGCAACGTTCCATTTTCATCTGCATATTCGACAGTCAGTGTATGCTCACCTTTCGCTGCTTTATCAGATGCTGCGATTCCGGATGTTGTTCCGGTTGCAGCGATCTCTTTTACAGTCGTAGTCTGACCGCCAAGTGTTCCGGCTGCTAAATCTAATTTTGTTGTTGACAGAGAACCGTCTAACAGATTGATTCCGTTGAAGTTTGTGGAATCTGCGATACGGTCGATTTCGTCTTTCAGAGAAGCGATTTCTTTCTGCAGATTTGCACGGTCAACCGGGTTGTCGTATGTTCCGTTCGCAGACTGGTCAGCCAGTTCTACCATACGGTTCAGCATGGAGTGAACTTCTGTCAAAGCTCCCTCTGCTGTCTGAACAAGAGATACGCCATCCTGTGCGTTTTTCTGTGCTGTGTTCAAACCTGTGATCTGTGCACGCATTTTTTCGGAAATTGCAAGTCCGGCTGCATCGTCTCCGGCACGGTTAATTCTGTAACCGGAAGATAATTTCTCTAAGTTCTTGGAAACCGCATTGTTATTTCCCGTTAAGTTTCTGTAAGAGTTCAATGCTGCGATATTATGTTGGATTCTCATTGTATAATTCCTCCTTGAAATCAAATCTTATCCGGAAATCCTTTTCCGGTAGTTGTTTGTGCCAGTGAGTTTTATATAGTAAAAAGTGAAACACAGACTGCCGGCACTTGTCTGATGAGGCACACCTTTTTGGACAGTTAAAAAGGTGCAGAAGATCATCTGCAAACACTTAAGAGGGCTCAAGGGAGAAAAGATATGGAAAACATCACATATGGGTATGTCCGCGTTTCATCAAAAGATCAGAATATCGAACGACAGTTGATCGCTCTAAAAAATGCGGGTATATCGGAAAAACATATTTATATTGACAGGCAAAGCGGAAAGAATTTTAATCGTCCGGCATATAAATCCATGTTAAGAAAATTGAAATCCGGAGATATTATTGTGACGAAAAGTATTGACCGACTCGGTCGTAATTATGAAGAGATCATAGAGCAATGGCGGATCATCACAAAAGTAAAGGGGGCTGATATTGTAATACAGGATATGCCCCTCTTAGATACGAGCAAAACAAGGGATTTATTAGGGACATTTATCAGTGATCTCGTGTTACAACTACTTTCTTTTGTGGCACAGAACGAGCGGGAAACGATCCGTCAGCGACAGGCAGAGGGCATTGCCGCCGCAAAAATGCGCGGGGTAAGATTTGGAAAACCGCGAAGCGCACTTCCGCAGAATTTCCCGGAACTCTATCAGCGTTGGCGAAAAAAGCAACTGACGATCTATGAATTTGCAGAGATTTGTAATATAGGCAGAAGTACGCTCTATGCAAAGATTTCCGAATATGAAAAACAACAAAGTATCAATGACTTTTAAAAGAAAAAAATAAATCTTAAAAAATATACTTAAGTTTTTGCGTTACCTAACGATAATATAGGTGTACAGTGATTTTATGAAGTCCAAAAAGGTGTGCATTTCAGGATATAGAAGTTGGCAAAGGTAAAAAACTTAGCGAAGTTTTGCAAGTGGAGACAAGCGGCGATAAGATTGTGTTCAAAGATAAAGAAAATGCCGGAAATATTTTCAAACTCACCGGAGGCAGCGCGCTGTCTTATCTCGGGTTCAAAGATAAGCCGGATAGTGAGTTTAAGGAGATGGATATTACAGAACAGGGGCTTTCCTCTGTGCGGGATATTACAGAAGACGACATTTATACAAAGACAAGTTTTATCGATCGGATCGCAGAAAAGGAGCTGACATTTACTTATAATGGAACGTCTAAGTCCATCAAGATGCCGACGAAAGAAGAGTTGGAGAAAGCACAGTACAACAGTGCATATGGATCGACAAGAAAAGAGCGGATCATGAATAAACTGAAAGAGTCTATGCAGGATCAGCTTGACGATGCATTTGGAGCGGGCAGAGTGAAAGTGGAGGCAAAAGAAGACGGAAGCGGACTTTATAGTCTCGGTTTTCAGACGACGACTCCGAATGGAAAAATGGATCAGTCTTCGATTCTTGCTGTATCTTCAGGCGATGTGGGATTGTTGGGGACGAATGGCGCGTTTAAGATGAATTACGGGGAGTCTAACCGGGTAAATCTGGACGCTAAAATTGCAGAATCAGGACTGGCAGGCGCCCAAAATATGACGTTCCCTACAACAATTGAGATTAATGGAAAATCGATCGAAGTGAAAGCGGAAGATACTGTACGGACGCTGATGGATAAGATCAATGAGTCGGATGCGGGCGTTCAGGTCACCTATCAGAATTCTTCCGACTCGTTCGTTTTTTCGGCAACGGCGAACGGAGCCAGTGGTAAGATCGATGTCGGCGGCGATTTCGCCAAGATTTTTGGTGAGTTCAATACGACGGACGGTCAGGATGCCATTGTCACAGTGAAATACGCCGGTTCGGACCAGACAGTGGATCTGGTCCGGGATTCCAACAGCTTTAAAGTAGACGGCATGACAATTTCTGTCAACGGGGAATTTGGATATGTGAAAGACGAGGCGACCGGTGAACTGAAATTAGATCCGTCAGCGGAAGCGGTAACATTTGACGCGAAGGTGGATGAGGACAAGATCGTGGAGACGGTCAAAAAGATGGTCGAAGAGTATAATGAGATCATCGAACTTGTTAATAAGGAGACCGGAACGAAGCCGAATCGGGACTACCCGCCGCTTACATCAGCTCAGAAAGAAGAATTGAGCGAGAGCGAGATCGAAGCATGGGAGGAAAAGGCGAAAGAGGGACTTTTGTTTAATGACAACGATCTGAAAGGTTTGAGCAACAGTCTGCGTTTTGTTCTTTCTCCGGCAGATCAGGCGGCTTTGAAAAAGATTGGTCTCACAACATCGAGTACCACATCAGATAATGGAAAACTCTCTTTTGATGAAAGCGCTTTTCGTGCAGCGCTGAAATCGGACCCGGAGGGAGTAAAAGAGATGTTCACCAAGGAAGCGGTGAAAGATGAAGATGGAAACGTGGTCTCCCAGGCGGGCATTGCGGTAAATATGAAAACAGCATTTGACAAATATGCGAAGACATTGGGAGAACCGAAAGGAATCCTGATCGAGAGAGCAGGGTCGATCAAATCGCCGGCAAGTATTACGCAGAATGCGGTCTACAAGCAGTTAGAGGAAATTGACGCCCGAATCGAAAGTCTTCAGGATACTTTGAAGATGGAGCAGGACCGTTACATCAAACAGTTTACCGCACTGGAATCTGTGATCGCACAGATGAACAGTCAGAGCAGCTGGCTTTCACAGTTTGGCAGCGGTTATTAATGGAATTGTAAAGAAAGGATAAGTATATGTATCAGAATGGTTATCAGCAATACAAGATGCAGTCAGTCAATACGATGACCAGAGGCGAGATGTTACTTTTGCTGTATGATGAGCTGGTCAAACGCCTTACGAAAGCGGAGTTAGCATTGGAGAAAGAGGAGTTTGACATATTTGACGCTTCGGTAAAACGCGCGCAGGAGATCGTACAATATCTTCAGGAAACGTTAAATACAGAGTATAGTATCAGCAGGGATTTGCAGCGTATGTACGATTTCTTTCTATACGAGATAAGTAGATTACAGGCGGGCAGAAAAAAAACAGTAATCGAAGAACTTCGTCCTCTTGTGATAGAATTACGGGATGCATTTCGCGAAGCAAATAAGACGAGCGGCATATAAGGAGATCGTATGAGTTATATAGAGGAAATGCTAGAAGAAATCTTGAAACTGGTTTATCGAGAATATCGCGAGATCGTAGAGATTGAAAGACTTACCTGTGAACTGGAAGAAACGTTGAATCATAGTGACCGGAAATCTGCGAATCTTATCCTTGAGATGCGTCAGTCCGAAATGGAACGGGTTTCACAGGCAAAGCGAGCAATCAGCGAATTGCTCGAGAGTATGGACGATGACTTAAAGAATGACATCAAACGGCTTTTGGAGGGAGAGCAGCTTTCTGAGCGAAAAGAATCCGAGGCTGAGCGGATCAGTATGATCAGCAGACAAAGAAACCATACAATGGAAAATATACGTAGGATTGATCGTGCGTTAAGTCGGAGAGTCGCAGGCAAAGATTCTTATTATGAAGAATAACAGCATATTAAGATGAACAGTCTGCCGTAGAAAAATCTACACTTTCGGGAAGAGATTTCCGGAAGTGGGATTTGATACGGCAGATTTTTTGATTGGTACGATTGACGAAATGCCGGGAAAACAGTATAGTGTTTGGAGAATGAATTTTTGCGGGAGCAGGCGAGGAAAAATGGCAGAAATTGTATTTGATCATGTTACAAAAGTATTTCAGGAGCAGATTGCTTTAGAAGATATTTCTTTCCAGATTGAAAAAGGAGAGTTTGTTTTTGTGACCGGAAAAAGCGGCGCGGGGAAAAGTACATTGTTAGAATTGCTGATAAAGCAGCAGGAACCGACAGCAGGAAACGTTTTTGTATTTCAGAAAGCTTTGGGGGTGTTAAAGGAGAAAGAGATTCCTCATTATAGAAGAAGACTGGGAATTATGTCGCCTGAGATCGGGATGCTCAATAACATGACGGTATATGAAAATGTTGCCCTTGCTCTTTATGCAGTGGAGCAGGGAGGAAAGGGGATGAAGCGAAAAATCATGCGGGCGCTCGGACTTGTAGGAATCGCAGAAAAAGCATATGCTTATCCGAAGGAACTTTCTGGTGGGGAACAGGCACGGATGCTGCTTGCGAGAGCAATGGCGGTAAATCCGGATGTTCTGATTGCCGATGAGCCGACTGCAAATCTGGACCCGGATGCAGCGTGGGATATGATGCTTTTGTTTAATGAGATCCACAGACAGGGGAAGACTTTGATCATTGCGACTCACGCAAGAGAATTGGTTACGATCATGCGGAAACGGGTGATCACACTCGTAGCAGGCGCATTGGTAGCAGATGAAAAAAATGCGATTTATAATCAGAAAGCGATGGATATATTTGAAGAGCGGCGAGTTTTGCAGGAAAGGGAGAATAAATTAGAAAAAAACATTAATATTTTATAAAAATATCCGATAAATATACTGAGTCATGCTTTTCGAGAAGAGAGGTGAGAGGCATTAGCTATGAAAACAGATATTTGGTTATGGTGTTATCCTCTGTAATCAATGGAAAGAAAGTGGCTGTTCCACGGAAAGGGATCTCATGGAGGGAACTGTTGAGACTTGCAGAATTCCATCGTGTTGTAAGCCCTGTATATTATGGAACACTGGGGGTGGAAAAAGCACTTTCGGCTGCGGATGAGGAAGCGTTTTACAGGAAGTACCATAAAGAGATTCTGTTGGAAGAAAGTTATAAAAACGCTTTGGAAGTTATTTTGTGGCAGATGAACAGACATCAGGTTCAGGGAGTACTTCTCCGGGGGCTGGAAATTCGTTCCATGTATCCGAAAAGTGAACTGGGGTATACGTTTAGCCTCGAGTTTCTTGTATCGCCAAAGGATATGGGAAAAGTTTATAATATCATGAACAGTATGGATTATGAACAGCAGGTGAACAGAACGAATCATGGACGGCTGTATTTTCGGGTTCCGGGGGTTCGGGTGATTTTTTATGACGAGATTCCGCTTGGAAATGAGATTTTGTATAAGCACCTGACACACGCAGCCCAAAAGTATTTTCATGGAAACAGGAAGGCGGGGATAAAGACTTGGAATCTCTCTATACAGTTCTTGTATCAGTTTGGCAGATGGGTAGACGCCTATATGATGGGGGAACTGAAGATGAGGGACGTCATGGATTACTATTATTACATACAGAATCCGGCAATAATCAGCGAGAAAAGGTTTATTGAAGAATCGCTGGAAAAAGCGGGATTGACAGAATTTGCAAAACAGCTGAATATTCTCGCATCTCTGTGGTTTGGACAAGGAGGAGAAGCCGACACCGGAACAGCGTTTCAACTGGAAGAATATATTTTTTCAAAAGGAATGGAAGACCGGCGGCTTGACTCAAAGATCATTCCATATGAAAAGACTCGTGTCGATTTTTATCAGAGAGACCGAGATGAAGAATGGGGAAAAAAGCAGCGGGCGTGGATGTTCCCCACCAAGGAATATATGGTGCAGTTTTTCCCGATTTTACATAAAATCCCACAGTTATTATGGGTTTGCTGGGGAATTCGAGGAATCCGAGTCTTTAGGAAGTCTGCGGAAGTATGGATCAAAGAGAAACGGCGGCAGATTCATGCGCGTATGACAGAGATAAAGACTAAGATTATAAATAAGATCAATAAAAAAGAAAAGGAAGGAATATCGGAAGATGAAGAACATGAAGATAGGTAAAAAACTGGTGTTAGGTTTTGGAGTTACGATTGTAGCTTCCATTATTTTGATGTCGATTTCTATTTTTTCTGTGAAAAAAGTAGGAACCCTTACGAATGATATGTATGAAGGACCATTTGTAGGATCGACAGAGGCGATGGAGTTTTCCAGAAAAGTTTATGAGATCGAGGCTCGTTTATATAACGCCGTACTGGAAAAACGTCTGGATAAAAATGCGATTGATGTCATAGCGCAGGGGGCAGCCGATAGCTTGGAAAAAATGGAAAGTATGGATGAGGATTCGTCGAAATCGTTTGACGAAATCAAAACGATCAGCGATAAAGTAGGGGAAATTCGTGGAAGAGTTGTTGGACTGATGGAAGATGGAAAATGGAGCGAAGCAGAAGATGTGCTGGTTGAGGAGTTTGTACCGACAGTGGAGGAATGTGCAAATGTAGCGGAAGATTTATATCAGCAGTATTCTGTGGATGCGGCAAACTTTAATGCAGATTCCACACAGATTGGAGAACGAATTGTATGGATGATCGTGGGTATTTTCGTAGTCTTACTTGTGGTTGCGGTTCTAGTAATGATCTATTTGGTACGCGGTATCACAAAACCGATTGTAGAACTCGAAAGTGCGTATGGTAAGATGGCACAGGGGTCTTTGAATCAGAATATTGAGTATGAATCCAAAGATGAAATAGGAGTTCTGGCACAGAGCTTCCGCGTTACCAGTCAGGGACTTCACGGGGTGGTGTCTGATCTGACCTACTTGATGGATGAAATGGCAAACGGAAATTTCAATATCAAGACAAAAGCAGAAGAGTTGTATGTTGGAGACTTCCGTCCGATTCTTGAGTCGATCAGAAGAATGAATAAGAACTTAAGCAGCACGTTATCTCAGATTAATGATGCGGCGGATCAGGTGGCAAGCGGATCTGAACAGGTGTCTTCCGGAGCACAGGGATTATCTCAGGGGGCAACCGAGCAGGCAAGTTCCGTAGAAGAGCTTGCGGCTACGATCAATGATATTTCCGATCAGGTAAGAATGACGGCAGATAACGCAAAAGAAGCGAAAAGCCAGGTGGAAGATGCGGGAAGAGAGCTGTCACGTTCCAATGAGAGTATGGAAGAGATGATGCAGGCAATGCAGGAGATCAGTTCCAAATCCAGTGAGATCGGAAAGATCATCAAGACGATTGAAGATATTGCATTCCAGACCAATATTCTTGCACTGAATGCAGCGGTAGAGGCGGCAAGAGCCGGAGAAGCAGGAAAAGGCTTCGCAGTGGTTGCGGATGAAGTACGGAATCTGGCTTCTAAGAGTGCAGAGGCGGCAAAGAATACAACGCTTTTGATCGAAGGATCGATCGCGGCGGTGGAAGACGGCACAAGAATCGCAGAGCAGACAGCATCCGCTATTTATGCGACGGTAGAAAGCACAAAGAGAGCTGTGGACACGGTTGAGAAGATTACAGATGCAGCAGAGCAACAGGCAGAATCAGTTGCCGAAGTAACGCAGGGTGTGGATCAGATTTCCAGCGTGGTTCAGACGAACTCTGCAACGGCAGAAGAGAGTGCGGCCGCAAGTGAGGAATTATCCGGTCAGTCTCAGATCCTCAAAGGACTTGTAAGCCGTTTCCAATTACGGGAAGACGGTGTTGGAGTAGCTGCGTATAGCGAGCCTGTGATGGACAACAGTTGCTATCAGGAAGAGAGCTATCAGCCGGTTGCATCCACTTATGATAATTACAGCAAATACTAAGGAAGAGGATAGAAATTATGTTTAATAATTTAAAAGTAAAGAAGAAGTTATTGGTCGGTTATGGCATTGTACTGATCATGACCGTTCTGATTGCTGTATTTTCCATGTTCCAGTTAAAGATGGCGAATGAAGATCTTGAAAATTTTATGGCGGGTTCGGTAAAGGCAGACGACCTGATCAAAGAGAACCGGATTGCGACTAATATAGCAGCACGTTATCTCCGGGATATGGTTATTGAAAAAGATGACAGTGCTTATGCGGATAAAACTGCAAAAGTACAGGAAAATATCGCTACAATCAAGAATAATTTTGAGACACTTCAGTCAATGGATGTTTTGGATCAGGATGCGCTGAATGAGTATCAGAATGCAATGGAAGGATGGTTTGATATTGGGGATAAAGTTCTTTCATTACTGAATGAGAACAAGAGAGAGGAAGCACAAGAGGTCGTTCTGGAAGAATGTACCCCTGCTTTGAATAAAGCGGATGAGTCGGTGACACTGGCATGGAATACGGTGCAGGGGGCTGATTATTATCGTATTTACCGCAGAATCGTGGGGACGAAAACATATGTCTGTCTCGAAGAAACAGAGGAAACCGGATACACGGATACCGGGGTAAGGCCGGGAACTTCTTATGAGTATACGGTATGCGGATGCCATGTGGGGTATCAGAAAGATTCCTGCACAAAAATTGCGCAGGCAGTGCAGATAACCGTTACAGGGGAAAACGTGAATATACAAAGTGCACAAAAAAATCAAAACTAAGATGGGGGATGGAAACCACAGATGTGGATAAAATGAAAAAATTATCCACTATCCGGAATCAAAAAATGCCGAAAAATTGAGTTATACACGAAGTTATGCACATTATCCACATAATTTGGGATAAGTTGTTTGTGGATGACAGGGATAAAAACAAACGATTGTTTTGTTAACAACGCATAAAAAGCATGTATTTGAATGATTGCAAACGGGGCGTTGACCACATCGAAATAGAGGGCCGACCTAGTGCGGTCCCGTCTGATGCGGATAATCGCCTCATAACGGGCAGTGTCATTCTCTGACGGAGTCAGCATGCTGACAAGCAATGTATCGAACCACCTCCGGTCTGTCCTCGCAAACTGTTCCTTGAGGTCGGTCTGCAGGCTGACAGACACAGTGCTCTCCTCACGGCCGTTCACTTTATCCAGCACCTCACTGCACAACTGAATAATGTCACACTCCTCGTCCTCATACTGAATCTTGCCGGACTCCAAGCGGGACAACTCCAGAATGCTGTTGACATAATTCAGCAGACTTTCCGCATTGGTCTGAATCATCTGCCCGTATTCCCTCTTAGTCTCCTTATCCAGCTCCTCCTTTCCGGTCAGCAATTCGGCAAAGCCCACCACCACATTCAGCGGGGTACGTATATCATGGCTGATTTCCGATTTCAGACGCTCCTTCGCGATGTTGTCCGTCTCTGCCTGCAAGGCGGCTTCGGCCGTCTTCTTCTCTACGACAGCAATCTTTCCGGAGACATAGCGCGTATACAAGTAGAAAAGCAGCATCAGCAGCAGGCAAACGCCCAGGAATATAAATCCTATACGGTAATTCATGTCCTGAATCTTCTGCTTCTCCAACAACAGCTCGTCAATGTGGTAAATCTCCTTCACCTGCTTCAACTGGTTGGCCGAGAAGGCATTGTTCAGCGAATCCTGCTTGCGTATGAGGTAGCGCCGGGTCTCGATGGCCCCGTCAATGTCCCCCTTGTCATATTGCGTACTCGCCTTGTAGTTTATCAAAGTGGCAAAGGTGGAAACGTAGTTGTTCAGTACCGTAGGGGTCACCTCGTCTATCAATGCGATGCTTTTGTCATACTCATCGGTCTTGGCATAATATTGAAGCTGTATCAACTGGACATTCAGCCAGAAGACGGGATCTACATGCGGTTCAAGCAGTTTCTTTACTTTCTCGATATGCTCGTGCGCCACTGTAAAGTTCTTCCGGTTCATGTAGTGCAGGATATACTTCACTTCGCAGTCAATCTCGAAATTGCTCCAGTTCTTCCTTGTCTCGGGTTCTTTGGAAATAACCGTCTGCAACGTCATGTCCATTTCATGCAAATAGGGCAGCTTCAGGCTGTCTTTACCGCCATTGCCGTATACCTGGGCAATACGCGACAGTATATCCACTTTCAGGCTGGTCTTTGTCTGGGGAGAGAAATTCCGGTAAGCCTCCAAGAAAGCGTCCAGTGCCTCATTCGGGCGGCTGGACACTCCGTAGGCACACCCCAGACTGTTATACGCCGCTATCATCCCGTTATTGCTATGGCGGAGTTTTGATTCCTCCAACGTCTCCTTAGCCACATACACCGCTTTCTCTATCTGTCTCTTGGAAGCCAGGGCGCGGCTGATGGCAGCCTTCTGCTCCAGATAATAATCGTAAGTGCCTACCTGGGAGACAAAATCCTTCAGCACATCCACCCAATACGACAGACTGTCCGGGTCGTGTTTCTTGTCATAACATGCCGCCAGATAGTAAGCGCCCATATTCTCATAGAAAGCGTTCTTCTGCCGCCGCGCCTCCTCGTACAGACGGGTGGAAAAAGTCATGTTATAGGGAGCATACTGGTGCTTGTAGGCCATGTCACGGAGATACGTCAGCCGGACAAGGGTGGCCGGCAGGGTATCGGCAACCTTCAGGATGCTGTCCTGATACCGGACAGCCCCCGTGTCTTCTGCCAGCAGCGGACAGATATATCCGCAAAACAAAACATGGATGAGAATCAGTATTCGTTTCATTGCGCCGTTCCTCCGTGTAATGCGGGATTATACTTCAAAGGATGCGTAAAACAGAAACGCGCGCCACGGGTGTACCCACTGTCCACCCACAGCTTGCCGTTCATATATTTCACAATCAGTTGGCAGATGGAAAGGCCCAGTCCGCTTCCCTGCACAAAATCATTCAGCTTTTCAAAGCGTTCAAAAATCAAGTGCT
>ERZ773103.3413-NODE-3413-length-13031-cov-4.354269_pt1 | contig 13031 bp, 10 predicted proteins | sample MGYA00511118_ERZ773103 | MGnify/ENA primary metagenome ERZ773103 (study PRJEB29015, sample SAMEA2737821) | human gut metagenome | biome: human gut; feature: human-associated habitat; material: faeces | place: China | collected 2012 ... | reverse complement strand
GTGTTCGGTTGGTGGCGATAATAAGAGAAATCTGTGCTCGCATGAATATTGCGACAATGGTGACATTGAAAAAGTACTGGCGGATTGCGATATCGTGATCGACCGCACTTATCATACCAAGGCATGCCAGCAGGCGATGATGGAGACATTCAGAACATACTGTACGATAGATGTGTACGGAAGGTTACATATTGTAAGTTCTACGCAGGTTGTCTTCCACTGTAGACGTATCGTGGCGAATGCACTTCATATTCCACAGAGTATGATACGTGTGACGAAGCCTCGTATCGGTGGTGGATTCGGTGCCAAGCAGTCTTCCATCAGTGAGGTGTATCCGGCGTTTGTAACCTGGATGACCAAGAAACCGTCGAAGCTTATTTTCAGCCGTGAAGAATCACTGACTGCCTCTTCACCGAGACATGAGATGGAGATGCATGTGAGACTTGGTGCAACAAAAGAAGGAATTGTCCGTGGAATTGATATGTATACCCTGTCAAATACAGGTGCTTACGGGGAACATGGTCCTACGACGGTAGGTCTGTCCGGACATAAGTCCATTCCACTATATGGAAAAGCAGAGGCGTTCCGTTTCTCAAATGATGTTGTGTATACCAATCATATGTCGGCCGGAGCTTACAGAGGATACGGTGCAACGCAGGGATTATTTGCAGTGGAATCTGCGGTAAATGAACTGGCACATACACTGGGAATGGATCCGTTTGAACTTCGTGAGAAGAATATTGTAAAAGAAGGCGAGATCATGCCGGCGTATTATTTCCAGGAGAATACAAGCTGTGCACTTGATAAATGTCTTGCTAAAGTTAAGAAGATGATCGACTGGGAACATAAATATCCGGTAAGAGATATGGGAAATGGAAAAGTCCGTGCTGTAGGTATGGGTATGGCGATGCAGGGCTCCGGTATTACGAGCATGGATACTGGAAGTGCAGATCTGAAAGCGCAGGACGGTGGTTTCTATACATTGACGATTGGTGCGGCTGATATGGGTACAGGCTGTGATACGATTCTTGCACAGATCGCGGCAGAAGTGTTAGAATGCCCACTGGATCACATCATTGTATTCGGAGCAGATACAGATATTTCGCCGTATGATTCCGGTTCTTATGCGTCAAGTACGACATATATCACGGGTAAAGCGGTTGAGAATGCGGCATTAAAATTAAGAGCTCAGATCTGTAAGCTTGGTGCTCAGATGTTGGAGTGTGATGAGTCGGAAGTAGATTTTGATGGTAAGAAAGTGACGGCAGATTCTGGCGCAGAGGTGGATCTGGAAGACATTATCCGTAAATCTATGAACGGAAATGAGATTATTCTCGCGGCAGCAGAGACGCACAATTCACCGCTTTCACCGCCGCCGTATATGGTAGGTGCTGTGGAATTGGAGATTGATACATTGACAGGTGAGATAAGTGTCATTGATTTCAAGGCCTGTGTGGACTGTGGAACACCGATCAATCCGGCACTCTCAAGGATCCAGGCAGAAGGCGGTATTATGCAGGGCATCGGTATGGCACTGTTAGAAGATATTACATACAATGATAAGGGATATCCTATACAAAATTCACTGATGCAGTATAAGATACCGACGAGACAGGATATCGGTCATATTCAGGTTGAGTTTGACTGCAGTTATGAGAGATCTGGTCCATTTGGAGCGAAGTCGATCGGAGAAATCGTGATCAACACACCACTTCCATCGATCGCCGATGCAGTTTACAATGCGACAGGTAAACGTTTCTACGAATTGCCGATCACTGCGGAACAGGTGGCTATGGCATTTGCAGAGAAGAATGCGAAGTAAAGCTGTTTTAATATAAGGATATTAATGAGAGAGCAGAAACTGTGAAAAATACAGGATCTGTTCTCTTTTTATGGGAATTTATTGCGAAAGAAAAGAGATTTTGCTACAATTGGTTGTGTTTTTAAAAATATAACGAAAAACTTGAAAGGAAGATAGCATGAAACCTGACATTCGTGTTTTTTTATATGACGATGATGGAACGAAGTTTTTTGGAGAAGGACCTTGCAGATTGCTACATGCGATCGATGACACTGGTTCACTCAGACAGGCGGCACTCCGGATGGAGATGGGATATACCAAAGCAATCGGGATCATTCGTCGTGCAGAACGCGTGCTGGGATTTCCATTGACGGAGAAAGTTATCGGTGGAAAAGGCGGAGGTGGAAGCGTACTGACGAAAGATGCGAGAGCGTTTCTTGAAAAATACGAGTCTTACCGTGAGAGATGTATCAGGCAGAGTGATCTGGCATATCAACAGATTTTTGAAGAGAAGCAGATGGGATGCGTCATTATGGCATCGGGATTGGGAAAACGCTTTGGAAGTAATAAGCTTCTTGCCGATTTCCGGGGCAGAAGGATGATCGAGTGGATACTAGAGGCGACAGCAGAATTTTCGGCGAGGGTTGTGGTGACCAGACATCCGGAGGTTGAAAGAATCTGCAGGGAACAGAAGATAGATGTTGTTCTGCATGAATTTCCGGGACGGAACGATACGGTGCGCCTGGGACTTGCCTGTCTGGCGGAATCTTATGATTTAAATGGGTGTATGTTCTGCCCGGCAGATCAGCCCCTGCTTACAGCGAAGACTTTAAAGAGGATGAGAGAATCCTTTGAAGAGAATACGCAGGATATCTGGCGTCTTGGATATGGGGAATGTGTCGGAACACCGGCAATCTTTCCGAGAGAATATTTTGAAGAGTTAAAGAGTCTTCCGGAAGGAAAAGGTGGGGGATATCTTTTGAAAAAATATGCTGACCGGGTGAAGATTCATCAGGCAGACACATCGTTAGAACTTCAGGATGTTGATACTGTGGAAGACAGAATGAGACTGGAAAAAGAAACGAAAAACTAGTCTGCAATAAAGAACAAAAATCCCAGGCATGAATATCTGCCTGGGAAGTTGAAAGTCATTTATTCGTTTGTAGATTCTGTCGCGTCTGAGTCTTTCGTATCAGCCGGAACGGTTTTATTATCCTTTGGTAACAGGATGTTAAGCAGGATCGCGAAGAATGCAGCAGGTACGATTCCGGATCCACCGAAGATCAACTGAAGTGCCTGAGGTGCATTTGCAAGGATTGTGCTGTTAGCACCCATACCGTAACCAACACCGAGAGCAACAGAAACGATACTTAAGTTTCTTGGAGTCATAGGCTCTTTGGTGATGAGCTGGATACCACTGATTACGATAGAAGAGAACATCATAACTGCGGCACCACCGAGAACCGGCTGTGGCATGATGGAAACCAGAGCACCAAGTTTCGGGAAGAGACCACAGAGGATCAAAAATACAGCTCCGGTTGCAAGTGCAAAACGGTTTACAACTTTGGTCATAGTTACCAGACCTACGTTTTGGCTGAATGAAGTATTAGCCAGTACACCGAAAAGTGCTGCAAAAGAAGAACCAAGACCATCACAGATAACACCGCCGGATAATTCGGAATCGGTTGCTTCGCGGCCAAGACCACCTTCCATAACTCCGGAGATATCACCAACAGTCTCGACTGCAGTTACGATGAACATGATCATAACCGGGACGATCGCACGTGCATCAAATGAAATCTTTACAGGCATTAGGGAAGGAACTGCAAACCAGCTTGCCTGTGCAACTTTATCAAAATTCAGTACCCAGGCTTTGGTATATTCTACACCGTCTGCACCAACAGCAGTAGTAGGAAGTACTTGTCCCATGATAAATGCGACGATATATCCGGCAATGATACCGATCAAAATAGCAGAAGAATTTGCAAATCCGTTATTTTTCAGTCCATGCTTACAGATCAGGATAACAGCCAGTACGAAAAGTGCAAGCAGCATATTTTCCATAGAACCAAAGTCGGTTGCGTTGTTTCCACCACCGAAAGAGTTGATACCAACGGAGATTAAGGATAATCCGATGGATAATACGACGGTACCGGTGACAACAGATGGGAAGAATTTACGGAGTGGTTTTAAGAAAAGTCCGAGAACTCCTTCGAATAAACCCCCGATGATGGAGGCTCCCATGATTGCACCGTATGCGGCAACACCACCACCCATAGTAGCAGCAACACTGTTAAATACGCCGATGAAACCGGAACTTGTACCCATGATGATCGGAACCTTTCCACCGATAGGGCCGATTGCATAGAGCTGAACGAGGGTGACGATACCGGCTACCAGCATGGCATTCTGCAAAAGCTCAACCTGGAGGTCAGCAAATTCACTGCCAGCGCTGATACCACAGGCACCTGCGATGATCAAAAGCGGTGTCAGGTTACCGACGAACATGGCAAGTACATGCTGAAGACCTAGCGGAATGGCCTGTGAGAGTGGCATTTTGGCATAAAAGTCATAAGCTGCCGAAGATAATTCGTTGTTATGTTTCATATTGATAGAATCTCCTTCCATAAGATAAATGATAAAATTTTCTAATAAGTACATTTTATAAAATATTTATTTTAGTGTAAAGATTGCATCAGGAAAAAAGTAATGTTTGTAAAAATACACAGATATTTGTAGAAAAGAGTGGTAAAATATGAAAAAATTGACTGTATTTCAACGTTCGGGGGGTCAACGTATTAGTAAAACTAATATATTGAGTACGTTCCCGTTTATAAGTGAAAAAGGGCATGTGATCTCGTTGGTGGGAGGCGGCGGAAAAACTTCTTTGATGGAAGCATTGGCGGGTGCCTGTGCGGCGTCTGGGAAGAAGACTTTGGTGACGACGACGACTCATATAGGAATCCCGACAGACGGAAGTTATGTGACCACTCTTTCTGAGATAGAAAAACGCTGGGAAGAAGGAAAATATGCGACGGTCGGATACAAAGAAAGCGAACATAAGCTGTCAATGCTTTCGGAAACAGAATTAAGAACCTACATGAATCTGGCGGATATTACTCTGATCGAGGCGGACGGAGCAAAGCGTATGCCATGTAAAGTCCCAAGAGACAGGGAGCCGGTGATCTTGCCGGAGTGTGATATTGTCATAGGAGTTATGGGATTAGATACGCTTGGAAGACCATGTGAAGAAGTGTGTTTTTGCTTGGATGAAATGGAAAGATTTCTTGGGAAAGACAGATCGCACATTATGAATATAGAAGATATGGTGAAGATCCTTATTTCGGAGAAAGGAACGAAAAAAGGAGTGGGAGAGCGTGAGTATTATATTGTACTGAATAAATGTGATGAGATACCGATAGATACAGTGGGGGATAAATTGTTAGAAGAATTAGAAAAATGTGGAGAAATGCGCGGGAGACTTACGACTTTTCGGGAGGTTACACATGTTTAAAGATAAATTGGTGATTGTGCGCGGTGGAGGCGACATTGCCACGGGAACAATACATAGATTGCATAAGAGCGGTTTTCGTGTACTGGTGCTGGAGATCGAACATCCGGCGGCCATCAGAAGACAAGTGTCTTTCTGTGAGGCGGTTTATTCCGGAAGTACGAAGATTGAGGGCGTGACGGGGGCTCGTGTTTCTAAAGTAATAAAAAAGGAATCGGATCTGACGAAGAAGGTGCGTTTGGAACTGGAAAGTATCTGGGACAGACATCTTGTTCCGGTTATGATAGACCCGGAAGGTGTAAGTATTCAGGCACTGCATCCGGAGATCGTGATCGATGGAATCCTGGCGAAGAAAAATCTGGGGACAAAACGTCAGATGGCTCCTCTGACGATAGGATTTGGCCCGGGATTTGTAGCAGGCGAAGATGTGGATGTTGTGATAGAGACGATGCGGGGACACAATCTGGGAAGAATTATTACAGAAGGACCGGCACTTCCGGACACGAAGATCCCGGGAAATATTGCGGGCTATACAAAAGAGAGGGTGCTGCGTTCACCGGAGGCGGGAATCGTCTATCCGGTGCATAGAATCGGAGATGTTGTGGCAGTGGATGATGTGGTGATGGAAGTTCATGCGGATGATGGTCGGATAGTTCCGGTAAAAGCAACGATACCTGGGATCATCCGGGGAATGATCAAAGAAGGATTTTCAGTTAAAAAAGGATTCAAAATCGGTGATATTGATCCGAGAGTCGGAGAGCTTGAAAACTGTTTTACGATTTCTGATAAGGCAAGATGTATCGCAGGAAGCGTGCTGGAAGTAATCTGTGGATTCCTGACAGAGTCGGAAGAGGAAGCGGCAGCAGCCAAAAGGATTGTATAGACAAATATTCCGAAAAAACGTAGAATAGGGAGTGAGAGATAGAGGAAAAGTGCGGAGACGAAAGGAGCAGAGCATGGAGTTAGAGAATAAGACATTAGGAGAAAAAGCCTTAGAAGGAAGAGTGGCACTCGTAACCGGTGCATCCAGAGGAATCGGAAAAGCGATCGCGTTAAAACTGGCATCTATGGGAGCAACGGTAGTGATCAATTATCATTATTCAAAAGAAAAAGCGGAACAGCTGAAAGCAAGGATAGAAGCCGCCGGAGGGGAAGCGATGATATGGCAGTGTGCGGTGGCAGATTTTGCAGGATGTGAAGAGATGATAAAGGCGGTGGTTGAGCGTTATGGAAGGCTGGATATTCTGGTCAATAATGCAGGAATCACAAGAGACCGCATGCTTGTGAAGATGTCAGAGGAAGAATTTGACGAAGTGATTGCTACGAATCTGAAAGGTAATTTTAATACGATACATTTTGCTGCTCCCCAGATGATCGCGCAGGGATGGGGCCGTATTGTAAATATGACTTCTATTTCCGGAACAGATGGAAATATCGGACAGATTAATTATGCGGCAGCGAAGGCGGGCGTGATCGGAATCACGAAGACAGCGGCTAAGGAACTGGCGGGAAAAGGAATCACGGTAAATGCAGTGGCACCTGGATTTATTGATACCGATATGACAGCCTGTGTACCGGAAAAGGTAGTAAAAAAGATCGAAGCTGAGATACCGGTAGGTCGAACCGGCAAACCGGAACAAGTAGCAGATACGGTCGCTTTTCTGGTGTCCGAAGCGGATTACATTACCGGACAGGTGATCAAGGTAACAGGGGGACTTTCTATATAATAATGATATACGGGAGGCGTATACAATGTATGAAACAGAGATTGAGAAATTGCAGGAGATTATAGACGACAGTAAACGAATCGTATTTTTTGGAGGTGCCGGCGTATCTACGGAGAGTGGGATACCGGATTTTCGAAGTGCGGATGGGATTTATCATCAGAAATACAAATATTCGCCGGAGCAGGTGGTAAGCCACAGTTTCTTTGTAAATCATACAGAAGCTTTTTATGATTTTTATAAGGAAAAAATGATATTCTTAGATGCGAAACCGAATGCGGCACATTTGAAACTGGCAGAGCTTGAGGCAGCAGGAAAATTAAGTGCTGTAGTAACGCAGAACATTGACGGGCTTCATCAGGCAGCAGGTAGTAAGACCGTATATGAACTTCATGGAAGTATTATGCGAAATTACTGCGAACGTTGTGGAAGATTTTATGATGTGCAGTATGTGAAAAGTGCAGAGGGCGTACCGCACTGTGAATGTGGAGGAATCATCAAACCGGATGTTGTACTCTATGAGGAGGGACTGGATGCAAATATTATTCAGAATAGTATTCAGGCCATCAGTCAGGCGGATACCCTGATCATCGGAGGTACCTCACTGGTGGTATATCCGGCTGCAAGTTTTATCGACTATTTCAGAGGAAAACATCTGGTAGTCATCAATAAGAGTGCGACGGCAAAAGAGGTCGGAGCAGAGCTTACGATCGCGGCACCGATCGGAGAGGTTTTAGGAGCGATCAGAGTATGAGAGAAAAACGTTTATTAAGACCGTGGCAGGGGATTATCATGATAATCCTCGCTGCGGTTGAAGTATTTATAGTTAGTGGATATTTAAGTGGAATGTTCGGTCTTTATGGAGCGGCGATCAATGAACTCATATTGCTTGCACTTGGTGTTGGAACAACGGTTATATCAGGTGCGGATTTAAAAGCGGTGTTCCAGTTTCGGAAACCGAAGATGACAGAAGTCTTTGGAACGCTTGTTTTGTGGCTTGGCTGTTATCTTTTTACGCTTATGATCACGATGGTCGTGACATTATTTTTCCCGGAAGAGATGACAGAGGTTGGAACCGGTCTTTCACAGATGTTTACGAGTGTGTCGTTTTTTGTATCCATTTTCATCGTATCTTTGATGCCGGCGGTCTGCGAAGAGATCTTGTTTAGGGGCGCATTTTTCAATAGTATCTGGAATGGACTTCATAAGAAATGGCCGGTGATCCTGATTGTATCGGTCGTATTTGGAGTGTTTCATGGAAGTATCTGGCGTTTTATACCGACCTGCATTCTGGGAATCGCAATGGGGTATCTGATGTTTGAGACGAATAATATGTTCTGCAACATGATCTTTCATGCCGTGAATAATGCGGTGCCGTTGATACTGTTGTATGGAATGCAGGCAGTGCTTCGTATGACGGGGATGGAACAGATGATGAATGAGGCACAAAGTTCTGCGGCCGGGATCTCTCTGGCAGTGGTAGGAGTCGATATCATGTGGGGAGCGGTTGGTGTTTTTCTGATCTACATCGGCAATTATCTGTTGCATGCTGGAAAACCGGGATATACAAAAGAAATATTTAGTTTGAAAAAATAATGGAGTAAATGATATGTTAGCGTTTGAATGTGATTATGCGGAAGGGGCACTTCCGGAGATTATAGACAGATTATCCGAGACAAATCTGGTGAGTACGCCGGGATATGGAATGGATGAATATTGCGAAAGCGCCAAGGCAAAGATTCGAAAAGCGTGTGAATGTGAGGATGCCCAGATTCAGTTTCTCGTGGGAGGAACGCAGACAAATCAAGTGGTGATTGACAGTCTTTTAGCATCTTATGAGGGCGTAGTGGCAGCGGAGACCGGCCATGTCAATAGTCATGAGGCCGGGGCAATCGAGCATTCCGGTCACAAAGTATTGGCACTGCCACAATATGAGGGAAAAATCCGTAGTGAAGACCTGAAAAAATACCTGGAGAATTTTTATGGGGATGCGAATCATGAACATATGGTATTTCCTGGTATGGTATATATTTCACACCCTACAGAATATGGAACTTTGTATAGTCTGGAAGAATTAGAAGGTATTTCAGAGATATGTAAAGAGTATGATCTTACGCTATTTATGGACGGAGCAAGGTTGGGGTATGGTCTTATGAGTCTTCGGACGGATGTGACACTTCCGGATATTGCAAAACTCTGTGATGTATTTTACATTGGTGGAACCAAGGTGGGAGCTTTGTTTGGGGAGGCTGTTGTATTTACGAAGAAGAATATGCCGAAACATTTTATCCCGATCGTGAAACAAAAAGGAGCACTCTTAGCAAAAGGACGACTTTTGGGAATCCAGTTCGATACACTTTTTACAAATAATTTGTATTACAGAGCCGGAGCTCATGCAATTGTAATGGCGGAGGAATTAAAGAATATCTTTACGGAAAAAGGCTATAAGTTTTATATAGATTCACCGACGAATCAGATTTTTATTATTTTAGAGAATGATAAGATGAAAGAACTGGAAGAAAATGTAAGGTTTTCTTTCTGGGAGCGTCTGGATGAAACGCATACAGTAGTCCGGTTTGCTACGAGCTGGTCGACCACCGAGGAAGATATAGAATCATTGGAAAAATTATTGTAGTAGAAAGAAGTAAGTGATGGATGTAGAGTATATTACGCATCAGTTTGCACCCGTTTTCGATGAGAGGTCAAGGATACTGATGCTTGGAACGATGCCCTCTCCAAAATCCAGAGAAGTGGGATTTTATTATGGGCATCCGAGAAATCGTTTTTGGAAAGTGCTTGCAGATGTATGCGGGGAAGAAAAGCCGGAGACGACTGAGGAGAAGGTAGCATTTGCACATCGAAATAAGATTGCAATCTGGGATGTGCTGGCAGAATGTGAGATAAAGGGAGCGGATGATAACAGCATCCGTAATCCAAAAGCAAATGATATGCGTGTGATTTTAGAACATGCAGATATTCAGGCAATTTTTGCAACGGGAACAAAGGCCGCGGCACTTTATAAGAAGTACTGCTATCCGGAGACGGGGATAGAGATTATTACACTGCCTTCTACAAGTCCTGCGAATTGCAGAGTGCATTACGAAGAATTGTATCAGGCGTATGTACAGATAAGAAAGTACTTATAGAAAGGTTCGAAAGAAAATGGAGAATCTGATTTTTAGTTTAAATGCAACCGTCCCAGTATTCCTTCTTATGGTGCTGGGACTTTTCTTTCATAAATTGGGATGGATCGATGACTTGTTTGCATCCAGAATGAATAAATTTGTATTTCTGGTGCCGCTTCCTGTATTGTTGTTTAAGGATCTGGCAACGGTTGATTTTAGTGAAGTATGGAATATGAGGTTTGTACTGTTCTGCTTTGTAGTGACACTGATCAGTATCACGATCTCGGCACTGATCTCCTGCCTATGGAAAGACAAAACAATTCGAGGCGAATTTATACAGGCTTCGTATCGAAGCAGTGCGGCTTTACTTGGAATTGCATTTATACAGAATATATATGGAGATGCAGGAATGGCACCACTTATGATCATTGGAAGTGTGCCACTTTATAATGTGATGGCAGTAGCTGTTTTATCATTCTTTCAGCCGGAGAGCAACGGTCTGGATAAAAAGATGTTAAAGAAGACGCTTTTAGGAATTGCAAAAAATCCGATCATTATTGGAATTGTAGTCGGTCTTTTGTGGTCGGCTCTGAAGCTTCCGCTTACCGGAATCGCGGCAAAGACAGTGGATAATGTATCTGCGGTGGCAACGCCTATGGGATTAATGGCGATGGGTGCTACTTTCGATATAAAGAAGGCATTTGCAAAGCTGAAACCGGCGTTAGTAGCTGCATTTATTAAATTATTTGGTTATGCAGGAATTTTTCTTCCGATTGCAGCAGCACTGGGATTTAGAAGAGAGGAACTGGTGGCGATTTTAGTCATGCTCGGTTCTGCAACCACGGTTAGCTGTTTTGTAATGGCGAAGAACATGGGGCATGAAGGAACACTTTCGTCCAGCGTGGTGATGCTTACGACATTGTTCAGTGCATTTTCACTGACGATGTGGCTCTATATATTGAAGAGCTTTGCTCTGATCTAAGGAAGTTTAATAATCCTTAAGAGTTTGTGAAAATTCTTTGAACAGCTTGACAAATCGGGGCTTCGTGGCTATGATATGTGGTAGTTCACGTATAATGAACTTCTTATTATAATACATTTTTATAATAGCATTTAAAGGCATTGAAAAAGAGGAGTATGCATTACTGGCCTGACAGAGAGAGCGGTCCGGAGGTTGAGAGGCGCTTAAGGAGACAGCATGCAGAAGGTAGCTTTGGAGCTGGGTGACTGAAAGATATATAGGTATATAATAGATAGGTTATCACGGAATCGTTCACGTTATAGAATAAGATAAGATATAGAAGTATTCTATATGAATAAAGGTGGTACCGCGAGCTAGTCGCCCTTTACGAGTTAAAGGGCGATTTTCATTTTTTTGATGATTGTGAGATAACGCCCGGCAACATGTTTAGAAATCTGTGAATAGAGAATTTGTGAGGAGAAAATTATGAGTGAAAATCTTGAGACTACTTACAATCCGAAAGCGATTGAAGAGAAATTGTATGACAAGTGGTGTGAGAACAAATATTTCCATGCCGAAGTAGACAGAAGTAAGAAACCATTTACCACTGTTATGCCGCCACCGAATATTACAGGTAAGCTGCACATGGGACATGCACTGGATAATACGCTTCAGGATATCATTATCCGTTATAAGAGAATGCAGGGCTACAATGCACTGTGGGTACCGGGAACAGACCATGCGGCTATTTCAACAGAGGTTAAGGTTACAAATCAGTTAAAAGAAGAAGGAATTGATAAAAAAGAACTTGGACGTGAGAAGTTCTTAGAGAGAACCTGGCAGTGGAAAGAAGAGTATGCAGGTACGATCGAATCTCAGTTAAAGAAACTGGGAGTATCCTGTGACTGGGACAGAGAGCGTTTTACAATGGACGAAGGATGTTCCAAGGCCGTATCTCAGGTATTTATCAATTTGCATGAGAAAGGATTTATTTACAAAGGTTCCAGAATCATCAACTGGTGTCCGGTATGTAAGACTTCCCTCTCAGACGCAGAGGTAGAGCATGAAGAGCAGGACGGATTCTTCTGGCACATCAAATATCCGATCGTAGGAACAGATGATTATCTGGAGATTGCTACAACAAGACCGGAGACAATGCTTGGAGATACCGCTATTGCAGTACATCCGGATGATGAGAGATATAAAGATATCGTAGGAAAGAACGTAGTACTTCCATTAGTAGGACGTGAGATCCCGATCGTTGCAGATTATTATGTAGATAAAGAATTTGGAACAGGTGCTGTTAAGATCACACCGGCACATGACCCTAACGACTTTGAGGTTGGAAAACGTCATGACCTTCCGGAGATCAACATCATGAACGATGATGCTACAATCAATGCAAATGGTGGAAAATACGAGGGTATGGACCGCTATGAGGCAAGAAAGCTGATCGTAAAAGAGTTAGATGAACAGGGATATCTCGTAAAAGTTGTTCCACATTCTCATAATGTAGGAACGCATGACAGATGTGGTACGACTGTAGAGCCATTGGTAAAACAGCAGTGGTTTGTAAAGATGGAAGAACTTGCAAAACCGGCGATCAATGCAATCAAGACCGGAGAGCTGAAGTTCGTTCCGGAGAGATTTGATAAGATTTATCTGCACTGGTTGGAGAATATCCGTGACTGGTGTATTTCAAGACAGATCTGGTGGGGACACAGAATCCCGGCATATTACTGTGATGACTGTGGTGAGATCGTAGTTGCTAAAGAGATGCCGGAAGTTTGCCCAAAATGTGGATGCAAGCACTTTACACAGGATGAAGATACACTGGATACATGGTTCTCTTCTGCATTATGGCCATTCTCAACACTTGGCTGGCCGGAAAAGACAGAAGAACTGGATT